>VFQN01000023.1_pt1 | contig 361946 bp, 311 predicted proteins | sample 3512371 | NCBI WGS metagenome assembly VFQN01 (sample SAMN10412370, study PRJNA504923) | tailings metagenome | isolation source: Replicate 2 from Balatoc abandoned mine | place: Philippines: Itogon, Benguet | collected 2017-08-28 | reverse complement strand
CCATTCAGTCACAGAAAGAAATGATGGTGAATGAATACAGTGGGATGGCTTATGGCATGCGTAATGAACTGGGGTTAAAGAAAAAGCAATTAAAACTTTTTGAAGGTCAGATTATACCGGCATTGCGTAATAATTACAAGACAATGCAGCTCGGTTATGAGCAGAATACAGAGGAGTTATTCATGTTATATGATGCATGGGAAATTCTAAACATGAAGCAGTTAGAATTATTAGAGTTACTGAGTCAGGCATTGAAACTTCAAGTGACAATTGAAAGAATTATTGAAAAAAACTAAACCAATCGGAATGCAAAGAAGAAAATTCATACAACTGTCTGGGGTTAGTACCGGTAGCCTAATAACAAGTGGATCTTTAGCTGGATTTTTTATGGCTGGTTCAGGGTGCAGAAAAGAACATCACAACGGGCTAATGACAAAACCTGTTATGGTTATTGAGAATGATTTTTCACAAATGCTTACCAACCCATTACAGTCTGGTGCCAATCAGACACTCACAGCACAAACTACAACTGTAAATATTAGGGGGGCTAATATTCCTGTCTTGGGCTATCAACCTAATGGGATGCTTGGTCCGTCATTCAGGGTAAACAAGGGAGATGTTGTAAATATTTTGCTCCAGAATAATTTATCTGAACATACCAATATTCACTGGCATGGTTTAAAAGTACCTGCATTAATGGATGGACACCCAGATCAATTAGCAAATGCAGGTGGTACTTTCCGCTATCAGTTTACTGTGAATCAGAGAGCCGGATTGACATGGTATCATCCACACCCTCATTTTAAGACAGGTAAACAGGTATTTCAGGGCTTAGCCGGTTTATTTATTATTAATGATCTGGAAGAAGCAACTTTAAATCTACCATCGGGTCGTTTTGAGATTCCATTGGTTATACAAGATAAACGATTAACCAATCAGGGGATAACATATAATCCTACTGCAGAAGAAGTTATGTCGGGCTATATGGGTGAGTCTGTATTGGTAAATGGTATTTATTCACCTTATACTGAAGTATCAACCCGTTATTACAGACTTCGCATTTTGAATGGTTCAAATGCTCGTTTATACAATCTGGCATTTAGTAATAATGCAGATATGATCATTATTGGGAATGATGGTGGTTTATTGAAAAATCCTGTAACAGTAAAGGAAATTTTATTGGCTCCGGGAGAAAGACTGGATGTTTTAGTAAATTTTAATGGGTTATCTATCGGTACAGAGCTATTCTTACTAAGTAAAGAATTTGCTAACGGAGGGGATGCTCAAGGGAAGCAGTCATTTAAGATCATGAAGTTTAAAGTTACCGCTACTGTCACAGATTCTTTCACTGTACCCACAAAACTTTCAATGGTTGATAGTTTGCCAGCTTCTTCATCAGTCAGGAGCAGGGTGTTTGATATATCTAATCCGATGGAACATCATGGATATCCTATGAATGATGGCATGAGAATGCGTCATCGCATTAATAATAAACTTTTTGATAGCAGTCGCATTGATGAAAGCATTAAATCCAATACGAATGAGATATGGGTCTTTGATAATAGTAAAGGCGATGAACCCCATCCCATGCATTTACACGGAGTTTTTTTCCAGGTACTTCAAAGAACAGGTGGCAGGGGCAGTCTGATAGTATCTGAAACTGGCTGGAAGGATACAGTACTGGTAATGCCTGGGGAGACAGTCCAAATAATCATTCCTTTCGAAAGTAATTTGGGAAAATTTGTTTTCCATTGCCATAATCTTGAACATGAAGATGATGGTATGATGTTACAATATGAATTGATATAAGCTGTATATATGATGAAGAAATTATTTTTTATACAAGTTCTGGTATTCTTTTTGGTTGCCTGTGAAAATAAAGATACACATAGCGATCACCAAGCAGTTGTTTCTAAGGAAATGTATACCTGTCCAATGCCAGAGGATTCTGTATTTAGTGATAAACCTGGTACATGTGCCAAGTGTGGAATGGATTTGGTAAAAATGGAGGAAAATCATCACCCAGAGAAGAATGCTACCTATACCTGCCCCATGCACCCTTCGGTCATTAAAGATCAACCGGGAGCCTGTCCTATTTGCGGGATGGATTTAATTAAAAAAGAAAACAATAATAAAAAAGAGGAAAATATTGAATTGAACGCTTTGCTCCAGCCAACCAATGAGCTTGTAATCTCGTCTATTCCTGTTACTGGCCTTGCATTCAGCAGCGAGCAAATAGAACTGAATGCATTAGGTAATATCGCCTACGATACAAGAATGATCGGGGGTATTTCTGCCAAGGTGTCGGGAAGAATCGAAAAACTTTATGTACGCTATAAATACCAGAAAGTCACTAACGGACAGCGTATCATGGATATTTATAGTCCTGAATTACTCACTGCACAGCAGAATCTTTTGTTTCTCATCAAGAACGATCCTGAAAATTCGACTTTATTAGAAGCAGCAAAAGAAAAACTTTTATTACTCGGAATGAGCAATCAACAGGTAATGGAATTGATTCAATCGGGTAAACCCTTATTCACGATTTCGGTTATCAGTAATTACAGTGGGCATATTCATGAAACCATCAATGTTGATAAAATGAACGTAGCAAATGATAATATGGGAAATATTTCTCAACAAACCGAAGCGCTTGCATTAAAAGAAGGGATGTATATACAGAAAGGTCAGTCAGTGTTTACCGTCTTTAATCCCGATAAAGCATGGGCTATCCTAAATATATATGGCGAAAATCAATCTTTTGTAAAAAAAGGTAATGCTGTAAGTATTATTCCTGAAACAGCGAGGCAGAAAGACTTTAAAGCTACCATTGATTTCGTTGAGCCATTTTATCGCAAAGAAAGTAAGACCCAGACTGTAAGAGTTGGCTTCAATAATAGCAGTTTAAGAATACCTATTGGTAGTCAGGTTCAGGCAGTAATTTTTGGAAATACTGTAAAAGGTTATTGGTTACCCAAAGACGCAGTACTCTCTTTAGGATTAGAAAAAGTGGTTTTCCAAAAAACAGCAGAGGGCTTTAGAGCAATCAAAGTAATTACAGGTGTCTCTCTGGAGAAACAGATACAGGTACTCAAAGGATTGACGATGAAAGATTCAGTTGCAGCAAATGCTCAATTTCTTATGGATAGTGAAAGTTTTATAAAAGTAAAAAACTAAGTATGCGGTATATCATCTCTATAATAGTATCAATAGTACTCGTTTTATCTTGCAAGAATACAATAAAGGAACCTATTGATACTGACACATATTATACCTGTTCAATGGATCCTCAGGTAGTTGAGTATAAACCTGGTACATGTCCTATTTGTAAAATGGACTTAACACCAGTGAAAAAAAGAAAGGGAGAAAGTCAGGGGGAACTGGAACTTAGTGATCAGCAGATTCAATTAGGGAATATTCAGGTGGATACTATCCGAAATGGGACAATCGGCGATCAATTAATTTTAACCGCTTCATTGAATTTTGATCAATCGAAGCTATATGCTGTAAGCTCCAGGGTTATGGGAAGGGTAGAAAAACTTTACTTTAAAAATCTCGGTGAATATGTAAAAAAAGGAGCGCCACTTTATGAAATTTACAGTGAAGATTTAAATAATGCAAAACAGGAATACCTACTTGCAATCGATAAGAAAAATACTTTTTCAAGTCAGGCCATTATTGATTTTGATCAATTAGTTCAGAGTGCCAAAAACAAATTACTTCTTTGGGGTTTAAACGAAACCCAGATTAATGAACTGGGCAGTACTAAGAAGGCAAGCCCGATAACGACCTATTACAGTACTGCAGGCGGCTATATCACACAACTCGATATACGAGAAGGCGATTATGTAATGGAAGGTGGTACGATTGTAAAACTTGCTGATCTTTCAACATTATGGGTAGAGGCACAGGTATATACCTCGCAACTAGGTGATCTGCAGGAGAACAGTATGGTTTCTGTTCAACTTCCGGATTTTAATAATAGGCAAATAAAAGGGAAACTTGAATTTGTAAATCCTGAAATCAATCAGGCTACAAGAATCAATCTTGTGCGTATCCCTATTCCGAATCCCGGTAATTATTTAAAGCCTGGCATGTCGGCTTATGTATTGTTAAAAAGTCCTAGAAGAAAGTCCCTTAGTTTACCTATTGATGCAGTAATAAGAGACGGCAAAGGGGCAACTGTATGGGTACAGACTGGTAAGAATACATTTAAAAATTTAATGGTACAGACGGGGTTGGAGAGTGATGATCGTATAGAAATAATATCCGGTTTGAGCGAAGGAGATATTGTTGTATTGCAAGGGGCTTATTTGCTCCACAGCGAATATGTTTTCAAGAAAGGAGCTAATCCTATGGAGGGTATGAAAATGTAAAAATGATATTTTTTAAAGTAGTATAGCAACTTTTTTTTTAATTTATCCCTACCAAATGATGGCTACTTGCAAAAGATATACGTTTCAAAATAAGTATTAAATATCGTATATGCGAAATAGAGATGATTCCTTCTTTACTTGTAAAATGCGTTTAGCTGCTAAACGATATCAAGTGCCCAACTGTATTCATAATTGGCCTAAATTTGAATGCTTGCTCAATGCTAAAATGCCATTAAGAAAAATCAATCATGTGAAGTATATTAATATGAATCCTCCTTCTTTCGATATTTCATTAAACGAACTCCAATAGACGTTCAATTGTGATATGATAGTCTGAGAATTCAAACGAAAATAAAATCTGCCTGCCTTGGTGCTGTATTTGATTTGCCCATGAGTACCATCACCATTGTTGCAGATTTATTAATGATTTGCATGAGTAGGTTAATGTTACTAATTATATTATAATGGCAACTTTAAAATCAATATGGCAATTTTTCTGGAAAATCTTAAAAGCGCTCTTTGTAAGGAAAAAGGATTGCTGTAAATGATATATTTTACTGTTTTAAACTACTGATGAACAGCAACTTCTCCCAAATCATCGTTCAATACAAAAAAATAAACAATCTGTTCACAATATATGGTTCATTAATATTGAAGAACGGTTAAAATCATTTCGTCCTAACTTAGTTCTAAAAAAAAGAACAATGCGCCAGGTAAACAAGTGAAGAAACAAAATGAATAATACTAAACGAAAAATAATTGTATTACTCAAGCACAATAGCTATTTGCCTATGGAATATTCAGAGCTTGACCAGTATTCAATTTTAATAGATTAACCGGTTTCAGAACATTCGTTTAAGCTAACACATCTTTTTATAATAAAATTTAGCAGGCTTGCAAAAATTCAAACTTTATATCTCCGGGGGCATGGCTGTCTATATAGGTCGTCAGGTGCTGACAAAAATGCATGCACACCATGCCCTTGAAATTGTAATGTCATTCAACAAATCTTTCTTGATTTCAAAAAATGGAACTGAATTTGAAAAAAGTTATTGTAGCATTATTGCTGCCGACTTGCCACATCAATTTATCGGTAAGGATGATTTTTATATTTTCATTTATTTGGATGCAGAATTGAATTACACTCATAGGCTGGAAGCATCCATGCATCTGGAAAAACAAGGATTGGTTCATTACTTTGGTAGTGAAATAGATGCTGTGAGAACTGAATTTATCAATTGGTTTAATTCAGCATCAAATGAAGATGAAAATGTACATAATCTAATTGGCTTGCTTGTTGAAAAGCTAACGGGCAGCGAAAACTCAGTTAATCAAATTGATGAAAGAATTAAACAATCAATAGCGTTTCTTCATTCAAACTTGAATGAAGAAATAAGTTTGGCAAATATCGCTTCTAAAATTCATCTTTCTGAAAGCCGCTTTGCCCATTTATTTAAGGAGCAAACCGGTATCCCATTTCGTAAATACATACTTTGGTGCCGGATGCAGGCAGCATTACAAGAAGTAATGACAGGGCAATCGTTTACCAATGCAGCATATGGTGGGGGTTTTTCAGATGTAGCCCATCTTAGCCGCACATTTACAGAAATGTTTGGTGTTTCGCCTTCAGAAGTTCTTAAATAATAGCAGGTTTATTCAAGTCTTTTACTTTTCGGTAAAGCATTTTTGCACTCTAAAAATGTTTTTGCATGAAGAAAGTATTTCAGTTTGGGATTTATCCTTCCATCATGTTGTCTGCTTCCGCCATTATTTTGTATGGAATCCAATCAGGGTACAACCAATATCTTGTAACTATACCTGTCATTACTCTTACAGGTATATTAATTTTAGTATTGGAACAATGGATGCCTTATGAAAAGAATTGGGTAGGTGGTAAAAATGACTGGAACCTTGACCTTACTTACTACATCATTAATTACAGTATAAAACTAATTGCTCAATTTCTTTTTATATGGCTGGCGGAAAGTATTAGCTTTTTGTCTTTTTTTCCGATGCAATTACCATTTTGGATGCAGGTTATCATTGCACTTACAATAATAGACTTCTTTCTTTTCCTGGTGCACTGGCAGAGTCATCAATACCAATTTTTATGGAAGCTTCATGCTGTTCACCATAGTTCGGAGCGATTGTACTTTTTGAATGGTGAAAAACGTCATGCATTGCACCAGGTTATAGAGGGAACACCTGGCATTATTCTTTGCCTTGTAATCGGTACTCCGCAACCGGTGGTAGTGGCGGCGCTGGCGATTCTGGCCGTAAATATGTTTATGCAGCATACCAATCTTGATTACAAAGCAGGTATTTTGAAAAAATTCTTTTGTGTAGCAGAGTTGCACCGCTGGCATCACCGTGCAGATTATAAAGATGCACAGGTTAACTACGGAGCCTGGCTTACCATTTGGGACCGCCTGTTCAACACTGCGTATGATAGCCTGAAAATGCAAACAGAATTAGGCGCTATCGGTATTGCTGAAGAAAAGAACTTTCCCAAAAATTACTGGAAACAATTTCTCTACCCTTTCAATAAAAAGATTCGGGAAAATTCAAAAACAATATTACTCATTGCAGGTATGCTGTTTATAAATGGAATTGCATTTTCCCAGACGGATGCAGATGCTATTACCGGTAATTGGCAGCTTCAGGATGGTAGTAAAAAGATAAGCGTCGTTAAAGAAGATGGCAAATACGTTGGTAAAATCTATTGGGTTAAAGACATGGCAAAAAACAATGAAATCGGCAGAAAAGTATTGTGGAATTTGGAATATGATGCTGATGACAAAGAGTGGAACGGTGGCGAAATCCAGTTACCTGATATGGGACATTCTGCAAGCTGTTATATTAAACTCAAAGATGCAAATACTGCTATCGTTTCGGGTTACCATGGCATGAGGCTATTTGGTAAAACCAAGACCATTACTAGGGTGAACTAATGGGCCAAATAGTGTATTTTGCTGTTTTCAGCAGCATATGAACAATAACTTGGCCCTACTTATACGGCAATATAAAGAAGATAATCAGTCTGTCTATAACACCTGGTTCATCAATAATGAGGAACGGCTAAAGGCTTTTCGTTCCATCCGTCGTGGTGTTATGCAGGTAATTGATGATATTAAGAGCAAAAAATTTCCTGCTGACTTTAAAGGGTCTTCGTTAGAGTTTGTGCTTACCTGCATTACAGAACAAAAGCAGGTATTTGAAGGAGCTTCCCATCCATTTTACTGGAAACCCAAGTTGAGGATTCCTGATATTTATGAGAATGAAAACAATAAACAGGCATTCGGACAATTCTTAGAAAATTGTTTGAATGCAAAGACTGAAGAACAGCTTCTTAAAGAAATCATAAGACTGGATGGTTTAAAAATTAAAGGCCTTGGTCCTGCTGTCGCGAGTATCCTTTATTTTCTCCACCCAACCATTATTCCTCCATTTAACACTGCTATTATTAATGGATTCAATTTCCTATACAAAGACAAAAAGAAATTAGGTAGCTGGAGTGAATACCTGAAGCTGAGAGAAGTAATGATTGATGCCAATAATCAGTATCGTTCAGAACTTTCATCCGATTTAGGCGCTATTGCTGGTCTGTTATTTGAAATAGGAACCCAAAAATTGATACTGGGTGCAGATGTCTATTTATCCGAGCCTGAACGAAAGAAATTGGAAAAACTAATTGAAAAAAGACAGGAAAGTGTGCAGCAGGAAAAGGACGAAGAAAATCTGCATACAGAAATGCAATATCATTTATTGAAAATAGGCAGTGCCTTGGGCTATGATGTGATTGCCGCTTCTAATGACAGATCAAAATCACACTGTGGGAACAGTTTTTCATTTATGAGCTTACAACAATTCCCCGATATCCAATTGGAGAAAGATACATTGAATACTGTAAAACTAATAGATGTGCTGTGGTTTCAAAAGGGAACAAATAATGTAATTGCTGCTTTTGAAGTGGAAAAAAGCACCAGTATTTATTCAGGCATTTTAAGGTTGACAGATTTGAGTTATACAATTGCAGATGGTGATGAAGTGTTCTATCTGATTGTGCCTGACAAGAGAGAAAAAGATGTTTGCCTTCAACTTTCCCGTCCTGCAATTAAACAAAACAATGTAGAAATTAAATATATCCTTTTTTCTGAATTACGTAGTCATTGTAATGCACTGTGCAAGTTTGGCGAGAGCCATCATATTATGGAGAAGATAGCGAAGGCAGTATAAAAAGCAGCAGTTAATGCTACTGCCGCTTTTTGTTTAAAATTTTGCTCCAACCGATATAAAGAATGCTCTTCCATCAGCCGGTAAAGCTCCTGGTGCCGGATAACCACCTGCTCTGCGGGTGAAATATCTTTAGTTAAATAAATTAGTTGCTCCTGCTTTCAGGATTAGCTCTTTTGAAAATTTATATGTAGCTGTTAAATCAGTTATAGTATAAGACGGTATTGAACCATTCTTGTCATTTGTATTTAGCATCTGTATATCCGTAAGACCCAAAAATAATTAAATCTGCATACTTGCTTTTTCCGAATGCTCTAAAGGATTAAATTCTACATACCCCTCAAACCCTTTGCTGGCACTGCTGCCAACAATAGGACAATAAGCCTGGGAAAAATTTGCATATACCTCAGGAGATCTGGTAACATGGTACTCCGTTCCCACACCAGCGAGAACAAAACTTCTATCTCTTGTAATATTTTGTAAGATTATTTCCGTACCGCCTGATGTATATCCATTTCGCCCGGAAGACGAACCTTCCAGCCATTTGTATCTTATTCCGGGTATTATCAAAACTTATCGCTTGTACGAAAAAAAATATTTTCTGCAAATGCAGCTGTGTTTCTGGACTAAAAAATAATATCACGGGGATAATTACCGGTTATGGTAACATCATACCCTGTACCTGTTGTTCCTTTACCGTCGGCTTGCCTGGTGGTAGTGCCGGTATATAAACGGATACCGGCAGATAAAGTATTTTTCATTTTACCAAGTCTATAATCAGTAATAATATGACTCTCCAAACCATAATTTCTAAATTGGTCAAGATTCACCAACCTATTGTTGTATCCTATTTTCGTTTAAGTTATACTAGTAAAATCATGTGGCTATTATTAATTAAGGTATTTGGGTGATGAAATAATTTGCGTTGAGTGGGTTGAGGCTATCATGAAAAAGGGGTAAAAATGCGTTTAGCTGACGTAAATGCTACGTTTTTAACGGGAATGCCAAGCAAGAATGATTGTAAGTGGCAGCAAAATTTTATAAAAATTGGATATAATTTTACAAATTTGCTAAACCATTCTACCATATCTTCGTACTTAAAAGGAGTTGGAGGTTCGCTAAAAAAATCTTATTTTAGCCATAATTAATGAAACGGAGTTTATCCATAAAACTGAAAGCGCTGTTCCTGCTGGTTGTATTTGCGACAAATACGGCAGTGGGTTTTGCCTGTGCTATAGGTGTAGATATGGGTTTTAATTCTTCCTCTCATCATAACCAAACTGAAGCGTCTGCAGAAGTGCATATTCACAAGGATCGGAAAAACCATGTTCATGAAAAGGAAACAGCAACAGTAACAAATCATGTTCATGAAAATGGCATTAATCACCAACATGATAGTGAGCCCACAACACTAATTCCCGTTGATGGCAACAACTTACTTACAAAAGAGGATGGCGGATGTTGCACCAATGAAGTACTCGAGTTTCAAGATTTGGATAAAAATATTTCCGTAAATACTACTGGTATCAATGTGCCGGTATTTGTGGCAATTCTTAGTACTTATTTTAATATTGATTTCTCAGCGGCTGTCAAGGATTTTCCTGTCCATTATAAGGTTCGTTTTTATTACCCCCCACCGACTGACATACGCATAGCGATTCAGCGTTTCCAGATTTGATTATGGTAAAACAGGTGAAGCTTTTTGCTTCATCCAACTTCATTTGCGTTTTGCAATATGAGGCTATTTGTTTTACCGTAATCAATTTTTATGTTCAGATATCGTATCATAGTTTTTCTTACAGGCTTCATCAGTTTTTCGGCATCGGCACAGCAGGTGCTCACAGAAGATGAAGCTGTGTCTAAGGCATTGGCTAATAACAAGAATATCCAAGCTGCATCACTGCAAGTAAAACAACAGCAGCAGTTACTGAAATCAGCCATCAATCTTCCTAATCCGGAATTCTTTTTGGAAAGTCCAACAGGTAACTTTTATACCGGTAGCATTACGCAGTCATTTGAATTTCCAACCGTGTACAGTAATCAGTACCGTCTACAAAAGCAGCAAATTGGTGTGGCGCAAAAAGAAAAGCAACTAACAGAAGCAGAGTTAAAGTATCGAGTTAAAGTCTTATACTTAGAAATACAATACGCTGATTCGCTAGCCTCACAATTATACAAACAGGATACCCTGTACGAAAAAATAAAGCTGTCTGCCATCCGCCAGTTCAGAGCTGGGCAAATAGATTATCTGCAACAAACTTTTGCTGAAACACAGTACGGCGAAATTCATAATCAATATCAACAGTCGCTTATACGATCCTCATCTTTAAAGGCACAGTTGCAATGGCTCACAGGTATTAAAGATCCTATTACAGTAGAGCCGCTTACTATTTCACTTTTTCAAGTACAATTATCTCTTGTGCCTGATTCCACAGCGTTATTTGCAAATCCTGCCCTACAGATATTACAGCAGCAGGAGAATGTAGCCAAACAAAATATTGCATTGCAAAAAAGCAAAGCGCTACCTGGATTGGCTTTTGGTTATTTCAACCAGGGCGAAAGGGATACGAAATGGTTGAATCGTTTCAGGGTTGGCGTAACTATTCCGTTATGGTTCGGACAATATAAAAGTAATATCAATGCAGCCAAAACGGAGCAACAGGTTATTCAAAGCAAACAGCAGGGATTGCAGCAAGACTTATCTGCACAAACGATTAATACAAGCAGCGAAATGAGAACCAACTGGCAGTCTGTTCAGTATTATCAACAAACAGGGTTAAGAAAAGCACAGGAAGTGATTACTACTTCACAACGCTTTTTTGTGAGTGGTGAAATTGATTATATCAGTTTACTAAGAAACAGCAACGATGCTTACACTGTTTACCAGAAATACCTGGAAGCAGTACGAAATTATAATCTCAGCGTTATCAATCACAAATATTTAATGGGTCAGTTATGAAACGAATAATCATTCAATTTTTATTGGGGCTATTGCCGGTATTTACATTTGCACATGGCGGCGAAGACCATGGTGATGCTAAAAAAACAGCTATATCACCTGCAAGTTATTTCTCCTCTGAGGCTGCTTCTGAAGTCTATGAGGTATTGTTAAAGTACAGCCCGATAGTGCCGGGCAAGGAAGCATCGCTTCGTTTATATTTAAGTGAATACAATACCAATAGCCCTATTGACAGTGCTAAACTGGAAGTAACGGTAGCTGACAATCCCAATATAAAGATTACTGTTACAAGGATTGATAGGGGTGTATTTGAATTGAAAACCACATTTCCAGCAAAGAAAGTATACAATCTTGTACTCAATATCAATAGCTATGCAGGCATTGATTTAATTCAACTAAACAATATTGAAATAGGGAAAGAATTGACTGCAGCAGTTACAACAGAAAGCACCCCGCATTCTCATTGGTATAGCAGCAATTGGTTTTTTGGTTTGATTGGTATGCTGACCGGCTTGCTTGTTATGTTCTTTGTTACCAGAGGTCGCAGCAGGAAAATAATTACGGGAGCAATTATTCTTTTTTGTCTTTTGCCAACAGCCACTTACAATCCGGTATCTGCACATGGTGGTGAAGACCATGGTGACGCGGCAGGTAAAACTGGCGGTGGCTCTTCCACCACCTTTATAGTTGAAAAGGAAACACAATTCCTTTTTAATATTCAAACGCAGAAAATTAGCACAGGTGATTTTAATGAATCATCCGTTTTACTAGGAACAGTAAATGCAGCTCCGCAGGGCCGGGCAGTCATACAAACGCCGCAATCAGGTAAAATCGTTTCATTAAGGGTAGTTCCGGGGCAGAAGGTTGGTAAAGGACAAGTAGTTGCAATAATTGAACAACAGGTTGATGCCGGGACGCAAATTAGTATCAACGCCCAAAGTAACAGTGTAAATGCAGAATATGAAGCTGCCAAAGCGCAATATGACAGGTTGTTGGGTATAGCAGACATTGCCGCAAAGAAAGATATTACCGAGGCCAAAGCCCGTTTAGAAAGTGCCAAGAAAAATAAAGAACTTTTTGACGCAAATACCGGAAAGAATACAGGCAATACAAAAGCAATAACCCTCACTTCTCCGATTAGCGGTGTTGTAGGTACGTTTAATTATGCAATAGGTGCTGTGGTAAACAGCGGAGAAACCCTATTTGAAATAACCAATCTTGATCAGGTGTTTGTAGAAGCGCAAGTATTTGCAGCCGATGCACAAAAATTGAAATCAGCAACTGGGTTTACCACCTTTTCAACTACAGATACAGTAGCTTATAAGTTGAAAATGATTAATACTGCCCAATCAGTAAATACAGGTAACCAATCTCAGAAAGTCGTATTTGAAATCATCAACCCAAGAGGGCAGTTCAAAATTGGTGAGAATATAAATGTGCGGATGACAGGAAATAATGTCATCCGGCAGGTAGTGATACCTAATGAAGCAATTACTGATGTGAATGGTAAGCCGGCCATTTTTATAAAAGATAAAGCTGAACAGTATAGTATCAGCTTCATAGTTAAAGGGCAAAGCAATGATAAGTTTACCGTTGTCACCAAGGGTACTGAAGACGGCGAAAGAGTTGTTACTGCCAATGTGTATCAAATGAAAATGATGTATTTAAATCAATAACCAAAATAAACAAACAAACATGAAAAAGTTATTAATGATGTCCCTGCTACTGGCAACTTTTACCGCAACCTTTGCACAAAGCGGCGATAATGAAGCTGTAAAAGCAGTGTTGAACAATTACAAAAAAGCAATTGAAAAATTAGACACCGCCGGTGTTGTGAATCTTTTTGTAAAAGACTCTAAAGTGTATGAACAGGCGAGCGATGAAGGCACAATTGGTCATTATCTGGAACACCATCTGGGGCCCGAACTGAAAGCGTTCAAATCTTTCACTTTCAGTAATTATAAAGTAGATGTAACAATGGCAGGTGAATATGCTTTTTCAACGGAAACGTATATCTATACTATCGTTCTTGCTAAAGATGCTAAGGAAATAAAAAGTCAGGGAGTAGCTACTTCAGTTTTAAGAAAAACAAAAGCTGGCTGGAAGATTGTGCAAACACATTCTTCATTTAGGAAAGCAAAATAAATCTCAAATTATAAAAAAGAAAAAATGAAACAAATCAGCGTTATCCTTTCACTGGCAATAGCAGTTTTTAGTTTTACTGCTGTAAATGCACAATCAACAAAAAATAAAACTGCAGTCGCCGATTCAGTTATTTATCAATGCCCGATGAAGTGCGAAGGCGATAAAACCTATGATAAAGCAGGTAAATGCCCTAAATGCAATATGAATTTGAAGGCTCTGCCAAAACAGGTCGATGCCATTTACCAGTGCCCCATGAAATGTGAGGGTGATAAAACTTACAATAAGGCAGGAAAATGTCCTAAATGCAATATGAACCTGACCAAAGTGAAGGCAAAAAACTCGACAGATAATCATAAGGGTCATGATCACAATTAACTATTCAATAAAATAAAGCAAATGAAACAAGTGTTAAAAATTACGATGGCAATTTTCGCTATTAGCTCTGTCGTGGTCTTTGCAGCATGCAATGACAGTGGCGATAAAAAAAACGCTTCAACAAAAACAGAAATGTCGCATGAAGGTGGTGACCATATTTATGCCTGCCCTATGCACCCGGAAGTAACAGGCAAAGAAGGGGATACCTGCCCAAAATGCGGCATGAAACTGGAGCATAATGACAATGCTGGTGGTCCAAACAATGTTAGTATGCAGTTTACATATAGCCCGACATCTCCTAAGCCCGGAGAAGAAGTTACTTTATCCATGACTCCAAAAATAAAAGATAAACCTACTGAGCAGGTTCCATTGGATGTAGAGCACACCAAAAAAATACACCTCATTGTTGTTAGTGATGACCTTAGTTGGTTTGACCATATACATCCTGAACTCAACGCAGATGGTTCTTACACAGTGAAAGAAAAATTTCCGGCTCCAGGCAAGTACACTTTGTTTGCTGACTATAAGCCAAGTGGTGCCAATCATACGGTTGACTATTTAAATGTAAGTGTAGCAGGTACAGTGCCAGCAGCAAAAGTGTATGGAGCAGATAGACTAACCAGCGCCGCCGGGGATGGATTTTCTGTCTTACTTACTCCTGAGGGTGGTAAGTTTTTAACCAATATGCCCATGCACATTAATGGAGTAGTAATGCTAAACGGTAAAGAAGTAGATGTAACAACCTTAGAAGATTACCTTGGAGCAAAAGCCCACATGGTAGTAGTAAGCCTTACCGATAAAAAATATTTGCATGTACACCCAAGCGTAGAAGGTGGAAAATTCGATTTACATACTACGTTTGAAAAACCCGGTGTATATCGTGGCTGGATACAATTTCAAAGCAAGGGTAAAATTTATACAAGTGATTTTGTAATGAATGTAGCAGAAGGGACAGCAGCTAACATGAAAAACATGAACGATAATAGTAATGGCATGAAAGAAATGAAACACTAATTTTTAAACAAAAAAAGTATACACATTAAAATTTAAAACAATGAAAAAGATAACAATTCTGATGACAGTACTGCTGATAGCAACTTTTACAACATTTGCACAGCATAGTGGTGGCGACCATAAACATGGTTCACCACATGGTGGAACAGTTAAGTCGGCCGGGGGATTTCATATTGAAGTAAGTGTAAAAGACGGTATGGTAATGGCCTATTTGCTGGATGCTAATGAGAAAGCAATAAAGAATAAAGGTGTAACAGGAACAGCTGTTATTCAAATGGCAGACGGAAAAACTTCAACCATCACATTAACCCCAAGTGGAAACGAAGGGTTTATGTACACCCTTGACAAGGCCAAAAAGTACAACAAGGCCATTGTGACTTTTACAACCGGGGACAAAACCGCATCGGCTTCTTTTGACCTTATGGTAAAGGATAAGCCTGCAGCAGATGGACATGATCATCAACACTAAAACGGGTACCAAATCATAGCGGGCATACTGCCTGCTATGATTTATAATGCTTCTGCCTTAGATCGTATAATGGCAATTAAAGATTTTATTTTATGCTGAACAGACTCATTCATTTTTCCCTGAAGAACCGGATGCTGGTGGTATCAATGGCTGCTTTGCTCATGGTGTATGGTGTATTTACATTGGTTAATCTTCCGGTGGATGTATTACCTGATTTGAACAGACCGAGAGTAACCATATTTTTAGAAGCCAATGGTATGGCGCCTGAAGAAGTAGAAAGCCAGGTAAACCTGCCGGTGGAAACACAATTAAATGGTGCGCCGGGTGTAGAAGTAGTTCGTTCTGTCGCATCACCGGGACTGGGAATGGTGTTTGTTGAGTTTGACTGGAACACTGATGTGTACCGTGCAAGACAATTAACGGCTGAGAAACTACAGAACATTCAATTACCAAAAGGCATTACCCCAGTGATGGGGCCCATCAGTTCCATCATGGGGCAGATAATGATGGTAGCTGTTACCAGTGATACCACCTCGCCTGCTGATTTAAGAACATTGGCCGACTTTACCATCCGCAGAAGATTGATGAGTGTAAAAGGTGTAAGCCAGGTGATACCAATTGGCGGCGAAAGAATGCAGTACCAGGTTTTAATTTCAAGTGAAAAATTAAGGCAGTATAATCTTGCCATTGATGATATTGATAATGCCTTACAATTAACCAATCAAAATACCACCGGTGGTTTTATTGATAATAAAGGTTCAGAAACACTTATCCGAAATATTGGCCGTGCAAATACATTAGAAGATTTAGCGAATACTGTTGTAAGCAACCGAAATGCAGCCCCTGTTTTGCTAAAGCAAGTTGCGGAAGTAAAATTTGGCGGGCCAATTAAAAGAGGTGATGGTTCATTTAACGGAAAACCGGCCGTGATACTTAGCATTGAGAAGCAACCGGGCAGCAGTACTATTGATGTAACTGCAGAAGCATTAAAAGCAATCGAAGAAATAAAGGCATCCCTGCCAAAAAATATTCAAATCAATACAGATGTTTTTCAGCAAAAACATTTTATTATAAACTCCCTTACCAATGTGGAAGAAGCATTAAGGGATGGGTTCATTCTTGTAATAATTATTCTCTTCCTCTTTCTTCTCAATTTTCGTACTACAATCATAACACTTACAGCAATACCGCTGTCGCTCATTATAACAGCGATTGTTTTTAAGTTCTTTGATATTTCCATCAATACCCTTACTCTCGGCGGATTGGCAATTGCTATCGGCGAGTTAGTGGATGATGCCATTGTGGATGTTGAAAATGTTTATAGAAGATTGAAAGAAAACTGGCTCAGCGAAAAACCGAAGCCATTACTCAAAGTAATTTATGATGCCAGCAGTGAGGTAAGAAATTCAATAGTGTATGCCACCATCATTGTAGTGTTGGTATTTATTCCACTGTTCTATTTACAGGGAATTGAGGGAAGGATATTTGCCCCGCTTGGAATTGCTTATATTACTTCTATTGTGGCATCATTGGTAGTGTCACTAACCGTTACACCGGCACTGTGCAGTTATTTATTAGAAAAGAAAAATCATTTACACCATATCAACCTGGCCTTTTGGAAACGCAAAAAAAAGGGAACCACTGTTGATGCGGTACATGAACCAGATAGTGCCCTTGTTCGTTGGCTTAAGAAGCAAGACGTCAGGCTACTGCATTTTGGGTTAAAGCGTCCAAAAACAATAACCGGTGTGGCTATTGCATTAATCATTGCTTCCATCAGCATTATCCCATTTTTTGGTACAGAATTTTTACCACCCTTTAATGAAGGAAGTTATACAGTGAACATGGTAGCTCCGGCAGGAACCTCGTTAGAAGAAAGTAACAAGCTGGGTACAATCGCTGAACAACAAATTCTGAAAGTACCCGAAGTTGCTCTAACTGCCCGCCGGACAGGCAGGGCAGAATTAGACGAACATGCAGAGCCACCAAGCTCAACTGAAATTGAAGTGGCATTAAAACCCGGTGGACGAAGCAGGGCAAAAGTGCTGGAAGAGATGCGAAATAATCTTTCCGTATTAAAAGGGGTATCCATAAATATTGGTCAGCCCATATCTCACCGGCTCGACCATTTACTTTCCGGAGTAAGAGCACAGGTTGCTGTTAAAATATTTGGTAATGATTTATTAACGCTTCGCTCAAATGCTGAACGATTAAAATCAATTATTTCCAATGTGCCGGGTGTGGTTGATGTGCAGATTGAGAACCAGGTAATGGTACCGCAATTGATGATTAAACTTGACCGTATGGCTGTGCAGCGTTATGGCTTACAGGTGGGAAATGTGGCGGATGAACTGGAAATATTTTATAATGGGAAAGTAGTGAGCCAGATAATTGATGGCCAAAAAAGTTTTGATATTGTCTTAAGAACTGATGACAGTACAAGAAAAAATATTGAAGCAATCCGCAATACACAGATTGCAGCATCGGATGGTTCATTAATACCGCTGAGTCAAATTGCAAAGATTGAATTGGAGAACAGTATTAATGCAGTTAACCATGAAAATACGCAGCGGCGTATAGTTGTTTCTGCCAATGTGCAGGGCCGTGACCTTGGCAGCACTGTAAAAGAAATGCAGGAAACCGTAAAGAAAGATTTGCCTTTACAGGAAGGATATTATTTACAATGGGGAGGACAATTTGAAAGCCAGCAATCAGCCTCTAAATTAATTACCATACTCAGTATCTTTTCAATAGCAGGTATTTTCTTAGTCCTGTACAGCCATTTCAAAAGCAGTCGTATTGCTTTGCAGATAATGCTCAATATTCCATTGGCATTAATAGGCAGCGTAATAGCGGTAATGCTTACGGGAGGTGTTTTTTCTATTGCTACAATGGTTGGTTTTATTACGCTTACAGGTATTGCATCAAGAAATGGCATTATGATGATAAGCCACTATATCCATTTGGTACAACACGAAGGAGAAGTGTTTGGAGACAAAATGATTATCCGTGGTTCATTGGAGAGATTAGTGCCGGTATTAATGACGGCGCTGGTTGCAGCTTTTGCTTTGATACCATTAACAATGGATGCAACAGCACCGGGTAAAGAAATTCTCTACCCTGTTGCTACCGTTATTTTGGGTGGATTGGTTAGTTCAACATTATTAGATATGATTGTAACTCCTGTTGTATTTAAACTATTTGGCGAAAAAGCCTTAAAGAAATACCTGGAAGAGCAGGAAAAAAAGGAGTTGAATTAAAGCGATGGTAACGAATAAATATGCTGATATTAAAATGAGGAGTACAGGAGAAGATTAAATAACATGGGTCGGAGCCCTGCTTTGGTTTCCTTATTTATAATGAAACAGTTTCTGGAGCAGGGTTTCCGCACCCACCAACTGATAACTCCGTTTTAAGAAGCATTTAATTAGAGTAATTTTTAAAAAGTATTGTAGTGGAGCAAGCAAAATACATTCCGGCACTTCGATTCAAATGGCTTACGCCACTGTATGATTTTTTGATAAATATCACAATGCCCGAGAGGAAAATTAAACAGGCATTAATTGAAGCGGCAAATATTCCGGCAGGAATAAAAGTATTGGATTTTGGGTGCGGTACAGCTACGCTGACTATTATGGTAAAAGAAATGTGCCCTGGGGCAAAGGTGACAGGGATTGATGTGGATAGAGAAATATTAGACAGGGCAACTCAAAAAGTAAAAGAAAAGAACTTAGATATTTTTTTACTGGATTATGATGGAAAGCAGCTTCCCTTTCAGCGTAATGCTTTTGACAGAGTAATATCCTGCCTGGTTTTTCATCATCTTGATACAGATACAAAGCAAAATATGCTGGAAGAAATATTCCGGGTTTTAAATAAAGACGGACAGTTGCTTATTGCAGATTTTGGCCGTTCTAAGTCATGGATTCAAAGAACGCTTTTCAATATAATAAGAGGCCTGGATGGATTTAAATCAACAGATGCAAATGCTAAAGGATTATTACCTGAGTTGATTTCGGATGCAGGGTTTGAAAATGTAGTAATTAAAAAGCATTTCAAAACCATGTTTGGAGAAGTACAAATAATAAGTGCGGAAAAAATATAAATACAAATAAAAAACAATCTCATGAAAAAGAAATTTTATTTACTGCTTTTAATAATTGCAACAGCATTTTCAGTAACAGCACAAGAACAAAAGAAAGAAGAGGTTTGCTACAATCCCAACCTTGTTAAAGACACGGCTAAAAAAAGTATTAAGTCCATGGCTTTCGCTATCGTCAATGGCGATAGTATAAAAATCAATTATCATTCTCCCGGCGTTCGTAAAAGAATTATCTGGGGTGGCCTTGTTCCTTATGATGAAGTATGGGTAACCGGCGCACATGATGCCACTACATTGGAAATGCCGAAACCATTTATCGTTAATGGTAAAGAAATTCCTGCCGGTAAATATGCCTTCTTCACTATTCCCGGTAAAAAGGAATGGACATTGATTATTAATAAAAATTGGAAACAGCATCTTGCCACAGAGTATGATGAAAAGGATGATATTATCAGGATTAAGGTGACACCGAAAAAAGTTAATCATACAGAGCGGTTGCAATATTTTATTGAAACAGGAAAAAGCGAAACTGGCAAGGTTGCTGTAGCATGGGAAAAGATAAGAGTTGAGTTTGATTTCAGATTCTTAAAATAGTTCATCAATAACTAATCTTCTATGTTTAAAGATTTTCCATCGCTCCATCCCCTTGTAGTACATTTCCCAATTGTGCTCATATTACTGGCAGCGGCCTTCCAGGTAGTGGTTGTATGGAAACCCCATTGGCGGCAAATCCGCTGGGCCACATTATTCATAATGGCAGCCGCATTTTTTTCTGCGCTTGCGGCCAGTACCATTTTTCACGCCATGCCTTCTGCTGATGCGCCAAAGGCCGCTATGGAAATATTTGAAGAACATGAGAAATATGCCCAATTAACCTTGTGGATGTCTGGTATTACTTTATTGCTTAAAAGTATCGGCATTTTCTTTAAGATTAACAGGAGGCTATACGAACTAATCGTTCTGCTTTCCGCAGTCATCGCTGCTATTTTCCTATCCATAGCGGGGCATCATGGGGCAAAACTTACCCATGTAGCCGGTGTAGGCCCAATGGGCAGGTATTTAATGAAAGGCCATGATGCAGGCGATGGACACCATTCAGGTGATATGCAAGGCATGGATATGGATGCAGACAGCACTACGCACATGAACGATACACACATGAACGATTCCATGCCGGGGATGAAGAATATGCCTGGAATGGATACGATGAAAGGCATGGAGAATATGGAGAACATGAAGGACATGAAAGGAATGGACAAGATGAAAGACATGAAGAATATGCCGGGGATGGATAAAATGAAAAATATGAAAAATATGCCCGGCATGGATAAGATGAAAGACATGAAGGATATGAAAATGGATTCTTCCATGAACATGAAAGATATGAACAACATGCCGGGAATGGATAAAATGAAAATGGACTCATCCATGAATATGAAAGACATGAACAACATGCCTGGCATGGACAAGATGAATATGCCGATGAAAAACCCAATGGACACCTTCCGCTTCCCCGATAACAACCCTGCCCGGAAAAAAGCAAAGAAACCGGTTAAACAATAAAATATTTCACAATGAAAAAGCTATTCTTTTTTTTATTGTTGATTCCTTTTTGCAGTATGGCACAAATCAACCACTCCATGCACAAGAGTACGGGCAAAGATTCGGTGATGCAAAAAAAAACTTCATACAATTATCCATTGCAATCAGCAAGGATTAAATCAGGAATGGCTTACACGGGAAAAAAAGTGGAGTATGATTTATATGTAACCGATACCATGGTGAACTTTACCGGTAAGCATCGCCATGCCATTGCAATCAATGGACAAATACCGGCGCCCATTCTTGAATTTACTGAAGGCGATACTGCTATCATTAGGGTACATAACATGATGAAGATGGAAACATCTATCCATTGGCATGGCATATTATTACCCAATAAAGAAGATGGGGTTCCTTATTTAACAACTTCTCCTGTGGAAGCTGGCAAAACTTATACGTTCACTTTTCCATTGATACAAAGCGGTACTTACTGGTATCATTCACACACTATGGTACAGGAGCAAAGTGGTTTATATGGTTCTATTGTAATCCACCCTGCCCAGCCGGAGCCGCAATTGAAAGAGTATGTATTATTATTATCCGACTGGACAGATGAAAATCCACACCAAGTAATGCGTTACCTGAAACGGGGAGGCGAATGGTATGCTATAAAAAAGGGTGCATTGCAGAGCTATGGAGAAGCTATTGCAGCAGGTGCATTTAAAGATAAACTGAAACAGGAATGGCAGCGTATGCCCGCCATGGATGTATCTGATGTTTACTACAATAAATTCTTATTAAACGGGCAGGAAACAACTGAATTTAAAGATGCAAAGCCGGGAGAAATAATCCGGCTAAGGATTATCAACGGGTCGGCTGCAACTTATTTCAACCTACAATATGCAAACAGTTATATGCGGATCATTGCCGCTGATGGTATTAATGTAACTCCTGTTAGTGTAAATAAACTAGAAATTGCTATTGCAGAAACTTACGACGTATTGATTACAGTGCCCGAAACAGGCAGTGCAGAACTAAGGGCTACTTCTTGGGATGTAATGGGATATTCGTCCGCTTTCTTTGGCAACGGCCCTGTCATTAAAGCACCCGATATTCCAAGGCTGAATTATTTTAAGATGATGCAGCAAATGGGTAGTATGAACATGAAGACTATGGATATGGGCAGTATGCAGGGCATGGACATGAAGAATATGCGTATGCCTGCTGATACTATAGCCAAAAAGAAAGAAATGAGTATGCAGCATATGGAAGGCATGAAGATGGATGATATGGCAGGCATGGATATGAAAATGGAGATACCGGGTGAATTTAATTACAACATGTTGCGGGCTCTGCATCCAACCACATTAGATTCCTCTTTACTACCAAGGGAAGTTAAGCTCACACTCACAGGCAATATGCTGCGGTATGTTTGGTCATTTGATTTTAAAACTTTATCAACTGCCGATAAAATACTTATCCGAAAAGGAGAAAGGGTAAGATTTGTTTTAACCAACAATACCATGATGCGGCATCCATTGCATTTGCACGGTCACTTCTTCCGTTTCATCAATACTCAGGGTGAATATTCGCCCATCAAGCACACATTCGATATCAAGCCAATGGAAACTGTAACTATTGAATTTGATGCCAATGAAGAGCAGGATTGGTTTTTTCATTGCCATATTTTATACCACATGATGGCAGGGATGGCCCGTATTGTAAGCTATGAGAGAAGTGAGCAAAATGAATTTGCAAAAAACGGATACCGAAAGTTAAAAAAAGAGGATAATGTTCTTTATCCATGGTACGATTTGTCAGTACACTCTCAAGGTGCATGGCTGAGTGGAAATATTTCAAATAATAAGATGGCTTTGGAATTCGAGGGAAGGGCAAGCTGGAAGGGTGATTACGAAACGGAAACGCATTTACTACGTTACCTCGATAAAAAACAATACTTCGCTTTTTATATAGGCTATGATTACAGGAAAAATAAAACGCTGCCATTGGCAAACAAACCCAACTCAAAGGATAACCGTAGGGTTTTTGATGCAGGGTTTTATTATTTATTGCCTATGCTTATCCGTTCAGAATGGAGGGTTGACCATACAGGTCGTTTAAGATTACAATTGGAAAGAAGAGATTTGCCCCTAAGTAATAATTTCTTTTTTGATTTCAGAGTAAATACTGATAAAGAATATAATGTAGCAGCTAGATATATGATAGCTAAATCATTTTCCATCAGCACAAATTATGACAGTGATTATAAATGGGGAATTGGATTAACATGGCATTATTGAAATGAGAATAAAAATATTTTATGAAACATAACCACCACAACGAGCAGCGGTATACTTGCCCAATGCATCTTGAAATTGTGAAGGACGAACCCGGCAATTGTCCCAAATGCGGAATGAATCTCGTCCCTGTTGATGCAAACGAGAAAGAACATTCCCAGTTGCAGCATCTGCATACAGACAATATAATAGAGGCCTCTTCTCATGAAGAGTATGTTGTTGAACGGCGAAATGCTCAAGGGTTCCAAAAGTATACTTGTCCCATGCACCCTCAAATCATACACGATGGTCCTGGTCAGTGCCCTCTGTGTGGTATGTCGCTTGTGCCAATTGCAAAACCTGTTATGCATGGTGGACATGAAGCTCATTCCTCCGGTATCGCAGATTTCAAAAAACGGTTTTATGTTGTGCTGATTCTTACGGTTCCTATCATGTTGCTTTCAGAAATGATTCAACATTGGCTGAATATTCACATCAGTTTCGCTGGCTCAAACTATGTGTTACTTATTTTATCCTCGGTTGTATTCTTTTATGGTGGCTGGCCATTTCTCAAAGGGTTAACCGGAGAAATGCGGGCAAAAAATCCCGGAATGATGACATTGGTCGCATTTGCTATTTCTATAGCCTATATCTATAGCCTAGCAATTGTACTGGGGTTAAAGGGCATGGATTTCTTTTGGGAATTAGCAACACTCATTCTTATCATGTTATTAGGGCACTGGATAGAAATGAAATCTGTAGCTGGTGCATCAAGGGAACTTGAATTACTGGTACAGTTAATGCCTGATGACGCTCATTTAATCAATGGTGATACAATAACTGAAGTAAAAACTGATTCACTGAAAGAAAATGATGTGATTCTTATCAAGCCTGGGGAGAAGGTTGCTGCCGATGGAATTATCATAGATGGGGAAAGTTACCTAAATGAGTCCATGCTTACAGGTGAATCGAAACCTGTTGAAAAATCAAAGGGAGATAAAGTGATTGCAGGAGCTATCAACGGTAATGGAGCTATAAAAGTTGCCGTGTCACATGGTGTCAAAGATTCTTACTTATCGCAGGTCATAAAACTGGTTCAGGATGCACAACAATCAAAATCCAAAACTCAATTAATTGCAGACAGGGCAGCAAGATGGCTTACGTTGGTTGCGATTGTGGCAGGTATCACTACTTTTTTGGTTTGGTATTTATCGGGAAAAGATTTGGCCTTTTCCATTGAGCGTATGGTAACAGTAATTGTTATTTGCTGCCCCCATGCACTGGGATTAGCTGTTCCACTGGTAGTGGCAAAATCAACGGCACTATCAGCAAAACATGGGTTACTGATAAAAAACAGAACAGCCTTTGAAAATGCAAGAAAGATAACAACGTTGGTATTTGATAAAACCGGAACGCTGACAGTTGGGAAATTTGAAGTTTCTAAGATTGTTTCATTAACTGAAGGTCTTTCTGAACATGAATTATTAAAATATGCAGCTGCTTTGGAACAGAACTCAGAACATCCTATTGCCACAGGAATTATGCAGAAAGCAAAAATCTTATCGATTCAAATTCCAGTTGTAGGCAACTTTAATGCCATTACAGGAAAGGGAGTCGAAGCAACTATAGAAGGTTACGATATAAAAATTGTGAGTCCTGGATATCTTAAAGAGTCGAATGTTAAATTACCCGAGGACTATATGACTGATGCTTCTGAAACCGTCGTATTTGTTTTGATAAATAATCAACTTTCCGGTTATATTGCTTTGTCAGATACTATTCGGCCAGAATCAGCAGAAGCTATCCGGGCTTTGGGTATTGACAATATAAAATCAGTATTACTTACAGGTGATAATAGAAGAGTGGCTGAAACAGTGGCCCGTAAGTTAGGTATGAATTTTTTCTTTGCTGAGGTGTTACCACATCAGAAACTAGAAAAAATTAAGGAATTACAGGAAGAAGGAGAGTTTGTTGCGATGACAGGGGACGGGATCAATGATGCCCCTGCCTTAGCACAGGCTAATATCGGTATTGCGGTTGGATCTGGTTCTGATATTGCAGCGGAAACAGCTGGAATTATATTGGTTAACAGCAATCCACAAGATATTGTTTCATTCATTCAGTTTGGCAAATCCACGTATAGAAAAATGATCCAAAATCTGATTTGGGCAACGGGTTATAATGTAGTTGCCTTACCATTGGCGGCGGGGGTACTCTATAAAATGGGAATCCTGTTAAGCCCTGCTGCCGGTGCCGTTTTAATGAGTGTGAGTACCGTTGTGGTGGCTATTAATGCAAGTCTTTTAAAAATAAAATAAACCAACAACCTATATTGTTTATGGCAAAAAGTAAACACTACTACATACGAAAAACACACCGCTGGCTTGGTGTTATTTTAGGCATTCAGTTTTTATTATGGACAATTGGGGGCCTATATTTCAGTTGGAGCAATATGGATGAAGTGCATGGTGACTTTCAAAAGAAAAATGCAACCCTTCTCTCTTCTGATATTTCTCTGGTTAGTCCTACAGTAGCGCTGGATACAATAAAAATGACTCATCGCATTGATTCAGTTATCTCCATTCAATTGATTGAAATTTTAGGCAAGCCTTTTTATCAGGTTCGTTGTATAAGTACCATTCAGAATGAAACAAATGATGAACATGGTATGCAGGTAATGAATCATCTCGCCGATGCAGAAACAGGTCGGATTCGTGGACCATTGACAAAGGAAGAAGCGGTTAATGTTGCTAAAATGAGATTTAATGGAGAACCCAAAGTAAAATCAGTTGAATACTTAACTGGTACAAGTGGTCATCATGAATATCGGGAAAGCCCTTTGCCTGCCTATGCCATTACCTTTGAACATCCATCAAAAACGACTGTTTATGTTGCCAGTGAATTAGGAACTATTCAAAAATTCAGGAATAATAAATGGAGAATATTTGATTTTCTGTGGATGATGCACACGATGGATTATGAAAGTAGGGATCATATCGGTAACTGGCTGCTTCGAATATTTTCCATTTTTGGATTGGTCACCGTAGTAAGTGGGTTTGCATTGTTCTTTGTCAGCTCAAAACGGGGGAGGCGAATTGCGAAATCGGAAAAAATAACCTAATCTTTCATCTTTTGCAACCATATTGCCATTTTAGGAGCCTGTTTCTACAAAAATTGCAATATATCCTGCTATTTTTACAGTAATGAGATTTTTATTTTTCTTTTTAGGCTTTTCCCTGCTCTACCTGTCATGCCTTGCGTGTAGCGACAGCACAGAATGCAATGCAAAATCAGAATCAAAAATTTCAGCTTCCGCCAATCACCAGGCACATAATCATTCGAAAGAAGCGTGCACGCCTTTTTGCACCTGTTCATGTTGTGCAGCGACAGCCTTTTATCATCCTCTGAATAAGGTACAGTTCGTAAAAATTATTTTTCGATCTGAAAAGGATCCCCTTGATGATGAAAATTTTAATTCAGAAGTTTCCTATTCTATCTGGCAGCCCCCAAAGCTAACTGCTTAATTTTTTCTTATTTCAGTGCAGTTATAACGCGCTGGTTTCTACATTTTTATCATTTCGTTTACAATGTGGTTATGACTAATAAAAAAAGGTCAATTACCCGCAGTAAAACAGTTTACAGCAGGATAAAAGACCCTGTAAAGCCCTTGTGGATGAGGGTTATAAGAACTGGTACACTGATAGTGCTTGGCATTATAATGCTGATGGCGATATTCGGAATTATAATTAAGTATTATCGTCTTGTTTCAAAACATTAAATAGAAATATGCTTAATAGAATCATTCAATTTTCCATTAAAAATAAATTGGTCATTGGCCTTTTTACACTGGCTTTAATAATATGGGGCGTTTATTCGGCCAAAAAATTGCCGATTGATGCCGTACCCGATATTACCAATAACCAGGTACAGGTAATTACGCTGAGCCCATCACTCGCTGCACAGGAAGTAGAACAGCTAATTTCTTTTCCGGTGGAACAAACAATGGCTACCATTCCGGAAGTTCAGGAAATCCGTTCCATATCCAGGTTTGGATTATCCGTTGTTACCGTTGTATTTCATGATGATGCTAATATCTATTGGGCAAGGCAGCAGGTAGGTGAACGGCTGATAGAAGCCCGTAACCAGATACCGAACAATATCGGTAACCCTGAAATGGCTCCTATCTCTACAGGCTTAGGTGAAATTTATCAGTATGTCTTACATGCAAAAAAAGGATATGAAGATAAATACGATGCCATGTCACTACGAACGATACAGGACTGGATTGTCCGTCGTCAGTTGCTTGGCACTCCCGGCATTGCTGATGTAAGCAGCTTCGGCGGCCTTTTAAAACAATATGAAATTGCATTGAATACAGATAAACTTCGCAGTTATAATTTGTCGATAGCAGATGTATTTAATGCCCTTGAAAAAAATAATCAGAATACGGGTGGTGCATATATAGATAAGAAACCCAACGCTTATTTTATCCGCAGCGAAGGGTTTATTAAAACAATCACTGACATAGAAAAAATTGTAGTTACAAGAACTTCCAGTGGCGCACCCGTGCTGGTAAGGGATATTTCAACGGTACAGTTAGGCCATGCCACCCAATATGGCGCCCTTACCCGTAATACAGAAGGACAGGTAGTTGGGGGCATTGTAATGATGCTTAAAGGAGCAAACTCAAGTGAAGTAATAGGCAGCGTTAAGGAAAAGATAGTTCAGATACAAAAAAGCCTTCCTGAAGGTGTAGTAATAGAGCCCTTTCTTGACAGAAGTTCCCTTGTTGGCCGGGCTATAAATACGGTAAAGACCAACCTGATGGAAGGAGCATTGATCGTAATTTTTGTTTTAGTTATATTTCTGGGCAATATTCGTTCGGGTTTGATTGTGGCTTCTGTTATTCCGCTAGCCATGCTCTTTGCTATAGCCCTGATGAATATATTCGGGGTTTCTGGTAACCTGATGAGTTTGGGTGCTATCGACTTTGGATTGATAGTGGATGGGGCCGTAATTATTGTAGAAGCAACCATGCACCACCTCGGCTTGCGAAAGCAAAATACAAGGCTAACACAGGCAGAAATGGATACAGAAGTATTTGAGTCGGCTTCGAAAATTAGAAATAGTGCTGCTTTTGGTGAAATAATTATATTGATCGTTTATTTACCTATTCTGGCACTCGTAGGTATCGAAGGAAAAATGTTTGGCCCGATGGCGCAAACTGTATCTTTTGCCATTCTTGGGGCATTCTTACTGTCGCTTACGTATGTACCTATGATGAGCGCCTTAATTCTCAGTAAAAAAATCAGCCACAGGGAAAACTTCTCCGATAAAATGATGAAGTTTTTCCAGCGGCTTTACACCCCATTAATACGTGGGGCACTTAAGATGAAATTACTGGTAGTGAGTATTGCTGTTGGTGTATTTATAATCAGCCTCATTATTTTCAAAACATTAGGAGGTGAATTTATTCCCACTTTAGAAGAAGGAGATTTCGCAGTAGAAACAAGGTTGCTGACAGGTAGTTCGTTAAGCCAGACAATTGATAAAATAACGCAGGCTTCGGATTTACTGATGAAAAAATTTCCTGAAGTAAAAGAAGTGATTGGAAAGATTGGTGCCTCTGAAATACCTACCGACCCTATGCCCATAGAAGCATGTGATATTACCATCCTTTTAAAAGATAAAAAGGAATGGACCAGTGCACATAACAGAGAAGAGTTGGCTGAAATGATGCAGAAAGAGCTGGAGAAAATACCCGGTGTTTCCTATGGGTTATCGCAGCCGATACAACTTCGGTTTAATGAATTGATTTCAGGTGTCCGCCAGGATGTTGGAATTAAAATATTTGGGGAAGATCTTGATGTGCTGGCCGACCTGGCGAAAAAAATTGGTGTGATTGTACCTACTGTAAAAGGTGCAGAAGATTTATATGTAGAACAAGTTACAGGGTTACCACAGATTGTGGTTAAACTAAACAGGGATAAGATTGCACAGTTTGGTTTAAATGTAGAAGATGTAAATCGCACTATCAGCGCTGCTTTTGCAGGAGAAGCAGCCGGTATTGTATATGAAGGTGAGAAACGGTTTGATATGGTGGTAAGGTTAGAAAAGACAGGCCGCCAGAGTATTGATGATGTAAAAGGATTGTTTGTTGCGGCCCCTGATGGTAACCAGATTCCATTAGAACAGGTAGCGGAAGTCAATTTGCAATTGGGCCCCAACCAGATACAAAGGGAAGATGCAAAACGCAGAATTATTGTAGGTTTTAATACAAGAGGCAGGGACATCTCATCAGTTGTAAAAGAAATGCAGGAAAAAATTGAGAAGCAGGTAAAAATGCCCCCTGGTTATTTTATCACTTATGGCGGACAATTTAAAAACCTCGAAGAAGCTAATAAAAGGTTATCTGTTGCTGTTCCCGTTGCATTAGCATTAATTCTGCTGCTTCTTTTCTTTACGTTTGGTTCTATCAAGTATTCATTACTCATTTTTACTGCCATACCCATGAGTGCTATTGGTGGCGTATTTGCTTTATGGTTCCGGGGTATGCCATTCAGCATTTCTGCAGGTGTTGGTTTTATCGCACTGTTTGGAGTGGCGGTGCTAAATGGCATCGTACTTATCAGTGAGTTTAACCGGCTAAAAAAAGAAGGCATGACTGACATTAATGCAATTATTCTAAAAGGAACCTCTGTAAGGTTGCGACCGGTATTAATGACCGCAGCGGTTGCTTCATTAGGCTTTTTGCCAATGGCATTGTCAACAGGTTCCGGAGCAGAAGTGCAAAAGCCGTTAGCAACGGTTGTAATCGGAGGATTGATTACGGCCACATTTCTTACGTTGGTGGTTTTACCAGTATTATATACATGGTTTGAGAAGATAAAACCAAAAATGATGAAGTCTGATGTGGTGAAAGGGGTGGCTTCATTACTCATCCTGTTTTTAACCTCATCATTTGCTGCAAATGCACAACAGCCAAAAATAGTTATCAATCTTAGTGATGCTGTTGCATCAGCTATGAAGAATAATCCTTTGGTTAAAGTAGGAACGCTGGATATAAGTTACCAGCAGCAGTTGAAAAAGACAGTAAAAGATTATGGCAAAACAAATTTCGGTGTAACGTTTGGTCAGTATAATAGTCGCATTGCTTATGATAATAATTTCAGCATTAATCAGGGCATACTGAATCCAGGGTACTTTAAAAGTCTCATAAAGCTATCCGAATCAAATATCAAAAGTAGTGAACTGCAATTGAGAATTTATCAAACTGAACTTGCAGCGAACACAAAAATATCGTATTACCAGTTAATCTTTTGGATGGAGGAAATAAGGTTGCTGAAAGAGCTACTATCCATTTACGAAAATATACTGAAATCTTCGGCATTGCGATACAAAACAGGAGAAACCAATGCATTAGAAAATTATAATGCTGAAAGCAAGGTAAATGAGATAAAAGCGCAATTGCGAAGTGCAGAAGAAGATTACCGGATTGAATTAAATCGTCTGAAAGTGTTCACTGCAGATTCTTCTGTTACGTCAATTGTCGACACATTACTTGTTGAAAAGCGGATACAGGTCAATTTTGATACCACTGCCATTGCAGCTAACCCCACACTTGCATTTATTAAACAGCAGATTGATATTGCAAACAAAGAGAAAGCTGTTGAGCAGTCAAGATTAAGACCAGATTTCTCGGTAGGCTATTTCAACCAGTCTTTAGTAGGGTATCAAACTGTGAATGGAGTTGATAAATATTATGGTGTTGGCAGTCGTTTTCAAGGAGTTAATTTAGGTATCAGTATTCCCATATTTGCCAGGGCGCAAAAAGAAAAAGTAAAAGCAGCAGAAGTAAACCGGGTGCGCCGTGAAGCAGAACTGACCAATTATCAATTCACCCTGCAAGGTGAATTAACAACACTGTTTGGCGAATTGCAAAAGCACAAAGTTCAAATAAACTATTACCGAAATACAGCTTTGCCGCAAGCCAATCTCATCATTACGCAGGCACAAAGAGCTTTTACTGCCGGCGAAATTGGTTATTATGAATTGACACAATCACTCAATAATGCCGTTGTTGTAAAACAGGGATATACCAAACTTTTAAATCAATATAATCAAACCGTCATTGCTATCGAATTTATCGGTGGCATCAATTAATCAGAACGGGGTAAAATAAAATTAATATGAAACAGAAATTTTTTAATTCACTTATTATACTTACAACGGCTACTATATGTCTTTCATCCTGCTCTTCCAAGGGAAATACAGAAGCAGCCCCGATTGAAGTAACGCAAACTGAAGAAGCAGATATTGTGGGCTTGTCGGAAGACCAGTTTAAAACAGTCGACATTCAGTATGGTGTTGTAGAAGAAAAAAAACTCAGCAGCGTTATCAGGGCAACAGGAGTACTGGATGTTCCTCCGCAACAGCTATTAACGGTTTCTTCTCCCTATGGAGGCACCTTAAAAAATACCGATTTGCTACAGGGGAAGCCCGTGGTAAAAGGTGAGGTTATCGCCGTACTCGAGAATCCTGAGTTTATCCAGCTTCAGCAGGATTATCTGGATTATAAAAGTCAGTTGATTTACCTGAAAGAAGAATTAGAAAGACAACAGGAGTTGGCAAAAGAAAATGTAAATGCAAAAAAAACCTTGCAAAAAGCCAGCAGCGAGTATAGCAGTATGACGGCAAGAGTCCAGGGATTAAAATCAAAACTGGGGCTTATCAATATCAATCCTGAGAAAATAAACCCGGAAAACATTTCAGGCAGGGCAAATATTTATGCTCCTATATCGGGCTACGTTACTAAAGTATTGGTGAATATCGGGAAGTTTGTAAACGCTAATCAGGAACTATTTGAAATTGTAGATACCCGTCACCTTCATGCAGAACTGATCATTTTTGAAAAGGATGTTCCGAAATTAAAGATTGGTCAGAAAATTCGTTTTTTATTGAATAATGAAACAAAGGAGCGGTTTGCAGATGTGCATTTAATTGGTCGTGAAATCAGCGCTGAAAGAACGGTTAGGGTTCATGGACATCTATCGCAGGAGGATAATAACCTGTTGCCAGGGATGTATTTAAAGGGAATTGTAGAAACAGGTATTGCTACCACTACTGCGCTGCCTGATAAAGCGATCGTTCAATCAGCAGGAAAATCTTACATTTTTATAGCAGCAGATGAAAAGAATAGTGAAAAGAAACCTGCCGATGGGAAAAATGAAGTCGCTACAGAAAAGCATATTTTGTTTAAAAGAATTGAAGTGACGACTGGCGTTTCAGAAAATGGTTATACCGAAGTAATTTTACCAAATGGATTTAACAGAAAAGTTAGCGTGATAATAAACGGAGCTTATGATTTATTGTCGAAGATGAATAATGTAGAGGAAGAAGAATAAAAATAGGATGGGTCGGAGCCCTGCTTTGTTTGCCTCATTTATGAAAATGGGAAACCTTGAGCGGCAGGGCCCCTCTACCCAAACATTTTAAAAATACACCGATGGATATCCCAGTAATAAGTTTATCCGCTACCATGGATATTAATTTAAAACAGATGATAGGTGTTAGAAATCTGCCGGCTGAAGAAGATCCAAAAACCTATTATGTTATGTAAATATTGAAAAAATGGATGTTCGATTCGAATTAATAATTGTTGGGAAACTCATCGTTTCGTTTCTGTTGGGTACTTTTATTGGCTTTGACAGAGAGAAACACGCTCGCAATGCCGGTATAAGAACCTATGCCGCTGTTTGTATCGGAGCTACTTTATTTACTGCTGTTGCGGCTCATCTTGTAGGTGATGCTGCTGCCATCTCCCGGGTAATAGCCAATATTGTTACAGGTGTAGGCTTTCTTGGAGCTGGTATTATTTATCGGAACGACAGTGCCGGAACATCTCATGGCCTTACAACAGCAGCCACGGTTTGGTGTACTGCCGCAGTTGGTGTGGCAGTAGGCCTCAGCATGTTTATCATTGCTATTGTTGGGACAGTTACCTTATATTTATTGCTTTCACTACATCACCAGCATTGGTATGTAAAATGGAAAAATAAAATGATAAACACGCATAACGAAAAACACAAAACTGATTAATTGTTTAAAATAAAATTGTATAATAGGAGTATTGTAACATGTATAGTATAATAACAGGTACCATATTATTAGGGATTACTCATGCTCTTATTCCCAATCACTGGTTGCCATTGGTTGCTATTGCAAGGTCGGAGAAATGGGAAAAGTATGAATTGATACTGGTGGCATCTATTTCTGCCTCTGCGCATGTGATGGGTACTGTTATTCTTGGGATAGCTTTGGGAATGGTGGGCTCAAAGCTGGCGTATCACTTTGAAGGATATGTGCATGTAATTGCTCCAGTATTATTGATCATATTCGGTTTGATATATTTTACAGTTAATCTGCCGCATCATCATACTGCAAATAATGACGTGCCGCACTACAAAAAGTCAAAAACTAAATGGGTGTTGATTTTTGCGACCACTATGTTTTTATCTCCTTGCCTGGAAGTAGAAAGTCTTTTTCTGACAGCTGGTGCTTATGGCTTGAATGGTATCTTATTGATCGCTTTAGTATATGCAGTAATCAGCATCACCGGAATTATCACTCTTGTAATACTTGCATTTAAAGGAGTTCAAATGATGAATTCACAATTTATTGAGCACAACGAAAAACGAATTACAGGTATAGTTTTAATTATAGTAGGTATTGTTACATTTTTTTTACACTAAATGAAGATTTATGGAACACAAAAACGATGACATAAAAAATGCAACTCAAGATGATTGTTGCAGTACAGACGAAAGAGCGAATGCCGCAAAGGTTGTTCCGTTGCATTCGGCTAATGATGGTCATGATCACGGAAATGATGAAAAAGATGAACCCGGATGGAAAACCCATTGGGATTTACTATTGTCATTGTTCATATTAATAGTGTTGCTTGTGCTGGAGTATGGCTTCAGAATTGAGCTGCCTAAAATTCCATCTTTGATAATAAACCTAGTTGCCTATTTATTGGCTGGCCGGAAAGTGTTAGATCTTGCTTTCAGAAAATCAAAGCGAGGTGATTTCTTTAATGAGTTTGTATTGATGAGTGTGGCCACCATTGGTGCATTTGTGATTGGAGAATATGAAGAAGGTGTGGCAGTAATGGTATTTTATCAAATCGGGGAATGGTTCCAGGATGCTGCAGTCAACAATGCAAAACGAAGTATTAAAGCCCTGCTTGATGTGAGGCCTGATGAAGTAACAGTGATCCGAAATAATGCACCGCTTGTTGCCGATCCTTCCATTATTGAGTTAAACGAAACCATCTTAATAAAGCCAGGTGAAAAAGTAGCTTTGGATGGGGAATTAATTTCTGAAAATGCTTCATTTAATACAGCAGCTTTAACCGGGGAAAGTAAACCAGATGTAAAATATAAAGGAGAAACCATTCTTGCGGGCATGATTAATTTAAATACAGTAGCAGAAATCAAAGTGACAGCGCTGTTTAGGGATAGCAAACTGAGTAAGATTTTAGAAATGGTGCAAGATGCTACTGCAAGAAAATCACAGACGCAATTATTTATTTCGAGATTTGCCAAAATCTACACACCAATCGTTTTCTTTCTTGCTGTTGCAGTTTGTTTTGTCCCTTACTTTTTTGTGGGAGATTATAATTTTCAGACATGGTTTTACCGAGCACTGGTATTCTTAGTAATCAGTTGTCCCTGTGCATTGGTGGTATCCATTCCATTAGGGTATTTTGGTGGCATAGGCCTTGCCTCACGTAATGGCATTTTATTTAAGGGAGGAAACTTTCTTGATGTAATGACAAAGGTTAATACTGTAGTTATGGATAAAACCGGAACATTGACAAGAGGAGTTTTTAAAGTACAACAGGTTGTTGCAATTAGTATGAATGAAAAAGAACTAGTGAGGCTTACGGCTGCGTTAGAGAAGCATTCAACTCATCCTATAGCCAAAGCCGTAACGGAATATGCCGGTGAAACTGTCAATGGTATCAATGCAGATAAAGTAGAAGAAATCGCAGGTCATGGCTTAAAAGGAGAGGTGGATGGAAAGGACTTGCTTGCAGGTAATGCAAAATTATTGAAGAAATACAACATATCCTACCCAACAGAAATAGAAGCGATTGTTGACACAACTGTTGTTGTAGCAATAAATAATCAGTATGCAGGTTTTATAACTATTGCTGATGAAATAAAAGACGATGCTGCACAGGCTGTACAAGACATGCACAGTCTTAGTATTAAAATGGTAATGCTCTCAGGTGATAAACAATCTGTAGTAGATCAGGTCGCAAAGAAAATTGGTATAGATGAGGCCTATGGTGATTTGCTACCAGAAGGTAAAGTTGAGAAAGTGCAGAGACTAAAAGATGAAGGACGACATATTGCTTTTGTTGGTGATGGTGTTAATGATGCACCTGTGGTTGCATTGGCGGATGCTGGGATAGCCATGGGGGGGTTAGGGAGCGATGCCACAATTGAAACAGCGGATGTAGTCATTCAAAACGACCAGCCCCATAAAATAGTTTCAGCTATTAAAATTGGAAAGATAACCCGGAGCATTGTTTGGCAAAACATCATTTTAGCTATGGCAGTAAAAGTGTTTGTATTGATTTTGGGCGCAGGCGGTGTAGCTACTCTATGGGAAGCAGTAATTGCGGACGTAGGTGTTGCTTTATTAGCGATATTGAATGCGGTTAGGATTCAAAGAATAAAGGTTTAAAAAAAAATGTTATAAGATGTATTTCATTATTTAAGCATTTGCTTAAATAATGATTCTTGCTATCTTTGATGAATGGACAATAATACTTGTATCAGGCTCTTTGCCGATCATGAGCAAATAAAGAGTTGCAAAAACAAGTTAAGAACTGCACAAGAGTCTTTTGCAAGCTTGTCTAACATATTAGCCTTGGCAGGTAACGAAGTAAGGCTCAAGATTGTTTATTTATTGGAAGAAGAAAAGGAATTGTGTCCTTGTGATCTTTCTGATATTTTAGGAATTAGTATTCCGGCAGTATCACAACATCTGCGAAAACTGAAGGATGGAAATATTGTTGAAACCCGTAAGGAAGGGCAAACAATTTATTATTCACTTACACAGGAAAATCTAAAGATTTTAAAGCCCTTCTTTAAACATATTAAGGTACAAACTCAAAAACTGGAAACGGTATGATAAGTGCAAAATCATCAGGAACATTTACGGGCGCAGGTGTTCTTGCTGCCATAGCTGCTTCACTTTGTTGTATGACGCCTATTATTGCATTACTTGCCGGTAGCAGCAGTATTGTCGCTAACTTTTCATGGATAGAACCGGCAAGGCCGTATTTAGTAGGTTTATCAATTGCTGTATTGGCATTTGCATGGTATTTTAAATTAAAACCAGCTAAGACAAACGTTGTGGATTGCAATTGCGCAACAACTAAGAAGCCTTCATTCCTTCAGACTAAAACATTTTTAGCTATCGTAACTGTATTTGCTATTTTGATGATGACTCTTCCGCTATATGCAAAAATGTTTTATCCAAAACAAAAAGTACAGGCAACAGCTCCTGCAGTATTTGATCATCAACAACAGGTAAAGTTTATCATACAAGGTATGACTTGCAAGGCATGTGAGGAACATGTAAATAGTGAACTGTCTAAAGTAAATGGCGTATTAGCTTATAAAACCTCTTATGCCACCAGAAGCAGCCTAGTCAGTTTTGATAAATCAAAAATTGATGAGAAAACAATAGAAGCAGCCATTAATAGAACAGGGTATAAAGTAAAAAGCTATCAATTTACCCGGTAGTGGTAAATCTTGTTTCGATCAAAACTAAGAAAATATGGAAAATACATTAACACTGCAATCCAGTATCACTTGCCCAAATTGTGGTTTTCAGAAAGTGGAAACAATGCCGACGGATGCTTGTCAATATTTTTATCAATGTACAAACTGCCAAACTGTATTAAAGCCGCAGCAGGGAGATTGTTGTGTATTTTGTAGTTATGGCACTGTCGCTTGTCCACCTATACAAATGAATAAATCTTGTTGTAAGTAAAAAGGTTTTTAAAAGTAAAAGCGACTCATCAATGATTATTTTTTCATATAATTTCGGGTGATAGGGGGGAAGTATATACCATCAAAGAAATGGACATTTTTTTTGGACTAAGCCGCTTCTGATTTATTTACTAATAAGCTATTTGCTACTTTGTAACTTATTACTATATCTTTTTTATCCTTTAGTTGTATTGTGTAAGTCTGGTCAAACTGCTCAATGGCTTTCACCTTTATACTGTTGCCTAAAGAAATGCCTGACTTATCCAGGTAATTTAAAAATGCAGGCGTATGATCTGTAACTCCGGTGAAAGTACCTCGCTCTCCCATTTTAAGGGTAGATAGCAAAACAGCTTTTGATTTCGGAAGAATACCATTTGCATCCGGTATTGGATCGCCGTGCGGGTCTGCTTTGGGAAATCCTAAGAAACTATCCAGTTTATTGGTCAGATCTTCACTGTGTATATGTTCTAGTTGTTCTGCGAGGTCATGTACTTCATCCCATTTATACCCCAATTTATCGACCAGAAAAACTTCCCAAAGCCTGTGGTTGCGAATGATATTAACAGCCACCTGTCTTCCTTTTTCTGTTAGTTTAACTCCTTTCGACTTTTGATAAGTGACGAGTTTCTTTCCTGCCATCCTTTTCAGCATATCCGTTACAGATGGGGCATGCACTTCCAGCACTTGCGCAAGTGCTGAAGTGGCAACTACTAAACCATTGGCTTCCTGCAACTTATAAATAGCTTTGAGATAGTTTTCTTCTGTAAATGAATGCACCGATTCTATTGTTTTGATGAAGATACGTAAACCTGTATAAAAAATAAATTAGATCAACCTAATTTATTAATTAAAATAATCTAATTTTAACTTAACGTATCTATATTTACAATGAAGAAAACAATCCTCTTATCCATAATTATTCTGTGGATTACCGCCATCATTGCCTGTCAGAAAATATTACCAAAAACTCCTCCAGAGGATGCGTTATTGGACGGTCCTGTAGAAGGACTTAGCTACGAAGAGAATAGAAGATTTTTGGCAGGTGATGTAGCTTTTAATGATGAAGTATTCACTTCGGCAAACGGTTTAGGACCTGTCTTTGTTGCCACCAGCTGTGGAAGTTGTCATGCAGGTGATGGCAAGGGACATCCCTTTACCACGCTTACAAGGTTTGGTCAGGTGGACAGTACAGGTAACAAATTTTTGCACCTGGGCGGACCGCAATTACAAAACAGGGCATTACCCGGCTATATGCCTGAGCAGATGCCTGGTGGAGCCACATTTTCAAATTTTATGCCCCCCGCTAATACAGGATTAGGGTTTTTAGAACTGGTTACCGATGCCGATATATTGGCAATGGCTGATCCTAATGATGCAAATGGTGATGGGATCAGTGGTGTCCCCAACTATGAATACCTGCCTCCATTTATAACTCCCTTTACAAATGCCATTGCAAGAAACGGCAAGTACATTCATCGTTTTGGTAAAAAGGCGGCGGCGTATAATTTGCTGCAACAAACAGTAAATGCTTACAATCAAGATATTGGTATCACTTCTACCTTTCAACCAAAAGACGTTTATACCGGATTGGATATTGAACCCGAGGTTGCTGATGTAACGGTACATAATGTTGTCTTCTACCTACAAACTTTGAAAGCACCTATTCAAAGACATCAAAATGATGCTGAAGTAATTAAAGGGGAAAGCCTATTTATACAAACGGGTTGTGAAAGCTGTCATAAGCAGACACTGAAGACAGATTTTTCTACTATCGCTCCATTATCAAACAAAACATTTCATCCTTATACAGATCTGTTGTTACATGACATGGGACCGGGATTAGATGATGGTTATACTGAGGGTAGTGCAACAACGGCTGAATGGAGAACTCCACCGCTTTGGGGATTGGGTTTGTCTCCGAATTCGCAAGGAGGGAAGTATTTTCTACTGCATGATGGTAGGGCAAAGAGTATTGAAGAAGCCATAGTCCTGCATGGAGGCGAAGCACAGCAGAGTAGAAATAAGTTCATACAACTTTCAACACAAGAGAAAAACAACCTATTGAAATTTTTAGCATCACTGTAGTATTTTGAACAGATGAACAGATGAACAGAAAAGACTTTATACTTAGATCCTGTACAGCTTGCCTTGGCGCATCATCTGTGGCAACAGTTTTGAGTGCTTGCGCAACTACCAAATTTTCAACTGGTAAGTTACTCAAAGACGGCATCGTAATAGATAAACAAGAGTTTCTCATTAAGGAAAGTGATCAACATCGCTTATACATCGTCGTACGTAATGAGGCGTTGGTGTTCCCGATTTGTGTGTACCGGTTTAGCGATCAAGACTATTCAGCTATCTGGATGCAATGTGCGCATCAGGGAGCCGAACTTAATGTAGCAGGTGAGTACCTACAGTGTCCGGCACATGGTAGTGAGTACGATAATCGCGGTAAAGTAACCAACGGACCTGCCGACAGCAACCTGCGAACTTTCCCTGTAACGATCAATAACAACGAACTATTCATTGACTTGAGAAAAATATGAGACTATTTATTTTCTTACTGACAGTTGTTTTCTTTTCCTCAACTGCTATTGCACAGATAGACCCTGTGTTACTTCGCAGCATGGCAAAAGACACATCGGGTATGCTATTAAACATGGATGCCGTGTATAACCGACCTTTTCTTCAGTCCGGTAAATTTCCTGTCGCATTGGGTGGTTATGCGGAAGCCAATTATCAATACTTCCAGAAAGATGGGATTTCAGAGGGTCACCAGTTTCAAATGAGAAGACTGACTTTATTTGTTTCCTCCTCTATTTCCAAAAGGATAAAATTTTTAAGTGAAATAGAATTTGAAGATGGTACCAAAGAAATCAATATTGAATTTGGATCTGTTGATTTTGAATTTGCGCCTCTCTTTAATTTGAGGGGCGGCATTGTCATGAACCCGATCGGTGCATTTAATCAAAATCATGATGGACCTAAATGGGAATTTATTGACCGCCCAGTGTCAGCCACTCAAATGCTCCCAGCTACCTGGAGCAATATCGGTTTTGGTTTGTTTGGAAAAAAATATACCAAGGATTGGGTGTATGCGTATGAGGCATACCTCACCAATGGGTTCGATGATCAAATCATTGACAATGCAGAGAGCAAAACATTCCTGCCAGCCAGTAAAGCAAACAAAAACCGATTTGAAGAAAGCGCTAATGGTAGCCCATTGTTCACCGGTAAAGTTGCCATCAGAAATAGGAGGATAGGTGAATTAGGGTTATCTTATATGGGAGGCATTTATAATAAATACCAAGCTGATGGATTGCTATTGGATAAAAAAAGAAGGGTCGATGTATTTGCGATCGACTTTAATACCAGTCTTCCCAACATCAACACTTTTATCAATGCCGAATGGGCCTGGGTAAAGGTAGATGTACCTGAAACCTATACTGAACAGTTTGGCAGAAAACAGCAAGGCGGCTTTATTGATATTGTGCAACCTATTTTTAAGCAAGCTTTGTTTGGTTTTGAACAATCAGTTATCCATGCAGCCTTGCGTATTGAGTATGTGGATTGGAATAAAGGAAAGTTTAAATCAACAGGTGATAATATTCGTGATGAGTTGTTTTCCCTTGTTCCAGCCATCAGTTGGCGACCCACGGCACAAACAGTGATTCGATTCAACTATCGTTACAACTGGCAAAAAGATATCTTAGGTAATCCGCCATCTAAGCTAGCAGGGTTCCAGTTTGGGGTGAGTACTTACTTTTAATGGTTTGTTGGATGGATAATCCACATGACATACTCCCACCGCAAACAAAACGTCATTACGATGTAATGCAGTTCCTGCATCATTCGAATCATTATCCAAACATTTTGATTTCACTATTCAATCACTGTTGCTGTGACTTTATGTGCGTTTTAATAAACAGGATTTATTCTTTTCTTGCATCATTTTATGAAGGTCAACTCACTATTCACCCTAAGTTTGTAGTCTAGCCGGTCTGCCACTTTTTTGTTGCGCTTGCCGTATCGACGCATAAGACCAGCGCGTGCTAACTTATCCAACAAAATAGCATCATCTTCTTTTGAGCCACCGAAAACTTGTCTTGTTTTATCGGTTTCAAAATCCATATCAATCGAACAAGCATCGAGTAGTTTATAAGTATTGGTGACAAGGGTAGGGTAGCGTTGACATTGCGCTAATAGTTTCGAAGGACTCACGAATGTATCTTCTCGATTACAACATGTATTGGGATCTAATTGTGAGAGCAAAATATTCTGATCAATCGAACGTAATAAACAATGCAGGTAAAAATGTTCTTTGTCCTGTACCACAACAGGCTGATGAATGACATGATATTCAGTCGGTACAAAATTGTACAATGATGATAGCTCGTATGGTTTTACGCCAATTCGTTCATTGGGTTTTAAGTCAATCACATTTTTTGATTCTTTGGGGTAGATGACGAAGACATCTACCGGCGCATTAGGAGCAGCAGGGAAATCGATTTTGTTTATCAAGTGATGTGACAGAAACTCATTGAGCCATTGGAGACCGTTATTGTTTTTTGCGATTAACAAGTAACAATGCGAATGATTGTTTCTTATGTCGACACCAAGAACTGGTTTGATACCAGCTTCCCGACAAAGTTTTACAAATTCCCAGTGGTCGTAGGTAGAGTTGATGTTGCACAACGTCAACGCTGTGATGCCATGTTCGACAGTCGTTTTTATGAGGTCTGTAGTTGTATATGTGCCATTGCAGAATGAGTAGTATGTCTTTGCGTCTAAATACATTGAACAGTAACCTTGTATGGAGCGAGATTACTAAAAAATTTAGCAAATTGTATCTAATAATCATAATGTATTGTTTTTCAATGCTTTAAAACTTATGTTATTTGTAGAAATGAAAGAATGATCACCCATTCTACTTATAATTAGTTGGTAGTAATCTGTAAACCAATTGTGTAGTTCAGTATTGGATGACATCTTTTGCTCGGAGTCATAATGCTTAATTTCTTTCCGATTAGAACGATCACATCGTCAAATATTACCTTGTATTTCCAATCGGATTTCCTCCATTGAATGTGGCTTTAAGCTATATGCCTGTGTACGGAAGTTGTGAAGCCGCTTTAGGAGAGTGGCAAAATGTTTCATAGATACAAAATAGAATTCATTTGCATTATAGACTAGAATGTTTTCAAGGTATTTGGACGTTTACTATTTTACATATAATAGTAATACTTGTTTGGCGGTTTTACTCCTTCGTCAATGTACTGGATAATCTCTCCAACTTTCTGTGCGAACTGAATGGTTATTGGAAGGCTATTGTAATAATTACAATTGTTGAAATTCATTTTCGTTAATGCAAGTATTTCTTCGCATATTTTCTTTAGTGAGGATTCCGCTTCATAAATGCCAATCTCCAATGGATGTGGGATGTGACCACTGGGAAATGTCTCATAATATGGTGTGTATCCCGTTGTGTAGAGGACACCATTTACCTGATCCAGGTGCATTAGCGTCCCGCGAATAACCGGATAATTCCCGTGTTTTCGCAGAAGTTTCGTAGGGGAGGATTTAATGGAAACCAAATCCACTTCCACCTGATCTCCCAGTGTGCTTTTGATCCCTTCTTTTAATCCTTCTACTTCAGCGTAATCGGCATTGATGCTGCTATCCCAGAAGTCAGTGGTTTTATGGATGACGATCCGGCTTGGTGACTGATTGCGGTTATAGATTTTGTATTCACTAATCACTTCTGCGATCAACTTTTTTGCATAGTCGTGGCTTAGATGAGGTGCTGCAGTATGCTGCTTTTTGATATCCCATTCAAATTGATCACCCACGAAAATGATACCCTTACCTTCATAATTGAAAGCTTGGGCTACACTTGACCTCATGACATTACCACCGCTTAAAACTTTATGGAAGCTGATACCGATGAAACATGTATTCTTATCCTTCAGCGTCAGTGTCCATGGTGTGCCAGTGTTCTTGTAATAATTAGCAACACAAAAGTTCCACGCTTGCATGGACATATCCTGTAATGACCTCCTTGTGCCCATAAAAGTATCTTCCAAAATGATCTGTACTGGTATCGCATTGGGGAAGGTGATTAGTTTCGCTTTCAGATAACGCCGGAGATTAAAGAATTTATTACTCCCGAATCTCAGGGATGCGAATTTTTTGTAGACTCTGGATGGAATGGTAATTATGCAGACCTCAGGCTTGGTAATACTTTTTTCTATAAGGAATTGATATGCTTCTATATAAAGGTCACAGATGCGTACCATCTTGTCAAAATTCTGGAGATCAGCATTACCCATGATGTCTTTTATTGTTGCATCAAGGATGGTCTTGTTATTGCTGTCATCGTTTACGAATTTGCAATAAAATGGGTGTTCTTCGTTAAAACCCGGAAAGTCAGGATTTAATCTTTTATTAATGGTTGTGATTTTTTCTTCCTCAGGTTGCGCGCCGGTTATTTCAGCAATATTTTGCTTAATCTCGTCCTCATGTTCCAGTGAAATTTCGTGAAATAGGGAAGCCTCATCGTTCAGGTCTGAAAGATCGTCAAAAACTTCTCCATCGATTATAGCATACTCTTTTACTACCTCTTTTTCATTTGCGGTTGCTTCTATTGGTCTTTCAAAATTTCCAATCCAGTCTTTTACTGCCTCAATGTGCGCATTGCTTCCAATGATGGCATAATGTAATTCTGACCTGTGTGTGTTGTTGCTGATTGAAAAGAAACCACCTGCAGCAATACCCATCTTCGGATCATCGCTTATGAAATCATTACCGAACTCAAGAAATGGTTCCTTTAATAATTCTACTTTCATATTCTAAAAGAGTGATTGCTGTTGATCGATCGGTATATCTATTGGTTTCTTTTTCTCCTTGCTATCAGTCGGAATACCAAAAGGCACTTGTATTTCGACGAAGGGCCCGATAGCGATCCGTAAATGTGTGTTATAAAAGCCTGGCTTCTGAACCCCCTTAATGTTTGCATAAGCTTGGTCCTGGTAAAGAACTATCTGATCGTGACCGTTACTCAGGTATGTCCACCAGAAATGCAGCCAATCCGCATAATGATTGTTAAACTCTCTGGCCGTTAAAAAATTGGTCAGTTTGGTAATCGTTTTGGGCTCCAAAGGAGTTTTGCCATCAGTACTGAAGTAATATTTAGGATGTAGCTGAAGGTATACTTCGCCATTCAAAATGGTATGTTTACATTCCATTGCGATGTGACGGAAGAACTTCATTTTACCGTATTCAAAATATTTTACGACCTGTTTTTCTGAATCAAGATTTCTTTTACGTGTTTTAGCTTTCACCTTCAGTTCTGTTTCATCTTTTGGCAACAGGAAATAATAACGGGAAAAATCCTTCTGGAAGCGAAGTTTCATGGTGTACAAAAAATCCTTTGCATAGATATTGAGTAGTTCCACATAGCGGTTTTTCAACTGTCTGTCTTCGAGTATGGATTTAAGGGTTATTGTTTGATGGGATGCATCAGCTCCACCTGTCAACACCTTTTCTTTGAATGTACGTGGATATGTATGGCTTACTACGACCTTTTGTTCTGGGTTTTTGCATCCTGATTTTTCCTTCAGTGATTGATCTGGTGAATGGGATATTACAACCAGTGGTTAAGGCTACTGCCATCATGCAAAGCGGTAGCAATGATGCAATGCGCAGTTACCTCCATTCACAGGAGTCAACGAATTGGAGTCTGGGAACCATCAACCCGATGAACTGGATTCGCGAAGCATTTCGGGAACTGTTGGAACTTGTTTTTCAGGGAGTGGCACTGATTATTGATGTGATCAGAACTTTTTATCTGATTGTACTCGCAATCATTGGCCCGATTGTTTTTAGTCTTTCCATCTATGATGGTTTCCATCACCTCATTACCGTTTGGCTTGCACGTTATATCAATGTATTTCTATGGCTACCCGTCGCCAATATTTTCGGAGCCATTATATCAAGGATACAACAAAACATGTTGGTGGCAAATGGGTTGGGTGTCCCCATACCCGGTCAAACTTTTGTTACTAGCGATTGGGCTTACATGATTTTTTTATTGATCGCTATTGTCGGGTATTGTACCGTCCCCTCTGTCGCTAACTACATTGTTAATGCAGGTGGGGGTAACGCGCTCTTACATAAAGTGACCAGTTTCACCATCGGAGCGGCAAAGTCTGCAGGATCAGCAGTGGCTGGTGGAATGTCGTCGGATGCTTTTGGTAGTAGTGCAGCAAAGATGAGTGGAAATATGAGCGACCACGGTATCAACAATGGTTATTTCAAAGACAAGTTAAATGGTAAATAATGTTTAAGCCTACACAAAATATAGATACAGCCTTTCAAATGATACGTTGGTTTATGTTAGCAGTTGTAATCGGTAGCATACTGGTTAGTGGATATGCCATCTATACCAATTCGGTTTTGACAACAAGGGCGCAGGATAAAGTATATGTGCTGAGCAACGGACAAGCAGTGGAAGTATTCGCATCTTCAAAAAAAGAAAATATTGTGGTGGAAGCCAAAGATCATGTGTCCCGCTATCATCAACTTTTCTTTTCTCTTGACCCTGATGAAAAAGCCATTGCAGCCAGTATTAAAAAAGCCTTGTACCTCGCTGATGGTTCTGCTAAAAAACAATACGATGACCTGATAGAAACCGGTTATATCGCAGGGATTATTTCCGGTAATATCAGTCAACAGATCACCATTGATAGCGTGCAGCTTTCTTCCATTGCAGAGCCATATTATTTCCGATGCTTTGCTACGCTTCGAATCATTCGTTCAACCAGTATGGTAACCCGTAATCTGGTAACACAGGGTTATTTACGTAGTGTATCAAGGTCAGAGCATAACCCACACGGTTTTCTGATAGAAAAATGGGAAACCCTTGAAAACAATGACATTAAAATTGAGGAAAGATGAAACGAAAATTTTCATGGTGGAAAATGGGATTGATCATACTGCCTTTTTTGGTAGTGATTGCTTGGATTCTCAGCGGTTTGTTTACATCAAGTGAAGATATACCCAACCGACAGAAAGGATTCAACACTGTATTACCGGCAGCACAAATTTCAAAAGATACAGTACTCGATAAACTCAGTTTCTATGCTCATGCTACCAAGGATTCAGTTAAACGTTTGGAGCAATTGAGTATGGATCCCTACAGAAACAAACGGGTGATTGAGGAAGCCTACGCTATTGAAGAAACACTCCCAAAAGAAGTACAAGCTATTCAAAAGAAAATGTACCAGCCTTTTGCTGATATCTATCAATTGCCTGATGAAAAAAGGGTAGTAGAGGTGGGTTCAACTATCAATCATCCAAAGGTTCAATCGGATCCTGAAATAGAAGCTATTCAAGCATCATTAGATAGAATTGCTGCTTTGCAAAAAACTGTTGAACCTGTGGGAGAGTTGGGTGCTGTAGAAGAGAAAAAAAAGTTAGTCGACATTCTATCCTTTGAAAAAGTCCCAGAAACCTTTTTTGGGAAGTCTAGCTCGGCGAGATCTGGTTTTCTAGGTGACGGCAGTCAGGCTGCTGAACCTGATCGTGGAATGAGAGCCTGCATTCCTTATGGTCAGGTTGTGCAGCAAGGTTCTACGGTTCGGGTGGAACTGTCCAAAGCTGTTCAAATAGGAGGTGTTGAAGTTCCTGCCGGTACCGTTCTTTCAGGAATTGCTGCTCTGAACGGAGAAAGGTTACATATTCAAATTCCATCAGTCAGGATTGGGGCACAGGTTTTTCTCATCGAACTATTTGTATTTGATATGGATGGGCTGGAAGGTATCTATGTGCCGGGGTCTATTTCCAGAGAAGTTCTCAAGCATTCGGCGGATGGTGCTGTCCAGTCTATTGGTATCAGTGGCTTTGATGCTTCGATTCAAACGCAGGCGATTTCTGCCGGTGTGGGCGCAGCCAAAGGACTACTTTCCAGAAAAGTAAAAGCTGTTCGCGTTAATCTTCCAGCGGGTTATCCTGTTTTACTCATGAGTAAAAAATAGTGTAGAATGAAAAAGTGGATGTTGTTTGGATTCTTATTGTTAGTGACTTTGGCATTGCAAGCACAGCGCCATATTCCAGTTCGGAATCTGTCAGTTGCCGTAAACAAAACCAGCAATCTTGTTTTCCCCGCTGCAATTGTTTCCATTGATCGCGGCTCAGAAAATATCATTGTCCAAAAGGCAACCGCTTTTGTACTGCGTGTTAAAGCAGATACAGTGTTTACCGATACGACCAACCTTACCGTTATCACCAGCGATGGGATACTGTATTCTTTTCTCGTTTCATTTTCTTCAAGCCCTACGATATTGACGCTTGATTTGGGTGCGATTGAATCCTTGGATAAGGATACCAGTCTATTGGCAATCGTTCGAAAAATCGAGTCTCTCCGTCACAATTTATTTGGTGTTCGTTATAGTGCAGGAAAAGTAAAACTGTCAGTGGTGGGTTTGTATAGCACCGGATCCATGCTCGCATTGCAACTCTCTATCAAAAATCATTCGTCCCTTTCATTTAGTGTTGGAAAATTACGGTTACGCCTTTTAACCACACATACACCTAAACGCTCTCCTATACAGGAAATAGAAGTAATCCCATTGCTGATTGAACCTATAAAATTAAAAATAAACCATAAGCAGGCAGGCCTATTAACTGTATTGGTTCCTGTCAGCGATTTGAATACCCATAAGGATTTGCATATCACCCTACAAGAACAGGACGGAGATCGGCATTTGAAACTAAGACTTGCCAACCGTTTTTTATTTACGGCTACACTTATTCAATAAATCGAAAAAATATGATGATTCATCACGGACAGACTTCAGCAGTTATAAATGGGCTCCAGGATGCAATGCAAGACGGTAAGTCATGGTTTGGTATTCATCAGTCCGTTCAACAGCTTTCGATAACCGACTTGCATTTCTTTGAAACCTATGACCGCGCACTTGATTTTAGTGATTTCAACCAGCAACAACAAAAAGAAATCGTTCTCCTTCCAGTAGAACTCACTTATGAGTACCTCGTTGATAGACTTCGTGAGGCTTACCAAGAGGGACAAGTGCAACCTTCTATCACTTTGGAAACAAAATATATTCAAGACTTATATGAAACCATACAAGATCAGCTAAACTTCGCTCGCCTCGCTGAACAAATGGATGATTTTGACTGGTCTAAAGTATTCTATGATCCATTGGAGTCAAATACAGAAGCCGAATCTTTTGATGATAAGCAGCAATTTAATAAGCTGGAAACCTTGATAGAGGAACTCAGCTCTTTTGCCAGTATTGATGAAGCCTCCCGTAAAAAGGTTTCAGAGTTACTTCTTCATTATTGGAAGGGGGAGCCCATGGAGTCGCAAGTAGAAATGATCTTAGACGGTAATTTTCTCAAACGTGATGAGAGGGTTTCCATGGTTAAAGAAAATGAACACCCCATCAGCAGCGATGTGCTTGACCTCGCTCGAATTGCGCTTGCAGGTGGTAAACAGTGGATGACGTACAATCACTCGCTCTATTTGATAGAAAAAACGGATGTTCATTTTTTCTCATCCGAGGCAGAGGCGAAAACTTTTGCAGCCGATAATTTATCAGACAGGGATGCTTTTCAGGTACTTCATGTTAGAAGTCCGGAAGATATTCTTCGTCAAATACCCTACGGTAATCAATCTATTTTATCATTAAATCAAACAATTATGAACATGGAAAATTTACAGTACCTGAAAGACAATATCAAGTACACAGGTTTTGGAGAAGCTCTGTATACGGAGCTTGAAAAAAATATCGCAGCTAAAAAGGATGAGTTTCAACTGCATTTTAACACACAAATTGGTAATCGACCCTTTGATGCAGTGCTCGACTTTCGCAAATCAAATACTTCTGATATGTATTTCTTTAACCGGTACAAAGCTTCTATTGAAAAGTCTAACGGTGAAAAAATAGAACAGAGTTTTCAAATCACTAAAGGCAAAGGTGTCACAGCAAAGGAAGCGTATAACCTCCTGCAAGGACGTGCAGTTAAAAGGGAAATGACCAATGCGAAAGGGGAAGAATACCAGGCTTGGATGCAATTTGACTTTGACAATAAAGACGAGAAAGGGAATTTCAAAGTCAATAAATACACGGAGAATTATGGCTATGACTTGCGTGAATCTATTGCTCGTTTTCCTGTTTTTGAACTAGACGGCGGTGATAAAGAGAAAGATCTTTTACGTTCACTTGAAAAAGGGAATGCACAAATGGCCACGATGGATAAAGATGGTGAACAGATCAAAGTCTTTCTTGAAGCTAATCCGAAATATAAAACCATCAATGTGTATGATGAGCAGTTTAAGATGATGAAACATGAAGAGTTACCCAAGGTGGCAAATGGGCAGCGTATTCAACAGGTTCAAAAGATAGGAGAACCAAAGCAAGAAGTCAAGCATACGAATAGCCAGCAAGAAAAACAAACCGAAAAGAAACGTTCACAGAAAAATGAAAAAGGTTTGATTAGTAAAAAGCGCGTACGTAACCAGAAAGGAGTAAAAGTATAATCACCCCAAAAGACTGTTATGAATGTAGATAATATTGCAGCCTTATCAGCCATGCTGATTCGTGCAGGGTTTGAAGAAGGAATCGGATATCGCATATTGCAAAGGGTATGTTTTAATCCGGTAAGTTTTAGTTTGGTTGAGAGGTTGCAAAAAAAATCAGATGTATTAACCTGTCTATTGCATTTTGAACGCAACGGATCTGATTATAGCTGCAGTTATTACGATGTTTCACTGCTCAAAGGAATTACGATGCCGGATCGAATCATTGCCACTGTGAATCTTTTGGAACTTGATCAGGTGATGGGAGAAATTGATTGGCATTTTAAAGTAGTGAATCAAGTATTCCGGCTACATGAGGAAACCAGTTGGCAACGTGAAAAATCTATTACTCAAATAGTACATCAATTAAGCAGGTTGTCAGCCACCGAAGAGGGTAAATATTTTGCTGACGCACTGAGATTAAAATATTGGGCGGAAGCGGGTTTGGAAGAAGTGGTTGGAAATGTAAATGCCATTCGAGCAAAATTTGAAATCAGCCAGCGCGTGTATTTTATCGAGGGCGAAGGTATTTCAGTGGACGAAGCTTATCGCTTTTTACTCAACCGGTGGATGGAAAAAAAGATGCAGGCTAGAAGGCGGGAACGTGATAGGGAAAATCAATCTGATAATTCGGATTCTAATGGGGAAGTTTCGGGTAAAGGACTGTTGCAGAAAAAGAAACGAACAAGGGTTAAAAGAAATAATAGGTAAGGAGTTTAATTCGGAAGTATGAAGGAGTATGAGCAGTTATTGGCATTTTATGAAGCTATAGCGGATACGACTCAGATCGGGGCATACCATATTTGTTTGTATATCACACTAGTTCGGTTGAGAAGTAGGAATGATTGGCGAAATCCGATTAGTATTTATCGCACGATGGTCATGCAGGATGCAAGAATGGGAAGGAAAACTTTTAATAAATGTATGCGTGATTTAATCGAGTTGGGTTATCTGAAATATGAGCCTTCCAATAATCCAGCAACAGGCAGTAAAGTTTATTTTAACAAGTTATAATGTGCGTATGGAGACTTTTGTTATTCCGACAGAAGCGGATATTAGAAAATGGGTGAAGGAAGCGGTAAGGGAATCATTGGAAACAGCTAAGCCGAAAGAGGTTTTGGTGACGAATGAACAAGAACCCTTACTGGATACAAAAACTATTGCAAGTAAACTGGGTATTTCTCTAGTGACTTTACGAAAATGGAGAAGCCTTGGCTTGCCATCGCATAAACAAAATAGGAGGGTCTATTTTTTATACAGTGAAGTGATGGGGTATATAGCTCATCAGAAGCCCAAAAAGAAATATGAGTGGGTATAATTATTGTCAAGTAAAACCTGTCGATCGGCAGGTTTTTTTATGTGTCTGATTAAAAGATTGCTCTTAATTTTGTATGATTCTTTAACCAAAGTTCTTTCCAATACAGATCATTTTTTTGCAACAAAAAACAAAGGAAACTGGTCACCTGCAAATCACCTGCAAATAAAAAAGACCCACTATTGTGAGTCTTTCTATTTGATTGATAATCAAAGTGCCCAGAACAGGAATCGAACCTGCACTACCTTGCGATAACCAGATTTTGAGTCTAGCGCGTCTACCAGTTCCGCCATCTGGGCTTTTTATTGGGCTGCAATGATACGATAAAATTTGAAAATTTTACACTTTTCAGATTTTATCCAGATACTTCTTTTTAAAATAGTATTCCTTTACTTGCAGCAACTCTTTTTCGGTAGTAATACCCTCCTGATAATTTGTAATAATCGCTTCCACAGGCTCATAGATCTGTTGTTTTAGGTGATCAATAGTGGCGGTAATACTGTCGGTATCACCCTCTTCCCTTAGCTCATTCAGCTCCATCACTTCCATTAAAAAATCGGGGGAGAGCTGGTATTTTTCCTCCTCTTCCAATAATCCCTTCAATTGTAATACATATTTGAGGGTTTCGTCGCGATCCTTTAAAATTTTGAACGCTTTATTGATCTGTGCCGATACCTGCAATGCTTCTTCTTGCTCTTCCGCTGAAGCCTGTACAAAACGATCCGGGTGATACTTTCTTTGTAATTCAAAATATTGCTTCGACAGCTGACTCGTATCAGGTTGCAGGGTAATCGGCAGGTTGAATAATTCGAAATGGTTCATATGAGTAGTGAGTAGTGAGTAGTGAGTAGTCAGTTGAGTGCTTTTCATAAAATACTCACTATTGACTACTCACTACTCACTATCTTGCCCAAAATTACTCCAATGCTCGTTATCGGACTTATCAGAGAGGGAAAAATTCCGGCAGATAACCGGGTGGCGCTTACGCCCGGACAATGCAAATGGCTGCAAAAAAATGTACCGGATCTGAAAATTAAAGTACAGCAGTCGCCTAATCGCTGTTTTACCGATCAGGAATATAAAGATGCCGGCATTGAAGTAACCGAAGATCTGTCTGACTGTGCCATTCTTTTGGGTATCAAAGAAGTGCCCGTGAGCATGTTGATCCCTCATAAAACCTATCTGTTCTTTTCACATACCAAGAAAAAGCAGCCTTATAACCAGGCTTTGTTGCATGCTATGATGGATAAAAACATCACATTGGTGGATTATGAATGTCTGGAGCATACGGATGGACAACGCATCATCGGATTTGGATTCTTTGCGGGGATTGTTGGAGCGCATAATGGCATCATGTGTTATGGTAACAGAACCGGTGCTTATCATTTGAACAGGGTAGTGGAAGTAAAAGATTATCGAGAATTGATCCATACTTATTTCGGACTCAAACTTCCCAATATCAAAATTGCCGTTACCGGTAGTGGGCGTGTAGCACATGGAATCTTAGAGATTATGAACTTGATGGATGTGCAGGAGGTAGAACCCGATGAATACCTGAACCGTTCATTTACTTATCCGGTATATGTGCATTTGAAAGGAAGTGACTTGTACAGACATAAAGTGAACCGCACTTATCAGCGAGATCATTTTCATCATCATCCGGAAGAATATGATTGCATCTTCAAGCAATATTGTGCAGATACTGATATTCTCATGAATGGTATTTATTGGGATCATAATATTCCCCGTTTGTTTGAAATGGAAGACCTGCGTGCAGCTGATTTCCGCATTCAAACCATTGCAGATATTACAGATGATAAAGGTGGCAGCGTGCCTTGTAACTTAGGTGATGGTAGTATTGACGATCCCGTTTATGGAGTGGATCGATCTTCATTTGAAAAAACGGCACCTTATTTGTCTAACAGTATAGATGTAATGGCAGTGGGCAATTTGCCCAATGAATTGCCTCGTGATGCGAGTAAATATTTTGGGGAGCAGTTGATCAAATATGTGTTGGATGATATCAGAAAGGGTGGGAGTGAAGCCATTGATCGAGCTACGATCCTTTCCAAAGGAAAATTGACTACTTATTTTGATTATTTGTCGGACTATGCGGCTCATTAATTTGATTGCCACTGAGGACAAAGAAATGAATCTTTAGTGCCCCTCAGTGGCAATTAAAACGCCAAGTAATAATCTTTCAACAGTTCTGTAAAAGCCTCAGTATACACTCCGTTTTCTTTGATACGAATGATCTTCTCTTCACCGGCAGTAACGGCTTTTTCAAACCAGAACATCACTCGGAAAGGAGTATGTTTTTCTGTCTGACAAACCCGTACTAATTCAGAAGCGTTCCACCCCCGTTGCTCAGCGAGTTCTATTGCCTCTGTTTGTCTATGTGCCGGTAATAACAATGCGAATTTGCCATGGGGTTTTAGTAATCGAAATACATTTTCAAATAGTGATGTCAATGTTAATCCGGTATCATGTAAGGCCAGATTGCGTTGGCTATCCGGGCTTTTCAAATCCTTTTCATAAAAGGGGGGATTGGATACAATAAGATCATACGACGATGACTGCCACTTGGAAAGATCAGTATGATGTACATGAATACGTTCACTCCATGCAGCATCAGCGGCATTCGTTGTTGCCTGTTGTACCGCAGTCGATTGAATATCGATGGCATCGATGATACCATCAAACTTTTGAGCCAGCATCAATGCCAATAATCCGGTACCCGTTCCAATATCCAAAGCCCTACTGGTATTCTTCCTGTTTACTGTCAACTGTCCACTTTCCACTTTCCTCCCCACCCAAGCTCCGAACAAACAAGCATCGGTACAAACCTTCATTGCACACTGATCCTGATGAATCGTGAACTGCTTGAATTGAAAATAGGAGTTAGGCATAGCGCAAAGGTAAGATTGCAAGGTTTTCAAGAGGAGTTATTATCTTAGAGAAGATGAAGACGACGTTTTTCAAGAAATATAAAACGGTTGGATTGTATGGTATATCGCTGGCTGTTCTTTTGTTATTATTAAGATGGTTGGAATTAAAATTCTTGATCTATAAGAACGCTTTTGAGATCTATGCAGGGATCATCGCTTTGTTTTTTACCGGATTAGGGATCTGGTTATCCGGAAAATTGACCCGTCCAAAAACAGAGACTCGCATCATTGAAAAGACAGTATATCGTGACCCATCTCTTCCTTTTGAAGTGAATAGAAAGGAAATGGAAGTTTTGGGCATCAGTGAAAGAGAGTTGGAAGTGTTACAGTTAATGTCACAGGGGATGAGCAATCAGGAAATTGGGGCTTCCTTATTTGTTTCCTTGAATACGGTAAAGACCCATGCTGCAAGAATTTTTGAAAAACTGGAAGTACAACGAAGAACACAAGCCATTGAAAAAGCAAAAAAGATCGGATTGATCGCCTAAAAAGTCATGCTTTTGGATGATTTCTGAAGGAGATGATCAAAATCACCCGAAAGTATGAACGAAAAGAAATGCGAAGTGCCGACTTTAGTGCTTCATTCATCACCCAAAACCAACACGATATGAAAAAAGTTGTTCTTGTTAATGGCATCATTGCGGGATTGATCGTCAGTATATTGATGGTCGCTTCTACCATGTATTTTAAATCTTCCGGCGATCATGAAAATGGAATGATCTATGGGTATGCTTCCATGATCTTGGCCTTCGCTTTTATTTTTGTAGGTATTAAAAGTTTTCGTGACCGTTATAATGACGGGGTGATCAGTTTTGGTAAAGCATTTAAGATCGGTTTATTCATTGCCCTGATCGCTTCTACCTTTTATGTGGTGACTTGGCTGGTAGAATATTTTTACTTTTTCCCTGACTTCGCAGAAAAATATGCCGAAATAGAACTTGCTAAAGCAAAAGCGGCAGGGGCTACTGAAGCTGAGTTGGCCAAGCAAACAGCCGAAATGGCCAGCTTTGCAAAATGGTACAAAAATCCATTGTTCAATGCCCTCATGACCTACGCTGAAATTTTACCTGTTGGGCTTTTGGTTTCTTTGATCAGTGCTTTGTTGTTGAAAAGAAAGTAGAAGAGAGCTGCAAGCTGCAAGCTTCAAGCTTTACGCTGCACGTGGGATATTGATACTTTTGTGTACTTGTATCTGAATAAAATGAAGAGAGCACTTGATAATTCAAGTGCTCTCTTCATTTTATTACTTGTAGCGTGAAGCTTGCCGCTTGCAGCTATTTACTCCGCTGTCAAACTCGCCATCAAATACTCTTGATTCAAACGAGCGATATTGCTGATGGAAATTTCTTTTGGACAAGTGGCTTCACAAGCACCGGTATTGGTACATGCGCCAAAACCTTCTTTATCCATTTGGGCAACCATGTTCATGACACGTGATTTGCGTTCAGGTGCACCTTGTGGTAACAATGCCAAGTGAGATACTTTAGCACTGAGGAACAACATTGCCGAACTGTTCTTACATGCAGCTACACAAGCGCCGCAACCAATACACATTGCCGCTGCGAATGAACTGTCTGCTTTATCTTTTTCAATAGGTAGGGCATTGCCATCTACAGCATTACCGGTATTTACACTGATATATCCACCCGCTTGAATAATGCGGTCGAATGCAGAGCGATCTACCATCAAGTCTTTGATCACTGGGAATGCGTTGGCTCTCCATGGTTCTACTACAATGGTATCACCATCTTTGAATGCACGCATATGCAACTGACAAGTGGTATTTGCTTGCCATGGACCATGTGGTTTACCATTGATGTACATAGAACAAGCACCACAAATACCTTCACGACAATCATGATCAAACGTAACAGGATCTTCTCCGTCGCGGATGAGTTGCTCATTCAGCACATCGAACATTTCCAGAAAACTCATTTCTGAAGAAATGTTTTCAACTCTGTACAGTTTAAACTCTCCTTTGCTGGCATTGTTTTTTTGCCTCCATACTTTGAGATTCAGATTCATGTGATAATGTTCCATATGCCGATATTATAAGTGTTTCTTGTATTTATTACTAAAGACCTTCCTTTTAAACTGTGGTGTTTTACCAAAGTTAAGTAAGAGTCCGACTTCAATATTAGTTGCTTTCAAATAATTGATCAATTGCGCTTCATGTATTTCAATCAACCCTTCTGCAGTTTTGACCTCAATGATAACTTCGTTTTCAACAATTATATCTGCAAAATAATCACCTACTTCTACTTGATTATAAAACACTTTTAATTGAGTTTGTCTGGTGGCAGTTAAGCCTTCTTTTCTAAGTTCTATTAAAAGCGATTTCTCATACACCTTCTCTAAAAAACCAAATCCCAACTGATTATAAACCGTGTAAAAGCATCTTATTATTTTATTTGTAAGAGCTGTGTGCTTAAAATTATCATCCATAGACAAGAAATTTATGGTAAGTAATAAATCACTTCCCTTTTCTTTCTTATGGACTATTTATTAACCGCAGATTTTTATGATTGATTATGATGGTTAAAATCACAATTAATCATAAAAATCTGCGGTCTATCATTCTACTTGTAATTACGCTGACTTGGCTTAATTACATCGTAATTTAATGCTTCTTTATGCAGTTCCCACTGGTGTTCGCCCTTGAACTCCCAAGCGGCTACGTACATATAGTTAGCATCATCACGTAAAGCTTCACCTTCTTCTGTTTGAGATTCTTCACGGAAATGACCGCCACAACTTTCATTACGGTTCAATGCGTCTATACACATCAGTTCTCCTAACTCAATAAAGTCTGCAACACGATTAGCTTTATCCAGTTCAGGGTTCATTTGTTCAATTTCGCCCGGGATACGTACATCACTCCAGAATTCTTTCTTTAAAGCCTGAATCTCAGCGATGGCTTGTTTCAATCCTTGTTCATTTCTCGCCATACCACATTTATCCCACATGATCTTACCCAAACGCTTATGGAAACTTTCTACAGTTTGTTTTCCTTTAATGTTCATCAACTGATGAATACGATCATTTACCGATTTCTCTGCTTCTGCAAATGCAGGGTGATCAGTAGCGATGGCTTTGCTGTAGATCTCATCAGCCAGATAGTTACCGATAGTATACGGAATCACAAAGTATCCATCTGCAAGACCTTGCATCAAAGCTGAAGCACCTAATCGGTTGGCACCATGGTCGCTGAAATTCGCTTCACCCAATGCATATAATCCCGGAACCGTTGTTTGTAATTCATAGTCTACCCATAAGCCACCCATCGTATAGTGAACAGCAGGGTAGATGCGCATCGGCACTTCATATGGATTTTCACCTGTGATCTTTTCATACATATCAAACAGGTTACCATATTTTTCCTTTACTACTTCTTTACCCATGGCTATGATCTCTTCCATGCTGGCATTGCTCTTTCCCTGTTTATTGGCTTCCGTACGACCATATCTTTCGATGGCAGAAGCATAATCCAGATAAACAGCCTGCTTCGATGAACCTACACCATAACCGGCATCACATCTTTCTTTTGCAGCACGAGATGCTACGTCTCTTGGTACAAGGTTACCAAAGGCAGGGTATCTTCTTTCCAGATAATAATCTCTTTCTTCTTCAGGAATATCTGTTGCTTTTCTGGTATCGTTTTGTTTTTTAGGCACCCAAATACGCCCATCATTACGCAGAGACTCAGACATCAATGTCAATTTAGACTGATGATCTCCACTCACCGGAATACAAGTTGGGTGAATCTGTGTAAAGCATGGATTACCAAATAAAGCACCTTGTTTGTGTGCTTTCCATGCAGCGGTTACGTTACTTCCCATGGCATTGGTAGACAGGTAAAATACGTTACCGTAACCACCTGAACAAAGTAATACTGCATGACCAAAGTGACGTTCCAGTTTACCACTTACTAAGTCGCGAGCAATGATACCACGTGCTTTGCCATCAATCTTAACGATCTCCAGCATCTCGTGACGGCTGTACATTTTCACATTACCCAATGCTACCTGACGCTCTAAAGCTTGGTATGCACCTATCAATAATTGCTGTCCGGTTTGTCCGGCAGCATAGAAAGTTCTTTGTACTTGTGTGCCTCCGAATGAACGGTTACTCAATAAACCACCATATTCACGTGCAAAAGGAACACCTTGCGCCACGCACTGGTCAATAATATTGGCACTCACTTCAGCCAAACGGTGAACGTTTGCTTCACGGGCACGGTAATCACCTCCTTTAATGGTATCATAGAAAAGACGGAAAACACTGTCGCCATCGTTCTGATAGTTCTTTGCAGCATTGATACCTCCCTGTGCAGCGATCGAGTGCGCGCGACGAGGAGAATCCTGAAAGCAAAATGCTTTCACTTTATAACCCAGTTCACCCAAGGATGCAGCAGCAGATGCGCCGGCCAGACCGGTACCTACAATAATCACTTCCAGCTTACGCTTGTTGGCAGGATTCACCAACTTACAATGTCCTTTGTAATCTGTCCATTTACTTTCTAAAGGTCCTGCGGGAATTTTCGCATTCAGCATACGAGACGATTTTTTGAGTGAAAAAGTGAGTAGTGAATGGTCAATTGTGAATTGTGAATAGAGTTGTAATAATTTTCACAATTCACAATTGACCATTCACCTATTGAATCCATTTAAAATAAAAACTGATAGGCATCATAGCGAAAACCAGTGGAACGATCACTGAGAATCCATATCCGATGCTTACCAGCATTTTGTTATACTTTTTATTATGAACTCCCAACGTTTTAAATGCGCTTTGGAATCCATGTGCCAGATGATAAGCCAGCGAAATACAACCGATCACGTACACAATCACTACCCACAGAACGCTGAACTCGGTTTTCATCTTTTCATATAAATTGATTTCAGGGCCTAACAAGAATCCTTGGTTGGATCTGTTAGGGAACCAGAAATGAGACATGTGCATGATCAGGAACAATAAGATCAATGTTCCAAGTAAACCCATACTGCGGCTATACCACTTACTTCCATCACTATATGCTACTGCATAACCTACAGAACGCTTTTTTTTGTTTTCAAGGGTTAGGAGGTAACCTTGATAGATGTGCAGGATAAATCCTACAAAAAGTCCGATCTCAAGGATGCGTGGAACCCAGTTACCACCCATGAAGTGGGCTGCATGTAAAAACATTTCACCTCCGTCATTGGCCCAAATACAGGCATTTAATCCGGCATGAACGATCAGAAAGAGGATCAGGAAAATACCGGTTAGTCCCATGACCAGCTTCTTTCCAACTGATGAAATAAATACTTGTTTCCAGGTCATATCGCAAGTTTATGTTTTAAGAAATCGCTGCAAAAATAGCACAGAAGGTGATAGCTATTTCTCAAACGAAAAACTTTTTTCATGCATAATGTTGATAAACAACATGAAATGAGCAATTGTTCTCGCTTTTTAGGCAGTTTTTTGTGTTGTTGAACTTGCATTCGCCTAGTTGTCATCCTCTTTGAACATTTGGTGGATTAGCCTTATATGCTGAGAAGCATCCATCCATAAAATTCTGGTGGTGCATTCCTGTTCACACCTTACATTTGGATATGTTTAAATTGCTCAGCATTTTATGGAACAGTTTCCGAATGGCACTTCAGGAACTACGTGTCAATAAATTGCGCACTTTTTTGTCGTTATTCGGAATCACGATCGGTATTTTTTGTATTATCGGAGTATTGGCTACAGTAGATAGCTTGGAGCGCAAAGTGCAAAATGATATCAAAGCATTTGGGAGCAATACTATTTACATTGATAAATGGGATTATAGTGGCGGCGGTCCTGATTATCCCTGGTGGAAATTTGTGAAGCGCCCTGCAATGAAGGAATCCGAAATGAGCTTTATCAAAACCAAAAGCCAGTTGGCCAGCAATATTGCCTTTTTTGTTTCCACCTCTTCTAATATCAGTTACAAAGACAATATCCTGAGTAATATCAATCTATATGGCATTACGCAGGAATACAATGCCATTCAAACCATAGAGATAGATCAGGGGCGTTACCTGAATGAAGCAGAATTTCTCCGTGGTACTACTTCTGCAGTCATAGGTTTTTTTGTAGCCGAACAATTATTTGGCTCACCTCAAAAAGCTATTGGCAAACAAATCAGCTATAGTGGGAAAAGACTAAATATTGTTGGTGTTGTTAAAAAGCAAGGACAGAGTTTTGTGGGTGGATTTGATTATGATCAATCCATATTGGTGGCTTACAATTATTTCGCAAGTGTCTATAATCCGGATCTGAATAGCCCTGTCATCATGGTTCAGGGCAAGCCCAATGTATCTTCTGCAGCGCTTGCTGATGAATTAACAGGTGTGATGCGACAATTGAGAAGGTTAAGTCCGGCTGAAGAAAATAATTTCTCTTGTAATGATGTGGCTCAATTTAGCGAGCAGGTCAGCGGTTTCTTTGGACAGGTAAGTGCCGGTGGTTGGGCTATTGCAGGATTGAGCTTGATCGTAGGTGCATTTGGTGTAGCCAATATCATGTTCGTGACTGTTCGTGAGAGAACCAGTCAGATCGGATTGAAAAAAGCGATCGGGGCAAAGAAAAGAACGATCCTCACTGAGTTTTTATTGGAAAGTGCATTTCTGTGTATCATTGGCGGATTGATTGGGTTGGCCTTGGTATGGTTGATGTCTTTGGTATTAAGTGCAGTTCTACCGTTTCCTATTTATATCGCTCCCAATATTATTATCCTGGCGCTGAGTATTTGTATTGGACTTGGCATTATTTCGGGAATCATTCCTGCTTCTATTGCTGCAAGAATGGATCCGGTAGTAGCCATCAGAACAAAATAATAGGTTACAACTCTTTTCTTAGCGTTAATTTTGCAGACTCATTGTAAAAGATAGAGTCATTCATTCACCTATTACCATATTAGCCATTGAATCATCTTGTGATGAAACCTCTGCATCTGTATGTGTGGATGGAAAGATATTATCGAATTTCATCGCAAACCAATCCGTACATGAACAATATGGTGGTGTAGTACCCGAACTGGCGAGCCGTGCCCACATGCAAAATATTGTTCCTGTAGTACACCAAGCGTTGTCAACAGCCAACTGTCAACTGTCATCTATCAATGCCATTGCATTCACGCAAGCCCCGGGATTGATCGGTAGCTTACTGGTAGGAGCTCAGTTCGCCAAATCCATGTCATTGTCTTTGAATGTTCCATTGATAGGGGTACATCATATGCAGGCACATGTATTGGCCAATCTGATCATGGAACCGGCACCCGGATTTCCATTCTTATGTTTAACGGTGAGTGGTGGGCATACACAGATCGTATTGGCACGTTCACCTTTAGATCTCGAAGTGATTGGAGAGACCATTGATGATGCAGCAGGTGAGGCATTTGATAAAACCGCAAAATTGTTGGGTTTGCCTTATCCCGGTGGTCCTTTGATCGATCGATATGCAAAATTGGGCAATCCTAAAGCCTTCACTTTTGCTGAACCTCAAATACCTGCTTTAAACTTTAGCTTTAGTGGATTGAAGACATCGGTACTTTATTTTTTACAGAAACAAGATGCAGGATTCATTCAACAAAATCTGAATGATCTTTGTGCATCTATTCAACATACGATCGTAAATATTCTAATCAAAAAGCTTAAAAAAGCAGTGCAGGAAACAGGTATCAAAGAAGTGTGCATTGCCGGAGGTGTAAGTGCCAACACTGGATTGAGACAGGCCCTCCAAGAAAGCGGAGCGAAATATGGATGGAAAACCTATATACCTTCCTTTGAATATTGTACTGATAATGCGGCCATGATTGCTATTACAGCGTATTATAAATATTTGGAGAATGATTTTGCTGCATTGAATGAAAGCCCGACTGCCCGATCTGAGTGGTAAATTGATTTTATTTCGACTTCATCAATTGTCTAGACGCTTTCTTTCTGCATTCATTTTTTGTACTATCTTTTGCAGGAAAACATACATGAGAAAATGCCCCCCGAGATAATAGTGTATTCACACGATAGCTCTACTAATTACATTATTAAGTATGAATCTTTTAAAAAACCGGTAATACTTCTTCCGGGTCTTATTAAAAAGACGCTACTAGGCTTCATTTATTTATTATTTATTGTGACTGCCAATGCACAGCAAAAAAAGCTGGATAGTTTACTGCAGGTACATCGATCATATGCTCCTCGAGACTCTCTGAAAATTGTACAGTACCGAAATATTTATCGGCAATATGCTCTCATGAAAAAAGATGATCAAGCGATACTGTATGTAGATTCTATAGCCACTTTAGCCGAGAAGATAAAACAGTATACAGCATTGGTTGATATTTATGAAAGAGCGGGCAGGTTATACCATGGAGAATCTAAATATTTAGAAGCGTTGTCGTATTACCAGCAAGCGTATGGCGCCGCAAAAAAATATAACGTACTGCCGGCAGAGGCAGGTATTTTAATCAATCTCGGGGCTTTGTATCTTGATATAAAGGACTATGCGAAATCTTTAGAAGTTCATGAAAAGGCAATTATCCTTAATGAAAAAGTGGGCAACAAACTGAATGTAGGAAGTTGTTACATGAATATAGCATTGATTTATCTCGATTTGGGTCAGGTAGTTAAATCTTTCCCTTATCTGAATAAGGCACTTCAGGCATTCGAAACAAATGTAAATGGAATCAGAGGTATTGCTGTTGCGAGTCAAGCTTTGGCAACAGCGTACACAAAAGCGTCTTCAGCAGAGTTGCAGGAGATCGGCATCTCAGAATTGCAACGGTACTCATTAGCATTGGCAGCATTGAATAAGGCTTTACCCATTGCTTTTAAAGTCGATGATTTACCAATGGCCTCAACAATTTATGCTGATATGGCAGATATTCATGAGAAACTGGGAGATAAAGAAGCTGTTCGGGTATCATATAAAAATATGTTAGAGGCCGATAAAAAGCATACAGCCGGTTTTGCCATTGCAGATAACTTAGTGAGAATTGGGATGCATTATCTACGGTCAAAAGAAAGAGAAACCGGTTTTTTGTATCTACATGCTGCAATGAAATTGGCTGAACGTTATAACTCGCTGGCTACTTTGCGAACGGGTTATGAGCAGTTGAGCAGATTTCACGAAGAAGAAAATCATTTTGACAGTTCTTTATTCTATTATAAAAAGTTCATTGTTGTTCGGGATGCTATTTACGGGGCTGAAAAGGAGAAGGAGATAACAATTAAGCAGTTGACACTCGATTTTCATTTAAAAGAACGTGATTATAACTACAGTAAGCAACTGGTGGATAACCAATTGAAAGAACAGATGTTACTGGCTGAACGAAGAAAAAATGCATTGGAACTAACAGAAAAAGAAAAAAGTGTACAGCGATTATTATTCTTACAACAACAAGCAAAATTGGAAAATGAAGCACGTTTTCAGGCGGCCTCATTCCAAAGACAAAAAGATAAATCAGATTATGACCAAGCATTAGCAAAAGAGCAAATTGATAATCAAAAGCTGGAGATACGATTCAATAAGTATTTGAATTTCTTCTTTTTGATTTCTGTTGTTGTTCTCTTAACTGGCGGAACGATTATTTTCTTTAGTCAGCGAAAAACAAAAAAATTAAATCTCATCATTTCTGAACAAAAGAATTCATTGCAGGAATTAGTGCATGTGAAAGACCAGTTATTAGGAACTATTAGTCATGATATGCGTACACCTATTAACTCTTTGATGGCATTTGCTTACTTATTGGACAGTCAGGAAATTTCTCAGGATAAACTCAAAATGTATACCACACAACTCAAGAATACTTTGGGTTATACACAAGAGTTGTTAGATAATCTCTTGAAATGGGCTACTACTCAAATGAAGGGGTTTATGCCGGTGCCGGTAAAAATTAATCTTGCAGAAATCGTTGATCAGATATTGTCTTCTTTTTCAGATTCCATCGCTCAAAAGCAAATCATTATTGAGAATAATATTCATGATCAAACATTGGTGTTTGCTGATAGAGAAATGCTTTTATGTGTAATCAGGAATTTGATCAGTAATGCTATTAAGTTCAGCTATGCACATAAAACTGTTCAATTAAGTGTAATGAATGAAAACAATTTCAAAGTACTGTGCATAAAAGATGATGGTATTGGGATCAGTCAAGAAAAGTTAACGCTCATGAACGATGCTTCGGCACAGATGGTAAATTCTTCCAGAGGTACGAGTCAGGAAAAAGGGAATGGACTTGGTATATTATTATGTAAATCTTTTGTAGGATTAATGAATGGCAAACTATTCTTTTATAGTGAACCGGGTAAGGGTACAGAAGCTAAAGTGTCATTACCGAGTGTATGAGGTATTTACTCGCCGAACCTTTTCAATAATTTCTTATCCAATACTGATTCCACCAACTGTTGCCTGTAAGAAGTACTTAGAGGAATAATACTTTTATCGATCAGTTGAATTTCACTCCCGTTTACAATATTTGTTTGTAGAATATTCACGATGAATTGTCTGTGGACTCGTTTAAAAACTTTAGTCGATAATTGGCGTTCAATATTCTTGAGACTAACGAGTACCACAAATTTTTTCTGTTCTATTGTATGAATTCTTGAAAAATCACCCATACTCTCAATATAGGTGACATCACGTACGTTTAGTTTGAGATAGTTATTATTCTCTTTAATGAAGAAAAAACCATCGGTTGATATATTTCCCCCAATTTCCTCCATTGATTGTTCTTGAACGATACGTTCTTGTTCAATGGGTATATTTTTTTTGATTTCAATGTAATCAATAGCTTTTGTGATAGCTTTTTTTATTCTCTCCTGAGTGGCAGGTTTTACGATGTAATCAATTGCGTCAAGATTGTAACTTTCTGCAGCATACTCAGGATAGGAGGAGACAAAAATAAATACCGGATGATGTTTCATTTCTTTCAACATGCTAATGCCTGAAATGCCCGGCATATCAATGTCTGAAAAAACGATATCGACAGGGGAGTGTTGCAAGTAAGCCATTGCTTCTTCTCCGGAATTACAAATGGCTACCACCTTAATTTGTTCTATTGAGGAAAGATGCATGAAAAGCAAGTCTCTTTCAATAATGTTATCATCTGTAATCAAGCAACGGTACATTATTGGGCATTGGGTTAGTTTTGTAAATATAGGGTAGTTACTATTTGTGAGTTGAAAAAAAATCCTGTTTTGAGCTTGCAATTAAAAGCTTAAATATTCATTTAATTTCATATTCAATATGACTCTGTCTCGATGACATTTTGCTGGTCGACTGAAAATATGCACTCATCGACTTTATAGTTGGCTTCCTCGAATTCCACAAAATCGGATGTAAACTAAAGTGATATTTAACTGAAATCCATATCTGTCAAGAAAACAGGTATGGTTTTTTATTTATACCATTTTAATAATGGGGTGTTCGAGCCGTATTATCAAAATGGATTCATCCATCAACTAACTAAAACACATGAGAAAAATGATGTCTCAGGCAATTCTTATTGCCGTGATCACTTTCATTCTGGCCGCTGATGCCAGTGCCCAAACCGGAAGAGAGAAAACCCGGATTCAGCTTCCCCCACAGGAGGGTTCAGCTCCACTCGGAAAAAAGGAACATTTGAAGAATCTCAATGAAAATGTTTTACCAAGAGTGAAAATGTCACAAACACAAAAAGTGAAAGTGACAAAGATCTTCGACGACTTCTTTTCAAAAGTAGAGGCACAACAAAAATCCGGTACTCCTATTACAAAAGAGTTGATGGATCAAACCATTGCTGCAAAGGATGCACAATTGAAAGCTACACTGAATGCTGAACAGATCAAAGATCTTATTAGAGCTGAGCGTAGTATCGTTGTTATAAGTCCTCATGTGAAGATGCAAGAACATCTTAGAAAGCAGGGTCCACAAAAAGAAATGCCAGCACGCAAATCTGCTAACAGATAAGCATTAACAGGCAAATACTGTATCAATTCAAATTTTTGCAATGAAAAGAATATTACACATATTTATTTGTATGACTGCTTTGTTATTACAAAGCGACATACTACAGGCACAGGCCGGTCAGTTGGACAACAGCTTCAACGGAAACGGTATCAAAGTAATCCCTAACTCCGGTTATGGAATGGCTAGTGATGTAGCTGTTCAGTCGGATGGTAAGACGATTTTGGTAGGTAGATTAGATGAGTATAATAATAACTCACAATATCCATTCACGATTGTAAGATTGAATCAGGATGGATCAAATGATATGAGTTTTGGAAACAACGGTATTGCACGTGTTAATATTTATAACAATCAGTACAATTCCTATTATTACAGTGAAGCAAGAGCAGTAGCTGTTCAGCCTGACGGTAAGATCGTTGTTGCAGGTAATGCTTATAACCAAGACTACTACTACAATTATGGTTACTATGTATTTACTGTCATCAGATTGAATAGTGATGGTTCTATCGATAATACTTTTGGTGGTGGAGATGGTATTGTTCAGTATAATGCTGCCAATAATTCGAATGGGTCAGATGTGACAGATATGGCTATTCAGAATGACGGTAAAATACTGGTATCCGGTTCTGCTTATGACTATACTTATAATTATTATGGGTATACATCATGGTCTTATGCAATGGTTCGATTCAATACTGATGGTTCACATGATAACACCTATAACAATGGAGCGGGTGTATTCAGACATTCATTTGATCAAGGATATTATAATTATTATGGGTACTATTATCCATATGCATTTTGTCAGGATATAGCTTTAACGAATGATGGTAAAGTAGTCATGAATGGTGTTGTGCGTTCTTATAACGATCAATACAATAACTACTACTATTATTATGATCAATATTCTTATGGTGTGGTAAGGGTAAATTCTGATGGTACTTTAGACCTTTCTTTTAATGGTACCGGCTCTACGAAACTTGAGGTATTCCCAGCCAACCAGAATTATTACAGCTATTCAGAAGGACGTGGTATTGCAGTTCAGGCTGATAATAAAATCGTGGTTTCGGGATATGCATATGATTATAATAATGGGGGTAATACAAGAGATTACTATGTTGCCGGTGTTTTCCGTTTGAATTCGGATGGTAGCAGAGATGCAAGTTTTAATGGAAATGGTCAGAAAAATTTTAGTCTACGCAGAGGAGATCTGACCAATGCGAATGATTATAATAACTATACGTATAGCTATCCCTATTCTGTATTGATTCAAAATGATCAAAAAATATTGATTGGCGGTACTTCAGAAGGTCAATTATACGATCCGCAGTATGGTTATAGTTATCGACAAACATTTTCTTTAGCCAGATTAAATACCAACGGGTCATTAGATAATACATTTAGTCTTGATCAAACAGGAGTTAATAGTTATAATCTACATCCTAATAATAATAATAACTATTATTATGCATGGTCTGAATCAATGGCTAAAGCACCTGATGGACGAGTTGTTATGGCAGGTCGATCATATGATTATACCATCGGTGATAGGATGTCTGCTATAAGGGTATTGGTCAATAATGATTGTCCGGCTGCCGTTACTATTAATGCGCCTGCAAATGCTTGTTCAACGATCGTAAATAATATTGCATCTCATTTCGAATTGAAACAAGGAGAGATATTAGGACTAGTAACATTTACGATCAGTGGAGCAACAACAGGTTCAGGTGAAGGTGACGCCAGTGGTACTACCTTCAATCTTGGAACTTCATACATTACTTACACAGGAAACATTATGGGAGCTGATGAGCAGTATTATCAGCGTCAATGTACGTTTACGGTTACTGTAAAAGATGTAACTCCTCCTGTAATGACTTGTCCTGCAGAAATCCGTGTTGCAGTTCAGCCGGGCTCTAATTATGTACTGTTATCAAGTCTTACAGCTCCTGTAGCAACAGACCTCTGTGGTACAGCAACAGTTACCAGCAATAATTATCCATATTTGTATGCGGGTGATAATTATGTGAACTGGGTAGCAACAGATGCTGCGGGTAATACAACCAATTGCACACAAAAAGTAATAGTTGTTCTTGATAATGAGCCTCCTGTTATTACATGTCCTGCACCACTTGTTGTGAATGCAGGTGCTGGATGTGCAACCAATGTAACTTATCAGGCTACTGCTACAGATAATAGCGGATCTGTAAATCTGTCTTACAGTATTGCTTCAGGTAGTTCCTTCTCTAAAGGAGTTACTACTGTAACGGTAACAGCCACTGATGCGGTAGGTAACCAGTCTTCTTGTAGCTTCACAGTTACAGTGAATGATAATAATGCACCGGTATTTACAAATACACCTAGTGCGGTAACTGTATCTAACAATGCAGGTCTATGCGGTGCAACTGTTTCACTGACAGCACCGTCTGCATCGGATGATTGCGGAGTAGCATCTGTTACAAATAATGCTCCTGCTACCTTCCCGGTAGGTACTACAGAAGTCACCTGGACTGCGACCGATATAAATGGCAATACCAGTACTATTAAGCAAACGGTTACAGTGAATGATACAGAAGCGCCGGTAGCTAAATGTCAGCCTGTAACAGTGAATCTCCAAAATGGTACAGCATCTATTACAGCAGCTGATATCAACAATGGAAGTACAGATAATTGCGGTATTGCAAGTATGAGTATTTCAAAAACCAGCTTTAGCTGTTCTGAAATCGGTACACACAATGTAGTGTTGACCGTAACAGATATTCACGGTAACCAATCTACTTGTACTACACAAGTAACGGTAACAGGTAGTATCCCGGCAGCAACCATTACCGCTATACCTTCTTCTTCTGTGTATACAGGAGGAGTACCTACTACGATTTATTTGGGATATGGTGCTCAAAGTGTGACCTTATCTGCGAATGTGGTAAATGGTGCGCCATATACTTATCAGTGGACAGGAAACGGTACTTTAAGTAATACCAATACAAGTAATCCGGTTTTTGCTCCAACAGCAGCTGGTAATTATACATTCACAGTACTTATAACCAATACAAATGGTTGTGTAACTACTGCTACGATCAAAATCTGTGTGAAAGACATCAGAGTACCGGGTACAGCAGGTAAGAAAGTGTATGTATGTCATGTGCCTCCTGGTAACAGTGGCAATCCGCAGACTTTAGAAATCAGTGTAAATGCCGTTTCAGCACATATTGGTGCACATTCACTGGATAAGTTGGGTACTTGTGCCGATCAGGGTTGTGCTGTCACTAACGCACCACAATCTGTTACACAGAAAGCACAAGCTATGATGGAAACAACGGTAAAAACAAACGATGAGGAAACACTCAAAGTGGTAGTTATGCCGAATCCAAGTACTACTGTTTTCACCATCAAACTGCAAAGCAAATACGATGCGCCGGTTCAAATGCGTATTACAGATGCAACAGGAAGAGCAATGGAAAGCAGAGCTAATCTGGGTGCTAATAGCACAGTACAGGTGGGGGCTAACTTTATTGGTGGTACATACTATGCTGAGTTTACCCAAGGTAACCAACGCAAAGTGGTACAACTGATCAAGGTGAAATAGTCAGTTCAGTTTTTAATAGTATAAAAGGGGGTGTCAGTCATGACGCCCCCTTTTTTGTTGCCTGACAATGCTTTAGGAAAAACAAGCGTAAATCCGCTGTTTAACCGTAATTTTGCCGCCTGAAAAACAAAGCAAGCAATGATCAGTGCAAGAAATATCACCCTGGCTTATGGTAAGAGGGTATTGTTCGATGAGGTAAATATCAATTTCGTGAAAGGGAATTGTTATGGTGTTATTGGAGCCAATGGTGCCGGTAAATCTACTTTTCTTAAAATATTGAGTGGCGAAATAGAGCCCAATAAAGGATCCGTTGAAATTACGCCCGGTGAACGTATGTCATTCCTCAAACAGAACCAATTTGAGTTTGATGAGTGTACGGTTCTCAACACTGTATTGATGGGGCACAAAAAAATGTGGGACATCATGCATGAGCGTGAAGCGATTTATGCAAAAGCTGATTTCTCCGAAGAAGATGGTATCCGCGCCGGTGAACTGGAAGCAGAATTTGGAGAAATGGGTGGTTACACCGCAGAAAGTGATGCCGCTACCTTATTGAGTAGTTTGGGTATCAAGGATGATATGCATAACAGTCTCATGAAGGATATCCCTTCTAACATGAAAGTGCGTGTCTTATTGGCGCAGGCTTTGTTCGGTAATCCGGATATCCTGTTATTGGATGAACCTACCAACGGTCTGGATATCGAAACCATCGGATGGTTAGAAAACTTTCTGGCCGATTATGAAAACATCGTATTGGTAGTGAGTCACGACCGACATTTTCTGGATACTGTATGTACCCACGTTGCGGATGTGGATCGCTCGAAGATCAAAGTGTTTACAGGTAACTATACTTTCTGGTATGAGTCATCACAGCTGATGAGCCGACAGATCAATGATAAGAATAAGAAAGTGGAAGAGAAGCGTCAGGCTTTATTGGACTTCATCGCTCGTTTCTCTGCGAATGCATCAAAAAGTAAGCAGGCTACATCCAGAAAGAAAGCCTTAGAGAAATTAACCATTGAAGAGATCGAACCATCTAACCGTAAATATCCGGGTATCATATTTCAGCCATTACGTGAAGTAGGTAACCAAATATTGAATGTAGAGAACCTGAAAAAAGCTGTTGACGGACGTGTGTTATTTGATAAAGTGAGTTTTAGTATCAATAAAGGTGAGAAGATCGCCTTTTTGAGTAAGGATCCATTGGCGGTGACCAGTTTCTTTGAAGTGATCAATGAAAATGCACAAGCTGATGCAGGAAAATTCGAATGGGGTACCACTATTACCAAAGCATACTTGCCGGTGGAGAATAGCGAATTCTTCACAGAAGGACTGAACTTGATGGATTGGTTACGTCAATATGTTCCTTCTCATGTAACTGATGCAGATGAACCATTTATCCGTGGATTTTTGGGTAAGATGTTATTCAGTGGTGATGATATTATGAAGAAGACGAATGTACTGAGTGGAGGGGAGAAAGTGCGTTGCATGGTGAGTAGAATGATGTTACAGAATCCGAATCTGATTGTATTGGATCAGCCTACGAACCACCTGGATCTGGAAAGTATTCAGAGCTTCAACGAAGGTTGTATCAGTTTTCCGGGTATCGTTTTATTGACTTCTCATGACCATACTTTCATGCAAACAGTTGCCAATCGTATCATTGAACTCACGCCTAAGGGTATCATTGATCGTTTGATGACATTTGATGAATACATGGAAGACAAGCGAGTGAAGGAATTGAGAGAAGAAATGTATGCATAATTCGCCTCTCGCGAATTTCGTTACCGTATTTCCCGCAAATCTTTTTGGAAGGGTTGTTTAGAAGCAAAAACGATTTAGTTTAGCTCTTAAACAACCCTTTATATGTCTGTTATAAAAATTCCATTACTGTTCACCGGATCACTCGGGGAAAAAAGATTATATACTTTATTTGATAGTGGAGCCAACCTTTCTTGTATCCATCCCGATTTTGTATCCGGGCTAGAAATTCCAACTGAGCTAAGTGCAACCAGAAAACTTTTAACTGCTAGTCAAGGTCATTATATCGAAGTTTCACATCGTATTATTGTTGATTTCTGGATAAATGATGTGTATGTAAGTGATGAGTTCTTAATCGTGCCCGGTTTAACTGAGGAAGCTGTAGTAGGTGCAGTTACCATGCAGAAATGGCGGATGAAATTAGACTTTGATCATGACACAGTTCATGTTGATCCCAAAGTGATGATCATGCAGTTGATCTGATTTCTTTTTACATTCACCTAATTGGCCATTCAATTCAAGGATGGCTTTTTTGTTTTTACTATCTTAGGCAACTTAAATTGCCATCATGAGAAATTTGCTTTTAGCTGTTGCGCTGCTTTGTACTACTGGTCTGCAGGCACAAAATCTGGATTATTATTTACCTAAAAATGTTCGTTACAATCCGTCTATTCCGACGCCTGCATCGGTGATCGGTCATGAAGTAGGTGAGTGGCATGTAACACATGATCGATTAGTGAATTATATGAAAGCAGTAGATGCTGCATCTGACCGTGTTACATTACAACAATTGGGAACCACTTATGAAGGTCGTCCACAATTGGCACTCATCATTACATCACCAAAGAATCATCAGAACTTAGAACAGATACGTCAACAACATGTGCAACTGACACAGGTGAACCAGTCGGCCAGTTTGAATGTGAATGATATGCCCGCGGTAGTTTGGATCGGACATAGCATTCATGGGAATGAAAGCAGTGGTTCCAATGCGTCACTTTTAACTACCTACTATTTAGCTGCCGCACAAGGACCTGAAATAGATGCGCTATTGGATAAAACAGTAGTGCTATTGGATCCGTCTTTCAATCCCGATGGATTGAATCGCTTTGCAACATGGGCGAATATGCATAAGAGTCAGACACTGGTATCTGATCCTCAGGCAAGAGAATTCAATGAAGTGTGGCCGGGTGGAAGATTCAATCACTATTGGTTTGATTTGAATCGCGATTGGTTGCCTGCTCAACACAGAGAAAGCCAGAATCGTTTACAATTATTCCATCAGTGGAAGCCTAATATTTTGACTGATCATCATGAAATGGGAAGTAATGCTACTTTCTTTTTTCAGCCGGGCGTTCCATCAAGAGTGAACCCGAATACTCCGGCCAAGAACCAAGAGTTAACAGCAGCAATAGGAAATTATCACGCTAAATTCTTTGATAGTATTGGTTCTTTGTACTTCACCAAAGAAGGGTATGATGATTTTTATTATGGTAAAGGGTCTACCTATCCGGATATCAATGGTGGTGTAGGTATTCTGTTTGAACAAGCGAGTAGTCGCGGTCATGCGCAGGATACTGAAAATGGGTTACTGACTTTCCCTTTTACCGTACGCAATCAGTTTACAGCAGCGTTGTCTACTTTAGAAGCAGCCAAACAATTGCGTGTAGATATGTTGAAGTACCAGCGTGATTTTTACAAAGAAGTGGAAAAAGAAGCTGCAGCTTATCCGGTAAAAGCATTTGTGATCGGGGATCAGTTTGATCAGACACGTACCAATATTTTTGTTCAGATGTTGCTCAGACATCAGGTCGATATTTTCCAATTGAAACAAGATTTTACTGCTGATGGAAAACAATTCAAAGCAGGCAAAGCATTTGTAATACCTGCAGCACAACAGCAGTTCAAGATCATCAAAACTGTTTTTGAAAAAACCTTCGAGTACAAAGACAGTTTGTTTTATGATGTTACTGCATGGACGATGTCACTGGCTTTTGGTTTGCCAACAGCAGAACTCAAAACAGGGTTTGATCAGCTTGTAGGTGCCAAAGTGATCAATGCAGTACCATTGAGTCAACCGCTGATGAATTTATCTGCCAACGCTGCTGCCTATGCATTTCGTTGGGATGATTATAATGCGCCGAAACTGTTGTTTCAACTACAATCCAAAGGTATCAAAGCGAAAGTAGCTACACAGAAATTTAAAATGATGGTAGATGGTAAAGAGGAATCATTTGATTACGGTACCATTGTGATACCGATGGGAACTCAAACCATGAAAGGAAAAGAGTTGGCCACGGTGATCGGCTCTGTTGCAGCGGGAACAGGAGTAGAAGTTTTTGCGATCCCTACAGGATTGGCAGCGGGGGGTATTGACTTAGGTAGTGCCAGTTTGAATAACGTGAAAACGCCACGTATCATGATGTTTGGAGGAAACGGAACCAGTGCAACAGATGTGGGAGAGATCTGGCATATGATCGATATCCGTTATCAAATGCCGGTGAGTATTGTAGACGTTGAACGCTTCAATTCGATCAATGCAGATAAATACAATGTGATCATCATGCCTTCGGGTTCATACAATAACCTGAATAAACCAGCTCAAGACAAACTAAAGGAGTGGATCAGTGCAGGCGGCACGCTTGTGGCAACTGAAGATGCTACCAAATGGCTCGCTACTAATGGCTTTACCAAAGTGATCTTCAGAAATGCAGAAGAAAAAAGAGATACCACTTTACAATTACCTTACTATCTCCGTTCAGATGAAATGCGTGCTAAAGACATGGCCGGCTCATTGTTTGAAGCACAATTAGATCTGACCCATCCTTTGGCATATGGTTATCGTCAGCCATCAGTGAGCATTTTTAAGTCGAACACGTTGTTCATGGATCAAAACAATAATCCATATGATTCTCCCGTCATGTATACCGATAACCCTTTACAAAGCGGGTATTTATATCGTGGGTACAAAGAGGTCGTAAAGAAGAGTGCAGCAATCAATATTGATGCAGTAGGTAGGGGGAAGGTGATTTCTATGGTAGATAATCTCAATTTCAGAGCATTCTGGTTGGGGACCTCGAAATTATTCATGAATGCGGTCTTTTTCGGAGATATCATCCGACTTTAATCCTTATTTCTGTGATTTTCAGTGTTTTCTGTGGCTATAAATGCCACTGAGGGCACAGAAAATCACAGAATTTTTTTTAGAAATGAGGGTGGCGGAAAGGCGAAATGTGGAAAACCCGGCTCAAAAAATATGTTCCAAACGAAATTTATACGGGGAGTGTGAACAAATTCATTAAAAAAAGAGAATTTCGTATGGATATTTTGGAGCATTTCCCTACCTTTGCCGTCCCGAAAAAAATTGAGTCATGGCAAGAGTATGTCAGGTTACTGGAAAAAAGCCGATCGTAGGAAATAGTGTTTCTCACTCAAACATTAAGACCAAGCGTCGTTTTTTACCAAATTTACAAAAGAAGCGTTTCTTTTTTGCTGAGGAAGACCGTTGGGTAACCCTGAAGGTTTCAACTGATGCTTTAAGAACCATCAATAAGAATGGTTTGGCAACTGTGATCAAAGAAATGAGAGCCCAGGGAGCTAAGATCTAATTAACAAAAAGAAAAAACTACCTAATACAATGGCAAAGAAAGGTAACAGGGTACAGGTGATTTTGGAATGCACTGAGCATAAGACTACAGGTCTGCCAGGTACAAGCCGTTATATCACTACCAAAAACAAAAAGAATACGCCTGAGCGTATGGAACTGAAAAAGTTCAATCCAATTTTGAAAAAAGTAACCGTTCATAAAGAAATCAAATAATCATGGCAAAAGCAGCTTCCAAAAACGCGAAAGTAAAAGACCAGAAAGCAGCCGCTGAAGCTAAGAACTGGACTAAAGTGATCAGAGCGGTACGTAGCCCAAAGACAGGTGCATACACCTTCAAAGAAGCTATTGTACACAAAGACAAGGTTAAAGACTTCATGTCAGAGAAATAATCGTTCTGACCTTATCATATTAAAAGCTTTCTCTTTTACGAGAAGGCTTTTTGTATTTAATTGCATCCTTAAAACAAGGTATCATGGGTTTGTTTGATAAATTATTCGGGAAGAAAGAAAAGGAAAGTCTGGATCAGGGATTACAAAAGACCAAGGAAGGCTTCTTCTCTAAAATTACCAAAGCAATTGCAGGTAAAACAACCGTAGATGACGAAGTATTGGATAACCTTGAGGAAGCATTGGTAAGCGCAGATGTAGGTATTGATACAACTCTTAAGATCATTGAAAGGATTGAGAAAAGAGTAAAACAAGACAAATATGTTGGTACTGCTGAGCTCAATCAATTGTTACAAGAAGAGATCGCAGCTTTATTGGTAGATGCACCTGAACTTTCTTACCAGGATTTTGAAATCCCGGAAGGAAAAAAACCTTACGTCATATTGGTGGTAGGTGTTAATGGTGTTGGTAAAACAACCACTATCGGTAAGCTGGCTCATAATTATAAAAAGGCCGGTAAAGATGTCATACTAGGTGCTGCTGATACTTTTCGCGCAGCTGCAGTAGATCAACTGACCATCTGGAGTGAAAGGGTAGGTGTTCCTATTGTAAAACAAGCTATGGGCTCAGACCCAAGCGCTGTTGCGTTTGATACCGTAAAAAGTGCTGTAGCACGTAATGCGGATGTTGTGATCATTGATACAGCAGGTCGATTGCATAACAAATTGCATTTGATGGATGAACTCAGTAAGATCAAACGAGTGATCCAAAAAGTAATTCCTGATGCACCCCATGAAGTGATGTTGGTATTGGATGGTTCTACCGGACAAAATGCATTGGAACAAGCCAAACAATTCACCGCAACAACAGAAGTATCCGCATTGTCTATTACCAAATTAGACGGAACAGCAAAAGGTGGCGTGGTACTTGCCATTGCTGATCAATTCAAGATTCCTGTCAAATATATCGGCGTAGGAGAAAAAATAGATGATCTGATCATCTTTGATAAGCATGCTTTTGTAGAAAGCTTGTTTAAGCTGGGATAAAACAGAGGAACAGAGAAATATCCAATATTCAATATCCAATGTCCAATTATGAATTTTACTTGGACATTGGATATTGCATATTCTTCAGTTCTAAAAGGTATATCTAATCCCAATTCCACCCCAACCACCTTCAAAGTAGTTGTATCCGATGAAATTAAAGGAAGGCTGCCAGTCGAAGCTAAGATTCAGTGGAGCGCCTTTGACCTTATAATCAACACCCAATACGCCATCTACACCAATCGCTAGACCGTCATTACGTGTTGGGTAACGATTACGCCAGTTATCGCTCCAAACGCCGATATGTCCACCACCACCGATATACCATTTCAAACCATCTACACCATTAAAATTCCCATGGTATTCATACAAGCCCGTTAAACGAAATCCATCATTGGAGATATAACCAAGTCCTTCAAGCGCAACATTACTTTTCGTGAAATGCTTGATACTAATGGCTCCGGGATATACTTTCACACCCAACGCTGTTTTATAGGTTGAGCCGGTACTTTGAGACATAGCCGCATTAGCAACTAAAACAATCAGGGTTAACAGAACTATTCTTTTCATGTGTTAATTTTTATTGATTTTGGTCACATGGAATTCGCCAAATAACATTCGGTCGGTACCTACCTTAGTTATGGCTCATTTCATAACAGTGTTTTTGTCTGTATAATATAAAATCGTGCCAAAAATAATCTCGTGATTCCGGAAGGAATAGTTAAGGTTACTTTTGGTTTTATATTTAGGTTTGTATTATGCACAGTTTTAAAGATTTAGTAACAAAATTCGCTGACCATTTTGCGGTCAGACATTTTCCCGAACAACCTGCTAGTTTGTATGAACCCAATGAATATTTTTTATCATGGGGTGGAAAAAGAATCAGACCTGTTATGTGTTTGATGGGGAATGAATTGTTTGATGAGATTCATTCTGATAGTTGGGAATTGGCCACAGCCATTGAATTGTTTCACAACTTTACACTGATCCACGATGATATCATGGATGAAGCGCCATTACGCAGAGGCATGGAAACAGTACACATGAAATATGGGTTAAGTACTGCTTTATTAGCCGGAGATGTGATGTTGATCAAGGCTTATGACTATCTGAATAAAATACAACCCCAATACTTACATCGGATCATCCATCTCTTTAATAAAACAGCTAGAGAGGTTTGTGAGGGACAGCAAATGGATATGGATTTTGAACAAAGCAGTTCCGTATCATTGGATGATTATATTCACATGATCAGCCTGAAAACTTCGGTACTGTTGGCGGCTAGTTTGGAAATGGGAGCTATCATTGGTGGTGCCAGTGAAGGCAATTGTAAACACTTGTATGAGTTTGGTAAAAATTTAGGCATCGCTTTTCAGGTACAGGATGATTATCTGGATGCTTTTGGTGATCCTGAAAAATTCGGAAAAGATGTTGGTGGTGATATTCGTCAGAATAAAAAAACCTTCCTCATGTTACATGCATTGGAAGTAGCCAATCAGGATCAAAGAAATCGATTATTGCAGTTGATGCAACAAAACCCTCCTGATAAAGTAGATCAAATCCTGCAGATCTTCCGCGATTGTAATATTGATGAGTGGGCCAAAGAATTAAAGGATAAATACTTGCAAACCGCCTTGCAGCATCTGGATGCCATTGCTGTTCGATCAGTTCGCAAAGAGCCTTTACAGGAACTGGCTAATTTCCTGATACAGCGTGAATATTAACGGGATTCATTTATCTTGTCATCCATACCTAATGGTGATGAACCATTGGCGCATATACAGATTGCTTTATACCAAAACCAACGAGCATGTCAGGTTCTTTATTCAGAAGAAAATCAATCGATAAAATCGCAGCAGAAGCTGCAGCAGGTCACACAGACGGTCATGGTACCGGATTGAAAAGAATATTAGGCGTCCGTGATCTTACTTTCATGGGTATTGCCGCAGTGATCGGAGCTGGTATCTTTTCAACGATTGGTACTGCTGCCTATAATGGTGGACCGGGGATTGCTGTTCTATTTATTATCACGGCCATCACTTGCGGTTTCAGTGCTCTTTGTTATGCTGAATTTGCAAGTCGTATCCCCATTGCAGGTAGTGCTTATACTTATGCCTATGTCTCTTTTGGTGAAGTGATTGCATGGATCATCGGTTGGGCATTGATCCTGGAATATTCTATTGGTAATATCGTTGTAGCGATCAGTTGGAGTGGTTACTTCAATAACCTGTTGGAAGGGTTTGGTATTCACCTGCCCGGTTGGCTCGCCACCAATGCCTCCAATGCGCAGCTCGGTTATGAGGAAGCCATGAAAGGAATGGCTGAAGGAAAGACATTGGAAAGCATGACCAATCATGCCAGAATGGGATATGATGCGATCATGAATGCACCTGTATTGGGTGGATGGAAAATGATCATCAACATTCCTGCTTTTATGATCGTGGCACTTATCACTGTGTTGGCTTATATCGGTATCAAAGAAAGTAAGAAGAGCACCAATGCCATGGTGATGTTCAAGATCGGAGTGATCATTTTTGTGATCGTGATGGGTTTCTTTTATGTGGACACCGATAACTGGACTCCCTTTATGCCCAATGGATTTGGTGGCGTATTAGCAGGTGTATCTGCCGTGTTCTATGCCTATATTGGATTTGATGCGATTTCTACCACTGCAGAAGAATGTAAGAATCCACAAAGAGATCTACCCAAAGGCATGATCTATTCACTATTGATCTGTACCGGATTGTATATTTTGATTGCACTGGTACTGACGGGAATGGTGCATTACAGTGAACTGAAAGTGGATGATCCTTTGGCTTATGTATTTGATAAACTAAAGATGAATAAGATCGGCTATATCATTTCAATCAGTGCAGTTGTGGCAACAACAAGTGTATTATTGGTATTTGCACTCGGACAACCACGTATCTGGATGAGTATGAGTAGGGATGGGTTGTTACCTAAAAAATTTGCACAGGTACATCCTAAATTTCAAACCCCTTCATTTGCTACGATCCTCACCGGTTTGATGGCAGGTGTTCCGGCATTATTTGTCTCTAGCGGTACTATGACAGACTTAACCAGTATCGGTACTTTGTTTGCCTTTGTATTGGTATGTTTTGGTGTATTGGCATTACCACGCCTTGCAAAAGCAAAAGGAAGCAATGCTTTTTCATTACCTTATATCAACGGTAAATTGTTGATCCCTGCATTGGTCGGCATCTTTGTTTACTTCTCTTGGAGTCGTATCATGGCTGCTTTTCAGAATATTGGTACCGAAGGTTATCAGGAAATACTGTTCCTTGTATTTGTATTGATTGCTTTGATCACAGCCGTGTATAGTTTCCTTAAAAATCATTCATTGATTCCTGTATTGGGAGCTTTGTGTTGCTTATATCTGATGATTGAAATCCCTGCCGTAAGTTGGTTGTGGTTCTTTGTTTGGATGGGTATTGGGCTCTCGATCTACTTTTTGTACGGACGCAAACGCAGTAGATTGAATACGGAATCCTGATAGGATCTGATTAACTTTGCAGCGAAATTGGAGTGACATGAAGTACCAGGTTGGGGATGATATCATCGTATTGCACAGTAATGAAGAGGGGAAGGTCATTGAACTGATCAACGATAAAATGGTCATGATCGAAGTGAGGGGTGTGAAGTTCCCTGCTTACATGGATCAGATCGATTTCCCTTATTTCTATCGGTTTACGAAAAAGAAACAGGAACCTGAAAAGAAGGTCGCGCCTAAACAATACATCGATCAAGTTCCAAAAGAAAAGCCTAAGCCCAATCAAATACAAGTGGCAGATGGCGTGTGGTTATCTTTTATCCCCAAATTTGCCTTGGATGATTTCAATGATGAAGTAGTAGAGCTGCTGAAAGTACATCTTGTCAATAAAACTGCAGATGCTTATCAGTTTACCTACAAACAATTCTTTTTACATGACCTGAATTTTGAATTGGTAAATCAGGTGCAAGGCTTTCATGATTTTTATTTGCATGATATCGATTTTGAAGCAGTGAATGATAGTCCATCTTTCTCTGTCGATTTTTCTTTGCTTCAACCCAAAAAAGGGAAAGCTGCTCATTATGAAGCACAATTGAAACTAAAACCTAAACAGATCTTTCAGCGTATTGAAGCATTGAAAGAAAACAATGAGCCGACTTTTTCTTATCAATTATTCAAAGAGTACCCTGAGAAACAAGAAGAAGAGTTTGTAGATCTCTCTAAATTATCGAACAAAGGGTTTAAGATCTATGATGCATCAAAAGTGCGTCAGCATTTGCCCCCTGCCAGATCTGTGATCGATCTTCATATTGAAAAGCTGACTGACAATTATGAAAAACTCAGTAACCTCGAGATCATCGGTATTCAATTGGCTGAATTTGAAAAATGGTTTGATCTAGCCATTGCTCATCGTCAACCTTCATTGATCGTGATTCACGGTGTAGGGAAAGGCCGTTTACGTGAGGAAATACACGATATTCTCAAAACCAAAAGAGAAGTAAAGCATTTCATCAATCAATATGATCCCCGATTTGGGTATGGGGCTACGGAAGTGTTTTTTCAATATTAATATTCAAAAGTGAAAGGTGAAACGTGAAAAGAATCATTTCTCTTTTCACGTTTCACCTTTCACTTTCATTTACCTTTGCCTTTGCATAAGCCCGAACCATCGCCTCCACAGTACTGTGGGGGAGGAAAGTCCGGACAGCATAGGGCAACCCACCGGTGAATAGCCGGCTCCCCACAGCAGTGTGGGGACGAGAAAGTGCCACAGAAAATAACCGTCCCCACAGCAATGTGGGGGTAAGGGTGAAAATGTGAGGTAAGAGCTCACGTTCTGTATTGGTAACAAAACAGAAGGGTAAACCTTGGGTGCTGTAATGCCATGTATAGGAGTCTTTGAGGGCGGCTCGTCCGATTCCGATCTTGATCGGGAGATTCCAGGGTAGGCAGCAAGATCCTAACAGTAATGTTAGGGCTAGATAAATGATGGTATAGGAACAGAATCCGGCTTACGAGGCTTATGTTTTTGAATGTTAGATGTCAGATGTCAGATCGCAGATTTATTTTCAAATCTGCGATCTGACATCTGATATCAAAAAATTAAAGTATGACACAAGAACAAATCAAGAGTATGAGGGACCGTGTGGTGGTCCTGAGGAGGTTTCTTTGACGTCGATAATCGTAATTACAAAGTAGATACGGATCGACAACTCTCTCTATCTCCGGGCTTTTGGGATGATAATACCCGCGCCACGGCTATCATGAAAGAAATTAAAGTGAATGAGTACTGGCTCAGACTCTATAAACAAGTAGAGACTGCAGTCGAAGACTTTGCCGTGCTTTTTGATTTCTGGAAAGGTGGTGATGCAAGTGAAGAGGAAACCAAACAATCGTATGAACAAGCTTTAGCAGCCATTGAAGATGCAGAATTCAAGAGCACTTTGAATAAACCTGAAGATGAACTACCCGCCATTGTACAGATCAACTCCGGTGCCGGTGGAACAGAGAGTCAGGATTGGGCGGAGATGTTGTTGCGCATGTATCGTATGTACGGTGATAAACAAGGTTGGAAAGTAACAGAGTTGGACTTTCAAGAAGGAGATGGGGCCGGTATCAAAAGTGCCACACTTCAGTTTGATGGAGACTTTGCTTACGGATTCTTAAAAGCTGAAAGTGGCGTTCATCGATTGGTGCGTATTTCTCCATTTGACAGCAATGCGCGTCGTCATACTTCCTTTGCATCTGTATTTGTTTATCCTTTGATCGATGATAGTATTGAGATCAATGTGAACCCCGGAGATCTGGAGTGGGCTTTTTATAGAAGTGGTGGTAGTGGCGGACAAAACGTGAACAAAGTTGAAACAGCTGTTCGTTTGAAACATATTCCCAGTGGATTTATTGTTGAGTGTCAGCAAGCCAGAACACAAGGTGAGAATCGTGAATTGGCATTGAAGATGTTGAAGAGTCGTTTGTATGAAGAAGAATTACGCAAACGTCAGGAAGCGATGAATGCTACCAATGCGAATAAGAAGAAGATCGAGTGGGGGAGTCAGATCAGAAGTTATGTTTTCCATCCTTATAAAATGATCAAAGATCATCGTACCGATTATGAAGTAGGCAATGTAGGACCTGTCATGGACGGTGAGATCGATGGATTTATCAAAGCGTATTTGATGATGGAGAAAGAAGGATAGAAACAGAGGAATAAGAAATAAGAAACAAGAAGTCGGGAAACAAGAAACAAGAAAGTTTCAAGAGCCAATGTACAAGTTTATTGAGCCTTGAGACTTTCTTGTTTCTTGATCCTTGTGTCTTCCTTGAGCCTTGTTTCCTGTTCCTTGCTTCTTACTTTTTATTTACTATTTCTTAGCCAAACATACCCTGCGAGCATCGCAATGAGTGAAGCTAATAAGACTGATATTTTGGCTATGTCTTGTTCTGCAGGATTGCTGAATGCCAGTGTAGAGATGAAGATACTCATGGTAAAGCCTATACCTGCCAGTAATCCACCACCAATCATTTTCATCCAATTCGTACCTGAAGGCAGCTCTGCCAGTTTCCTGGAAACAAGAAAATAACAAGCAGCCGTAATACCTACCGGTTTCCCAATACATAGTCCGATGATGATACCCCAGCTTAGGCTGCTGTTCAATGCGCTAAGACTATCTGTGGGAAAACCAATGGCTGTATTCGCTAAGGCGAAAATAGGCATGATGATAAAGTATACAGGTGTATGAAACTTAAGCTCATAAGCTTCCAGATTTTTTACTGGCACCATGAAGGCGAAAATCACACCGGCAACGGTAGCATGAATACCTGAATTGAACATCATATACCAGAGCAGTAATCCGAGTATCCAATGAACGACTCCAAATGCAATTTTTCTTTTGTTCAAAAACAATAAGAGTGTAATAATGGATGCAGCGCCTATGAGATAACCGATCGCAATTTCTCCTCCATAAAAAAGTGCGATCACCACAATAGCACCAAGATCATCGATGATGGCTAGTGCAGTCAAAAATATTTTTAGCGCAACGGGAACTCTTTTACCCAATAATGATGCGATACCTAAAGTAAAAGCAATATCTGTAGCAGTAGGTACGGCCCATCCTTCCATGTATGGTGTTCCTTTATTGAATAATCCGAAAAAGAGAGCGGGTGCCAACATTCCACCGATCGCACCAAATACAGGTAAAGCTGATTTTTTGATAGATGCTAATTCGCCACATACCAATTCTCTTTTGATTTCCATTCCAGCTAGAAAAAAGAAAGCCGCCATCAATGCATCATTGATGATTAGCAAGGGAGAATTGGGTAATGATAAATATCCCAAATGAGCATGATGAGCATTGGTGCCATCAAAACTAATGTTCCACATGCTTCTATACGCCTCACCCCATTCACCCCAGTTAGCTGCAATTAATGATACGGCAGTACATACCAATAAAGTAATGCCAATGGCTCTACTGTCGTGGATGAATTGTCTGAGAGGATGAATCAACCTTGTGTGAACAAATTTCGGTAAGATCATACCGCAATTTACAAAAAAAGGAGGGAAGCATTATTGTGATGAAAGGATGTCGTATCTGCTCTTTGGTCTTTTATCATCTAACCATCGAAAATTTCTGAGTTTCAATTCTTCGTGGTTGACTTTACGCATGGGATACATGGTGCCATCCACACCATTGATCAATAATACCCGTTTGGCTTTGCCATCTGTGAACCTTATTTCTACTACATCAGAACTGTTCTTATTCACACCAATAAAATTGCCTTCTTCATCAGTAGCATAATAGACATTCTCTGAATTCCCTTTTGATCGTAGAAATTGAATTTGTCCGGTTGTATCAAAATAAGCATTGATGGTATTACCCTTTACCTGGTTGAAATAAATGGTGCTATCTACCTGACTCAATGCCATGGCATTCTCAAAGACATACAAACGCTCCGGTTTATTATTTTTCAGGTACATGTAGATGGTATCTCCTGTTACTTGATTAGCTTGTGCCCATACTACAGGTGATTTGAACAAACGAAAAACAGAGTCTTTCAAAGCATAAAACAAGCTATCACCCACACTTTGCATCGAGTCTGAAAAAATTTTCACATTGTAATAAGCTTCGAAATATTTATCTGTACTATCTTCTTTGGTGGTGTCTGTTAAAAAAGTAAAATCGATACTATCTCTTACCCGTGGCACATTTTTGATCTTCAATAAGTCTGAAAGTTTTGCAGAATAAAAAGTGTCTGCAGCTATAAAAATTGAATCTCTGTCTTGTTTTAGTAATAACAATGGACTCTGCGTTGCCAACAGAGAATTTTTCTTATTGTTTGTTTTGATGTTATTAGCGATCAGATCAAAACCCTTGGTTGAATCTTTTCCTCTGTAAACAGCATTGCCTCTGAATTCACCCAGCCCGCTGATACTATCCAGTGCCATATCATCTGCAGTCATGGTATAACTGCTGTCATCAATAACAGAACGTTTGTATAATTCAGCACGTTTGTTTTTTAAGTCATAAAATCCTGATCTGGTTTTGATGACCAATTTTTTATCATTTCGAATGGTTGTTGGACTGGTAAACGTGGCAATCTCAGTATTGGTATTGTATTGTAGAGTATCTGTATCGATCTTATAATCAGGATTCACCAGTTTTACATTTCTTTTGAAAATGATATCTCTGGTATCACCATAATAGTACCCTTCTATACTGGTAAGGGTTGTTTTTTGGTTGACCACTTTACCACCTTTCAAATAGGTTCCAATCTTTACAGTTACATCATATTCCAGCTCATCAGTGGTAAGTGTGCTTTTGCCATCTGTAAGTCGAACTCTTTTTTTGAGAAATGCCTGTTTTTCTTTGGCAAGATATTTCAGGTACTGAGCATAGGTATGAACACTATCGGCGTCATTGATATGAATATTGCCAAACGCTTCGAAGACATTTGTAACAGGATTCAGAACCGCACTGTCTGCATAAAACAAGGTTTTAGCCTGCTTTATTTTGACTCTACCGACATAAGAGATAAACTGATTGAGGGAATCTATTTTTTTGATATTCTGTTTATCTGCTTCAAGAAACTCCAATAATTGACCGGTTGATGGTTGGGATGCTGTATCTGTTTTTTGTTGCGCCATGCACCATGAAAACGAAAGCAGGAGCATCCCGCACAGTAACAGGCTGATATAATGAAACCTTTTCAACATTATTGTTTAGCCTTGGTAGAATCTAATGGTGCCATGAGCGGACCTTTTTTGTCTTTTTTACCAAAGACAGAGATATTCACGTAGCGCTTGGGATGTACACGTAAATCATCCATCAAAATATTGGCGCTTCTAACAGTATTGGTTAGGTTATCGTACAGGGCTTTGTCGTTCAATAATTTTCCAAGTGAACCATCTGTTGAAGACATTTTTCCAAGAATGGTATTCAATGTTTCAATCGAGTTTTTCAATTGAGCCACAGTTCCATCAATATCAGCTTTCGATAAATTCTCTGTTGTCTTCTCTACATTTCCCAACATCTTGGTCACTTTATCATTGTTATCAGCCAGATTTTTGGTGAAACTATTCACGTTATTCATCGAAGCAGTAATGGCACCTGTTTGCTGATTGAGCATAGCTTGAATAGAAGCAGAGGAGACCACCAGACTAGCAGTGGTTTTATTGATATTTGCGATAACTTCTTGAAGATTGTTTTTTGTTGCAGGATCAAAGATGGTGTTGATGTTTTTCAGTACGCTATCTAAAGATCCAACCGTTGTTTTGATTTGATCGCCAACCGGACCTAATTTATTCATGACATCTCCCAGTAATCCTGCATTCGAGGCAGTTAAAATGGTATCGCCTGATTTCACATAAGTCGCAGCATCTCCAAGAGCAATGGTGATACTGGCATTTCCCAGTGGATTTTCCTTGATGCTTGCAATTGAGTTGGCAGGAATATTATAGTTGTCTTTCAACTTAATGGCAACTACAATGGCGGAAAGATTTTTATCAGCGTTCTCTATATCATAAACCGAACCTACCTGAAATCCATTGATGAATACTCCGTTTGATACCATAATACCTTTGGTATCGGTATATTTTGCATAAATGATATTACCGGTTTTGAAGAGTGTTTTCCCTTTCAGAAAATTAAATCCGAGAATCAGTAAGGTAATAGCCACTGCTGTGAGGGCGCCTACTTTTGTTTCGTTCGATATCTTCATATACCGCAAAACTAAGATTTATTGTGGTACGCCTCTACGATGTATGTTAAAGGGAACTTATTTCCTCGAACCGGCACTGCTGGAAATACCTATCTGATTCTCCAGTGAGTTCTTATATAATCGAATAGAGCGGGTTATCACTTCACAGATCTCGATCTGCCCTTTCTCACTATTTAAATAATCTTCTTCTTCAGGATTGGAAATAAAGCCGGTCTCTACAAGTACGGCAGGCATATTAACAGCTTGCAACACCCAAATCCCCTTTTTACGCTGCTGCGCCTGACGACTGATACGCCCCACTTTCTGGAATTCCTCTTCTATGGTTAGTGCTAACTTAGCACTGCGTTGAAAGTATTGTTGGGTAAGGATATTGGCCAACATGGTTTTTGTGGGGTCATTTGCATCGTTGGTCTTTCTGGCTTGTAATATTTTTATGGAGACGCTATCCAGGTACTCATCCAGACCCTCACTGGCCACTGCTTTACGCTCATCGGTCTTATCAACACCATAAATATAGGTCTCGGTTCCTTTGGCAGGGTTGGGGGTTGTCCAGGTTCTGTAGTCCTTCACTCTTTGTTTAACAGATTTCCCTTTTCTCCTGACTGTGACGGTTTTATAACCTACAAACTCCCTGTGGCGAGATGGTGCAGCGGAGTTAACGTGTATACATACGAAAAGATCACCTTTGGCTTGATTGGCGATATCCGCTTTTTGAATCACCGAATGAAACACATCGGTACGGCGTGTCATAACGATATCAACATCCGGTAATGCAGCCTGCAGCATTTTTTCAAGCTTTAAAGCTACTTCCAGTGATATTTGGCTTTCGGTAGAATACCTGCCGCGAGCACCTACATCCTCACCACCATGTCCGGCATCAATAATAATTCTTTTCAATACCTGTTTTTGCTGTGGTTTACCGGCAGGACCCGTAAAAGCACTCAGGAAAGCGATCCCTAAACTTAACAAAACAAAAGCAGCATATTTAACACGCATCATATCAATTCGTTAAAGGATTATACCCAGAGTTCGGTTTACACGTTTCAAACACTATTTTTGTCCAGTGAATATGAGCAAACGCCGTAAAATTAACGCAAAAAGCATGCTTCCTATTGTGGTGTGTGGATATTTGCTCATATTAACATTTCTTACGCAGAACAATGTTGCCGCTTTTTATTCATCTGATCACTTGATTCCTTCCATCAAAGACACGATCACAGTTCCTAAAAAATCGGATACTACGCGAGTAAAGTCGGATAGCCTTTTACAAAAGCAACGCCCTGATTCCGTTTCCAGAATAGATACCATCAAAATTTCTAAAGATTCGATCGATGCCCCTATCAAATACACAGCTATGGATTCGGGTGTTTTGATCATTGATACCAAGGAATTTCTATTGTATGGGAAAGCAAAAACTGAATACAAAGATTTGCTGATGGAAGCAGCTACCATTCGTTATGACCAACAATCGCAAATGGTGAAAGCATATGGGTCTTTGGATTCTACGGGTAATCCCATGAGTAAGCCTCAATTCACACAGGGAGAGATGAAATCAGTGAGTGATTCCATTTTTTATGATATGCGATCGGCCAAAGGGTTGACCAAGAATACTTTTTTTCAAGAAGGCGAGATCTATGTCAATGCTCAAAAATTAAAAAAGATCAGTGCCACAGAGGTCTTTGCCAGTAAAGCCCGTTTTACAACCTGTAATTTGGATACACCCCATTTTGCCTTTAGAACAGGTAAGATGAAAATCATCAATAACAAACTCGGTATTTCAAGTGCCGCTTTCCCTGAATTCGAAGGGGTTCCTATGCCGGTAGGGATTCCATTTGGTTTGTTCCCTTTGAATAAAGGAGCTCAATCCGGGCTCATGGCCCCCGCATTTACTGCCAGTGAGGATTTTGGTCTGGGTTTAGAAGGGCTTGGCTATTATTTTCTCATCAATGAATACGTAGACCTTACCACCAGAACTAACTTTTATTCCTATGGTGGCTGGATGGCCAATTTCAACTCCAAGTATATCAAACGTTATGCGTATACGGGTAATTTCAATCTAACCATACAAAATACGAAAGCATTAAACAGGGCTGCTGTTTCAAAAGATGAGTTTAATCGAAGTCGCTCGTTCATGATCAACTGGGCGCATAATCGTGATAGCAGGGCAAGACCCGGTACCAGCTTTTCCGGTAACGTAAACTTTGGTAGCACACGCTTCAATCAAAACTTATTGAACAATCCGTTTCAAAATTTTCAGAATCAGTTAAGTTCATCCGTTAACTATACGAAAGATTGGCGAGGTAAATACAACCTTTCCATGAATGCCAATCACAACCAGAATAACAATACCCGATTGGTGAATCTGAATTTACCAACAGTGAATTTTAACGTGGTGACTTTTTATCCATTCCAAAGAAAAGAACAGGTAGGAACCGCTAAGTGGTATGAAAAAATAGGTGTTGGTTATAGTGGCAACTTGCAAAACCAGTTGTCATTTTATGATACAGCCTTTAATTTCAGACAGATGTTAGATACCATGCAGTGGGGGGCGCAACATAATATACCTATTACACTTTCACTGCCTTCTTTAGGCCCTATTACTTTAGCTCCAAGTGTATCTTATGAAGAACGTTGGTATGGACAAAGAATTTTTAGGAGTTGGAATAGCACTGCTAAAAAAGTGGAGACATCTGTTGAACGTGGTTTTTATACAGCCAGACAAATGGCATTTGGTATCAGTGCGAATACGCGCATTTTTGGTACTTACAGTATCAAATCAAAAGATGGCGGTAGAACCATCAGACATGAAGTTAGACCTAGTCTGTCTTTGAACTACAGACCTGATATGGCGAAGAAGTATTACTACAATACCCAAGTAGATTCTACCGGAAGACAACTTCGTCTATCACAGTTTGAAGGTGGAATCATCGGAGCTTTTTCAGAAGGTACATTTGGGGGTGTTTCATTTGGTATTGATAATTTGCTCGAGATGAAAGTGAAAGACAAAACAGATAGCACCGGTAAGGCAACAAAGAAAATAAAACTGATCGATGGTTTTGGATTCAATTCATCCTATAATTTTCTAGCAGATAGTTTTGCACTGGGTAATTTTAATATTTATGCACGTAGTACGCTGTTTGATAAAATCAATATTACTGCCGGAATGAATCTGGATCCCTATGATATTGACGGGCAAGGGTATCGTGTGAATCGTATTCTATTTGATCCGGCTAAATTGAAGCTTGGAAGAATTACGAGTGGAAATCTTGCAGTGTCTACTTCATTTTCCAGCAAGCCCAAAGATGGCAGCACTGAAAAAGATAGAGATATACCGATCGATCCTTTCATGACACCTGAGGAACAGCAAAGACAATTACAATTTGCCAGAGCAAATCCTGCTGAGTTTACAGATTTCAATATACCCTGGAGTTTGAATCTTGCTTATTCACTTAATTTTAGTCGTGTACTAAAACCTGATTTTTCAGGATTTGAAACACAATTATTTTCTAGTATTAATTTCAATGGGGACTTTAGTCTTACCGATAAATGGAAATTAGGCGGTAACGGGTACTACGATATCACGCAAGGTGGGTTGCAGCAATTCAGTATGTTCATCACCCGAGAAATGCATTGTTGGCAATTGTCTGTCAATGTTACACCTATCGGATTGTTCCGCTCTTTCAACATTACCATCAATCCCAAATCAGGTATTCTGCGTGATCTGCGAATCAACAGAAGTCGAGTGTTTTCGAATTCAGGTTTTTAATAGCTGTATCAAGCATTTTCTTGATAGTAGTTCCACATAATAGAAAATAATTCTTCTTTTAATGCAGTGGCAGATTTCCCTTTAGATTCAATCGGAGGAAGAAAGTGCATCTCCAGATGATGTGGCATCAGGTAGAAAAAAATATGTGCAGGTAAAACTTTTTTCGTGTGTAATAAAATAACGGGTAGCATAGGTTTTCCGGTATCTGCTGCTAATCTGAAAGCACCATCATAAAAACTTTTCAAAGGATCTGCAGTTCTATTGCGGGTTCCTTCCGGATAGATCAGCATATCCAATCCGATCGCCAACATTCGTTTCATTTCTTCATAACTTTTTCTACGGCTTTCGTCACTTTTTCGATCAACCAGTACACTGCCAAAAGTGTAGATCCAGCCAAAAAGAGGGATTTTGGCGAAACTTTTTTTAGCAATGGTTTTATTAGGTCTTGGCATGAAAGGGGTGCTAACCGGCACATCCATCAGACTATTATGATTACAAACAATGACAAAGTTGGTATCACTTGTGAAATGTTCTTTTCCTTTTACACTTAATGGACAACCAATCAAATGCAGATAGATCCACATCCAGACACGAGATACATGTCTGTGCCAACTTGCTTTTGCCGGATCATTGAGTAAGAAGCATGGAAGATAAAAAATGATGGCAGGGATCATTGTAATGATGAATAGAATCAATGCATACACAGCAATGATTCGTCCAACTATCAGCTTCCAAACAGGTGTATCATTTGTTTTTTTCATGTTGTAGTTACTTCTGTTGATAAATCCCAGTCAATAGGAGACAAGCCTTGTTTCATCAATAATTCATTGGTTCTGCTGAAATGTTTGCATCCAAAAAATCCTTTATCGGCGCTAAATGGAGAAGGGTGTGCTGCTTTTAATACATGGTGTTTGGTTTCATCGATCAAGACTTGTTTTTCTTGTGCGAATCTTCCCCATAATAAAAAAATGATACCTTCTTTTTCATCTGATATTTTTCGGATGACAGCATCTGTAAAGTCCATCCAACCAATCTTTGCATGACTTGCCGGTTCATTGGCCCTAACGGTAAGCACGGCATTCAATAATAAGACACCTTGTTTCGCCCATTTTGTAAGATCACCTGTTTTCGGAATGGGCATACCTATGTCCTTGTTCAGTTCTTTGTAAATATTCACCAATGATGGTGGCGGAGGAACTCCCGCAGGAACTGAAAAACTTAATCCATGCGCCTGCCCTGCACCATGATAAGGGTCTTGTCCTAGAATGACCACTTTCAATTGATCAAAAGGGGTGGAGAAGAATGCATTAAAAATAAGTGAGCCCGGTGGATAGATGATGGCACCGGTTGCCCTTTCTGTTTTCAGGTGTGTTGCTACCTGTAAAAAGTAAGGTTTGGTGAATTCATGTTTGAGAACTGCTTTCCAGGAATCTTCGATCTTAACATCCATAAGGCGTGTCTTATGAAGCGAAAATACAGAATCATTCAGGGATAAACAGTTAGTAAAGTACGGTTATGGTACCTGCAAACGGTTTCAACTTAGGAGAAGCCTTGATCACATAATAATAAACGCCTACCGGAACGATTTTTCCTTCATTGGATCTGCCATCCCAAACACGAGAATAGCCTTTAGATTGGTAGATAGATTGACCATTTCTGGTAAAGATCTCTATGGTAGATTCAGGATAATACTCAATCAATGGGATGACCCATGTATCATTGATACCATCTCCATTGGGAGAAAAAACGTTGGCAGGTTGAATGATGGCATCCTCGATTTTGACATCTACCGGCTGAATCACAGCACATCCCTCATTCGTAGTGGCTTTGATGAAATAGGTTCCTGATTTAAGTACCCGATCAGGATTCATCAAAATTTTAGTTGCGGCACTGTCTTCCCAATACGTATAACGCCACTGTTGACTTGGTGGTACAGTACTACCTAAATTCACTGTTTGCGGTATTCGTACAGCTGCAGGTTCTTTCACTGCAAAATCGGGATAGGAGTTAATGGTGACCTTGGCAGGATTAATCACTGAACAACCACCGGACGAAGTTACTTTTACATAGTAATTTGTAGTAACATTGAATAAGTGCTGGTCGGATAGTTTATTGGTTGTAGCTGCTGCATCACTCCAATAACTAACGGTTGCAGTAGGGTCACTTCCCGCAGCAGGGTTCACGGATGATAATAGTAAAGAACCACAAGAAGTGAAATTAGTGATCACAGCTTTAGGTACCGGTGTAATCACAACTTCTACAGCTTGCATACCGGTACATTTATAAAAATCGGCAGCTTGAATATAATAGGTGCCGGACTTCGTTATAGCGTTAGCGTTGACCAATGGCTTGGTTGCGTCTTTATCTTCCCAAAATGAGTAACTAAGATCAGATCTGTTACCTGCAACCACAGACGGATCTTTTAAGTTGACCGTTTTTGGAATACACTCAGCGATCGTGCTGACGGTTTTTATGATAGGATTGTCCCTTATGGTTACGAATATTGATTTTGTATCGGTACAACCTGCTTTGTTATTGGCTTTGACATAATAGGCGCTGGAGTTGGTAATGGCTTTTGGATTGGTAACAAAAACGGATTCGTCATTATCAACAAAATAGTTATAGGTCAGCCCCGGTGTACTACCTTTTACAAGATCGGGCTTGGTGAGATCTAACCCCGGAAACCTACAAGCATCGATCGATTCTACTAAATTGAATGTAAAAGGGTCTAGTGATTTTGTAATCGTGGTATACAGCGTATCCAAACATCCCTGATTTGGAAAAGGAGTGATTTCTAATGCCAGTCTGGTTCCTACAGGAGGAGCAGGATTGAGCTTCAAGGTGTTTTTATCGCCCAATGATTTTGAAAAATCATCCGTGAACCAACGATAGCCTTGAAATCCATAAGGTGCTGTCAATGTCATTTTGGTGGCATCCTCACAAAAAACATTTCCTGTGATGGGAGTCGTACAGTTTTCATTGATGTCAACATAGGCATAACCAAAATGTCCGCCCAGTGTACAATCATTCACTGTGAATTCTAATCGCAAAGTCTTGCCTTCAAAACCGGGAAGTTTTAAAGTGATGGGGGCCCAGTCTTTATAATAAACATTGGGTCTTCCTGCTGTAGAGAGTTTAAAACCGGGTAGATCTGCTGCTGCAATAAATTGAAAGGAACCACAACTTTCGTATTTGTTATCGGTTACATTGAACACTTTCACACTAAACAATGGTTGTTCATGTGGCTGATGCGTTGGGTTTTCCAATACAACTGCATAGTTGTAAATGATACTGTAATCACCACTTGTTTTCGGAACTACAAAAGTGTAGGCAAGTCCATGTGCATCTCTTCCACCGTTTGCCATCCCCAATCGTACTGAATATCCGCTTCCATTTGGACACACAACAGGAAATCCGCCATATTCATCCACCAGCTTGCCATCTGCGGCGGCACTCATCATTACATGGTTACCGGGATCCGGAACTTGTGCGGTCATCGTGATATTTCCACCACCATCAATGGAGCCTTTCAATGTTTCCCAGTTATCAAAATTGCCCTTTTCAAAACCAATGTTCGGAGGACATTGAGCGCTTGCATAGAACCCCATTGTTAACATAGATACTAAGATCAGCCCTAGCACTTTTAATTGGATATGTCGAAAACGTAACAAAGGGGTCATGTGATTAACTTCAAATACATACGATAAGCCAGACAATAAAGTTGTCTGAAGAGTTGCATAGGTTGGATTTCAGGCAGAGCAGAGAATGAGTTTTAAAAGCATGCAGGGTTTAACTAAATTAATAAAAAATCATACATGAGTTTTGCTTCTGTAGAAGATTTTAAGGCTTTTTAGGATGATCGGTCTATCGTCTAGTTTTTTGGGGTCAGGATCGTCTGATTCTTACACATTTATCTTTTGGCATCATTTTTTCATATCGTTTTTAGATACAAAATCAACAGGTATGAGAAACTATCTTATTGGGGCCCTTTTATTCTTGGTTGCTGCCTGCAAGAAAGAAACGAACTCCGTTATTTTATCCGGTCCGGTAGGAATCAATGATCACCGTGGGGTGGGGGCTTCTGCGGCTGAGTTATTGGCTGATCAAACCTACACTTCATTAACGGTAGAAATACAGTTTGGTCCGGGTATGCAGTTACAAGAGCAAAGTGTAGTCAATTTGAGAACTTTTCTTGAACAACGATTGAATAAACCCGCAGGTATTACCGTGCAGAGTAAACAAGTGGCGTCTATTGGAAAGGCAACAGCATCGTTATCGGATATTACTGATTTCACAGATAAGAATAGAACGGTCTATACCGATGGGAATAAGATCACTGTTTACGTTTATGTAACTGATGCAAGTTTTGATAAGGGTAATGTAGTCGGGATCGCCTATCGAAATACCTCCGTTTGTTTATTCGGTAAAACCATACAAGCCAATAGTGGCGGTATTAACCAGGCAAGCAGGGTAAAAGTAGAGTCGGGAGTATTGTTGCATGAGATCGGACATATACTCGGACTGGTCAATAATGGAACGGGTATGGTTACATCGCATGAAGATGCTGATAATAGGGCACATTGTACCAGTACCAATTGTTTGATGTACTATACTATTGAGACCACCGGATTGATGAATATGTTGAACAATAATATCCCACAATTAGATGCGAATTGCATCAATGATTTAAGAGCCAATGGAGGGAAATGATTTCATATAGCTCCGAGTTTAAGCCCGGAGCTATATGAGCCCTTGCTAAGTATCAACTTCGTACCATATTCTTACCTGTTTCACTGTTAAGGAGGGCTTTATCAACTTTATTCCAAGATTAAATCTGCATATAAAACGGCTCTAAAAAGATGGGCTTATAATGGGGTTATATAGGGCTTATATAGGGCTTATATCGCTTTTACAGGTTAAGTATCTGAGAATGAGGTACGAAGTATCTGTGTGTTTTGTACTGAAAACAACAACAGGTTGGAATGAAGGGAATAGGGGCAAATTACCTGATCAAGAGGTGTTTATATGATGAAAAAAACGTAAATTGATGTTCTAACTGCTTCGTGTCCTGAACCCCGGGTGTTTGGTTGGCAGATCTATGTCTGATACCATGAACAATGGTATGCTGACCAAAACCTGAGTATATGCGTTTTTTTGTTGTCTTATTCTTTCTCTGTACTTCCCTTGCGATCAAGGCCAATGATACTTGTGTTACACTAAGGTCTTCCATGTATGAAGATTTGAAGGAATTGTATTTAACCACCAAGGAAGGCTGGTTATTTAAAAAAGGAAATGATTCTTCCTATGTAAATAAATCTGATTGGCAATCCCTAAAACCCGTTCAGCTGTCCGCAAAAATGGCTAACGAGCAGGGTAGGATGGAAGGTTGGTTTCGATTTCGTTTTAAAGCTGATACCAGTATTACCAATTACCCTCACTATTTCTATTTGGGAAGAAATGCTTCATTTGAAGTGTTTCTCGATGGACAAAAAATTGCCCAAGTAGGTAATGTGAATGCGGTAAATAAGTTAGAAGCTGAATCTTTTGAATTTGAACGAATTCCTGTTTTTGTGAAACTTATTCCCGATAAGGAATATATACTTTCTATTCACATGGTGGATTATGTCGTTCCTGCCAAGCCAATCTTGACTTATAAAAAAGATTCCTTGGTTTTGATGTCTCAAGTTGGCGGATTGAAAAATCTTTTTGAATTGAATAGTACAGATTTTTTACAATTTCATATGGAGAACTTAAGCTTCATGAAGAAGTTTTTGATGGCAATCATGACGGTTTGTATTATTTTAACAATACTCTTTGTTTTATTATTTTTCTTCAATACTAAAGAATATCAGTTATTATTATTTGCAAGTCTTTGTTTACTGGTAGCATTCTCTATCCTTGGTGCTACTCCTTATCTCTTATTTATTGCTTCACCCTTGGATCAACAGGTGCTGTTCTCTTATCTGGCAGACTTTTGTTTTATTGCTATTCTGGTGTTGATGCCTGTGATTATTGCTAATGTTTATCATTATTCATTAAGTAAGTACCAATACCTTTTACTTCTTGTATTAATTGTATGGGATGTATATATACATTATGACACAACGGATAAAGCGATAGTACTGATACCTATAATCTCCTTTTTGTTATTGCTATGGATCATTATTCGTACTTCAAAAAGATTTGAGGGTCCTAATAAGGCGGTAATGATTGGGTTATTATTCACTGTTCTGGCTCAAACGAGCTTTGGAATTGTGCCTAATGAGTGGTTTAATGGGTATCATAAATATAAGTTAGCCACGCTGGTTAGTTTCTTTACACTTTCTTTCCCAATAAGTTTATTGATTTATACAGCGATGCGCTTCAAACAAATGATTCAAGAGGTTGAAGATCGCGCTGCCGAAGTAGTAAAATTATCAGAAGAGAAAAAAGAACAAGCACTAAGACAAAAAGAAATATTGCAAGATGAAGTCAACAAACAAACGTCAGAACTCCGCCAAACCCTTGACAACCTTCAGGCAACACAAACGCAACTGATTCAATCAGAGAAAATGGCCTCCTTGGGTGAGCTTACTGCCGGTATTGCTCATGAGATTCAAAACCCCTTGAACTTCATCAATAATTTTTCTGAAGTCAATCAGGATTTACTCAGTGAATTGAAAACAGCCATTGAAAAAGGGGATTGGGATGAAGTAAAAATATTGGCCACTGATGTTCAAGCCAATGAAGATAAAATCAATCATCATGGGAAGCGGGCGGATGCTATTGTAAAAGGGATGCTGCAACATAGCAGGCATAGTACGGGGCAAAAAGAGGCAACGGATATCAATGTATTGTGTGATGAATACCTGCGATTGGCTTACCATGGTTTGAGAGCTAGTGATAAAGGATTCAATGCGCAACTATCCACTTCACTAGATCCGGCTGTTGGTAGCGTAGAAGTAATGGCACAGGAATTGGGAAGGGTTATTTTGAATCTCATCAACAATGCTTTTTATGCTGTACATGAACGTAGACAAAAAGAAGGTGTTGATTTTACTCCTCAGGTGATCATCACAACGCAAAGAACATCAGATCAGGTCATGATAAAAGTTACTGATAATGGCGGAGGGATTCCTGCGGCAGTAAGAGAAAAAATATTCCAGCCTTTTTTCACTACTAAACCAACCGGCAAAGGGACAGGTTTAGGTTTGAGTTTGAGTTATGACATTATCACAAAAGGACACCAAGGTAAAATAGAATTGGAAACTGAAGAAGGTATCGGAACCACATTCACCATCATCCTTCCTGCAAAATAAATTATGGCATTGAGTTCGATATTAAAAGAGAAAATTATCAGCAGACATAATGAAATGTTCGAAGCATTCTTGCGCGGAGATATAGATGGATTTACTGCTTGGTGGGCGGATAATATCATCATATATGGTACAGCCATCAGTGAAGTATTTACCAATAAACAAGCTGCTTTTGATTTTTATATATCAACCAGAGATCAAGTTACCGGGTTGGTAAGAATGGAAAACAAAAAGGTCAATGTCTATGAGCAAAATGGGTATCTCATTTTAACCGAGGAATTGGATTTTTATGTGAAGGTAGCTGAGGAATGGATGTTTTACCATCATAGCAGACTTACAGAAGTTTGGTCTGAAATAAATAATGAGTGGTATGTAACCCATGTACATATTTCTTATCCGGACGGTTATGCAGGTGAAGGTCAACAGATCAATCCGGAACAACTAAGATCTGAGAATATCAAATTACAAGCTGCAGTAGCCGAAAGAACAGCAGAGTTGGCGCAAAAAAACAGAGAGCTTCAAATCGAAGCAGCACTCGAAAAAGTAAGAAGCCGTTCTCTGATTATGCACAGTTCTGATGAATTGAGTGAAGTAGTGAAGACTGTTTTTGATAATCTGCGCGACTTGGAATTCAATCTATCAGATTCTGCTGTTGTGATCAATTTATTTCAGGAAGATTCTGATGATATCGTTCAATGGATCACCGATAACGAACAGACCTATCCTAGGAGTTTCAGGCATCCTCATTTTGATAACCCCATACTGAATGATATTAAGTCGGCTAGAAAAAAGGGGATAGATTATTTTTCTGCTACTTATTCATTTGAAGACAAGAATGCTTTCTGGAATTATTATTTTGAACACACAGACTTTAGTCGATTTCCGGATCATATTAAGCAAGATATCCTGCAAAGAAAAAGCTATGCGCAGAGTATGGCTTTGCAAAGTTTTACGGGAATATTATATCCCAATATTGATGGAAGAGTATTGGATCATGAAGAGGTGCAAATTCTGAAACGGTTTTCTGTAGTATTCGAGCAGGCCTATATTCGATTTTTAGATTTAAAAAAAGCAGAAGAGCAAGCCTACGAAGCAAAAGTTGAAGCCGCGTTAGAGCGTGTCAGAAGCAGAACTATGGCGATGCAGCGAAGTGAGGAACTATCTGCTGTAGCACATTTATTATTTGAAGAATTCAAAAGTTTGTATACTTCTTCAACCCATGTATTATCTCGTGCTTTTGTGATTACGATCGATGAACAAGCCCAACGATTTACATTTTTTATTACTACCACCGATGGCGAATACCTGCAAACGGCGTACCCACTTCCATTTGATGAACCTACCAATGGTTCGCCCTTATTTCAATGCTGGAAGCATCAAGATGACCTGTTGGTGAATGAATTGGAAGGAGAAGTGTATCAATTATGGTTGCAATACCTCGATAGTATTCAATTGTACGTTACACCAGAAGTTCGACAAATGAACAGGCGCATTAATAATTATGTGCGTTTTACCAAGGGATTCATTGGTGTTACCTCTATCGATAAATTGAATGATGTCGGGTTGGTGTTGTTACAAAGATTTACCAAAGTCTTTGATCAAACCTATACTCGCTTCCTTGATTTACAGGTAGCAGAAGCCAATAAAAAATCAGCGGTCAAACAAGCGGCTATTGATAGGATTCGTGCAGATATAGCTTCCATGCGCTCTGTGGAGGATTTGGATCGTGTAATACCTCTGATCTGGAATGAACTCCATACACTTCAGATTCCTTTTTTGCGCTGTGGAATTTTTATCATGAATGAGCAGGAGCATACAATCAATACATTTTTATCGACCCCTGATGGTAAATCTATTGCTTCTTTTCCGTTATCCTATCAGTCATCAGACAATATCAATGATGTAGTGCGTCACTGGCAGCGAGGGGAATTGTATATCGATCAATGGGGTATAGATGCTTTTTACAGTTTAGCAGATTCTCTGCTGGAGCGTAATATTATTCAGCATCGAGAACAATACCTTGCCTCTATTCCGGATAAAGGTATGTGTCTTCATTTTGTTCCTTTTTTACAAGGAATGTTATATGTAGGGAATACTGAAACTTTATCCGATGAAGAGCTTAGTGTTTTACAATCAGTATCTAATGCTTTTTCTACTGCCTATGCACGTTATCAAGATTTTAGCAATTTAGAAGTTGCCAAAAAGGAGATTGAAAAAACATTACAAGACCTCAAACAAACACAGCAACAATTAATACAAGCAGAGAAGATGGCTTCATTAGGAGAGCTCACAGCCGGTATCGCCCATGAAATACAAAATCCATTGAACTTCGTGAACAATTTTAGTGAAGTGAGTCAGGAATTGATCGATGAAATGAAAGTGGAATTAACCAATGGTAATTATAAAGATGCTGAGCAGATTGCTGAAGACGTAAAGGAAAATTTAGGTAAGATCCATCACCATGGTAAAAGAGCAGACGCCATTGTAAAGGGGATGTTGCAACACAGCAGAACTAGTTCCGGTAAAAAAGAGCCCACGGATATCAATGCATTATGTGATGAATATCTCCGATTGGCGTATCATGGATTAAGAGCAAAGGATAAAAGTTTCAATGCAAAATTTGAAACAAAATTAGATCCACAGGTGGGAGTCTTGGATATTATACCGCAAGACATAGGTCGAGTTCTTTTGAATCTGATCAATAACGCCTTTTATGCTACGGATGAACGTAAAAAGAAAGGGGAGGATCATTATGAGCCAATGGTGATTGTGGAGACCAAGAAGTTGAATGACAAAATTAGTATCACCGTTACAGATAACGGAACGGGCATACCCGACGCAATTAAAGAAAAAATATTTCAACCGTTTTTTACCACTAAACCTACAGGACAAGGAACCGGATTGGGATTGAGTTTGAGCTATGACATTATTACCAAAGGGCATAGTGGGGAATTGCGATGTGAAACAAAATATTTATCTGATCATACCCATGCAAGCATTGATCAGACCGGAACCACTTTTATTATATTATTACCCGATCATACAGTATGAAAAAAATAGTCAGCTCTATAGTCCTTCTTTTTATAACATATGCAAGTTTTGGACAGCATATGTTTTCGAATTATAAAGTCGTTCATTATACTTCGAAAAATGGGATGCCTACAGATTTTATCATGAATGCATACCAGACCAAAGAAGGGTTTATCTGGATGAATACGTATGAAGGTTACCTACGATTTGACGGTAAGCAATTTGTTAATTTTAATGCGGGAAATACTCCGCTGCTTAAAAGCAATAATAATACCAGCTTATTCATAGAATCAGAAGACAGCACATTATGGTTGCCCACGGGAAGAGGATTATTGTCGTATAAAAATGGTCAGTTCAAATCGCATCTTGCTGAATTTTCGAATTTGTTTTTGCAAGGGGTTACTAAGAAACGAGAGTTACTGCTTACGTCTTCTTCTTCAAATGCAAAAATGGTCTACATAAAATTTGATCCTACTACAGCTAAGTATGATACAGGGTCAATTAAAATGTTTTTAGAGACCCGGGATGCAGATCGATTTAACGTTCATCCTGAAGCAAAAAACTGGACTGTTAGACGTGGGAAAATTATGCGTAAAGGAGCCGATAATACCTGGCAGACTATCGGCAAGAACGAGGGGCTCGATCCTGAAATGCTTTTTGGTCTCGATGATTTATATGTAGATAGCAAAAATCGAGTATGGGTCACTTCAATCTATGGTCTGTTTGTGTGGGAGGGTAGCAAGTTTATCTTATTTCCTGGGATGGAAAATTCAAAAGTTCCATCGCCTAATCCAAGTCTAGGTAAAATAGCAGAAGACTCCCAAAAAGGAATTTGGGCACCTGTAGGAAATACCATGGCTTATTTGCCGGATGGTGCAACACGTTTTCACTTTTTTCCACAAGAGCAATTGAACATACAAACACTGCATAATATCACGATAGATCGAGAACAAAACATTTGGCTTTCTACAGACAGAGGATTATACAAAATCTATCAAACAAAAGTGATCAATTATGCAGAGTCTGAAGGTATTGATAACAATCGCGTATCCGGTGTTTATGAAACCTCTCCGGGTAAACTGATGATCAGTAGCGCTACCAGCAAATTGTATTGGTTGGAGAACCAAAAAATAACACCTTATCAGCCTCGCTCACCTAAGTTATGGGAGACTTTGACAAATTTTATATGTATCAAGAAAGATTCAAAAGGAAATATTTGGATCGGACATCAAGCCGGGGTACTCAAAATTACACCTAAGGGAGAAATCAATATTCCTACTCCCAGACAAGTCAGGTTTATTGAAGAAGCTCCTGATGGAAAGATATATGTGGCAGTATCATTTACCGGAATAGGTGTTGTGAATGATAAGGATCAAATAGAGATGTTATCTTATCCCGGAGTTGATTTTTCTACCAGTTACTTTAGCTCAATGCGACACTTAAAAGATGGAGGTCTTTTACTAACCACTTATCGCACCGGTGCTTATATTTTAGGAAAAGATGGTAAGAAAACAACACTGAATCTTTTTGATGATGTAGAAGATATAGGGATCTTCAATGCATATGTGAAAGATGATGGTGTTATTTGGTTTGCTACCCAAAATGGGTTGGTTAAATGGGATAAAGGACGTGTTGAGCATATTGATGCTTCGAAATCCGGCTTAACCCAAACCGCTATTTTTGATATACTGGAAGATCAGCAAGGCAATTGGTGGATGCCCTCCAACAGTGGGCTGATTTATGCTTCATACAGTCAAATTGAGCAACACTTAAAAAATCGTAAACAAGAAATACAGTGGCGGTTGATCGATGAATCGGATGGAATGAATAATAGGCAATGTGTTGGCGCTCGTTATTCATGTGTTACAAAAGATGGGAAACTGTATATTGTAAGTATTGGAGGGCTGGTAGAGATCGATCCATCCAAACTAACCACTAATAAAGTTCCTCCCATTGTACGTATCAATCATTTACGAGTAGATGATTCTTTGTTCTATTCGAATGGAGTACAAAAAATTGAACCGGGTAATCATCGTTATGTATTTGATTACAGTGTATTAAGCTTGGTAGCACCTGAAAGAAATACCATCTACTTCAGACTGATTGGTCAGGATGATAAATGGATCAGATCCAGCGGTGATAATCGTGCATTCTATACCAACTTACCACCGGGCACTTATCGTTTTGAAGTAAAAGCTACCAATAATGATGGCGTATGGTGTGAAGTACCGGCTTTTTTTGAATTCACGGTACTGCCTCATTTTTATCAGACAGTATGGTTTAAAATTGGTTGTGTTTTATTAGCACTACTAGCTATATGGTTATTGATCAGATGGCGAACTCGTGCAGCAAAACTTCAAAATAAAAAGTTGGAGCAACAAGTTGCTGAACGTACAAAAGAGCTGTCTGAGTCACTCAGTCAGCTGAAATCCACGCAATCACAGTTAGTACAATCAGAAAAAATGGCTTCATTAGGGGAGCTCACAGCCGGTATCGCTCACGAGATTCAAAACCCATTGAACTTCGTGAATAATTTCAGTGAAGTCAGTATTGAATTACTTCAAGAAATGAAAACGGAACTGGATAAAGGCAATGCAGAAGATGCTAAAGATATTGCTACTGATGTGATACAGAATCTGGATAAAATTACTTACCATGGTAAACGTGCCGATAGTATTGTGAAAGGAATGTTGCAACACAGCAGGAGCAGTACCGGACAAAAAGAACTGACAGATATCAATGCACTCTGTGATGAATATTTACGTTTGGCATATCATGGTATTCGTGCAAAAGATAGCAGTTTCAATGTGACACTGGAAACCGATTTTGATAACACTGTGGGACAAGTATTGATACAACCACAGGAAATAGGAAGGGTAGTTCTCAATTTGATCAATAATGCTTTGTACGCTGTAGGCGATAAAAAGAAATTACATAAAGAAGGATATATTCCCACTGTGAAAGTAGCTACTAAAAGAAAAGAGAATGAATTTTTGATCAGTGTTGAAGATAATGGGGGAGGAATACCTGATACCATAAAGGAAAAAATATTTCAACCTTTTTTTACTACTAAACCAACAGGACAGGGGACGGGATTGGGATTGAGTTTGAGTTATGATATAGTGAAAGCGCACAAGGGAGAACTGAAAGTAGAATCCCAAGAAGGAATAGGAACAAGTTTCACCATTACATTACCTACGAATCAATAATATGCTTAAAAGGATTGTACTGTTTTTATGTCTTTACACAATGGGGTTGCCATTATTTAGTCAAAGCTTACCCATTGAAATGACTACTGAGCTTGCAGTAGCTAAAGATGATTCATCGAAAGTATTGGCATTAGATAAGATTGTTACTTTTTATAGGGAGCGAGATCGGGATTCTGCTCTTAAATACATCAATCAAGCTATTGCTATTTGTGAACAGAATAATCAACTTTTAATGAAGTTGAGATTTAAGAATCAACTCGCTAATCAATTACTGGGTAAGCAACAATTTGCTTCGGGTTATTCATTGCTCAGCTCCCTCCTGAATGAAGCAAAAATGGCAGATCGAAAAAATAGCAGATGGTTATTTTACCCTGAGCAATCTCTTTTGGTGAATATCAACTCAATATTAGCCAACGTGCATTATAATTTACAAATTTTAATGCAGCAAACATACAACTGGAAGGAATGTGAATACCATTTAAACCTTGTAAGCCAATATGCTGAATCTTTATCGGAAGAGGAAAAAAACTCATTGGATAGTAGAGTTATTACAGGAAGGGCATATGCGTATTTGCGTCGGGGGAATTTAGACTCCGCATTAATGCTACTTCAATCTGCCGAGAAAGATCCGGATTTCGCGGAAGTATTTAAACCATTTTTTCACATGGTGTATGGTTCTGTGCATGTAGCAAGGATGGATTATAGTAATGCTAAGAAATATTTGTTGCTAGCCATTTTAAAATCCAACTCTCGTAATGTTTTTACAAGAAGTGCTTTTAAAGTATCCCAGGTGTATCGAAACACCAATAAAATTGATTCTGCATTTTATTTCGCTAAGATGCTACTTGATACTTTGAAAATATTTGGTTCTGCCAATTATGAAGTGGATTTAGGGGTTGCCTATGAAAATATGTACCAATGTTTTTTGGCGATGAACAATAAAGATAGTTCCTTTAAATATGCTCAATTGGCACTGCGAGCAAACGATAGCTTGTCAGCTCTTCGTCTTAAAAATTTAAGCGAATTTCAACAACTTTCTTTTGCAGAGCAAAAGAGATTGGAAGAGATTGAGACGGAACGTAAAAATAAAACCGTCCGGTGGACCGCCTACCTGTTTATTATTTTTTCAGCATTGATCGGATTTATTGCCATTATATTGTTTAGGAATGCAAGACTGCGTAAAAAAACAAATGCCATTCTTCTTCAGGAAAAGAAAATCTTAGAGACAACATTAGAACAACTTAAATCTACGCAAGCGCAACTGGTTCAATCAGAAAAAATGGCTTCATTAGGAGAATTGACGGCAGGCATCGCCCATGAAATACAAAATCCATTGAACTTCATCAATAATTTTTCTGAGGTCAGTAATGAGTTGATCGATGAAATGAGGATCGAAATAGATAAAGGTGAAATTGCTACTGCAAAAGAAATAGCAGAAGATGTAAAGCAAAACCTAGAAAAAATTACCCATCATGGTAAAAGGGCAGATAGTATTGTAAAAGGGATGCTACAACACAGCAGAAGCAGCACCGGACAAAAAGAACTCACAGATATCAATGTACTCTGTGATGAATATTTACGACTGGCTTATCATGGATTACGCGCTAAAGACAAATCATTCAATGCGAATTTTGAAATGAATGCTGATTCAGTGATACCCAAATTAAAACTCGTACAGCAAGATATAGGCAGGGTGATTCTCAATTTGATCAGTAATGCTTTTTATGCTGTGAATGAGCGAAAAAAGCAAGCTTCGGCAGATTATACTCCCTCAGTTACTGTGAGCACTCGTTCTGAAAATAATGGCGTGTCTATAATTGTAGAGGATAACGGCGCCGGCATACCTAAATCTGTTCAACAAAAAATATTCCAACCCTTCTTTACAACCAAACCGGCAGGACAAGGCACCGGCTTAGGATTGAGTTTGAGTTATGATATCATTAAAGCACATGGAGGCAGTATTGATATGGAAAGTAAAGAGGGAGAGGGGACACGATTTTTTATCTATTTGCCAACTTCATAATTACCCTGTATTTTTCACTACCCAAAACTAAACCTAATGAAAATCCTTGTTGTAGACGATGAAACCGATGTTCAAGCATTATTTGAACAACGTTTCAGAAAAGAGATTCGCTCCGGTGAATTTCAATTTGCCTTCGCTTTTTCCGGTGAACAAGCACTGGATTACATGCAACACAATCACCATGAAGCTGTATTGATTTTGTCTGATATCAATATGCCCGGCATGAGCGGTTTGGAATTGCTGCGAGAAATCAAAGAAAAATATGAAGCACCACCACCCGTCGTCATGATGCTTACGGCTTATGGGGATCAGGAAAATCATGACCAAGCCATGCGTTTAGGTGCAGATGATTTCTTGACAAAACCTGTGGACTTTAACCTCTTGAAAGACAAACTAAAAACTAAAACAGCATGACCAAAATACTTGTAGCCGACGATGAAGCTGATCTGGAATTATTGATCAGACAAAAGTTCCGACAGAAAATTCGGGAACAACAATATGATTTTGTTTTTGCCTGTAATGGGAATGATGCTTTGGAAAAGCTATCTGCTCATCCTGATATTGATGTGATTCTTTCTGATATCAATATGCCCGAAATGGATGGGCTTACTTTATTGACTAAGTTGGGTGATGTAGCTCCATTGACAAGAGCTGTGATGGTATCAGCTTATGGCGATATGGACAATATCAGAGTAGCAATGAATAAAGGTGCATTTGATTTTGTGACCAAACCTGTCAACTTCGAAGACCTTGAACTCACTATTGAGAAGACAATCAAATATGTCAATCAATTAAAAGAAACCCTCAAAGCCATTAAGGAAAACAATATCCTTAAAATGTATGTAGACTCTAATGTGCTGAATTTTATGGGCACAAAAGAGTATGAACAGTCTTTGTTGGAGAATGAAACAACTGAAGCTACGGTTGCATTCATTGATATTTGTGGATTTACCAGTATCAGTGAAAAAGAAACACCCGATACCGTCGTTCGTTTATTGAATCATTATTTTGATTTGATGGTCAAAGAGATCATTGCTCAAAATGGCGTTATTGATAAGTTTATAGGGGATTGTGTTATGGCAGTTTTCAAAGGTGATTTTCATTTAGACCGCGCCATAGATGCTTGTTTGGCTATTCGAAACCGCATTGATGCACTGCCAGAAGAACATAGTTTTCGTCCGCATGTATCTATTGGGATCAACAGCGGTGAAATGATTTCAGGTAACATAGGATCAGCCACTTTGAAAAGATTAGATTATACGGTGATCGGTGATGTTGTGAATACTGCACAGCGATTACAAACCGTTGCGGGAAGAGGACAGATTTTGATTACTGCAGAAGCACATGAGAAAGTAAAATTGTCTTTTCAGTGTCAATCAATCGGCACTAAGAATTTAAAAAATAAGGAAGAATCGGTAGAGCTTTTTGAAGTACTTAATTGATAGTAATGAGCACATTTCAACAATTATATACTGTTGTCATAGCTAAGTTAGAGCATGGGTTACCTGCTTATCTTACCTACCATAATGTTCAACATACCCGTAATGTGGTAGAAGCGGCTACTCATTTGGCGGAAGAAGAACAGTTATCGGATAATGACAAACTTCTTGTACAAACGGCAGCATTATTTCATGACACCGGTTTTCTACAAAGTCATGAAGAGCATGAGATGTTGTCCTGTAAAATGGCACAGAAACTATTACCGGAATATGGTTTCAAGCAAGAAGAGGTAGATCAGATTTGTACCATGATCATGGCTACAAAACTCCCACAATCTGCCGGTGATATGCTTAGTAGAATATTATGTGATGCTGATCTGTATTATTTAGGAACTGATACCTATGATACAATGGCTGCTGCATTGTATTCGGAAATGAAGCGCTTCCAACGGGTAAAAGATGAACGTGAGTGGTTGATCATGCAAATCGATTTTTTAAACGGTCACAAGTACTATACAGATACGGCAAAAAAAAATATGGATCAAGGAAAGCAAAATAATAAAGCAGCTTTACAAGCAAAGCTCAACCAAACCTTTACCCCTCCAAACGGACAAGGACCAGTGATACAAATTTTTCAAGATGCTATTTTCATGGTGTTGGGTGTATTATTCGCAGGGGTAGCATTGAAGGGTTTTTTGGTACCCAATCATTTTTTTGATGGAGGTGTTACGGGTATATCCTTGTTGGTGCACGAAATCTATCATTATAACCTAGCTGTATTGATCATCGTTTTCAATATCCCACTCATGATAGCCGGTTATTTTTCTGTTGGAAAACGTTTTGCCATCCGTATGTTGGCCGGTGTTTTACTGTTGGGAATATGTCTGGAGTTGTTGCCTAGCTTTGCTTTGACTGCAGACAAATTACTCATTTCAATTTTTGGCGGAGCATTTCTGGGGATCGGAATCGGACTGGTGATGCGTGTTGGCGCAGCATTGGATGGTATTGAAGTAATTGCCTTATACACACTTAAAAGAACCTCCTTCACAATTACTGAAATCATATTAGGCATTAATATCCTTATTTTCTTGATAGCCGCTTTTCAATTTGGTATTGAAACAGCCCTCTATTCCATACTCACTTATTTTACAGCTACACGTTGTATAGATTATGTGGTTGAAGGGATACAAGCGTATACGGGTGTGACCATTATTTCTTCTAAAAGTGAAGTGATCAAATATCAATTAGTCAATAAACTAGGTAGAGGCATTACAGTATATAAGGGAGAGCGGGGATTTCTACCGGGTAAATTTGAAGTGAGTTCGGAGTGTGATATCATTTTTACCGTAGTAACCAGATTGGAACTACGAAAGCTTAAAAACCTTATTCATGAAGTAGATCCTCAAGCATTTGTTTTTGCCAATACCATTAGAGAAACATCAGGAGGGGTTTTGAAAAGAAAAAGTGCGCATTAATTCTTTCTATATATTTTATTATGTCTTTGCTTTAGTGCAGACTAAGAAAAAATCAAAATGGGTCTACTATAAAGAAAAAGCCCCACAAATCTGTGAGGCTAGTGAACCGGATTGGATTCGAACCAATGACCTACTGCTTAGAAGGCAGTTGCTCTATCCAGCTGAGCTACCGGTCCTTAATCGTCCTGAGACTCAGGAAAATTAATTTTTTCAGAGCCGCAAAATAAAGAAAAAAACATGAGTTCATCAAATCAAATGGCTTTCTCTTTTCCTTCTCCCAAAACTCCTTACTTTGCGGCAAAGGATTGCTTCCATGAGCTATAATTACTTGCCCTTAGACAGAAAATGGCTGCATTTTAGTCAAATTAAGAATTTGCTGGACTTTAACCAGCATGTTTCCATCACTTTCGACGCCCATGAGCGTATCCTAGCCTGTCGGGAGTACCTAGATAAAAAAATGGTTGAAAAAGACCGCCTTTTCTATGGTATCAATACCGGATTTGGGTTTTTGCAAAATGTGAAGATCGACGAGGATCAGATCGGTCAATTGCAATATAATTTATTGGTTTCTCATGCTTGTGGCATGGGGGAGGAAGTACCTGCCGATATCGTAAAATTGATGCTCATGCTCAAAATCAAGTCATTGAGTTATGGGCATAGTGGGGTACAAATCGACACGGTAAAACGTCTCATGGAGATGTACAATCATGAAGTACTTCCTGTGATCTACACCCAAGGCTCTTTAGGAGCTTCGGGGGATCTCGCACCACTCAGTCATTTGAGCTTGCCATTGCTTGGTCTGGGTGAAGTTTATTTCAAAGGAAAAAAAATGTCATCCTCCATTGCACTCAAAGAATTAGGATGGAATCCTATTCAATTACAGAGCAAAGAAGGCTTGGCACTGATCAACGGTACCCAATTCATGAGTGCCTATGGATTATACTGTCTAAAAAAAGCAGAACATTTGTTGCAAATGGCGGATCTTATCAGTGCATTGTCTTTTGATGCATTTGATTGTACGACCGAGCCATTGAAAGAACAGATTCATGAGATCAGAGCTCATGCAGGTCAAGTGGCAACAGCTACCATATTGAGAAGATACCTTTCAGAAAGTGGCATTGCAAAACAGCTCAAGCAACAGGTACAAGACCCATATTCCTTCCGCTGTATCCCACAAGTACATGGAGCATCGAAAGACGCTTTTGAACATGTGCTTTCTGTTTTCATCCGTGAGATCAATTCTGTGACCGATAACCCGAATATATTTCCTGATGATGATCTGATCCTTAGCGGTGGTAATTTTCACGGTCAGCCACTCGCTCTTGCTTTGGATTATTTATCCATCGCTATGAGTGAGATCGGCAATATCGCTGAAAGAAGAACCTATCAACTTATTAGTGGACAAAGAGGATTGCCGTTATTTTTGGTGAAAAACCCGGGATTACATTCCGGATTTATGATCCCACAGTATACGGCAGCCGGTATTGTAAGTGAAAACAAGCAGCTCTGTACGCCGGCATCGGTAGACAGTATCTCATCTTCCAATAACCAGGAAGACCATGTGAGCATGGGTGCCAATGCGGCTACCAAATGTTTTAGGGTCATGGAAAATGTCGAAAAAGTATTGGCCATAGAGTTGATGAGTGCCGCACAGGCATTGGATTTCCGACGCCCTGCCAGAAGTAGTGTATTGATTGAGCACTTGGTTGAAGCCTTCCGAGAAAAAGTGAGTTTTAATGAGCAGGATAGGGTATTGCATGATGATATGATAGCAGCCGTGAATTTCCTTCGTAACTACCATATCCCGGAAGACCTCAGTTGACATACAAAGCTTAACTTTGCAGGCCTAACTAAGTCGTATGTCTGAAGAAAAGAGTCTGAATTTTATTGAAGAGATCGTTGAAGCAGATCTAAACAGCGGTAAATACAAATCGATTGTTACCCGTTTCCCTCCTGAACCCAATGGGTATCTCCATATTGGTCATGCCAAAAGTATTTGTTTGAATTTTGGATTGGCCAAAAAATATGGGGGCACTACTAATCTTCGTTTTGATGATACCAATCCTGTTACAGAGGATACAGAATATGTAGAAAGTATTAAAGATGATGTACGTTGGCTTGGATTTGAATGGGCAGAAGAAAGATATGCATCTGATTATTTTGAACTGTTGTATGGCTTTGCCATCAAACTCATAGAAAAAGGACTGGCTTACGTGGATGATAGTACCAGTGAAGCCATCGCACAACAAAAAGGAACACCCACACAGGCCGGAACCAATAGTCCATTCAGAGATCGCGCTATTACTGAAAATCTTGAATTGTTCAAAGCCATGAGAGCCGGACAATTCAAAGATGGTGAAAAAGTATTGCGGGCTAAAATCGATATGGCTCATCCGAACATGCATATGCGCGACCCGATCATCTATCGTATCAAGCATGCGCACCATCATCGTACAGGTGATCAGTGGTGTATTTATCCCATGTATGATTTCGCACATGGACAAAGTGATGCCATCGAAAATATTACCCATTCAGTTTGTACGTTGGAGTTTATTCCTCACCGTGCTTTGTATGAATGGTTCATTGAACAATTGGAGATTTTCCCTTCCAAACAATATGAATTCGCTCGTTTGAATATGACATACACCGTCATGAGTAAACGTAAACTGTTACAGTTAGTGAATGAAAAGCATGTACATGGATGGGATGATCCACGTATGTCTACCATCAGCGGTATGCGCAGGAGAGGTTACACAGCGGAAGCCATTCGTGAATTTTGTGATCGTATCGGAGTTGCAAAAAGAGACAATCTGATCGATGTTGGTTTGTTGGAGTTTTGTGTGCGGGAGCATTTGAATAAAGTGGCTGTGAGAAGAATGGTAGTATTTGATCCATTGAAAGTGATCATCACCAACTATGAAGGAGATGGTGAGACTTTACTTAGTGAAAACAACCCAGAAGATCCTAATGCAGGCAACCGTGAAATTCCTTTTTGTAACGAACTCTATATTGAAAGAGATGATTTCATGGAAGTAGCACCCAAAAAGTATTTCAGACTGGCTCCCGGACAAATGGTTCGTTTGAAAAGTGCATACATTATTCGTTGTGATGAAGTGATCAAAGATGCCGATGGTAATATCACAGCATTACATTGCACTTATATTCCTGAAAGTAAAAGTGGTTCGGATACTTCCGGAATCAATGTAAAAGGAACATTACATTGGGTAAGCGCGCGTCATGCAGTGAAAGCAGAAGTACGATTGTATGATCGCCTGTTTAAAGTAGAAGATGTGGGAAATGCGGAAGGAGATTTTAAAGATCATATCAATACAGCATCTCTGGAAGTGATCGGTCATGCATTTGCAGAACCTGCTTTGGCAGCCGATTCTAGTGAAAGTCGCTATCAGTTCCTTCGTAAAGGATATTTCTGTTTGGATAAAGACAGTACTAAAGAAAAACTCGTCTTCAACAGAACAGTAACATTGAAAGATACCTGGGCGAAAGAAGTTAAAAAAGGGTAGAGGATATACCTATGAGTTTGCTCCAACGCTTTCAACAAAAAATCAAGATCCAGTTTCCCTGGCTAACTTCTGAGCATTGCCATTTATTGGTGGCAGTGAGCGGAGGTGTTGATAGTGTTGTATTAACCCACTTATTAAAATCTTCAGGATTTCATATTACTGTTGCTCACGTAAATTTTCAATTGAGAGGACAAGAAAGTGATCGCGATGAAAGCTTTGTGAGACAGCTGGCAGCACAGTGGAGTTTACCCCTACAAGTCAAACATTTTGATACCAAGGAGTTTGTTGCTAGAGAAAAGATGTCTACGCAGGAAGCTGCGAGAGTATTGAGATACGAATGGTTTGAGCGGGTTCGGCAAGAACTAGGTAGTGCGTATGCAAAAAAGGCATACTTGGTAACGGCTCATCACGCCGATGACAACAATGAGACCGTACTTATGAACTTGTTTAGAGGCTCAGGATTAATGGGTCTTACGGGTATGGAGTATTACAAGGCGGATCAAGAACTACTCAGACCATTGCTTTCCTTTACCAAAGAACAATTACAGGAATATGCCAATACAGAAGGGCTTAAATATGTAGAGGATTCATCCAATCAGGAGGATGATTATACGCGTAATTTTTTCCGGAATCAAGTATTACCATTGATCCGAACGCAATATCCCACTGCGGATGAAAATGTAAAACATACTGTATTACGATTACAAGAGGCTTCTCTGTTGTATAATGAAGGCTTACAATTGCAATTGAAAAAATTGATCCGGCAACAAGGAAATGAAACCATCATTCCGATAATGGCATGGAAAAAAGCGGATCCATTGGTGACCATTTCTTATGAGTTATTAAAGCCATATGGATTTACACCCGGTCAAACATTTGAAGCGATCAAGTTATTGGATGCTGATAATGGAAGTGTATTGAGTTCAAACACTCATCGCTTGATCAAGAATAGGAATCATATCATTCTTTCGCCTGTCAATGAACAGATATCTTCTATTGTTGTCATTGACAAGGGAACCAAAGAAACACATGCAGCATCTATAAGGCTCACCATTCGTAGTGCCGATGATCTTACTATTCGCTCCAATTTGGATGAAGCATTGATCGATCAAGATGAATTACGTTATCCGTTGATTTTACGTAAATGGAAAACAGGGGATTATTTTTATCCGTTAGGGATGAACAAGAAAAAGAAGCTAAGTCGCTTTTTTATCGATCAAAAGTTGTCATTGACGGATAAGGAAAATGTTTGGGTATTAGAGTCCGATCAGCGTATCGTATGGGTGATCGGGTATCGAATTGATCATCGATTCCGGATCAAGCCCTCCACGCAAAAAGCAGTTTTATTTCGTTACGAGAAGTAATTTTTTACTTGATTGAGGAAGTTTGTGATGGGATTAAATTCCGTTAACATCAAACAAGTGACGATCACAAATACAACGCCCCATACTGCCCCCCAAAAATGTGCTGAATGATTGATATTATCTCCGCCACGCTTTGCCATATAAGCGGATAAGATCAAATACAAAGGGCCAAATACAAAGCCCGGAATAATAGGCGGGATGATGATGAGTCCGATCTTAATTGTAGGGTCTAAAAATATTCCTGCAAAAACAACGGCAGATACAGCTCCGGAAGCTCCCAGACTCCTGTAATGATAATTGTCTTTGTTCTGAAGATATGTAGGTATTAAACAAACCGGAAGTGCTGTGATGTACATGGCAAGGAATAACATCTTACCTCTTTCGTCAAACAAAGCCATAAAGTATTTCTCCACAAACTCACCAAACATGTAAAAGGAAAACATGTTAAAGGCTAAATGACCAATATCTGCATGGATCACACCATTAGTAACAAAACGATACCACTGATTTCTTTGTGTAATGGCCGGGGGATAAAAGATGAGATCATCAATAACCCTTTGATTAGAGAAAGCTGTAAACGAAATGATACAAGTGAGTATCAAGATAATAATAGTGATCGAGAACATATCTGCAATTTAAGCGTTTTCACACATGATGATATTTTTCATTTCGTAAAATTGTACAGGCGCGGTAAAGCTGTTCACTCAATATCAATCTTACAAGCATATGTGGGAATACTAATTTAGAAAGACTCCATGTTACATTGGCTCTTTGGGCCACTGTTTCATCAACACCATAAGCACCACCGATCAAAAAGATAAGTCGCTTTGTACTTTCATTCGCTCTTTTTTGTAGCATGTCTGCCAACTCAGGAGAACTCAACTGTTTTCCTCTTTCATCCAGTAAAATAAGATGATCGTCTTTATCCAGTAATTGAAGAATAGAAGCAGCTTCCGCTTTTTTTAAGGCGATATCGGTCATAGTTGCTGCCAGCTTAGGTGCCGGAATAATTTGCCATTGTACAGCGAAATAATTCCCCAAACGTTTGGTAAAGTCCTCTATTCCGGCTTTTACATAAGGGTCATGAGGCTTACCTACTGACCATAACTGAATTTTCATAAAATAAAGGTAGGGTAGAGTACGTACAGAAAAAAGGCCGGATAATTACCCGACCCTTTTTCTATAAACCTTGAAACCTACTAAAACCTCTTATTGCGAATCTCTTTGTGGCTCTTTTGAGCTTTGTTTGGCTTGTTCTGCCATGATCTTTTCCAGAATCTCTTTGTATTTCTCTGCATCATTATTGGCAGGATCCAGTTCAAGGATCTTATCGTATAGTTGTAATGCGGTGTCATACTTTTTCTCAGCATTTACTTTGTATGCTGCGATGTATCCGTACGCTTCAATTAACCATTTTTTGTTGTTTGCACTAGTAGTGTCTTTCAAGGCAACATCAATCATGTCTTCATAGTGTGGAATAGCGATACCCATTTCCATAGCCGTATCTATGGCCGCATTGCTTCTTGCTCGCCAATAATAACCAAAGGTTTGATCAGGGTATTTCGTCGCATAGATACCAAATACACTGTCTGCCATTGAATAATTCTTCGCATTGTAATGTGCTACACCCCAATTAAAAATATCAACATTTGTAAATGGGGCATTTAACTTATAGAGCTCTCCATTCCAATTTGCCTGTTCGGAATAATTCTTTTCCGCTTTATGTAACGCCATGATCTTTTTTACATAATCAATTTTAGCAGTGGTATCTTTCTCCAACTGATAGCCCTTTTCGTACCATACAACGGCTTCACCATTTTCATTTTTCTTGGCAAAGATCTTTCCCATCAAATCAAAATCTTTCGCTACATAATTGCTGTCATTTTCTTTTTCAAAATAATCTTTCATCCACTTTTCAGCATTATTCATGTCTTCAAGTCCATCATAGCTATATGCCATTAACTTATAGATACGAGGTTTGACATTGGTGCCTTCTTTTTGTAGCACTTGTTGCGCTGTTTGAATGGCTTCATTATATTTTTTAGATACATAATACAAGTCTGTTAACATGTATTCATTCTCAATACTATAGTCTGTTTTGCTAATATATGTCTGAAGATATTGCAATGCTTTATTGACATCTCTAAAGTAATAGTAATAATACAATGGATAATAAACGGGTGCAAAATCAGGATCAGCCTGAATCGCTTTATTGTAATACTCAGTGAATACTTCTACATTGTTTTGAGTTTGATAGATCTTACCAATTTTATAATAAGCTTCTGCATTCTTATTATCAGCATCAATCGCTTCCTGATAAGCTTTTACAGCTTCTGAACCATTGTAAAGTTTACGGTATGCATCACCCATACTTAAATAAATCCAAGTATTCTTTTTGTCTCTGTCGGCAGCAGCTTTTAATAGCTCAATAGCCCTAAATAGATTTCCTTTGGGAGCATCAATCATTGCATTGGCAACTGCTAATTGAATGGACGGATCTTTTTTTCTTTTTGTACCTATCGCTTCAGTAAATAATTGTAAAGAAGCCATAGAGTCTTCTTTTTGAAGAAGTATTGCTCCTTGTATGACCTTGCCTAAAGGCTGTGATTTTAAATCACCAGGCATTTTTTCTAGCGATACGGTAGCGCTATCTTTATGACCCGCTGCCAATTGTGCACGAGTTAACCAATACCAGGCATTGATATCTTGAGGGTTAGTCGCAGTCACTTTTTCTAGCACATCAATAGCGCTTTGATATCTTTCATATTCAAACAATTTTTTGCCTTCATCAATTGTTTGGGCACCTGCTGTGAATATGATAGTGGCAAGTACCAGTGCTGTACTCCATAATTTCTTCTGCATAACGTACATTTTAGATGGTTCTTTTCAAATAGGGTTTCAAAGTCAGAATATGTAGTGCTGAAAGCGGGTTTAACATATCTGTTATCTTTTGACGCATAATCCCGGGGATTCGTTTCTTTTTCTCCGGATTTACTAAGATCATGTCAGCTTTAATCTGATCTGCATAACGAAGCAAAGCAGCATCGCTGTCTGCACCTTGCAATATCTTGTATTGAGGTGCATGTCCATACTCTGAAAGAATTTTATAAGTAAGGTAAAAAGCGTCTACTCGTATTTTCGCTGTACTATCATTGTTATCCAGTAGTGTTACTAAATGAATATGAGCATTGTATCTTTTTGCATAAGCTAATGCTACTTGAATTTTTCTTTCGGGCACAAATGATTTAACAGGAAGTAGTATTGATTTGATAGGATGATTTAAGCATCCTTTTGTTACTGTAAGTACTGCCACGCTTGCTTTTCGAGCTAATTCTTCGCTCCAATCTTTTTTGAACCAGTTGAAACCTGTGCCGGTCTTTTTCTGAGTATTGATCACAAGATCGATCTGCTGATTGAGTGTATATTTGATCAGGTTCTCGCTGATGGCTGTTTCAATGATGACACTGGTCTTTACAATTGTGGATGGAGCAATTTGAGCAATTTTTGTTTTAATCGCTTCATTCTTTTTCTCTGCTAATGCCTTTCTTTTGATAAAATATCGTTGTTGTTTTACAATGGCTTCGGTATATAATAAACGTTGCCAAAGTGAATCAAAACGTATCACACTCACCAAATGAATACAGGTTTCAATAGGGTCAGATAGCTCTAAAGCTTTCTCGACCGCAACCTGAGCCTGATGTAATGAGTCAATTGGGATTAATATGTTTTTGTATGGGATCATGATGATTCATCAAACCTACTGGTGCCTAATTAGTGAGTTATTAGTGTTGAATTAGAAGTGTATTAGAATATTAGTGTACGGCATATTCCAATAAGGGCTCAAAACTTTCTTCTTGTATCAATAGATCTGCAGTTTGTTTGAGATACTCATTTTTAGAACGGAAGGCAACGCCGAATCCTGCTTTTTTAACCATACAGATATCATTTTCACTATCACCCATGGCTATGCAGTTTCCATGATTGATCTCATATTTATGTAGGATATGATCTAGCGCGTTGGATTTACAAATGGTATGTAGACAAGAGCTTTTCGTATGATGAAAGAAGAAGGAAGGGATCTTTACTTCTCCGGTCGCTACACTGTTGGAAAACTCCAGCTCATTTGCGAGTGAAAAATCAGCACCAATCTTATGACGTATATGGTTTGCTACAAAATCATAGCTATCTGTAATGATGCCTACCACATATTCTCTTTGATGCAACTCCTTAATCACTGCTGAGGCATCTTTTACCAAGGAAATACTGTCAATTGTTTCCATTAATTCTCCAAGATGTTTGCCCTTGAACATTTTGGCTATCGCTTTGGTACGAAGTGTACTATCTGTAATACTGGTTCTGATCTCAGAGAGTTGTTCGGTAAGACCAAATCGTTGGGCAAATGTGTCTACAAAACGTCCTTTTAAAATGGTATCATCCATATCCAGCACTACCATTTTCTTCGCATCCTTTAGTTGTTCTGTGAAGGCCATTTCCATTTGATCACGAATGATATTGATAGATTGAAATTCTTCCATAGAAATCGCATTTGTATTTTGGCTAAATGCTTTTTTAAGAATAGCACCGGCTACTTCCTTGCTCATTTTGCCAAGTTCATGTAGCGGTTTACTATCATTTTCAATGTACCCGATATTTACTTCTTCAATTCTCGCGTTTTGGGTATGCATGTCTATTAGAATACCTATATCCACTCCATAGTCATTGAAAAATTCGATGTTCTCAAAAAAACGCTTTTTGCCAGCGATCATACCGCTAAGTGGTTGAGAATAATGGGAGAGAGCAGGAAAAAACATGCTAAGCAATGGTTTTGCCACCAATTCTGTAACCCTGCCACTATTTCTTGCAAAAGATGCTTTGATAAAATCGCTTTGATCATTCAAAATTGGATCTGTCATTTGTTCGATCATTTTTTCCGGATAGGGGTCAATATCTCCATCCAGGAAAACAATAATATTATTCTTGGCACATAATAATCCGTCACGCATGGATGCACCTTTTCCTAGCTTGGTACTCGTGATTACTTTAGCACCTGCTTCCTGTGCATATTTTACAGTATTGTCAAATGATTTATCATCCACTACTATAATTTCAGAAACGGTAGGTTTAGACAAGCAGTACTTAACAACACTTGCAATTGTTTTCTCTTCGTTCAGCGCAGGTATAATTATTGTAATCATAATTCGATCTTTGTGTACGAACAAAGATTTTGTAGCTCCCTTAAAAACGAATTAGTGTTGAATTAGAAGTAGATTATAATTTGAATGCTATAAAAAAAACAAAGCCACTCTTAGACAAGAGCGGCTTTAAACTAAACCCTGAGCAAATAATAACAGTCTTAAATATTTTGAATGCAATATCTCTCCACGCTATTAAGCAATGATTAGGACAAGATTAGAATAAGATTAGAATAGAAATGGCTCGAATTCCGGAATAGAGAATATCAAATCTGGTGAAACTTTCGTGCTATAGGCAATGCGATCGTAAAGATGCTGCCATGGGGATTATTATTGGTTAGTTGGATATTTCCTTTATGAAGTTTTATAATTCTGGAAGCCAGAGAAAGCCCTAAACCAAAGCCTTCTGTCGTAGTTTCATTATTACTCCTAAAGAATGGCTGAAATACCAATAAATGTTCTTCATTTTTAATTCCGGGACCTTGATCAGTAATTACGATTCTTAATTCATCATCTGAAAAATTTAATCCGACATTTGCGGTATGATCGTCGGAGTACTTACAAGCATTCAAGACAATATTTTTTACCGCGCTTTCCAGGAGATCACCGTTACCAAATACCAATAATTTATCTTCATCTTCAGGGAAAGTATCGAAGTGAAGCTCTACTTTGAATAGCTCATTGGTCTTTCGTAATTCTACCGGAAGTTTCATCAATATCTCATCAATTCTTACCAGTGATAATTCCATTCCGTCGGTAGTGCCACTCGCTTTGGCCAATTCTAGTAAGCTTCTGGTTAATCTATTCAGATTTTTAACATCGTCGTATACGGAAAGTAAAACGGTTTTATATTCTTCAGCATTTCTACTATTCTGCAATGTGATCTCTAGTTGACTTGAAATGGAAGTTAGTGGGGTAGAGAGTTCATGAGATGCATTCGCAATGAATCTTCTTTGAATTTCAAATGACTGTTGAAGTCTTGTTAACAATTCATTGAAGGTAGAGGAAAGCTCGTAAAGCTCATCTTTTGTTTCATTCAGAATGATTCTTCTGGAAAGATTCTGTGATGAAATCTCTTTTACTTCACTGTTGATCTTTTTAATCGGTACAACCAAGCGAGAAGAGAAAATCAGACCTGATAAGAGTGTAATCAAAGTTCCACTTATAAAACTTACTAAGAGTACAAATTTGAGCTCACTCATTTTTTCAATTCCCTCTTTATCATACGCTGCAGCTACTGATATATATTCTTCATTTCCTGCGCGATACTTTACAGCAATTACATCTCTATTTCCATTCGTATAAACGTACTCTCCATTCTCTCTTGCATATTGTAGTATTGTGCTTGATGGTCTTTCAAGTGTTGATCCTTCGTCTCTAAATCGGTAAACCTCTTTGTTGTTGTGATCATAAACAACCACACTTTTTTCACGGAGTGAGATAAGCATGTTTTGATCAATACGCAGCAGTAATTCTCTGTCAATACCTTCTACTTTCACCAATAGGCTGATGGTAGATAAGGCTCTGTTGCGAATTCTTCTTTGAAAATCTAATTTTCTGTTTAAATCTGAGAAATAGTAAATAGACGCGCATACGAAAAAGAGTATGAATGTAACTAGTAAGGTAAATAGGATCGTAATGCGGTATTTTATTTTCATCAGTTACTCTCTTTCATGATGTAACCCATGCCTACCTGTGTATGAATGAGTCGGGTATCAAATTTTTTATCGATCTTATTTCTGAGATAATTCACATACACGTCAATAACATTGGTTTGTGTATCAAAATCAATTTCCCAAACTCTTTCTGCGATATCTGCTCTGGAGAGTACCCGGTTTCGGTTGCGCATAAAATATTCCAATAATTGAAACTCTTTAGCAGTAAGTGTAATAGGTTGATCAGCTCGTTTTACTTCTTTGGTGTCTAAATTCATTTCCAAATCTGCTACTTTCAGGATATTACCGGTAGGTAATTGTTGATTCATCGTTCTTTTTAGGAGTGCACGAATTCGTACCAGTAATTCTTTGAATTCAAATGGTTTAATGATATAATCATCAGTTCCGGTATCAAAGCCTTCGATCTTGTCTTCTGTAGTATTCATGGCCGTCAACATAATAATAGGTATATGTTGATTGGTATTTCTGATGGCTTTACACAGCTCATATCCATTCATGCCGGGAAGATTGATATCTAGGATGAGCAGATCATAGTTATTGGAGTCAAATAATCGTTTGCCAATTAATCCGTCAAACGCCAGGTCAACATGATAACCATTTTCCACTAACCCTTTTTTAAGGGTGGTGGCTATCTTTTTTTCATCTTCTACGATCAGTATTTTTCTTTCTTCCATAAGAGAGTAATAGTCTTAAGCAAGGGGCAATTTACGCAAACAATATAAGCTGATAAGTCTCTAATCTGATTCTAATTTCGGTAAGGCGAAGTTTAGGTCAGCCTGATCACTTAAATTTACAAATAAGACATCATTCAAACAATCTTTATGCGTAAGCGTTCACGTCGTGCTTTTCTTTCTGCTACCGTTTTAGCAACAGCATCAACGGTGGTGGCTCAGCCTTTATTAGGCATAAACAGCCCTTCTTTATTGATTCATCAGGTTTTTTTCTGGCTGAAAAATCCGGGTTCAGTCAATGACAGAAAGCAACTTTCGGAAGGACTTAAAAAACTAGCGGCTATTCCTGAGATCAAACAATTGTACGTGGGTTTTCCTGCAAATACTGAAAAAAGGGAAGTAGTTGATAATAGCTGGGATGTTTCTGAAGTGATGTTTTTTAGTGATGTGACCGCGCAAAAAACCTATCAAGATCATCCTTTACACCAAGCTTTTATTCAACAGTATGCTCATCTTTGGCAAAGGGTAGTGGTGTACGATACACTTACTGTCGGTTAAAGTGGTTTTTGATGCTTATTGGCCAGATAGTTTTGCGAATTCTGTGATCTTCATTGCATGGCTTCTTGAGATAGGTATTTCTACTTCATTAATGTAAACAAATCTGGAATTCATTTTTTGTATGGCCATAATGTTCACGATATAAGAACGATGTATGCGTTTGAACTTGTGTTCAGGTAAATTAACTTCGGCCCATTCTAATGATTGCCTTGCTACTATCTTTTGCTTTTTGGTGATGATGTGAATATAGTTACTGTTGCTTTCGATATACAATATTTCATCCGTGGGTATTTTAGTAAGGGTATTGTTTTCTTTGATCATTAAAAAAGAATGTTCCGGAGTAGTGTTCGTCTTTAATGAAAGTTGTATAGCTGCGAAAAGATCAGTTTTTTTTACAGGCTTAGTAATATAACCTGAGGCATTGACTTGTATTGCTTCTTGAATAATCAATACATCCGCATTAGCAGTAATGAAAATATAAGGACATTTTTTTGTTTGATCAATATGGCGTGCAATATCTAATCCGTCTTTGGGTTGTTGTAAGTGGAGATCCAATAATATAAGATCAATTTCCATAAATGAAATTGCTTCCAATGCTGTTTTTTTTGTGTGCGCCATACTGATATGACTGAACCCAAAGCTGAGCAGATAGTCTTTGATATGTTCAGCGATCAATATTTCATCTTCAACAATCAGAATTTTTACATTTTTCATACTGCTGTATGGTTTATCAATAATTTAAATTTGAATTTATCTTTTGTCATAAGTTCATATGTGCCCTCAAGTTGTCTGCTAAATATATCTATCAGCCTTCTGCCTAGTCCTGAATCGTTAGAAACATCTGATGTTAAACCTTTTCCATTGTCTTCAACAAGGAGTTCAATCCTGCCATTATGGGCATTGTGTTTGAGGTGTATAATTATTTGTGGCTTTTGAATGCCCTTGAAAGCATGTTTAAAAGAATTGCTTACCAACTCTGAGATTATCATACCTAAGGCTAAAGCTTTTCTTGAATCAAGAATGATGTCGTCTACCGAAATTTGAATATGCACCGGCGCAATGTTTCCTCCTTCTGCCATTTCTTTTAGATTATCTACCAACTCATATATATATGAAGTCATTGATAATCCTGTTTTGTCCGGTTTTGAGTACAATAATTCATGAACCAGGGACATGGCTTTGATGCGTCTGGATGTACTGAGTAACGCTTGTAATGTTTCCCTTGAATATTGTTTATTCAATTGCATTTCCAGAATAGCAATAATGAATTGTAGATTATTTTTTACCCGATGATTGATTTCATCAATTAATACATCCTTTTCTTTATTTTGAAGATCGATGGTTTGGTAGCTATGTAAAAGTGCTTCTTTTTCCTTTTCTATTTCTTTTGTTTGTTCTTGTACTTTTCTTTTAAGTTCTTCATTGATCTTTAACTGACGACGAGTTTTGTTCTTGAAGTACATGATCATTGACACGATTACTAAAGAGCCCATGATAATACGGAAGACCCAGGAGTTATACCAAAAATTTTGGACAGTAATGCTAATAGGACTAGAGTAATATGTGTCATTGTTATTGGTAGCCTTGAGGATCACTTGATAAGTTCCCGGTAAAATATCACCGATAAGGATCGTTCCATTATTTTGTACAGAACGTTCAGTGGTATCTTTCCGATTAGCTATCAAGAGATAGTTGAGTTGTAAATTATTTTCATTTCCCCAAAAAATAGTTTTATAGTGAATGGATATTTTTTGATCAGGTAAAATTGTAAAATCTGTATCGGGGATGATAGCTTTATTGTCAACCAGTATGTTTTTAAAACTTATTTTCGGATGATTATTTTTACTTTTCAAAAAATCCGGATTAAATACCATTTTTTTATCACCAAAGACCCAGTAGGGTAAACCGGTTGTATCAAGAAAAATATCAACAGGATCTAATAAATAATTTCCGTTTGCTTTATTAAAGACTGCATGATTTTGTAAGGACTGGTTTTTTATTTCAAATGTTTCAACTCCTTTTTCGGTATTGATCCATATTTTACCAAATCTATCTTTGATCAGTAAACTGATGGTGTTTGATAAAAGTCCGTTTGCTTTCGTAAACTGATAAACCTTTCCTTCATTAAATAATAGGAGCCCATTATTGTCAGTTCCCCAAAGAATGGATTTTTGATCTATTTGAATCATACCGTTGACTTTACCTGTAAAAGGTTGATCATTGATGTACAAAGTTTCTATCGACTCATTTTTGAATCTTTGTACACCTTCTGCGAACGTCCAGTTAACGGTGCTATCGGGATCTAAAAAAAGATTTAAAACATTATCGGAAAGTAGTCCCGATTGTTTTGTATAACGCCAAAACCGATCTCTGTTGTGCATGATCAATCCGTATCGGTTAGGGCAAAACCATACTTTATTGTTGGCATCTGTTTTAATGGCAAACATCACTAGATTGTCAGTGAAATCAGAATATTTAAACACTGTGAATTTATCTTCAGTAGCTCGTATAATACCTTCAGCATAAGCGCCAAGCCAAAGTGATCCATCTTTGTTAAGTGTAGCGCCATCTAAGTGATCAAAGCGGTAATAGCCTGAGGGAATTTTATAACTGTAAGAAGTTATACTGTTCTCTTTTCTAAAGAGTAGACTTTTGCCAAATGTAATTAGCCAATCACCTTTTTTCTTGGCATCAGGAATAATTTCGCTTGTGTGACTGATGGCTTTATTAGGAAAGCGATCCAGATAAAAGCTATTTTCATTGATTCTGGAGATACCTGCGATATTACTTACCCAAAGATTTTCAAAACTGTCCATAAATAATCGCATGGGTACGTTATTTAGTAGACCATTGCTTTCATTGATCTTTAGTAATTTATTTTCTGATAAATAAAAGACGGCCTTTCCATAACAAGAGATCCAGATACCTTTCGGAGCTTTCTTCATGTCAAGAATAACTTCATTGTATCTTCCGGTAAATGAGTATTGCAATGTATCAGTAGGACCTAGTCTGAATAATCCGGCACCATAACAACTTGCCCATATGCCATTCTCGTCTTCATAAAATGCCAAAAAATTATGTAAAGCGATGTATTTTGTTTTGCTAAAAAACATTCGCATTTTATCCGGCTCAATCATAATGATACCATGCTCACGACTGGCCATTAATAAATTTCCTTTCTTATCAACATAGATGGCTTCTACGAAATTGTTGGGTAGTCCACATCTTTTGTCATATACTTTTACGGTATTGCCATCTATACAAATTGCTCCAAAACTTTTGGTTGGTATCCATATTCTTTGAAACTGATCAATGATTACTTCTTTACAATCTAAAGCAGCAAAATCGATTTCGGAGTGTTGGATATTGAAAATGGAATCATTTTTTATGAAATACAGACCATTACTGGATGCAACCCAAATTCTTTTTTGGTGATCAAATAAAATGGATGATTCCTGTAGTTCAGGAATATGATCAGCTTGTTTGTAGTACTGATAATTATATCCATCATAATTGATGACGCCTCTTTCAGTAGCTATCCAAATATTATGTTCTGCATCTTCTGCAAAATCAAAAGCATATAAAGCAGGGAAGCCGTGTTTTTTATCGGTGTAATGAATATTGAATTCCGCATTATCTCTGACTTGTAAAGGCGTTGCTGGTATGACTTGCGGATCAGCTAATTTTTTGCCTATGATTTTAAGTGGTTCCGATACCGGTACAGTTGGACCCTTGCGATATATGATTGTGCCCGGGTCTACTTTTCTAGAAAAAATGGAACTGACCGAGTCTTTATATGAAGTTTTATTGATTGGATAAGAACTGGTTGAATATACAAGAGGGGCGGGTGTTTTTTGAGAAACTGCTTTTCGCCATGATGCCTTTCCCAAATAAGAAGCTTGGTTTTTTTGGCCTCGTAACTGGGAGAGAAATACAACGATCAATATAATGATGAAAATGCTGCGCATGTCGTTCGCACAAAATAACATTTTATCGCATGAAGCAACATCTTTTATCTAAACAATTAAGAATGGATGACTGAAATCTATCGATGAATGTATTCTTAAAGTCTGTGAATCATTTAATCGTAAAGTTGCCATTTTAGTTTTGAGAGTCATTTGTTCTAGTGATGAAAAGATATGGTTCTTCAAAATGCATTTGAATACTCTTTTGACTTTTTGAAATTGTAATTCGCACCTTCTTTATTGCAGTTCACACCATTTTTAAGTTCGTTTTAACATAAATATTTTCAAATAGATATTTTAGAATACGATAACAGTTTTACTGTTATGCAGCTTAAAATCCACTCGAAGTTGACTACAACTTCAATATCCATTCTATAAATCCAAATCATAAAACTGTATCTGAATAGGTACAATTTTATACAACTGAACTAACTGTATGCAACCAAAACGTTTGCATGACATCCCTTGGGGAATTGTTATGCCTATGTCATCCTGTGCTGAATTCAAACAGCCGTTCTTTCAACAGCATGCTCCTCTGTTACTACCGCAGTATGTGCTGCATAGGACTACTCAATCCGCTCAACATTTTATATCTAACCTCATGAAAACAAGTTTACCTAAGCTGTTAAGTGCTTTCATTTGTCTATTGCTGGCACTCAGTACATTTTCGCAAACAACGTCAACAACTACATTCAATTATTCCGGTAGCATTGTAACTTATACAGTTCCTGCCGGTGTAACAAAACTTACCATTACTGCAAAAGGAGCTCAGGGAGGTGGAGGAGTTTCAAGGGGAGGTCTAGGTGCTTCTATGCAAGGAGATTTTACTGTTACTCCCGGGCAAGTATTACGTATACTTGTTGGAGGCCAAGGCGCTATCTATAATAGTTATAATTACAGTGGTGGTGGCGGAACTTTTGTAACAGATAATGCCAATCAGCCATTAATAGTTGCCGGAGGAGGAGGAGGAGCAAGCTGTTCTGTGAATGGCTTGCCAGGCGTTACGGGTCAAAATGGTACATCGGGTAATGGTGGGGCTAAAACCAATTTAGATGGTGGAGGTGGTTTAAATGGTGGTGGTGGAGGTGGTAGTGCTAATACTAATGATTCGTATGGACCGGGTGGAGGCGGTGGAGGAGGATTTTATGGAAATGGAGGTCGTGGTATCTCCGTTGATGGTTTCTTTTGTTCAAATTCTTCTAGTAGCGCAAATGGTGGATCAGGAGGAAATGCAACAAATGGTGCTGATGCGGTTAATACTGGACTTTATTGTAGTATTCAGGCTTATTCATACAGCGCTAATGGATTTATTTCAGGTGGGCAACAAGCCGCTTATGGAAGTTTTGGAGGTGGTGGAGCAGTATCTGGATATTATTCATCTTGCTCTATAGGTTCTAGTGGTGGTGGAGGTGGTTATTCTGGTGGCGGTGGGGCCTCTCAAAATAGACCCGGTGGCGGTGGCGGGTCGTTTAACAATGGTATAAACCAAATCAATAGTTCCGGAGTACAAACAGGAAACGGACAGGTGGTTATTGTCGCACAATTACCTACACCTGCTACTGCATTGAAATTCGATCCAAGCTTAGCTGTCAATGATAACTCCAGATTAAATTATGTAAGTGTAAATAACCCTTATCAAGCTTTTCAAAAAGAAATAACAGTTGAGTTTTGGATGAACACACCCGAAGCTAATTTACAATTTGGTTCTGTGATGGGTCAAGGTACTAGTAATGTAGATGATAATTGGGTATGGTTGATGCATCCTAACAGAAATGGTACAATGACATTTTATATTGTATATAATGGAGGATTTAAAACTGTTACATGTAACATTAGACCCAATGAATGGCATCATTATGCAGCCACTGCAAGTGCTACTAGCACTAAGTTTTATGTGGATGGTGTTAAGGTAGATGAAACAACTGGAGTACCAGCTAATATCCTTTCAAATTCTTCTTCTGTAATTCATATCGGTAAAGATGTACGTTACGCTACTCGTAATATTGCAAACGATGATCCGACGAATCGATATGCTCCCATGACAATAGATGAACTACGTATTTGGAGCCGTGCATTGTGTCAGGAAGAGATTAATGCCAATAAAAATGTTGAGATTAATCCTACGGGACAAAATGGTCTTCAGCACTATTATCGATTCAATCAAGGATTTGTTGATGGAAATAATACAACGGTTACTACATTGACTGACCTTAGTGGTAATAATAGAAACGGAACACTGAATAACTTTACATTGAATGGAACCAGTTCGAATTGGACAGCATCCGGTTCTACCAATACAGGTATTGTTAATGCTTTTGTACCTCCAACCGCACAAATTTTGGGTGGTACTAGTTTCTGTACGGGTCAGTCTCCAACACTTACAAACGCTATCGCCGGTGGCACATGGAAAAGTAGTAATACAGGAGTTGCAACCATTAATGCTAATACAGGTCAAATTACTACCGTTAGTGCCGGTAGCACTACAATTACTTATACAACAGCTTGTGGTGGAGTGTCTACTTCAACTGTCACCATTAACCAACTACCAACAGTTACCATCGCTGCAGTGGGTGGAACCAGTGCTTGTCCGGGCAGCAGTGTTACATTGAATGCAACAGCACCTAACGGATCTACTTATCAGTGGTTCAAAGATGCGGTGCTGATTAATGGAGCTTCCGGTGCTAGTTATAATGCAACAACATCAGGCAGCTATACATCTGTTGTTACGAACGGTGGATGTGTTTCAGCTGTATCTAATGCAGTGGTCATAACCATTTCAGATGTAACTAAACCAACCATTTCTTGTCCTCCGAATCAAACACTGAATCTGGATGCGACTTGTAAAGCCATATTACCTGATTACAGAAGCTTGTTAACAGTGAACGATAATTGTACACCTGCAGGTTCTTTAGTGATCACACAAAGTCCGGCAGCAGGCTCTGAGGTGAATGATAAAGGTGCCATGATTGTAGCCTTTACAGTGAGAGATGCATCAGGTAATGAGAGTATTTGTACCATTTCAGTAGACAAGAAAGATGTTTCGGCTCCAGTGATCACTTGCCCGGCTCCAATTATTACGAATAATACTCCTAATACTTGTGGTGCAGTAGTAACTTTCATCAATCCAACTGCAACTGATAATTGTACCGGTGGGGCATTTAACTTCTGGAGCGCAAGTGAGCCTAATAATTACCTAGGGCTGAATGAAGATTATGTGCAATTATATAATAATGGTACGTGGAATGATTTGCCAAACTCTTCATTGAACAGATGGATCGTAGAGTTCAATGATATTCGTTCAAACGTGTACTCAGGTTATAGTTTGATAGGAACACACGGAGGACATACTTATTATTACTCAACGGCAACAGCTACTTGGACTTCTGCTCGTTCCGCTGCACAATCTATTGGTGGAGATCTTGCTTCGATCAATACATTAGCTGAAAGCTCTTTCTTGGCACCTTACGGTGGAAATACATGGGTAGGTGGATATCAAGATAAGAACGTTCCAGGATTCCAAGAACCAGGAAATGCTAGCCAAAACTTTTTAGGCTGGAAGTGGGTGGATGGAACACAACTAGGTGCCGGACAAATTACGATCACACAAACAGCCGGATTGCCATCGGGTTCTGTATTCCCCATAGGTGTTACCACGAATACATTTATCGCCAGAGATGAATCAGGTAATGAAAGTACCTGCAGCTTTACTGTTACAGTAAATGCTCCTGAAATTCAATTGAAAGGGAATAATGTAGACATCACAAGTGGTGATCTGACGCCTTCTGTTAATGATCATACAGACTTGGGTGGAACAACTCCGGGTACAGCTATCAGCAAAACATATCAGATTACCAATACAGGTACTGCCGCACTCGTTGTGTCTTCGATCGGTATTAGTAATCCCAATTTTGTGAGATCCGGAATAACACTGCCGATCACTATCAATCCGGGACAATCCAGCTCATTCACGATCAGTTTTAATTCATCAACAGTTGGGGTGCAAACAGCTACTGTTACCATCAATAATAACGATTGCAATGAAGCAGCCTACAGTTTTGGTATTAGGGCAGAAATTACCTGTACGAACCCTGTATTCTCCAATGTAAATCTGTATTTACAAGAAAGTACAAGTGCCAATAGTTGTGATGCTGTAGTAAATTATCCGCTTTCAGTAAGTGGTGTTCCAACCCCTAATGTTACGTATACATTTACAGGTGCTACAACCGGTAGCGGTTCAGGTACCGGTAGTGGACAAGTGTTCAATAAAGGAATTACACGTGTGGTTGTCAATGCTACAAATGCATGTACAACAGCAACTGCTTCATTTGATGTAACAGTAGTGGATGATGTTAAGCCTGTAATGGCTACCAAGAACCATACTGTTTATCTGAATGCATCCGGACAGGCCACCATTACTCCTGCGAATGTTGATAACGGTAGCAGTGATAATTGCGGACCGGTAACTTTATCATTGCTCAATACCGGTGTGATCTGTGCAACTGCTGCAGAAGGTTCTAGCATTACACTGCAAGCACCGGCCGGCGCTGTGATTACTTCGATAAACTTTGCCAGCTATGGCACACCTACGGGAAGTTGTGGAAACTTCGTGTTGGGTAGCTGTCATGCAGCCAATAGCAAAACAATTGTAGAGGGACTTGCTTTAGGTCGAAACAGCGTAACAATTTCAGCTACGAATGGTGTGTTTGGAGATCCTTGTGGTGGAACTGTAAAACGTTTATATGTTTCAGCAACCTACAGCGGAGGTTCAGTACCTACCAATACTTTTGATTGCAGTAAAGTAGGAGAGAATACCGTAACACTTATTGCAACAGATGAGAATGGAAACACAAACTCTTCAACAGCAGTAGTGACAGTAGTAGATAATATCAAACCTAATGTCATCACTCGTAATATCTCAGTTCAGCTTAATCAGAGCGGTGTAGCAACCATTACTCCTGCTCAGATCAATAATGGATCAACAGATAATTGTACCATTTCCAGCTTTACATTGGATAAAACAAGCTTTACCTGTGAAAATTTGGGTAATAATACAGTAACACTTACTGTTACTGATGTAAATGGTAACAGTGAATCTGCTACAGCCGTTGTAACGGTAGTTGATAATATTCTGCCTCAGATTACAGCACCGGCTAATATCAATCAGCAAACAGATGCAGGTTTGTGTACTGCTACTGTAAATCTGGGTAGTCCTGTTGTATCAGATAATTGTTCTACTGTTACTCCAACAAATAATGCACCTTCTGTATTCCCTGTTGGTACAACAATAGTTACATGGACAGTAAGAGATGCAGCCGGTAATACAAGAACAGCAACACAATCGGTAACAATTACTGATAATGAAAAACCAACGATCAGTGTAGCAAACATCAATGTTAACAATGATGCAGGTACATGTGGTGCAAGTATTGCTATAGCACAGCCTACAACTGCTGATAATTGCGGAGTAGCTAGTGTAATGGGTGAGCGCAGCGATAATCAATTACTGACTGCAGATTATCCGGTTGGTACTACCACTATTACATGGACAGTTAGAGATGTGAATGGTAATTCAGTATCCACAACTCAAGCCATTGTAGTTACTGACAATGAAAAACCAACGATCAGTGTATCAAACATCAATGTTAACAATGATGCGGGTAAATGTGGTGCAAGTATTACTATAGCACAGCCTATAACTGCTGATAATTGCGGAGTAGCTAGTGTGATGGGTGAGCGCAGTGATAATCAATTGCTGACTGCAGATTATCCTGTCGGTACCACGACTATTACATGGACAGTTAGAGATGTGAATGGTAATTCAGTATCCACAACTCAAACCATTGTTGTAACAGATAATGAAAAGCCAACGATCAGTGCAACTAATTTAAACGTTAGCAATGATGCCGGTAAGTGTGGAGCAAGTATTACGATTGCAGCTCCAAATACCAGTGATAATTGTGGTGTTGCAAATGTGGATGGTGTACGTAGTGATAATGCATCACTGAGCGCTGAATACCCTGTTGGTACAACTACGATTACCTGGACCGTGAGAGATGTGAATGGTAATACCAATACTACGACTCAAATAATCGTAGTGAACGATACAGAGTTGCCGGTAGTTAAAACACAAAATATCGTGATTCAATTGGCTGCAAATGGGCAAGCTTCTATTACAACTGCGCAGATCAATAATGGATCAACCGATAATTGTGCAATCGCAACTATCGTACTGGATAAAGTGAATTTCAACTGTAGTAATGTAGGAGAGAATACAGTAGTATTAACAGTAACAGATATTCATGGAAATAGTGCATCGGCCAATTCAATAGTTACTGTTCAGGATAATATTGCTCCAACAGTCATCACAAGGCCGGTTACTGTAACATTGGTAAATGGCACAGTAACAATTACTGCCGCTCAAGTAAACAACGGTTCATTTGATAACTGTGGCATTGCATCAATGACTGTTTCTCCTGCAAACTTCAATTGTAACAACATTGGTAGCAATACAGTAATACTGACTGTCACTGATGTGAATGGCAATACGAATTCTAGAACTGCTATTGTTTCGGTTGTTGGACAACTGCCAAGCTGTTCAATCACTTCAGTACCAACCAGCAATGTGTTTACAGGTGGGAATCCAAATAACATCTATCTGGGTTATGGTGCTCAAAGTACAGTGTTAAATGTTGCAGCGACCGGTGGAAGCAGTTATACTTATCAGTGGTCTGGCTCTGCTTTACAGATGCTCAGCAGTGCTACCGCAGCAGCACCGGTATTCACACCGACAGCGCCTGGTAATTATACATTCACAGTTACGGTTACCAATAATTTTGGATGTACTTCAACCTGCAGTATTACAATCTGTGTGAAAGATATCCGAGTGCCTGGAACAGGATTAAAGGGTAGTCCTGCTAAAGTGTACATCTGTCACTTACCACCGGGTAATAAGAGCAATCCACAGACTTTGGAGATCAGTGTAAATGCAGTATCTACACATATTGGTCAACATTCGGGTGATAGACTTGGTACTTGTGCGATGACACCATGTGCTGAGCCGACTCCAACTACTGTATCAAATGCGTTGATATCAAAAGCTGTTATCGAGCATGATTCAAAAGCAGAAACAAATGAAGAACTCAAAGTAACAGTAATGCCAAATCCAAGTGCTACATACTTTACATTAAAATTGGAAAGCAAGTATGATGTTCCGGTTAATATGCGTGTGATGGATGCACATGGTAGAGTTCTAGATATCAAGGCTAAATTGGGTTCAAATGCAACAGTAGAAATTGGACACAACTATAATGCCGGTAGTTACTTCGCAGAGTTTATACAGGGTAACAGACGCAAAATTGTACAACTATTAAAAATCAGATAATAAAACAAACTGACAATTTCGAATCCCCTAAATGAGAACCAACCGATAGCCCGCTTTTTAGCGGGCTATTTTTTTGTATTTGTTGGATCGATCGGGGCATAAAAAAAGACCAGCAAGTGCTGATCTTTTCTTGTGACCTCGTCAGGATTCAAACCTGAAACCTTCTGATCCGTAGTCAGATGCTCTATTCAGTTGAGCTACGAGGCCAGTCCCTTAATCGGGGTGCAAATATAGGTGCTGGATGATTATTTTCAAAAAGCTAAAGGGCTTTTTTACAAAAATCAATCCAACTCATAAATGCCCGCTGCTGTTTTTTCTGCCAGTTTTTTCGGTAGTAGCCATACCAAGAAGGCGCCTAATTGATTAATAAAACCGGTAATTACTTCTGCTTTTTTGCTGAACATGGCATTCACGGCAATTTTAGCCACGGCTTCCGGCGTCATATTCACTTTTTCTGCTGCTTTTAATCCTTTTTGTCCCACTTTAGCTCTTGTTGCAAATCCTGTATCTGTTGAGCCCGGACTTACAGCTGTTACAGAAACTCCTTTTTTTCTTAGTTCATAACGCAATCCGCGACTAAAACTCAGCATAAATGCTTTGCTGGCGGCATACGTGCTCAATCCGGGTACTGATTGATAGGCAGCCGAGCTAACAATGTTTAATATATAGGATGGTTGGTGTTCTTTTAAATGAGGCAATAGGACAGAGGTTAGTTCAACAGGTACACTCATATTCACTTGCATCATGTCCTTATGTTCTTCTGCTGAATAAGATTCAAAAGGGCCACTTAATCCATATCCGGCATTATTGACCAATATATGAATGTGTATTTTTTCCTGTACGACCCAATTATATAATTGTTGAACTGCATTAGCTGCAGATAGATCTATTGCATAAAAGCGGGCATCGATATTATGCTTTAAGGATAACTCTGATGAAAGTTGTTCGAGTAGAGATTTATCGCGTGCTACCAGTAACAAATGAATACCTCGTGCAGCCAGTTCTTGAGCAATGGCTCTTCCAATTCCCTTACTGGCACCTGTAATCAATGCGTATTTCATATTCTGTGCGTTGAATAAAAAAGGTCAACATTCGTTGACCTTTTAAAGATATATGTTCTAATGAATTAGTGGTGTACTTTCCCGGTAAAACGATGATAGAATGGCGTTTTACTGTTTTCATCTTTTGGTTTGTATTTACCGGTCACAATCGGTACGTACATTACTCTTCTGCGACTTTCTTCTCCAAATTTCGGAGACTGCTTCACACGATGCCATAAGCGACCATCATGTACAGAAAGATCACCTGAGAAAATATCAAAACCTACTTCTCTGGAGTCATCATTGTTATCGATGAAATATTTTTTGCCAAACAATAGTTTGAACATGCCTTGTTTGTGCGTTCCGGGTAGTACACGTAAACCTCCGTTCTCGAATAAGCAGGTATCTAAATGAATACCTACATTCAGCATTGGCATGATCTTTTGTCCCATGAACAGATCTCTCGGGCTATCCGTATGCCATCCCATTTGGGTGAAAGTACTGTTAGGAGTGTTGATGTAATTGTTGATCACCAATCCATCTTTTTCATTCTCGGCAATACGTCCCTCGTAAGGGTGTAAAAAAGCGGTGAGAGCTTTCAAACGTTCATCACTCAGTAATGCATGAAGCGGATCACTGTAAAGAGAACTGAAACAAAGACGTTGTATAGTAGTATTACCAAGTTCGTCTTTACCAAACTTTAATGGAATACCATTGATCTTGTCCTTTTTCTCATCCAACCACTGCTTTTCCAGTCGTTGTAATTCGCTGATATAAGTGGCTACCTTTTCTTTGTCTAGAAAATTACGGAACACGATTACGCCATGCTCATCAAAAAAATCCAGTTGCTCGGGGGTTACCGTATCGCCAAGCTTAAAATGACTTTCCCATTTTTTCATTCTGATCCGGTTCAGTTTTGTGTCTGTAATGTTAATTATTTATTACAAAATTGTAAAATCATTACACTTTTGAAACAAGCAAAAATAAGCAATTTACTGCTAGAATTTTGACATATAAAGGTTCAACGGCTTATTTTGCATTTATATGACACAAATTATCAGGTTCTTAGCGCTTTTTCTAACGGTTCTTTCATGGTTATCCACATCACATGCGCAAGACAGTACCCGAAAACATAAGAATAAATTTGTGGCTTTTCCCGCAATGACACGCTCGATTGAGACGAGCTGGGCAGCAGGTGGGGCAGCATCCTATACTTTTAGACCTTTTAAAGACGATACGCTTTCCCGTACCTCCAGTATCCAAATGGGAGCCATTTATTCACTTCGCAAACAATTAGTGGCTTCCATAAAAGGTACCCAATACCTGCGAAATGAAAGCTGGATATTGAATGAACAAATTTCTTTCAGTTCTTTTCCCGATAAATTCTGGGGTATCGGAAAAAATACAAAAGATAGCGATGAAGAGGATTATGAGTTTAAGCAAGCCTATCTCTACCTCCATTTCATGAAAAAAATTGCCCCTCGATTATTTGCCGGGATATTGTACGAATATCAACGCGTTTGGGATATTCGGTATCAGTCGGGAGGATTATTTGATCAGCAAAAGGTATTCGGTAGAACCAATTATCATGTATCAGGGTTGGGTATGAGCGTTACCTATGATGCGCGAAATCATGCTTTTTGGCCTGAAAAAGGATTGTTCGCACAGGTATATTTCAATCATTTTAGCAAGGTTACGGCCTCTCAATATAGTTTTACCAATGTAGTCGCTGATTTAAGGAAATATATTCCTGCCGGAAAGAACGCTGTTTTTGCCGCTCAAATCTGGTTTTTCGGAAATATTGGTTCGCATGTTCCTTTGAGAAGTCAGGCTGCTTTTGGCGGAGATAATATTATGAGAGGTTACTATCATGGACGTTTCAGGGATAATCAACAGTTGGCTGTTCAGGGTGAATACCGAAAGGATATTTATAAACGATTTGGATTGGTGGCATTTGGAGGTTTTGGAAATGTTGCGCACACAATCGATGGACTAAATTTTAGCGGTTTAAAATATTCTATTGGAGGTGGGGTAAGATATGCATTAAACAAGTCTGAAAAGCTCAATCTTCGTATTGATTACGGCTTAGGTAAGGGGATTAACAGAGGACTCTATTTTCAGCTGGGAGAGGCTTTTTAATGTGAAGCAGTCAGCTTGGAAATCCTGAAAATCAAATAAGTAAATAAAAAAGCAGATAATACGTCAACTGTATAATGAACATGTTGGACTAATACCAATACTGCCACCAAAAGAGAAGCAATTAATCCACATATTTTATCAGATTTTTTGTCGAGGCATAAATACATGAGAAACATGTTGGAGGTATGACCAGAAAAGAAAAGATCTTTCGTAATGAATTTATCTTTACCGCCATACACCAAACTTGTTAATGGATCATTCAGACGTATGAGTCCATCAGGAGGATCTAAAGGAACCATGGTGATGCTTACCATCCTTGCCAAACAAAGCAAAGTGAATGACATGAGCATCAGTAATGCAAACGATGGTCTTTGTATACATCTAACGATGACCAATCCACTCATCGACCATATGATCAAAAAAGTAAGGAGTGACACATCAGCAGCAGGTATATGCTGCAAGATCAGGTCATGCAGGTATGCGCCTTTTCTTTGTTCGATGTAATTAAAAAAGGTAGGAAGGGAAATAATGACAAGTATTAGAATGACCAGGGTAATGATCATCTTTCTACGAAAGGTCTTATTCGTAGAAAAGATATCCTGCCACTCGTCAATAACACCCGCAAAACCTGTCATTTCCTTCTGCATGCCGCAAATATAAAAGCAAACAGATGTATTCAATCAGGTCTTTTGTTCCAACGGTAAGCCTAGTAATGCCAACGTACGAATGCCTCCATGGCAGCATATTTGGTCATCCCCAATGCAGCGTATAAGTTAGCGGTATTCGCATTACGGTCTTCAGCTCTTTGCCAGAACTCTCTGCTATCGCTTCCTTGGAATGGTACCATGTCTTTTTGAGACTGATGTATGAAAATGCCAAATCGTTTTTTCATGACCTGATCCGGACTCATTGGGATGGCCATTTCAATTTCTGCTATATCCCATTCTTGCCATGCGCCTTTGTACAACCATACCCAACAGTCTTTGATCCAGGGTTCGCCGGCTTGTTTCAATCTGCGTAGACTTTCAAAAATGATATCTAGACAAACTTTATGCGTGCCATGTGGATCAGCCAAATCACCTGCGCAATAGATTTGTTGAGGTTGTATTTTTTTCAACAGATCCATCGTGATTTGAATATCCGCTTCTCCCATTGGATTTTTTTCTACCGTTCCCGTTTCATAAAAAGGAAGATTCATAAAGTGGCAACGATCGTCTGTCAGACCTACATATCTACAAGTTGCTTTCGCTTCACAACGACGGATCAATCCTTTAATAGCACGTATTTCAGCAGTATCACTTTGGTTCTTTTTCTTGGAAGCAATAAAACCTCTGGCTGATTGAAGTATATCCTGACTTTTTTGGTTATCAATACCAAACATATCTTCAAAGCCTACTGCAAAATCAATGAAACGTGTTACGAATTCATCCGCAACAGCAATATTTCCGCTGGTTTGATAGGCAACATGTACTTCGTGCCCCTGATCATGCAAACGCATGAAAGTGCCTCCCATACTTATGATGTCATCATCCGGGTGAGGGGAGAAGATCAAACATTTTTTGGGGTATGGTGTACTTCTTTCAGGATGTGCCGGAATGACAGCATTGGCTTTTCCACCCGGCCATCCTGTTAAGCTATCACGAAGCATATAAAAGACTTGAAGATTCACTTCATATGCTTCCCCTTTTTCAACGATCAGATCTGATAAACCATTTTCATTATAATCATGCTCGGTTAAACTGAGTACTGATTTATTCAGCTTTAAAGCCAAATGAATGACTGCTCTTTTGATCATCTTAGGAGTCCACTCACATTCTCCTGTTAACCATGGTGATTTTATTCTTGTAAGTTCTGTTGAAGCTGCTTCATCGATCACAAATGTGCAATCCGGATGTTGTTGCAGAATACTCGCAGGTACTTGTTCTGTCACATCTCCTTCAACGGAACGAGCAATGATCTTTCCTTTCATACCCCATCCCATCAGCAATATTCTTTTTGCTTTAAGGATCGTACTGATACCCATTGTAACTGCTAAGCGGGGAACTTTTGAAATATTCTGGAACTCATATGCATTGGCAATACGGGTACTGTTATCCAGATTCACCAATCTTGTTTTTGAATAAATGCTAGAGCCCGGCTCATTGAAACCAATATGTCCATTGTTACCGATCCCAAGAATTTGCAGATCAATTCCACCTGCATCTTCGATCATCTGATCATACTCCGCACAATACTTTTTGATATCCTCTTTGGGCCATAAACCATTCGGCAAATGAATATTCTCAGGGGCGATGTCTACATGACTAAACAGATGTCTGTGCATGAAACTCCAATAGCTTTGAAAAGCATCTTTTTCAATAGGATAATATTCATCCAAATTGAAAGTGATCACATTGGAAAAACTCAAGCCCTCTTCTTTGTGCATTCGAACCAGTTCTGCATACAAACTGATAGGAGTGGACCCGGTGGCTAATCCCAAGACACATTTTTCTCCTGCCTTCTTTTTTTCACGGATCAATTGGGCAATTTCATTGGCTACAAACTTTGAGCCTTCCTTTGAATTAACATGAATTTTGACGGGGATTTTTTCAAAAGAATCAACCATGACTGACATAGCTTTTGTGTTAGACGAAAATACACCGATAATTCTAAAAACGCAAAAACCTGCACATTTTTAGCCATATTATTGAGTTAATGACTCATTATTTAGCCTGTTTTTGCAATTATTGATGTGTTTTCGATGAGTAATACTGAAACAACTATTATTTTAAAACCGGTAAAACAATCTTTGAATCATTGTGATATACGCGAATCGTTGCTTTTTTGAAGTCGCTATCCTTTGCTTGGTAGATATCTAAAAACTGTTGAGGGTTTCTATCCACTAAAGGGAACCAACTGCTTTGCACTTGAATCATAAGACGATGTCCTTTTTTGAAAGTGTGTGCTACATCCGGTAACTCATATTTTACGCGGGTGGGTTTATTGGGAACAAAGGGTTCCGGTTTTTCAAAACTATTCCTGAATTTCCCGCGCATCACTTCTCCACGAACCAGCATTTGATAACCGTTCATGACATACTCGCTTCCTTTCTCATAGGCGAAATTATCCGGGAAAACATCAATCAGCTTTACCACAAAATCTGCATCCGTTCCTGAAATGGCTACCATCAGATCAGCAACGATCGGTCCGGCAAGTGTCAGATCATTTTCCAAAGGTTCTGTTTGAAAAACCAATACATCCGGTCTTCTGGACGCAAAGCGCTGATCATCGGTCATGTATTCTCTAGTTCTTCCAAAATGAACATCCTCTGTGTATGGTACCGGTTTAGCAGGATCACTGATATATTCTTGCCAACTGCTCAGTGGGGCGATCAATGGCACTTGTTTGGAAAGAGCCCCTCCTTTACGCAACGCATAACTCTCATAAGAAACCTCATCTACAGGCCATTTGGGTAAATGCTTCCATTCGTTGGCTCCGGTAAAAAAGATAGTTGCTTCCTTTAACTGATCGACACTTCCTTTTTGTTTTAAATAATAATTGAAAAATGGCAGTTCCACATTTTTGCCATACCATTCTGTTGTATTGCTACCCCATTGAACATTTCCCAGAAAAGATCCATCTGATCTGGCCCATTGTCCATGATACCATGGGCCCATCACGATCTTATTGTTGTTCTTGGTTTTCTTTTCAATGGCTTTGTAAAGATTCCATGCACCGTAACAATCTTCCGCATCGTATAATCCACCAACAACCAGTGTCGGAATATTAGGTGAAATGAATTGCACATTGGCACGAGCATCTCTGGCTTTCCACCAGGCATCGTAATTGGGATGTGCCATTAAATCTTTCCAAAATTTAATGCTATCACCCATTAGTTTGGTGAAATTGGTCAATGCTCCCGTTCTCAGATAGAATTCATAGTTGTCTTTAGTGGGGAAATCAAATCCTTTTGGGCCTATAGTAGTGGGTTTAGGTCTGGGTTTCCCAAAGCCTGAATAAAAGGCAAAACCATCCATTAACATAAAAGCACCATTATGATGGAAATCGTCCCCTAAAAACCATTCTGTTACGGGCGCTTGCGGACTCACAGCCTTCAGAGCCGGATGATTGCTTAATGCAGCCATGGTTGAATAAAATCCGGGATATGAAATACCAAAGACACCTACATTTCCATTGTTGTTTTTCAAGTTTTTTACCAACCAATCAATGGTATCATAAGTATCACTGGCCTCATCCGTATCATTTCCTTTTTTGTTAGGATTGTATGGACGAACATCTTCGAAGACTCCTTCACTCATCCATCGGCCTCTTACATCTTGCTGAACATAGATGTAATTTTCTTTCATGAAATACATTCTTGGGCTGTTCCAAAATGCAGAAAGTTTATCTTCTCCGTAAGGTGCACAAGAATAGGGCGTGCGTGTTAAAAGGATCGGATGTTTTTCTGATTCATCTTTTGGCATATAAACAGTCGTAAACAACTTGATGCCATCACGCATGGTGATGTACATTTCTTTTTTGATATAGTTGTTAGCGAACCAGGTTGAATCATTTTGTTGAGAGATACCAACAAGTGAAATTGAAAGGAATAGTAGAATGATAATCTTCTTCATGGCAGCAGCTATGTTTTAAGTCATACAATATAAAAAAAGATTCCCGATGGGGAATCTTTTCATTTCAAAATATGATGAATTATAAATGTTGATTAAACGACTTTAGTCAATTTAATGACATTGGTAGGAAGATGTTGTTCTACAGGAGTGCTTCCGGTATTTACAACTACATCACCGGGTCTTAAGAAACCTCGTTCTTTCAGAATATTGATCTGGTCAAAAATGATATCATCCAGACTGTCTTCTTCTGCATAATAAAAAGCACGAACACCCCAGCTCAAACTCATTTGGTTCACCAATGACTTTTCTTTTGTGAAAATATAGAGCGGGGAAGAAGGACGATAACTACTCAGCATGAAAGCAGTGTAACCACTTTGAGTCATCCCAACTAAGGCATTGGCTGATACATCTTCAGAGATCTTACAGGCATTGTAACACATGGCATCACTATGAAAAGAAGGAGAGTGTGGCTGTGGCTTCAAGTCTTCTGAACGGTTGTATCGATACTCTTTTTTCTCCACTTCCAGAATGATTTTACGCATGGTTTCAACTACGAGTGCCGGATGATTACCAGCTGCAGTTTCTCCACTGAGCATTACTGCGTCAGCACCTTCCAATACTGCATTCGCAACATCTGTGATCTCACTTCTATTAGGTTTCACCCTGTCGATCATACTCTCCATCATCTGTGTTGCAACAATCACAGGCTTCGCACGGTGAATACATTTACGTATCAGCTCTTTCTGGATCAATGGAATTTGTTCAACAGGAAGTTCCACACCTAGGTCACCACGCGCTACCATGATACCATCACTTTCAATGATGATGTCACGAATATTTACTAAAGCCTCAGGCTTTTCGATCTTTGCAATGATTTTAGTTTTACTCTTTTTCTCTGTGAGTTTACTTCTGAGGATCACAATGTCTTTTACACTGCGTACAAAACTCAGTGCTACCCAATCCAATTCCTGCTCAATGATGAAGTCCAGGTCGATCAGATCTTTCTCAGTGAGTGCCGGTAGAGATATTTTAGTATCCGGTAGATTGATTCCCTTTTTTGAAGAGAGAATACCTCCAAGGGTTACTACTACTTTTACATCACCGTTCTTTTCAATATTGACAACCTTAACTTCCAATTTACCATCATCGATCAAAATGATATTACCAATGGTAACATCACCTGCCAGATTAGGATAAGAAACGTAAATTTTTTCTAAGTTACCAATGCACTTTTCATTGGTAAAAGTGAGAATATCACCCACTTTTACTTCAAGTGCATTATTCTCGATTTCTCCTACACGTAATTTCGGCCCTTGTAGATCACCCAGAATGGAGATATTGTAAGGTTGTGTTTTATTGATGTTTCGGATATGTTCAATGATTCTTTGTTTGTCTTCATGGCTGCCATGAGAGAAATTCAAACGAAAAACATTGACACCTGCTTTCACCAGTTCTAATAACTGTTCGTAGCTGTCGCAAGCCGGACCAACAGTCGCCACGATCTTGGTCTTATGGTTCACGTGGGCGAGACCGGCTTCTTTGTCCATGTTTTTGTGGAGGTACTTGTCGAGATTCTTTGACATCTGTTTGAGTGTGTTTTGAGTTTAAGATCTGTACACATCCGCAAGTTTAGGGTCACTTGTTAACTGGCAAGGATCTTGACGATCTTTAACCAATCTTCGGATATTTTTTGTTTTGCTTTGATTGCGTTGTCGAGCGGTATGTAGTTCATTTTGTTGTTCAATATACCTACCATTACATTGAATCGCCCTTCGATCAGACTTTCTACTGCATGATATCCCATTCTACTGGCGATCAGTCTGTCAAGGCAGGTAGGAGAGCCTCCGCGTTGAATATGTCCTAAGATACAAACCCTTGTATCTGCATTAGGTAGTCTTTCTTTGATGATAGAGGCCACTTCATTACCGCCGCCAAAATCATCCCCTTCAGCAACTACGATGAGATTGACGAGTTTCTTTCTCTTTTCTTTTTCAGAAAGAGAAGCGATCAGTTCTTCGATATCTGTTTTGGTTTCAGGGATCAGAATATTTTCAGCACCTGTTGCGATACCGCTGTGTAAGGCAATATAACCTGCATCACGTCCCATCACTTCCACAATGAATAAACGGTCATGGGCATCTGCCGTATCACGGATTTTATCAATGGCTTCTACTGCAGTGTTCACCGCAGTGTCAAAACCAATGGTAAAGTCACTTCCGGCAATATCCTTATCGATCGTACCGGGAAGTCCGATACAGGGGATATCAAATTCATTACTGAATTTTTGTGCACCTCTGAAGCTGCCATCTCCTCCAATGATCACCAAGCCATTGATGCCCCTTTTTTTCAGATTCTCATAAGCTTTCTGACGACCTTCTTTTTCGAAGAATTCCTTGCTTCTTGCTGTTTTGAGTATGGTTCCACCTCTCTGTATGATATTGGCTACAGAACGTGAGTCCATTTGAATGATATCATCTTCAATCATGCCGCTATAGCCTCTCATGATGCCATACACTTCCATGCCATGATAGATACCTGTTCTTACTACAGCTCTTACCGCAGCGTTCATACCGGGAGAGTCGCCTCCTGAAGTAAGAACACCAATTTTAGTTACTTTTTTTTCAGCCATTTGATTTCAGCAGTTCAACGTTTAGCGTTAGATGTGATTGACATACAATTACATACAAATTGTGTATCAATTACACAGAGTCTCAAAAATAAGCATTTGAGGCTAATTGTCCATCCGTATATCTAATTACATTTTAGTAAACTTGTCACATGAAAATCCTAGTCACCGGCGCTAACGGTTTTACGGGTGTGCATCTCTGTCTAAGCCTTATCAATAAAGGGTTTGAAGTATTTGCGCTTGGCAGAGGAGAACGTAAGTTACCCATCATCCATGGATTGACTTATTACACTGTTGAACTAACAAGCGTTCGTTCACTTTTAAAAATATTTGAGCAGGTTTCGCCTGATGTTGTGATTCATACAGCAGCCATGAGTAAACCGGATGTCTGTGACCTGAATCGGAAAGAATGTTTACTGAACAATGTTGAGGTTACCCATTATTTACTGGAAGCCAGTCGGCATTTCCCTGTTCACTTTATTTATCTGTCAACAGACTTTATTTTTGGAGAGAATGGTCCACATCGTGAAGATGATACTCCTGCACCATTGAATTTTTATGGGGAGAGTAAGTTGCAGGCAGAAAAATTGATTCTTCAAACAGAACTCACTAGTACCATTGTTCGACCCGTATTCATATATGGGCCCGTTATTTATCAAGTAAGACCTTCGTTTATACAATGGGTACAACAAAAATTATTGAACGGCGAATCCATCAAAGTGGTAACGGATCAATTAAGAACACCCACGTATGTTGCAGATCTTTGTGAAGCCATAGCAACAATCTTGATCTTTAAAAAAGCAGGTATTTATCATATTGCCGGAAAAGATATTTTATCCCCTTATGATATGGCGTTAACTGTAGCAAAGGTCTTAGATTTGAACACAGAACTCATTGAGCCTGTAACTTCAGAAAACTTTCCTGAGCCGGTAAGAAGAGCTAAACGATCAGGATTGTATATAGATAAAGCTATTCGCGAACTGAATTATGTACCGCATAGTTTTGAAGAAGCAGTGAAATTGAGTTTTAAAAAAGATGAAGCATGAGTAAAAGAAAAATTTTATTGGTCATATTTCTTTTGATCTTACTGATGCATTGCCTCAGTATTCAGGTTGAAATGACACAAATACGGAATGTTACTAAGATTATATTGGTGCCATTGCTCATGATACATTTACTCATTAACCATTCTCTTCGTGTATTGGGGTATCTTCCGCTGATTGCATTACTTTTTTCTTGGATAGGCGATATTTTATTATTGGGTGATGAGCCTGCTTTTTTTCTATCCGGAATGATCGCGTTTGTGATGACTCATGTGAGTTATAGTTTTACTTTTCTAAAGATCAAACAAGTTACACCCAGCGATCGTTCTTACTTTACTATTCCATTTGTAGCGCTTTTAGTATTTAGCTTACTTGTTTTCTTTTATTTAAAAGATGATTTGGGAAGTTATATGGTGCCTATTCTCTTCTATATGCTCTTCATTAGCTTGATGGCAGCGTTGGCCATTCATACCCGAACTAACACAAAGATTGAGACGCTTTCATTGTACACATTTGTTCCCGGTGCACTTTTGTTTGTTGTAAGTGATGCTTTACTAGCCGTGAACATGTTCAAGATGCAACATATAGTTGTAGAGGTCTTGGTGATGTTGACCTATGGATTGGCACAGTTCTTTATAACACGTGGCTTCCAAAAAACGGCTGAGTTCTCAGAATAATTTGATCAGAATAGATTAGATTGCTGTAATTCCTTAATCAATGCATATGGAATGGATCAGGCGTAACATTCTTACTTTATTTTGGATCATACTAGTTATTCATTGTCTATTCCATTTTTTCCATTTGCCTTTCGTCGGTATCAGTAAACTACTCTTGATCCCTTCTTTGTTGGTCTATCTTTTTACGAGGAGAAAGGAAGAAGCTTTAGCAGGGATCAATTTTTTTTACTTAGTCGCCATTGTTTTTGCTTTTATTGGCGATATGTTACTCGTCATTATCAATGACCTTCTGTTTCTGCCAGGAATGATCTCATACATTGTGAATCTATTTTTCTTGTGTATATTCTTTTTGCAGTTGTATAAGATTCACTTTCATCAATTACTTAAACCCTTATTGGTTCTGCTCTTTCTTGCAGTGATTGGATATTTTGTATATGGATTTTTGGGTGATAAATTAAAACAGTTTCAATTGCCTGTTTTGGTCTACATGTTTTTTGTAGCGATCACAGCTGCTTTGGCGATCAATACGACCCAGCACCCACAATTGCATAAAACGGGGTGGTATTTTTTTATCGGCATTCTAGTCTTCATCGTATCAAATACTATTTTGGTATTGAATCGCTTTCATTTTTTATACCATAATCTGTACATCGCGGTGATGTTAACCTACGGTACAGCGCAATATTTATTGGCAAGGGGAGTGGCAGTAGTAAGTAAAGATGTTCGCTCATAAAAAATCCCCGCTCGAACACGAACGGGGATCATTATTCTTTCGCTTATTGCGATTTTTCTAATATTAGTAACCCATACCACCCATATCAGGTGCAGCATGTGAATGTGGAGCTTCAGGCTTTGGCTTGTCTGCGATCACACACTCAGTGGTCAACAACATAGCAGCGATAGAAGCAGCATTTTCCAATGCAACACGGCTAACTTTTGTTGGGTCGATAACACCTGCTTTCAGGAGGTTTTCGAATACTTCGGTACGAGCATTGAAACCAAAGTCAGCTTTACCTTCTTTGATCTTCTGTACTACAATAGAACCTTCGATACCGCTATTAGCAACGATCTGACGCAGTGGCTCTTCGATCGCTCTTTTAACGATCTGGATACCAGTTTGCTCATCTTCGTTAGCACCTTTCAGTTTTTCTAACGCTTCCACAGAACGGATATAAGCGACACCACCACCAGGTACGATGCCTTCTTCTACTGCAGCGCGAGTTGCATGCAATGCATCATCTACACGATCTTTCTTCTCTTTCATTTCAACTTCAGTAGCAGCACCTACATACAATACAGCCACACCACCGCTCAGCTTAGCCAAACGCTCTTGTAATTTTTCACGATCATATTCAGAAGTCGTATTCTCGATCTGAGCTTTGATCTGATTTACACGTGCAACGATATCCGCTTTTTTACCTTTACCACCAACGATAGTTGTATTGTCTTTATCGATAGTTACTGAAGCAGCCTGACCTAAATAAGAGATATCAGCATTCTCCAGTTTGAAACCTTGCTCTTCACTTACTACAGTACCTGCAGTCAGGATAGCGATATCAGTCAACATTTCTTTTCTGCGATCACCGAAACCTGGAGCTTTTACAGCAGCCACTTTCAGTGTACCACGTAATTTATTTACTACCAATGTTGCCAATGCTTCACCTTCTAAGTCTTCAGCAATGATCAACAATGGACGTCCGCTTTGAGCTACTTTCTCCAGAATGTGGAGGATATCTTTCATAGCGCTGATCTTCTTGTCGTAGATCAGGATATATGGATTCTGTAATTCAGCTTCCATTTTCTCGCTATTGGTTACGAAGTATGGAGAGATATATCCACGATCGAATTGCATACCTTCCACTACATCTACAGTAGTATCAGTACCTTTTGCTTCTTCTACAGTGATCACACCTTCTTTACCCACTTTAGCCATTGCAGTAGCGATCAGTTTTCCGATCTCACTATCACTGTTTGCAGAAATAGTAGCTACTTGTTCAATCTTTTTAGTATCGTTACCTACAGCTTGAGATTGTGATTTCAAGTTCTCTACTACTTTAGCAACCGCTTTATCAATACCACGCTTCAGATCCATTGGATTAGCACCTGCAGCAACATTCTTCAGACCTTCACCGATGATCGCTTGCGCTAAAACAGTTGCAGTAGTAGTACCATCACCTGCAATATCTGCAGTTTTAGAAGCTACTTCTTTCACCATTTGTGCACCCATGTTCTCGATCGCATCTTCCAGTTCAATTTCTTTTGCAACAGTAACACCATCTTTTGTTACAGATGGAGCACCGAATTTTTTCTCAATTACCACATTGCGACCTTTTGGTCCAAGGGTAACTTTAACAGCGTTCGCCAGGGTATCAACACCCTTTTTCATTTTATTTCTTGCTTCGATATCGAAGAATATTTGTTTTGCCATTTTTTAGGGATTTGTGAATTTGAGAATTTGTGAATTTGAAAATTTAGTTGACCATCTTCAAATTAAACAATCGCTAACAGGTCGCTTTCGCGCATGATCAAAAGATCTTGACCTTCGATCTGGATCTCTGTTCCGGCATATTTACCGTACAATACCGTATCGCCTACTTTAACGGTCATAGGCTCATCTTTTTTACCATTTCCGGCAGCAACGATGGTTCCACGTTGGGGTTTTTCTTTTGCAGTATCAGGGATAATAATTCCGCCGGCAGTCTTTTCTTCAGCAGCGGCCGGCTTAACAATTACTCTGTCGTGCAGAGGAGTAACGTTGAGTTTCTTAGCCATACGTTATTGGTTTTTAATTTATAAGGTTTAAAATCTTTTACCCTTTCATCGAGAATTATGCCATCCGGGTTTAACAGGTCAAAATTTCAGTTTTGGCTTCTTTTTCAGTCCCAAAGGGGCTTTCTCTGTCAGAACGGGCGGCAAAGATGCACTAAGTTTTCGGTTAGCGGTGTCAAATTTTCATTCATAAAGAACTATTTCAAAAAAAATCTTCCTCCTTCCAATCCAATCTGTACGGTATCCCGTAAATGTCATCAAACCGTCAGATTATGAAACTGATTAAGAAAATTGCTAAAGTATTCCTGGTAATAGGTCTGGTACTTTTTGCCAGCCTTTTTATCTATGCGAACTGGAATAAACCCAGTTTAGGGGAACGGGTATATATGGAAAATCCCACCCAAATAGTAGTGATGACCCTGCCTGCTGATTTTTCAGAAAAAGATTCTGTAGCGGTGGACGGGTTTCTGTCAGCTCAAAAAAGCGTGTATTCAAATGTGATCAGCAGAAATAGTCAAACCCTCTGTATCACTTTTGATCCCAGAGAAACCGATCGAAACACGATGATCGAGAAGATGTCGGGATTTAACTCCGGTATTCAAGAGAGAGCGCCTCTCAGTAACAGGGCCGAATGTCCGGTGAATCTCAATGCGTTTCGCAAGATCACTTATGCACTCAATGTGCGCAAATAATGATTCAAATCTTTAACCAATTAAATCAAATAGCAATGAAAAAGAGCCTCGTACGTATGTCGGCTTTAGCACTCTGTGCAGCCATGCTGTTCACTGCATGTAAAAAAGATGATGCGCCTCCCGCTAACACAGGAAGTGAATTGTACAAGCGTTTAGGTAGCAATGCGGGTATCAAAAAAGTAGTGGATGATTTTATCGGCATAGTTGTAGCCGATAATGTGATCAATGGCTTTTTTGCAAATACTGCTAAGTCTCAAGAACGTGTCGACGATTTGAAAATGCATCTGGTAAATCAAATTGGAGAAGCGGTAGGTGGACCTGAGAAGTATACAGGTTTATCCATGAAGGCGGCTCACGTTGGATTAGGTATCAAAGATGTACACTTCAATGCGTTGGTAAATGATTTAGTAGCAGCATTGAAGAAAAACAATGTAAGTGATGCGGATATCAACACCATTGGTGGTGCTTTATTGCCAATGAGGGCTGATATCGTTGAGCCATAATCCGACAGGGTTATTCATCATAGGTTGTATCAAGGTTAGACCCGTCCGTTCTCGGATGGGTTTTTCATTTTGAACGGGTCTTATTAATTAATATCTTTGCCGCTTCCCAACAAGTTCTTACCAGATGATCAGTAGAAGAAATATTCGTGTGAAAGTGATGCAGCTGCTTTATATGATGGAGGCAGCAGATACGAGTGTAACAAGACAAAAACCAGAGATCGAGCTTAAAAAGCAATTCGATCAAACAACCGCACTGTTTGTTTACTTAGTTTATTTTATAACAGAAGTAGCCCGCTATGCAGAAACCCATGCCGTAAAAGGCGCTTCCAAGAATTTGCCTTCTACGGCAGACTTGAATATCAATACCAAAATTGCGGGTAACGAATTACTATGGACCATTTTGGAGAGTGCTACATTTCAGAAAGCTCTGGAGAACCATATGCCCTCAAAATTGGCTGATGTGGATCTGATTCGTAAAACCTATACTGAGTTGACCGCATTGCCCCAGTATCAGGAATATATCAGTGTTCCCGGTCGTGAAAAAGCGAAAGAGAAAGAGATCATTAAGATCATATTCACCCATTTGATGCTTCCCAATGAATCTTTTATCAGTCATGTGGAAGAGCATTTTAATAACTGGGATGATGATGCAGAGATGATGGAGCAGTTGGTATTGAATTATTTTCAAAAGCCATCCAGTTACAATATTCAGGAAATGGTGAGTCAGGAAAAATGGCAGTTTGCGAAATCATTATTGCTAAGCAGCATCGAGAAAAAAGAGATCGCTACAGACTTGATCAAACCTAAGTTGAAAAACTGGGATGCAGAAAGAATTGCGCAATTGGATATGATATTGATGCGAATGGGTGTTTGCGAATTATTGTATTTTGAGACCATCCCAACAAAAGTTACGATCAATGAATATATTGATTTAGCAAAAGAATACAGTACACAACAAAGCGGACAATTCGTGAATGGTATTCTTGATAATATTCATAAAGAATTGACCGAGGCCGGTAAAATCCAAAAAATTAATTACAAGAAATAAGATCAAGATGAAAAAAGTTTCATGTCTGTTCTTTTTGATTGCAAGTATTTTTCTTTTATCCTGTGCCGGACCGGAGAATACGACTCCGCCTGCAGACTCACACCTCGCAGACACTGCCAATTTTACAACCATACAATGGCTGGATTCTGTTGTTGATTTCGGCACCATCACACAAGGTGAAAAGATCAGATTGCAATTCAAGTTCAAGAATACAGGGAAGAAGCCGCTGTTCATTACAAACGTAAGAGCAGGTTGTGGTTGTACGGTACCCAACTATACAAAGGAGGCAGTAGCACCGGGAGCTATGGGTGAGGTGACGGCAGAATTCGATACCAATAAATCCGCAGCCGGTAATGTTCATAAAAATGTGGTTGTGCATACGAATACCTCTAATGGAAACGAACACAACCTTATCTTTACAGGAAATGTGAAAGAAGTTAAAGTCAATTAATCATCTTTTATCACTTAAATAAATAGCAATGTTTTATCTCAATTCAGTATTACTAGCCGCAAATGGACAACAGGGTGGTGGCATGGTTCAATTAGTTATGATGGGAGCCATCATCTTGGTATTTTGGTTATTTATGATTCGTCCACAAGCCAAAAAAGCAAAAGAGCAAAAGAAGTTCGTTGATAATATGCAGAAAGGCGATAAGATCGTAACCATCGCAGGTATTCATGGTGTGATCAATAAGATCAATGAAGATGGAACCATTCAACTGGAAGTAAATCCGGGAAGCTATTTGAAGATCGAAAAATCTTCTGTTAGTATGGAATGGAGTGCTGCTTTGAATAAAGCTGCCGATAAAAAATAATTTCAACTGAAATTCAACTAAATTCAAGGTCCGGAACGTAAGTTTCGGACCTTATTTTTTATGTTAAAGATCGGTATCACAGGTGGTATAGGTAGTGGTAAGTCTATCGTCTCCAGTATTTTCAAAGTACTGGGTATTCCTGTGTTTGATGCAGACACCCATGCGAAAAGCATCATGCAAACCGATGATCAACTGAAAGCTGCAGTGATTGATTTATTTGGCGATGCATCTTATCATAATGGTCAACTTAATCGGAAATATATTGCAGAGATCGTTTTTAAAGATCCCGCACAACTTGAAAAACTCAATGCGTTGGTACATCCTGCAACCATAAGGGCAGGTGAGGAGTGGGCAGCCAAACAGAATAGTCCCTATACCATCAAAGAAGCTGCCTTATTTTTTGAATCCGGCTCGGCTGAAGGAATGGATTATATCATTGGAGTGTACGCTCCACAACATATTCGAATCAATCGTGTGATGCAGCGTGATGGAGTGAGTAGGGAAGAAGTATTGGATAGAATGAAAAGACAGATTCAAGAAGAAGTGAAAATGCGTCTTTGTGATTTTGTGATCGTGAACGATGATCAGCGTCTATTGATACCACAAGTGCTACAGTTACATCATCAATTTCTGATAGAATCTAAAGAACAAACAGATGAATAAGGTCAATGTATTAGAGAAGTTTACACAAGTAGATGGATATTGGAATCCGGCAGTAGTGGGTGCGTTGAATGGACAAGAAGTAAAGATCGTCAAATTCAAAGGTCCCTTTACTTGGCATCACCATGAGCAGGAAGATGAATTGTTTTATGTGGTAAAAGGCAGTTTTGTAATGGAGTTTCGTGATAAAAATGTTGAACTCCAGGAAGGTGATTTTCTCATTGTTCCCAAAGGTGTCGAACATCGTCCTAATGCGGAAGAAGAAGTATGGGTAATGTTATTTGAGCCGGCATCCACATTAAATACCGGAAATATTGTGAATGAGTTTACTAAAAAAACGTTGAAACAATTATGATCGCACCTACACCGCCACCACCTTATTATGCAGTGATCTTCACCAATGAATTGTCTTCAAATACAGAAGGCTATGAAGAGATGGCTGATCGGATGGCAGAACTTGCTTTACAACAAAAAGGTTGTCTGGGTTATGAGTCTGTTCGGAATGGATTAGGTATTACTATTTCTTATTGGGAAAGTCTGGATGATATCCGAAATTGGAAAGCTAATGCTGAACATATAGTAGCACAACAACAAGGAAGACATATTTGGTACAAGTACTATAAAACACGAATTTGCAAAGTAGAGAGAGATTATGGATACGAGCAAAATCCTTAAATCTTTCTTCCCCCTAATCCCTAAGTTATGATAGCAGCCCCCATCCCTGCCAATGAACAGGAACGGTTACAGGAACTTATACGTTATGAGGTCTTATATACACAGTATGAAGAAGATTTTGATCAAATCGTTCAGTTGGCCTCTGCTATTTGTAAAACACCCATGTCTACAATCACCTTGTTAGACTTTAATAAGCAATTTTTCAAAGCAAAAGTCGGTTTAGAAAATAGAGAAGCCCCTCGCGATACTTCTTTTTGCGGGCATGCTATCTTACAAGACGAGGCGATCATGATCGTGAATGATGCTTTGGATGATGTCCGTTTTTTTGATAATCCCTTAGTATTGGGAGACCCCAATATTCGTTTCTATGCAGGCTATCCATTGGTAAGTCCTTCCGGGTATAAGCTCGGTACTTTATGTGTCATCGATCGAATTCCTCGTTCTCTTACTCCTGAACAGGAGCTTACTTTGAAAACACTCGGTAATCAGGTAGTGAAATTATTTGAATTGCGATTGCGTAATAAAGAAGCAGAGGTAAGAAACAAATTAGTAGAAGAACAAAAAATACAATTACAAGAATCTGCTGCAGTTCAAAATAAGATCATTTCAATCATCGCTCATGATGTACGCGGACCAGTATCCTCTTTGAAGACGATGATAGAACTTACCAAAGCAAAAAGTCTGACGGAAGAAGAAACTGCTGTATTACTCGATATGCTTGACAAACAGTTGGATGGCACATTGGATATGCTGACCAATCTTGTTGATTGGGGTAGCATGTTACTAAAAAAAGGGAAACTATCCATTACATCAGTGAATGTTACTACTATTGTTGATAAGATATTCAAGAATCTCTCATCAATGGCGCAACTCAAGGGGAATCAATTTCAAAATTTTGTTTCTGATGATGTCGCGGTAATGGCAGATGAAAATACCTTACGGTTCATTTTGAGAAATATCATCAGTAATTCGAATAAATTCACCTCGAATGGAACCATTGCGGTGCACCTGCTTTCTCATGAAAGTGATAATATGATATCCATTATCGTATCTGATACAGGATGCGGAATGCCATCGGAAATTCAACAACAATTATTCAATCCCACTAAAAGACACAGTCGAGAAGGAACACATAAAGAAAAAGGAAGTGGTTTGGGATTGATCCTCGCAAAAGAGTTTGCTGAAGCCATGCATGCATCCCTTGAAGTGAAAAGTGAACCGGGAAAGGGCACTAGTTTTAGTATTACACTCCCTGTTTCAAGTTAATATTCATGTGTATACAAAAAAATAGCCCAGATATTCATCCGAGCTATTTCTTGTCGCTTACTTCTTGATTCTTAAAATTTTATTTTTTCATGACTTCTTCAATCACTTTTCCAACCGCTCCATTCGGCATCTGAATATTCAGTAGTGCAGCAAGAGTAACAGCAATATCTGTCATGTATCTTTCCTGATAGCTTTTACCGGGTTGAATATTCCATCCATACCATAACAATGGAATATGTGCATCATATGGATTCCATACGCTATGATCTGTTCCTTTCCAGTTTTCTTTGAACCAGTTGGGTTTAGGAATGACTTGTAGGTCTGCACTGCGATAAGGGTAATATCCATTGATCAATCGCTCACGAATGGTAGATTGAAGATTTGATTCGCCTAATTCTTCTTTATCAACAACGCGGTAAATGCCTTCCTCTTTTTCCATCTCATGAATGATCAAAGCTTTGATCTCCTCTTTATCCACTTGCAAGGAATCCATTTCCTTATGATTCAAAGCCAGATTGTAATAAGTGGAATTGATAATGGCATTTTTCACTTTGTATTTTTGCAGGATCAAATCATTGACCTTCTTCACAAGATTGCCCAATGCAATAGAGCCGCCGGGATGGTTGTTTTCTTTTAAGAATCCGGGTACATGTGCTGCACCATGATCTGCAGTTAAGAAGAGCAGATAATTATTTTTTCCGACATGTGTATCCAGAAAATTGAGGAATTGCTCAATGTCTTTATCCAATTTCAGATAAGTGTCCTCTACTTCAATTGAATTAGGACCAAAACTATGTCCGGTATAATCCGGAGAAGAAATACTGACAGCTAGAAAATCAGTTTCTTTATTCTTTCCCATTTGCTCATGAATGGCTGCAGCTTTTGCCATTTCAAAAGTATAAGTGGCTGCCTGAGGCAGGAATGGAAGTTTGTAATAGTCTTTTCCAATATAGCTGCTCATATCATAAGGGAAGCTATTTTTCGGAGCGATCTCTGTGCGCTCATAGTCTTTAGCATCAGCCGTACTTTGTATGTAAGTGTCGATGGGGTATAATGTTTTCCAGCCCTCTTTATAATAAGTATCGGGTAGTTTTCTTGCATTAAAATCTTTAACCCATTGTGGTAAGTCTTTCATGTAATAGGTGCTACTGATGAAAATTCCTTTAGACTCATCATACCAATACGCAGCATTCGCTGAATGTCCGGCGGGCAAAATAGCCCCACGATCTTTGATCGAAATACCGATCACTTTACTTCTAAAGTTGGTAGCCAGTCTTAATTCATCGGTGATGGTATTGGCAACCATATTTCTAGGGCTCATTTCTCCGTCCTTGCTATCTGATCCTACCGTGCTCACTGATTTATCTTCTGCACAATACATCCTACGCTGTAATTTGGCATCCCACCAATCATTACCAGTAATACCATGAATAGCAGGAACCGTACCTGAATAAACCGACGCATGTCCACAACCTGTAGCGGTTGGGGTATAGGGTATGAATGTGTTCTGACAGCTGAATCCTTGGTTCAAAAGGCGGTTGAAACCACCCTTACCATAACGATTTTGGTACCTGTATAGATAATCCCAGCGCATTTGGTCTACCATCAACCCCACCACTAATTTTGGTCTTGCAACAGGTTGTTGAGCGGTTGCAAGTTGACTTTTTTGCGCAAATGCCTGTAAAATCAAGAGATTCAGGCAACATGCCAATAGCAAATTCTTCTTCATTTTGAGTTTCTTTGATGTGAAGCAGGGGTGAAGATAGGATAAGGTGAATAAATGCGCTTGCCCCTTCAAGCCGAAAAGATTAGTTTTGCGGCAATTTTGAACCAAAGTAATAATTTGATAATATGGCAGACATCTTTGAGAAACTGGTTAAGAATTATGGACCGATAGGTCAGCACCGTGAGCGTGCACATGGATATTTTGCTTTTCCTAAACTGGAAGGTGAGATCGGTAGTAGAATGAAGTTTAGAGGGAAAGAAATGATCGTATGGAGTCTGAACAATTATCTCGGACTAGCCAACCATCCCGAAATCCGTAAAACAGATGCTGAGGCTTCACAAGAGTTTGGTCTGGCTCTGCCAATGGGAGCTCGTATGATGAGTGGAAACAGTAACTACCACGAACAACTCGAAAAGGAATTGGCTGAATTTGAATCTAAGGAAGATGCCATCCTGATGAACTTTGGATACCAGGGTATCATGAGTGCGATTGATGCTATTTGTGGTCGTCATGATGTGATCGTATATGATGCAGAAAGTCATGCTTGTATCATTGATGGTTTGCGTCTACATCCCGGACATCGCTATGTGTTCAAGCACAATGATCTGGAAGATTGTGAAAAGCAATTACAACGTGCAACTGCATTGATCGAAAAACAAAAAGCTGGTGGTATTCTTGTAATCACTGAAGGCGTTTTTGGCATGGCAGGCGATCAGGGAAAATTGAAAGAGATCGCTGCACTGAAGAAAAAATATGAATTCCGTTTATTGGTAGATGATGCACATGGATTTGGTACACTGGGTAAAACCGGTGCAGGTGCAGGTGAAGAGCAAGGTTGTCAAGATGATATTGATCTATACTTTTCAACCTTCGCAAAATCAATGGCATCAATTGGTGCATTTATGGCCGGACCAAAGATCATCATTGATTTTATCCGTTATAATATTCGTTCTCAGATCTTCGCTAAGAGTTTGCCGATGCCTATTGTAATCGGTAACCTTAAACGTTTGGAGATGCTGCGCACCATGCCTGAGTTGAAAGATAAGTTATGGAGCAATGCGATGAAATTGCAAAACGGATTGAAAGAAAGAGGATTCGACATTGGAAAAACGGATACGCCTGTAACACCTGTTTACATGAAAGGTGGAGTAGAAGAAGCGACTGCTATGGTGATGGATCTCAGAGAGAATTATCACATTTTCTGTTCCATTGTAGTATACCCAGTTATTCCCAAAGGACATATTATTTATCGCTTGATTCCAACAGCTGCGCATACAGATCAGGATATTGAAGAAACATTGAAAGCATTCAGCGAAACAAAAGCAAAATTGGATGCTGGAGCGTATAAAGCAGAAGCTATTCCTGATATGGCGGAAGCGAAATAAACCTGGCAATATTGAATATCCAATGTTGAATATTCAAATTGGGTGATATAGAAAAGCCGCCATAATTGTTTATGGCGACTTTTCTTTTGATATTTGGTATATGAAAATCGAACATATCGCTATTTGGTGCAGAGATGTAGAGACCATGCGTTCTTTTTATGTCCAATATTTTGATGCTGTTTCTAATGATCTTTATATCAATGAAAAGAAACAATATCGATCATACTTTTTATCGTTCGAGTCCGGAGCCAGATTGGAATTGATGCAAATGAATTCGGTAGTAGAAAATTTGAACGGAACCGGTACGCAGTATTTTGGACTCAACCACTTTGCATTTGCAACGGGTAGTAAGGAATTGGTTGATGAAATGACTTTAAAGTTGTCACGAGCAGGTTTTCAAGTAGTAGGAGAGCCAAGGACAACCGGAGATGGATATTATGAGAGTGTTGTATTAGATCCGGAGAATAACCGAATTGAAATAACGGTATAAAAAAAGCCGATGTTTCCATAAACATCGGCTTTCCTTTTAATAGACAAGCTTATAATTTTTTGATCAGTTCTGAACCTAGCTTTACATACTCATCGTTCTTGGCAGTGGTAGCCAGTTCGATACATTTTTCAGCACTGGTTTTTGCGCCTACTTTATCGCCCATATCACGCTGAATTTTGGCTTTTAATAAGAAGATCCAGAAACCATTTGGATTTACTTCTGTAGCTTTTGTGGCAGCATTCAATGCTTTCGTCATATCCTTATCCCACTCATAGTAGAAATTAGCGGCCGGATAATAAGCATTCGGATTTACTTTTTCAGCACTTAGAGATTTCTCTACTTGAGCGCGTAAACGATCTTTAATATTTGTACTGATAGGGATTCTAACAGAAGTACCTCCCCAGATGATGTTCAAATCGCAAGTTTCAAAAGCAACATTTGAAAACTGCATGGTGAATGTTTCAGTATTACCAGCAGCTTTATCTGCTTTTACTTTGAAACGAACAACATCTTCTGCCTCTTTATATCCATCAGTTCCCCAGTTAGTAAGACCTTTATTTAAGATCACTTCCCAAGTATCTTTTCCTGGAATGGTGTACAATACATAAGATCCTGTATCGAGTTTTTTTCCTCCAATGGTAACATTGTCTGTAAATTTCAGACGGGTTGCGGCATTGGCACCTGTGCGCCATAATTTATTCAGCGGAGCCAGATCACTGTTCTCTTTCATTAAAGAGCGACCATTGATATTTGGACGAGAATAGGTCAATTCAATGCTACCCATACCAAAAGCCTGTGTAATCTTTTGTGTTGTACTAGGCTGTGGCATATTGATTTGAGCAAAGGCATTCAAACTGCAAATAGTTGCAGCTAACAAGAAATACTTTTTCATATGTTTCCAGATTTTAGAGTAGCGAATTTACCGCAATTTCGGCGACCGTACCTACCATTTGTATATTAATCACCATTATTTCTTGAATGCCGGATGAAACTGCTGTAAGGTGTTGCGTAAGAAGTCTCGATCCAGATGGGTATAAATTTCAGTCGTGGTAATACTTTCATGTCCGAGCATTTCCTGTACAGCACGCAGATCGGCACCTCCTTCTACCAAATGGGTTGCAAATGAGTGTCTAAATGTGTGTGGGGAGATATTTTTTGTGATCCCTGCCTTTGCAGCAAGGTCGCGAATGATATAAAAGATCATGACTCTGGTTAGACCTTTGCCGCGTTGATTCAAAAACAAAATATCCTCATATCCGGGAATCATAGGTTGATGTACACGAATATTGTCTTTGTAGAGCTTAATGTATTTGACGGCATCAGAACCGATGGGTACCAATCTTTCTTTATCACCTTTACCGATCACTCGGATAAAACCCACATCCAAATACAAACAAGATATTTTTAAACCCACCACTTCACTTACCCGTAACCCACAGCTGTACATGGTTTCCAAAATAGCTTTATTTCTACCACCTTCCGGTTTGCTTTGATCGATCTTGGAAATGATGAGTTCGATCTCTTCAAAACTCAATACATCCGGTAAAGCTCTTTTGGTTTTAGGAGCTTCCAGTAGGGCAGTAGGATCGGAACTGATGATTTGTTCTGTCAATAAATATTTATAAAAACTCCTGATACCTGAAATGATTCTTGCCTGGGAAGTAGCTGTCATACCCAATTCACTGATCCATTTCACAAACTGTTGGAGATCTTTTAAATCAACGGCAGCAGGGGCTTTGATACTATCGTCTGATGAAAGAAATGAAGTTAACTTGTCTACATCACGCAAATACGCTTCAACGGAATGATCGCTTAACGATTTCTCCAGACGTAAAAAAGCTTTATATCCCTTTTTATAAGCATCCCACATAAAATGAAATGTACAATCAGTGGAGCAAAATGTCAAATATTGATAGGAATAAACGATGCAAATTGTTTTGGCATTGCGGTAGGGGAGACCGATATTGCAAACTCAAAACAGATACTAACTATATTTCGCATGCAGATCAATCTTCGTTCGTTTAAACAGAAAGTAAGACATCATCAAAAAGCTTTCAAAAAGTTTCTAGGTAAGATCGAAAAAAATCCTCCGAGACATTTGGATAAAATAGCAGAAGAGATCGATGCTGAAGTTTGGAAAGAAGTAGATTGTTTGAGTTGCGCCAACTGCTGTAAAAGTATGAGCCCGACTTTTACTAATACTGATATCAAAAGAATAGCTGCACATTTTGATATGTCTGCCAAAGAATTTAAAGATAAATGGTTGTATTTTGATGAAGAAGACAGCGATTGGATGAATAAAAAACAACCTTGTCAATTCTTGGATCTGTCTACCAATATGTGTTCTATCTACGAAGTAAGACCGGCTGATTGTGCAGGATTCCCGCATTTAAAGAAAAAGAAAATGGTAGAATACATTCATGTTCACCAACAGAATGTAGAGTATTGTCCGGCAACATTTAAGATGGTAGAAAAAATGATGCAACGTTTTTCCTGATCAATTGCCGATCAGCAAAGACGTCATGGAGACGGATCCAAAAACAGTTTTATCATTGAAGAATTGAACCTTCTCATCATCCGCTTTCAGTCCTAATGTGTACAACAGCGGCAAATAGTGTTCAGGCGTTGGAATGGATTGACGCACTTCAGCACCTAAATCTTTGTAATTCGCTAATGATAGGTGATCATTATCAGCAATCAATTTTTTGAGTGTTTGATTGGCTTCTTCCGCCCAATCGTACCCCTTCTCGGGAGTTTTCCAATTCATCACACCTAAGTTGTGCACCATATTACCACTGCCGATGATGAGTACCCCTTTGTGTCGTAAAACATTCAATTCTCGTGCAAGTTGATAGTGCCACAAGGGATCTTGTAATTGATTCAAGCTTAACTGCACCACGGGTATATTAGCAGCGGGATACATATGTTGTAAAATACTCCAGCAGCCGTGATCCAATCCCCAACTTAGATCCTTTTCGATAGGAGTTGTCTGAACAGACGCAATCGTATCATTCGCTAAGGTCAAACTTCCCTTAGCCGGATATTGCAGATCAAAGAGACGTTGCGGAAAGCCATAAAAGTCATGAATGGTCTTCGGTTGCTCCATTGCTGTTACAAACGTGCCCCTTGTTTCCCAATGTGCGGAAATACAGAGAATAGCAGTTGGCTGTGGTAGTCCTTTTGCTGTTTCCTGCCATCCCTTTGAAAACTCATTCACTTCAAGCGCATTCATCGGACTGCCATGTCCCGCAAACACTACCGGCATCTTTTGCTGGGTGTGTGTATTTCCTAAGGAGGATGAAAATGAACTGAGGGTCTGCATATTCAATGTTTAAACATCAAAATTAGTGATTTTGATCCATTGACATTGTTAAAAGTAAACATCTTCGATTAAAAAGGTCTCTTTAGCAATACCCTTGACCAGTGTTATCGCTATCACATCAAATTGGATATATTTCCATTCCGGATGTAGGTACTGGAACTGTTCAGCTGCATTTTTTAGATGGGTCATCTTCTCACGTGTGATACTCTCTTCAGGTCTCCCAAAGCGTAAAGAATTGCGTGTTTTTACTTCAATAAAATGAAGCTTGCCTTTTTTACAAGCAATGATATCCACTTCCCAATGTTTGTACCTCCAGTTTCTTTCTAAAATTTGATACCCTTTTTCTATAATGAATCCACAAGCCATTTCTTCGCCCAAGTTGCCCGTTTCAATATGTTTGTGCATAAACTATTTCGTTAAAAATGAATGATTTGATACGATTTCATAGGAATTGAACGTTCTTGCAAAAGTTTCGATATGTCAAATCACTATTCCATCCTGAAATTGCAAGGTAAGGTTCAACACTACGAGTGGGGCGGATATACGTTTCTGCCGGAGTTGTTGGGCATAAATAACAAAGAAAACAGGCCTTTTGCCGAATATTGGTTAGGGGTTCACCCTTTAGCATCAGCCTATGTTGATATCGATAATCGTCAATTGCCATTGCAAGCATTGATCGACCAAGAACCATCCAAAGCATTGTCGCCGGAACTGCTTCAAAAGTTTGGCAACATCCCTTATTTACTCAAGGTGATGGATGTTCGCGAAATGTTGTCCATACAAGTTCATCCCAGTAAAGAGAATGCCATTGCAGGTTTTGAACGAGAGAATCAAGCCGGTATTCCTTTGAATGCACCCAATCGGAATTATAAAGACCAAAATCATAAGCCGGAAGTGATGCTGGCTATCAGTGAGTTCTGGCTGTTACATGGATTTAAACAAAAAGAACAACTGGAGAAGATTTTAAATGAAGTGATCGAGTTTCAAATTCTGCTCCCATTATTCAAACGCGAGGGACTTCAGTCTTTGTATCGTTTCATCATGGAAATGGAGCAGCAAAGTATCAATGATCTGTTGTTGCCTTTGATCAAACGTGAAATTCGTCACAAACAGGAAGGAGCTTTGACCAAAGCGGATCCGGGCTGGTGGGTGGCCAAACATTTCAATGATCAATCACCCACGGGTGACATTGATCGAGGTATATTTTCTATTTATTTTTTCAATATCGTTTGTCTTCAACCCGGAGAGGGGATATTCCAAGGCGCGGGAGTGCCTCATGCTTATTTAGAGGGACAAAATATTGAGTTGATGTCGAACAGCGATAATGTGCTGCGAGGCGGACTTACAAAAAAGCATATCGATGTACCAGAATTGCTGGCGAATACAGACTTCAGTCCAATTACGCCTTCAATTTTAAAGGGAAAGATGATGAGGGATGGTGAATGTGTATTTCATTTTCCGGTGCCTGATTTTTCACTTACTCATCTTGTATTGCAAGGAAATACCATTTTTGAAGACAAGGCTTTTTCTCCCGAAATCTGGATCGTGATAGAAGGCGGGGTGATCATCAATCAGCAAATGGTGATCAAAAAAGGGGAGTCCTTTATTGTATTTCCGGGACAATCCTACCAATTGCTATCCTCCGGTAAAACTTCATTGTACAAAGCTTTTGTATCTGTATCAGATGCTTATTCACAGGATGAGGAAAATTGAGGTCAAAACTTAGCCCATAACACCTATTTTTGTCCCTGAAATTCTTAACGATGAAATTGAACCGTTCACTTATTGTTTCTCTGGTATTGACCATTTTTCTAAGTGCGATCTATCGCGCGATGCCTAACAGACCATGGGGTTTTGCTCCTCAGTTTGCGATTGCACTTTTTGCAGGTGCCATTTTTGTTAAGGATAAGAAATGGGCTTTTGCGCTTCCTTTGATCTCTATGTTTCTCTCTGATTTGTTGTATCAGTTTTTATACAATAAAGGATTGACTGAAATACCCGGATTTTATAAAGGTCAGTGGGTGAACTATCTATTATTTACCAGCTTGACCATTTTTGGATTCATGGTACGTAGTCAAAAGCCTATGCAAGTGTTGGGAGCTTCTATTGCCACTCCAACTACTTTCTTTTTGATATCAAACTTTATGGTATGGGCCGGTGGCGGTGGATTAAAGCGTCCGCAAACTTTTGAAGGCTTGATGATGTGCTATAATGACGCATTACCTTTCTATGCCAATAGCTTAATGGCAACTGCTATTTTCAGTGCTATCCTCTTCGGCGGATATTATTTTCTGAATCAGTCGATCGCCAAGAAGAATATCTCTTTATAGAAATGATCTTTTTATAAACAAAAGTCCGCAGCTATCACTGCGGACTTTTTTATTTCAGCAGAATGAGCTCCGAAAAATAGTATTGATCGTGTTGTAGTGGTTGTTTTACTTGTATTTGAAGCGGATGATGGAATAATGGGCAGTCATAAACCAATGTATGAAACTCTCCATTTTCACCGCAGGCGTCTACTCCCAATGCTTCTAATTCATCGATCAATGATGGTGTCAGTGTTTTTCCGATAAAAGAAGCGCCCATCACTTCATTGCAACTGACGATCATTGTTTGAATGCCATTGTCTAACATTTGCATCACCAATGATCTTCGGTCTTGATGCCATAAGGGTAGAACTGCTGTGAGTCCGACCGTGCTACACACTTTTTCTTCCCAATCGCGATGTGCCTGAAGATGAATATCTCCAAACACTGCATGTGTTACAGCGTATTTTTCTTTGAGTTGTTGCAATCCTGTAGTAAACCTTTGCTCATATTCTTGCCAGCTACTGCTGATCAGGTGTATAGGTAATTGAGCAGCTTCTGCCTGTGCTTCTAAGATAGACGCGGGTATGCCATGACTTCTGGAAATTTTTCCATTTTCATTCATGACATTCAAAAGAACAGAAGGAGTGTATCCTTGTTCGATCGCTTTCATCAATGCAAAACAGCTATCCTTGCCACCACTCCAAGAACTTAAACAATTGTTCAATTTGAAAATTTGAATATTTGAAAATGATCTACACTGTAGAAAGTGATACTCTTTTATTCCGAAGAATTCTCAAACACTTCATCTACTAAAAGATGAGTCCCATCCGCAGCGCTAGTAGCCAGTTCATCACAACGATTATTCCATGGATTATTGGCATGTCCTTTCACCCAAACAAAACGAACCTGAAAATGATTGGCAATGGCTTTGTATCGAAGCCAAAGATCTTTATTCTTCTTACCACCTTTGAAATCTGTTCGTATCCAATTATCCAGCCACTTCTTTTCAACTGTATTCACGATATACTGACTATCAGTGTAAATCGTTACAGCAATATTTCTTTTGGTCAACGATTCCAATGCCACGATCACTGCCAGCAATTCCATTCGGTTATTTGTTGTATGTCGATAACCTGCTGAGATCTCTTTTCGTTTTTCACCCCACATTAATACAATACCATAGCCACCCGGACCCGGATTACCACGTGAAGACCCATCGGTATAGATGACTAGTTGATGTCCGTTAGATGTGCTCATGCCAAACGGTAGGTTCCTTTCATGTACAATACTGCTTTACCGGCAATGGTTACTCTATCACCATTGATGCCACACCATAGATCGCCTCTGCGTTTTGACAACTGCTCTGCTTTCATCGATGTTTTATTCAATGCTTTTGCCCAATAGGGAATCAAGGTTGCATGTGCAGAACCTGTTACCGGATCTTCTCCAATCACAGAATTGGGAACAAAGAAGCGGGATACAAAATCTGCATTGTTTCCTTTTGCAGTAATAATGATACCCAATGTCTCCACTTGATTCAACTGTACAAAATCGGGGATCACTTTTTCAATTTCTTCCTGTGATTCGTAGATCAGAAAATAATCTCTTGAACGCAATACCTGTTGAGGACGAATGCTAAAACCTTCCAACAAATGAGCAGGAATTTCACAAGGCTGTGGCATACGAGCCGGAAAATTCATTTCCATCAGATCGCCGTTCTTAGTAACGGTGAGAAGTCCGCTTTTGCTATGAAAACGAATCGTATCCTGTTGATACCCTAACTCATTAAAAAGTACATAAGCTGTAGCAAGGGTAGGGTGTCCTGCCAGATCTATTTCCAACTCGGGTGTGAACCAACGGATATCGTAATCCCCATCAGGTCTCTGAACAAAGAAAGCAGTTTCTGACAAATTGTTTTCGTTTGCCAACTGTTGCATCGTGGCTGTGGAAAGCCATTCCGTAAGTGGACAAACAGCTGCAGGATTTCCGCCAAATACATGATCTGTAAATGCGTCAACAGTATAAATAGGGTAATTCATATGCTTCAATTAATCAGCAAAGTAAATTGTTTCAAGCATATCATTCCTTACCGTTGACCATAAATTCACAGGTACTTATCAAACCTGAAATACGCCTGTGCGAAGCGTATCCATATCAGGATTATGATTGGCCGCATGTAATCCTTCAGCGATCACTTTTCTGGTTTCTGTTGGATCAATGATACCATCTACCCACAATCTTGCCGCTGCATAATACGGAGTAGTTTGTCGCTCATACCTTCCCTTGATCTCTTTCAACAATTCTTGCTCTTGTTCTTTATCAACCTCTTTTCCTTGTGCTTTCATAGATGCTACCTGAATTTGTGCCAATGTCTTGGCAGCCTGTTCTCCACCCATCACCGCGATCTTTGCAGAAGGCCATGCATAAATAAAACGTGGATCATACGCTTTTCCACACATCGCATAATTACCCGCACCATAACTGTTACCTACAATAACAGTGATCTTTGGAACGACGGAATTCGCAACTGCATTCACGAGTTTTGCTCCATCTTTTATGATGCCGCTGTGCTCGCTTCTGCTGCCAACCATAAATCCTGTTACGTCTTGTAGGAATACCAGTGGAATTTTTTTCTGATTACAATTGAGAATGAATCTTGCAGCTTTGTCTGCACTATCATTGTAAATCACACCGCCGATCTGCATCTCGCCTTTTTTATTTTTACAGATCAGACGCTGATTCGCTACGATACCAACAGCCCAGCCGTCGATACGTGCATAGCCACATAAAATGGTTTTACCATAATCTTGTTTGAACTGATCGAATTCACTGTTATCAACGATGCGTTCAATGATATCAAGCATATCATATGGCTTTAAGTTCCCTTCCGGGATAATGCCATACAATTCTTTGGGATCTTTTTTAGGAGGCATGGATGGAATGCGATCAAAACCCGCAGTACCGGGTGCACCTAGCTTGTTCATGATCTTTTTGATATGATCCAAGCAATCATGTTCGGTTTTAAATTTATAATCTGCAATACCACTGATCTCTGTATGCGTAACAGCACCACCCAATGTTTCATTATCAATGTCTTCACCGATCGCAGCTTTCACCAAATAAGCACCGGCTAAAAAGATACTTCCATTGCCTTCCACCATCAATGTCTCATCACTCATGATAGGTAAGTAGGCTCCACCGGCAACACAAGCTCCCATTACTGCAGCAATCTGTGTAATACCCATCGCACTCATTCTCGCGTTATTCCTGAAGATGCGACCGAAGTGTTCTTTATCGGGAAAGATCTCATCTTGCATGGGAAGAAATACACCCGCACTGTCTACCAGATAAATGATCGGCAACTTATTCTCCATTGCAATTTCTTGCATCCTTAAGTTCTTCTTTCCGGTGATCGGAAACCAGGCACCTGCTTTCACGGTTTGATCATTGGCTACAATTACCGCTTGACGACCACTGATGTATCCAATACCGGCTACCGTACCCGCTGATGGACAACCACCTTCTGCTTCATACATTTCGAAACCTGCAAAACCACCTATTTCAACAAATGGTTTGTCTTGATCGCATAAGTAATCGATACGTTCACGCGCAGTCAACTTATTTCGCTCTCTTTGCTTTTCGATGGATTTTTTTCCTCCACCTAATTTAATTTTCTCAAAATGTTGCTCAACTTGTCGGAGCATTAGTTTCATCCAGTCTTCATTACGGTTGAATGCCATATCTGTCATACGAACAATTGTTAGTTTTGCAAAGATAGGGGGCAGTTGTTCATCTATCCGATAAAAATTCTATAACAAATGGTCTTTTTATCAATTCTCTCTTAAGTCTGGTATGCGTGATCATTTTAGTTTATTTTTAGAACATGTCATTTGATTACATCATCATTGGTGCCGGATCAGCAGGTTGTGTATTAGCCAATCGTTTATCCGATGATCCCACGCATAAAGTATTGTTATTGGAGGCGGGTGGACCAGACAAGAAGATGGAGATACATATACCGGGTGCATACAGTAAACTGAATAGGTCAGAGGTAGATTGGGCATTTTGGACCAAGCCACAAAAAAATATCGATCACCGACGATTGTTTATTCCCAGAGGAAAAACACTAGGGGGAAGTAGTGCTACCAATGCAATGGCCTATGTAAGAGGTAATAAAGCAGACTTTGATGAATGGGCATCCTTTGGTAACAAAGGGTGGGATTATAATTCCGTTTTGCCCTACTTTAAAAAATCTGAGCACAATGAAAATTTCGGAGGCGAATATCATGGATGGGATGGGCCATTGAACGTTATTCATTCCATGCAGCCTCATCCATTGGGGGAAGTGTTTGTACAAGCTTGTGAAGAAATAGGCATACCTCGCAACGATGATTACAATGGTGCTCAGCAGATCGGAGCCTCCATGCTTCAATTCACCATTAAGAACAATCAAAGACATAGTACTGCAACTGCCTTTTTGAAGCCTGCCATGAAAAGAAAAAATCTGACGGTACGAACCCATTGTCAGGTAAAAAATATTCTTGTTGAAAATGGTAGAGCAGTGGGGGTGGAAGTCATGGTGGGACAAACAGGTGCTGAACGAATCAATTGCTCTAAGGAGGTGATTCTTTCAGCAGGGGCTATTCAATCACCACATTTATTGATGTTATCAGGTATTGGTGATCCCATTGAATTAGGGAGACAAGGGATCAATATCATTCATCCTTTACCCGGTGTTGGAAAAAATTTGCAAGATCATATATGGACGGGGGTGTCAGTGAATACCATCATTCCTACATCCAATGCTTTATTATCACCCTTGAATATGGGAAAAGCTTTGTTGCAACATCTTTTACTTAAAAAAGGACCGTTGGGAAATAGTCCGTTAGAGGCCAATGCTTTTTATAGTAGTTCAGGAACAGACAGACCTGATATACAGTTTCATTTTGCACCTATCGGTATTGCGGATGATTATAGTACTGACATGTACAATCTGAATACTTTTCCACGTAAAAACGGATTTGGTATCATGGCCATCCTCTTACATCCGGAAAGCAGAGGGACTATCGGATTAAAAAATTCAAATCCAAACGATGCACCGATCATTGACCATCATGTTTTTGAACAATCCACGGATCGGGAACAGTTGGTGTTGGCATTGAAAAAGGCCATTGAAATTGCACAAACACAAGCGTTAAGTGCTTATGCGGATGGAGATATTTCGCTTCCCAAAAACTATACAAATGAGGCAGCCTTGAAAGAGCATATCAATAAAAGTCTGGAGACCTTATACCATCCGGTAGGTACTTGTAAAATGGGGAATGATGAGTGGTCGGTTGTTGATCATGAACTTAAAGTGCATGGTATTCGCTCTCTTCGTGTAGTAGATGCCTCCATTATGCCAACCATCGTTTCCGGTAATACAAACGCAGCAACCATTATGATCGCAGAAAAAGCATCCGATCTCATCTTACACCGATCATAAGCACCTACATTTGCTCACCTAGTTGGGAATAATGTGTTTTTTTTACACATTAATCCCTATTTTAGTGATACCAAAAATTGCTTGCAGTGGCTACGACGAAAAAAATGATTGCATCAGCCAATGGCAAATCTGTGCCGTTACCTGATGCTGACTCGCTGAATACCAAAAAGAAGACGGCTGGAAAACGCTCTTTAAAAAAGGATGATACATCGCTGATTTCCGATAAACACAATCAGAAGAAAGTTAAGACAGCTAAGAAATCCAGCCCTATAACGGGTAAAAAAATCACTTTCCATCTTAAATTTCATACCACATTCGGACAGGATCTTTTTATCACGGGTAATCACCCATTATTGGGGGATAATGATCCTGCCAAAGCGCTGCCGCTTCAATATTTTAATGAAGAATATTGGTCTGTTACCATTGACCTGAAAGAAACATCCTCCAATCAAGGTGTGATCGTATATCAATACATTTTGCGCAATACAGATGGCACTTTGAGTTATGATTGGGGAAACGACAAACAATTAGATCTTGGCGCCATCAATGCAAAAGAAATACATGTTATTGATGCATGGAATTTTGCCGGGTATTATGAGAATGCATTTTACACCGAGCCTTTCACCAAAGTGTTATTAGCCAACGCACATACACCTCTTACTGTTAAGACACCTCGTACTACTACACATATTTTGAAAGTAAAAGCACCTTTACTCAAAAAAGGTGAAACACTATGCCTTTTGGGAAGTGGTCAGCTATTTCAAAATTGGAATACCGAAAACCCTTTATTACTGAGAAGAAATCTCGGGGAGGATTTTTTTCAAATTCAATTAGACCTTACCAAGGAATCATTTCCCATTGCCTACAAGTATGGTGTTTATGATGTTGATCAGAACAAATTTGTTCGTTATGAAGACGGGAATAACCGTGTATTGTATGACGGCGTTGTAAAAGATAAGCTGAGTCTCATTCATGATGGCTTTGCTGTTCTTCCCAATAATACCTGGAAAGGTGCAGGTGTTGCCATTCCTGTGTTTAGTTTGAGAACTGAACATGGATTGGGAGTAGGAGATTTCAATGATCTGAAACTCATGGTTGATTGGGCTTCCAAGACCGGATTGAAAATGATCCAAATACTTCCCATCAACGATACTACTGCCACACATACTTGGACAGACTCTTATCCTTATGCTGCTATTTCTGCATTTGCATTACATCCGCTTTATCTGCATTTGGATACATTGGTGAAAGAGGACAGAAAGCTGCAGAAACAGATTGCAGTAGAGAAGGCAAAGCTCAATGCATTGGATGTAGTAGATTATCAGGAAGTGATTCAGTTCAAAACAAAACTGATCGCTAGAATTTATGAAGAACAAGGTGCAGCAGTATTGTCATCGACTGACTTCAAACAATATTTCAACGATAATAAACATTGGCTGCAATCATACGCTGTATTTTGTTATTTGAGAGACCAATATGGCACTGTTGATTTCAATCAATGGCCCGCATTCAGGCATTACAATGAGTCTGAGATCGAAAGACTCTCGGCCCCTGATTCTGCAGCTTATAAAGAGATCGCTCTTCATTACTTCACGCAATATCAATTACACCTGCAATTAAAAGAAGCGACCGCATACGCTCATTCTAAAGGTATCATCGTTAAAGGAGATATCGCCATTGGGGTTTACAGACATGGTGCTGATGCATGGCAACATCCTGATCTCTACCATATGGATGCGCAAGCAGGAGCACCTCCGGATGATTTTGCTATCGCTGGACAGAACTGGGGGTTCCCTACCTACAATTGGGAAAGAATGCAGGCTGATGGCTTCGCTTGGTGGAAACAGCGTTTCGAGCAGATGAGTTATTACTTTGATGCATTTAGAATAGATCATATTCTTGGTTTCTTTAGAATATGGAGTATTCCTATGCATGCGGTAGAAGGAATATTAGGTCGCTTTGTTCCGGCTATTCCTGTTCATATCAATGAATTCCAATCGAGAGGTATTTCTTTTGATCACCATCGTTTTACCCAACCCTTTATACATGAAAATGTGTTGTGGGAATTATTTGGATATGACAACGAATTAGTAAAAAAAGAATTTTTGAATGTGGATGGATTCGGTCAATATACTTTGAAACCGGAGTTTACTACACAGCGTCAGGTAGAGCAATACTTCAATACGCTTGAAAAAGATGAGCAACATGACAAGGTAAAGCAAGGATTATATAACCTCATCAGCAACGTGCTTCTTTTTGAAGACAGCGAAGGTGATCTTCAACATTTCCATTTCAGGTTCAATATGGAAAGTACGTCTTCCTTCCGTTATCTAGATCAACATACCCAACAGCAACTAAAAGAGCTGTATGTTGATTATTTCTTCCGTCGCCAAGATGATTTTTGGATGAAGGAAGCCATGAAAAAATTACCGGCACTCAAACGAGTGACCAATATGTTGGTATGTGGCGAAGATCTTGGATTGGTACCGGCTTGTGTTCCTGATGTTATGAGACAACTGGGACTGTTGAGTTTGGAGATTCAGCGAATGCCTAAAGATCCCAAGCGCAGTTTCTTTCATCCTGCTGATGCACCTTATTTAAGCGTAGTAACACCTTCTACGCATGATATGAGTACTATACGAGGATGGTGGGAAGAAGATAAAGAAAGGATTCAACAGTTTTATAATAACGAACTCGGACAATCGGGAGAAGCTCCTTACTACTGTGAAGCATGGATCAATACTGCTATTGTGATACAACATTTGTATTCTCCATCCATGTGGACTGTTTTCCAATTACAAGACCTGATGGGAATGGATGCAGCACTGCGTAAGGAAGATCCTCATAGTGAGCGAATCAATATTCCCGCTGATCCAAAACATTATTGGAGATACCGGATGCATGTTACATTAGAATCTTTGTTGCAACAAGATGATTTCAATTCGACACTTCAAGGTTATATCCAACAGAGTGGGCGAAACTAGTAAGGAAATGATTGCTGCTGAATACACAGAGAAACACAGAAAATTTCAGTGTCATTCTGTGTGCTCAGTGGTAATTCAATCATTAACTATCTTTGCTTCTCAAAATACATCTCTTGAAGCTCAGCTATAGACCCATCAATCTTCCTTTTGAATATCCCTTTACCATTTCAAATGGACGTACTAAAACACATCAGCCTTCATTATTAGTGGCCTTAGAACTAGGACCATTCATGGGTTTTGGTGAAGCACCTGCCATCGCTTATTATGATGTTACAGTAGAATCGATGATCGCCGATCTGGAAAAACACCGTCGCATGATCGAAAAATTTGCATTGACGGAACCTGAAAGATATTGGCATTATCTACATCATTTGATTCCCAACAATCCCTTTTTGGTTTGTGCATTGGATATCGCTTGTTGGGATCTTTTTGGGAAAATGAAAGGACGTCCATTGTACGAACTCATGCAAACACAATGGAACAATACACCCGTTACTGATTACACCATTGGTATCGATACCATTGATAAAATGGTTGATAAAATGAAAGCAAAACCATGGCCTGTTTACAAAGTAAAGCTTGGAACAGAAAATGATATTTCGATCATTCAAGCGTTACGCGAACATACCGATGCCGTTTTTAGAGTAGACGCCAATGCAGGTTGGACAACAGAAGAAGCATTGGAAAAAATTCCGCAACTGGCAGCATTAGGAGTAGAGTTCATCGAACAACCGCTTGCTAAAGATAATTGGGAAGGGATGAAAATAGTATACCAACAATCTCCTTTACCATTGTTTGCGGATGAAAGTTGTGTATCAGAGCAGGACGTAAAAAAATGTGTAGATCATTTTCATGGCATCAATATCAAACTCACCAAATGCAGTGGTATCACACCCGCCATCAGAATGATCCAAGAAGCAAGAACATTGGGATTACAGGTGATGATGGGCAGCATGAATGAATCGGAAGTAGGTTCTGCAGCCATTGCTCATTTTCTTCCGCAATTAGATCATGTAGATATGGATGGACCGCTTTTATTGTCTCAATCTATTGCAACAGGCTTAACGTATGAGAATGGAAAAGTATCAGTATCCGGGAAGCCCGGATTAGGTATTCAGTTTAGATAACTATGTGTCTTCATAGATGCCTTTTTAATGTGTAATTGAATTCACATTTCCCTAACAGAATCATTCTTTTTTGGCATCCGGTTTGGCTTTATAAGTGTATAAAACCGTGAACCATGAAAAAGAAAATTTTACCCATGCTGATCGTCTTATCTCTTTTGATGATCGACACAGTTCAAGCTCAGGTTAGATTGAATGTGAACGTCAATGTGGGGCCTCGTCCGGCTTGGGGTTTACCCGGCAACCATATAGGAGATTATTATTACTTCCCCGAGATCGATATGTATTATAGCATCCCCAGAAGTCGCTTTGTGTATTTAGAGCGTGGTCGCTGGGTATATGTATCCGATCTTCCAAGAGCGTATCGTCATTATGATTTGCATCGTGGATATAAAGTGTTGATCAATGATCCGGATCCATTCAGTCACTCACAATTTTACCGCGATCGTTATGCCCGACAGTATATGGCTTATCGTCCGCCCGTGGTTATCGTTGACAAACGAAGAGGACATGATCGTTGGGACAGAAGAGATCGTGATGATGACAGACGCGATAGAGATCGAAGAAGATGGTAGTTATTGAGAAAAGCGGGTGTCTTTGCCCGCTTTTCTTTACTTGTATTTGTTTAATCCTATGGAAGTACCGATTTTCGGGGTCTATGACACCTGAAAGAAGAGAAAAGTTACTACGCGTTTTACATCAACGTCAACCCAATTTGGCTGTAGTCATGGAAAATGTCCAGGATCCGCATAATATATCAGCTGTGATGCGAACTTGTGATGCAGTGGGTATTCAGGATATTTTTATCCTGACCACAAAGATACCACGACATGAAAAATTTGGTCCTAAAAGTAGCAGTAGCGCAGCTAAGTGGTTGACGATACATCAGTTTGAAGATGCACAAGCCTGTTTTAGTGAACTGAGAAAAAGGTATTCTCGTATTTTAACAACACACTTGTCTTCTGATGCAGTAAGTTTATACGATATCGATTTTACCGAAAGTATAGCATTGGTTTTTGGTAATGAACATTCGGGTGTGAGTGAAGAGATCAGGGCTTTGGCAGATGGTAATTTTATTATTCCGCAAATGGGTATTATACAGAGTTTGAACATTTCTGTGGCATGTGCTGTAAGTATCTATGAGGCATATCGTCAAAAAAGCAATGCCGGACATTATGATCAACCTTCCATGTCAGAGGAAAGAAGTTTACAATTATTGAATGAGTGGGGGTTCAAACAAGATGATGGCAACTAAATGATTGTTATGAAAAAAATATGGATCGTATTATTGGTTGTATTAGCTACAACAAATATTCAGGCTCAGGAAATCAAGAAGGTGAAGATCAATGATCTCGTTAAAATCATCGATACCAGTTCTGTTCCACTGGTCATCAATTTTTGGGCGAGCTGGTGTGCACCTTGTATTAAGGAAATACCCTGGTTTGAAAAATCAGTAGCAGAGTTCAAGGATCAGAAAGTAAAGTTGATTCTTGTAAGTTTAGATTTTGCTGAAGATTATCCAAAAGGCATTGCTGATTTCGCAAAAAAGAATAATTATCGTTCCACCATTGTATGGCTGGATGAAACGAATGCAGATGAATTCTGTCCCAAGATCGATGAAAAATGGGATGGAGCTATCCCTGTGACATTGATGGTGAATAAGCAGCGTCAATATCGTCAATTCTTTGCGCAGCAGTTACCTGAGCAAAGATTGGTACAGGAATTACAAAAATTAGTGGGGCAGTAGGCTATTGTATGTATTCACTCTCAGCCTCTTCATTCATTTGCTTACGAAGTTTTTCGGTCAGATAGATCGCATAACCGAGTGCCATTAAACTACAAGTGGCCAGCAAAATACCGGTAATGCTTCCATAATGAATTCCTTCAGCGATCGCATAAGTGATGCCTAATAGCAGCACTATAATGATAACAGGTTTCATATTGCAGGTTTTGGTTACTAACAAGATGCCTATCCGAATAAATTCCATAAAAAAGCCGCTATTTTTTACAGCGGCTTTTAGAATTCAGATTGATCTTAGCTTCTTTTGATCGAGCAGCCTACAGAGCGACTTTCTTTAACAGAAATAGATTTTCCCGCAGTAAGCTCATTGATGGCCTCTTTTGCATGAACACGTTTTACGTTTCCACCATCATTTGGATTATCATCGATAGCGCCTTTATATTGAAGTTTAGCGTTTGCATCAAACAGAAATAATTCAGGTGTTCTGGAAGCACCAAAGGCATTAGCGATCTTGGAATCTGCATCTACAGTGTAGTAAAAGTCATACCCCTGCTTTTGTGCATAAGCTTTCATGGCTTCGTAAGAATCATCACCATCTCTGGTGCCTTCATTCGAGTTCAATAAAATAATTCCGATATTGTTCTGCTTGGCATAGGCTGCAATGTCCAGTGTTCTTTGTTGGTTTTTGATCACATACGGGCAAGTATTACAAGAAAACATTACCAGCACTCCGTTGGCTTTCATGGCATCTTTGATCGAGATATCTTTTCCTGATACATCCTTCATCTTTACGTCTTTCATTGGCAGATCCGAGCCAACAGCAAGTGATTGTGCTTGTACACAGAATGCAATAATTGCAAGAGACAGTGATAATAGCAACTTTTTCATAATAGATGGTTTTTTATATTGACAAATGATAAGCATTACTTGTTCATGTGGCGACAAGTATTTTCATCTGTGCAAAATCAGGAGGCGTTTAGACTTTCTCTTTTAATTTCCGGGCTTCAGCTTCTTTAGTAAGATACGTTATGCTGACATTTAATTCAAAGCCTATTAATAAAATTAACGAATTGATATAAATCAGCAACATCATGATGAGAACAGTACCAATCGATCCGTAGATCTTATTGTAGCTGGAGTTGGCGAAAAGGCTTACCCAATATGAGAATACGAGGGTAGTGGCAAGGGTTAAAAAAGTAGCCAATAAAGTACCCGGAGATGCCAGCTTCCAGCGTTTTTGCACCGATGGGGCATAGCGATAGGTGCATGCAATGCCATAGAAGACCAGTCCAATGATAACCAACCATCTGGCGGCATTCCAGACCGGAAGTAATGTTTTGGATTTGATATTGAATAGTTTTTTCAATAAGCTGAATAGTTGGTCTTGACCGATCAATACTAAAGAAGATCCGATCACCAATAAGATCAGTATGGCTGTTAATTGAATGGCTCTCCATCGTTGATGGAAAATAAAAGCCTTCTGCTCTTGGATCGATCTATCAAAGGTTCGAATGATCCCGATCATGGCATTGGATGCATAAAAGATCAGTAATACAAAACCAAATGAAAAAATACCCACATGCTTTTTCAAGAGATCATTCATGATATCCCGAACAAAACGATAAGTTTCAGAATTGGGCGTGATATCTTTAAAAAGACTGAGTATTTGTTTGTCTACTTCGAAGGAATCGGGAAAGTAAGGGATCAGTGAAAACAGAAATATCAATGCAGCCGGCAGCGCCATGATCAGATTAAAAGAGATTGCTGCAGCTCTTTCATTCAACCCGACCTTATTGATCTGCTTAAAAAAGAATAAGACCACATCATATAAGGGCAATCCCTGAAACCCCGGAATAATAGTGGTCTTGCTTTTGCGAATCACAAAAGCAATGGGTTTCCAACTGATAATGATGCGTTGTAATTTGATCAAACTATTATCACTTTTTATTAGCCATGTAAATATCTAATTGCTTTTGATACTCTTTGGCATATTTATCATGGGTTGCATAATTATTACTGAAATGATGGTATCCACTAAAGTCGCTTTTAGCAACAAAAAATAAATAATCAGTTTCTGGAGCATTGAGTACGATATCAATTGTTTTAGGAGAAGGGGTACAGATGGGGCCGGGTGGCAGTCCTTTTTTTCGATAAGTATTATAAGGTGATGGATTGGATAAATACTTTTCATAAATACGTGTGATCGTGAAATCCTGCATGGCGTATTTAATGGTAGGACAAGCTTGTAAAGGCATTCCTTTGTTCAATCGATTCAAGTATACGCTGGCGATTTTGTATTTATCTGTATCAAAATTTGTCTCCTCTTCAACTATGGAAGCAAGTGTGTATGCTTCATCTTTTGATAAACCTTTAGCGGCAGCTTTTGCGAGCCTATTATCTTTTTGCCAGAAAAGTTCACTATTGTCTTTGAGCTTTTTTAAAATTTTGATCAAAGGGGTATTCCAGTAAAAAATATACGTATCAGGAATAATGGTGGTGAAGAGTTGTGTGGTGTCTGTATTGAGTTGTTGTAATGAGTCATTGGATCTGAGAAAAGTCATTACTGTTGCTGAATCGGTATTGAATTGTTTGCCGATAAGCTTAGCAAGGTCAGCGGCTGTACGCAATTTATTGATCACTAGTTTCAGCTCGGCTTGTTTGCCATTTCGCAACATTCTGGCGATGTCAAAGGCTGATTGACCTTTCTTCACCTCATATTTTCCGGGTTTGATCTTGCTCCACACGGTGCTTACAGTTCCAACCATTGATAAACCGAGGGTTTGAGAAACGATACCATTCTCTTTTAAGGTTGCTACAACGAACGACTTATCTGTTTTGCCTTGCTCTATGATAAAATAACGATGACTCTCTGTAAAAGAAGTATTACTACCGAATACGAGCCATGCAGAAACGCCAACGATGATCAGTAGGATCAAGATGACCCATCCAACTGTTTTTTTCATACCATCAAATTAAACAAAAAACCCTGTCTGTAGAACAGGCAGGGTTTTTAACTTCTGGGAAGTAAATTATTTTTTTCCTGTATCAGGAGTAGCTGTTGTTGTATTGGCAGGAGTGGTAGCTGCAGGGGCAGGTGCATTGGTAGTAGTGTTCACTTTTTGTAGAACTGAACTATCCACGCTAGCGCCGCCTTTCAGAAACAGGCTTGATACCAACGCCAAAACGGCGATTATACCCGCAAATAACCAAGTTCCTTTTTCAAGAACATCAGTAGTTTGCTTAACACCCATGAATTGATTACTCAAACCGCCAACATTGGCAGATAAACCGCCGCCTTTAGGGTTCTGAATCAATACAACAAAACCAAGCGCCACACAGGCTAACACTATCAAAATCAGAAACAGAATGATCATTTTATATACCTTTTAATTGTTGAATCTTCGCCGCAAAATAAGCGGATTTTTCAGGATTTATGAAACTTAATTTAATGTACAGTTGGATGGCCTTGTCCAGTTGCCCCTGTTTTTCCAGTACTTCAGCCATCGTTTCAGTGACTACTTCTCTGGATTCATTTGAATTTTCAGCGATTAGCGCCACTGCTTGCTCCAAATCTGAGCCGGTTCCTAGGTCAGCAGGCTCATTACTGACATGCTTCATTTGCTTGAGCCAATCAGTGAACTTTCTTAATTGCGAAGTGAGTTTGTCTTGGGGTATCTTGGAAAGATCAATTTTGATGCCCTGGGAGGCAAAATAATCGATCGTATGTAGTCGCTCAGTTTCAATCTCTAATTGAGCTGCCTCATCAATCGGCTTTTTAAAATCAGCTAATTGCTCCGATAATAGACTACTTAGTTTAGCATCCGGCAATGGTAGATCATCTCCATTTTCCTCATATACTTCCTCTGTCTCATCAACTTCCGGTGGATTATCCGGAATTTTTCTTGGATCGATCGATTTAATAATATCTCTGACATCATCCATGCTCGGTATATCGATCGATTTAGAAGTATGAGTTGCAGGCCTGTCATCAACAGGTGTTTCCGGCATGCCAATTTCTACTGTAGTATCAGCATCTTGTAAGAGATAGGATACCCAGAGTGGATTATCAGTAAATAATAAGGATTTGCCTAAGTTGTTATCGCTTGATGAAAGTGTACCTTCTTGCTGACGCTTGGCATTGAATAATAATTCCGCGGGCGCAAAATAAGGATAGGATTGAACCAATGACTCCAACTGGTCGATAGGAACCATTTGCAGTGTTGATTGTCCGGTTAAATGTAATAAGGCTTTGTCCCGAATGGATTTCATAGCGATAAATGTACAAATTGATTACCAGTCAGAAAAAATACGGTTAAATATCTCGTCTACCATATTTCTGACCACTTCATCCAATAATTGAGCTTCTGCTGTATTAAAAGCTAAGTTGGCGCTGTAATCAAAGCTTCTGCTCACCACAAATTCTTTGGTTTCGTTTTCAATATTTTTTCTCAGTGTAATATTGATCGAAACAGTCAGACGATTGGTGCTTGCTTGTCTACCGCTTACCCCTACAGTTTGTGTACCATCATAAGTTGAAATATAGCCATTGATGACATAATCAGCATCATCATTTGATACACGCGTCAACTTGGTTTGATTGGTGATCTTTTGCTGTAGTTTATCATTCAGCTTTGGACTCAATTGCGGATTGATATAACGTGCTTTATTTTCAATGAAACCCAGCTTAATAGTTTTATAGCGTGGATCGATCGCCGCATCATTGAATCGATATGATACTTTACATGCTGAAAAAACCATTACGGTCAATATCAGCAAAGTGTATAAGGGCCAGTTATATTTATGGAAGTTACATCTCATGATTTCAGATTATTCCTCAATATCGTATTCTTTCAGTTTACGGTATAATGTTCTTTCACTGATACCCAGATCAAGAGAAGCATCCCGTCTTTTTCCTTTATGTTTTTTCAAAGCTTTCAAAATCAGTTCTTTTTCCTTATCCATGATGTTCAATGATTCTTCTACCTCCTCATGCTGATGTATATCTTCTTCATGCAGCAGAACCGGTTGTGAGCTCATATTAGCGGGTAATACTGCTGTATGTACAGGAGCCTGATTGCCAAGAGCCGGTGTTAGATCTCCGTTACCATTGCTATGGAAATCCTGCAACAAAGATTCTCTGGTATAGTTGGCTGCAGTGCCTGCCAGAGAAGGATTTTGCAATATTTCCAAGAACATTTTTTTCAATTCTGTTACATCCTTCTTCATATCAAAGAATAACTTGTACAGTATCTCACGTTCATTGGCAAATTCGCCGGAACCACTTGTTGATTGTCCTGCAAGTACCGGCATCCGCGTGTACTTACTTTGATCCGGAAGAAATTGCTGTAGGGTAGTAGCAGAAATATTGTTCGACTGACTCAATACGGATATCTGTTCTGCAATATTCTTTAATTCACGTACGTTACCTTGCCATGGATGATGAATTAACAGGTTTTTAGCGTCATCATCTAATTGTATTGGCTGCGTTTTATATCGCTCAGCGAAATCAACAGCGAATTTTCTAAACAACAATAAGATATCTTCTTTGCGATCACGTAATGCCGGAACACGAATAGGAACTGTACTTAAACGATAATACAGGTCTTCGCGGAATCTTCCTTTTTGTGTGAACTCCAGTAACTCTCTATTCGTAGCAGCAATAACACGTACATCTGTCTTTTGTACTTTCGAAGAACCTACACGAATAAATTCTCCGGTCTCCAATACACGCAACAATCTTGCCTGTGTACCCAAAGGCATTTCACCGATCTCATCTAAAAAGATCGTACCCCCGCTTACTGTTTCGAAATATCCCTTGCGACTATCTACCGCTCCGGTAAAAGCACCTTTCTCATGACCAAATAGTTCTGAATCGATCGTTCCTTCCGGAATAGCGCCACAGTTCACAGCAATAAAGGGATTGTGCTTACGCGATGATAACGCATGTATGATCTGCGAGAACACTTCTTTACCCACACCGCTTTCACCCACAATCAATACAGTTAAATCTGTAGCAGCTACCTGCACAGCTGTATTCAATGCATGATTCAGCGATGGTGAATTACCAATGATACCAAATCGATTTTTTATACTTTGAAGATCCATAGATTTAATTTGATGATCGCGGATGTCAGATGTCTGATATCGAGATCCTTTTTATTATTCCCAGCTTAATTCAACATTCAATATTCAATATTGATCATTGATTATTACACTTCTCTTTCTCCGCGCAGTGTTGTTTTGGTACAATCAGTGGCTTTCACCATTACATAAGTTCCTTTCAAATCTTCATTCAAATCTTTTTTAGGGAAGACGATCACTTTGTTCTGACTGGTTCTACCCATCCATTCTGCATCACTTTTACGGCTATTACCTTCTACCAATACTTTGAAGGTTTTACCCAGATCTTTGAGGTTACTCTGATGCGATAATACTCCTTGCAGATCAACGATCTCTTGCAGTCTTCTTTTCTTTACATCTTCCGGTATATCATCTTCATATCTTCTGGCTGCCAATGTTCCCGGTCTTTCACTGTAAAAGAACATATAGCTCATATCATAACCGCTGTATTGCATGATGCTGAGTGTTTCCTGATGATCTTCCTCTGTCTCGGTACAAAAACCGGCGATGATATCTGAGCTGATACCGCAGTCGGGTAGGATCTCTTTAATACGATCTACTTTTGCCATGTACCATTCACGGGTATACGTACGATTCATCAATTGTAACATTCTTGAACTACCACTTTGAACAGGCAAGTGAATGTATTTACAGATGTTCTCGTATTTAGCCATGGTAAACAATACCTCATCCGTAATATCTTTCGGATGTGAAGTACTGAATCGTACTCTTAAATCCGGACTGATGAGTGCTACTTTTTCAAGTAGTGCGGCAAATGTTACTGTCTCATCTTTTTGTTCATCTATCCAATAATAGCTGTCTACATTTTGTCCGAGTAGGGTTACCTCTTTATATCCTTTATCACACAAGTCTTTTACCTCTTGCAAGATGGAATGAGCATCTCTGCTTCTTTCACGTCCTCTGGTAAAAGGTACCACACAGAAACTGCACATATTGTTACAGCCACGCATGATCGATACAAAAGCACTGATGCCATTGGTATCTAAACGGATAGGAGCGATATCACCATAGGTCTCATCCCTGCTTAGCAATACATTGACGGCTTTTTGTCCGGATCCGGCTTCTTCAATGAGTGCCGGTAAACTTCTATAAGCATCCGGTCCAACAACAATATCCACCAGTTTTTCTTGTTCCAATAATTGGGCTTTCAATCGTTCAGCCATACAACCTAACATACCGATCAACATTCCGGGAGTTCTTTCTTTGATCTTACGAAATTCAGTCAGTCGTTTCCGAACTGTTTGTTCTGCCTTCTCGCGAATGGAACAAGTATTCAATAAAATCAAATTAGCTTCTTCCAAGTTTCTGGTAGCTCCAAAACCGGCGCCATTTAAAATAGAAGCCACCACTTCACTGTCGGCGAAATTCATCGCACAACCATAACTTTCGATGTAAAAATGCTTTTTATACTGATTGGGATCATTTTCAAATGGCTGAAATGCTTCCCCTTGACGGGCTTCATCGTGCACTTTATCTGTCGTAAGCATTGTATTCATAAGGTCTATCTGAAATAATTAGAAGGCAAAATTAACAAAATTGTCTGGTTTTTGTGCCAGTTTGACAGGTTTTCAATGCTGAAAATTCTGTTAATCAATTAGTTTTGCAACGCAAATCCCCCGGTCACATGAAGAAAATGATGTTTTTAATGCTGGTGTTTGGTTTTACATCAGCTGTTTTTTCCCAGGATATCGTTGTCAATAAACTTCGCAGTGAAACTTCGCGAACCATCAAAAAAGATACAGATACCAGTACATGGGTATGGAAAAAAGGTGGCTTACTGAGTGCGAACCTAGCGCAGGGCTCATTGAGTAATTGGGCAGCAGGGGGTGATAATTTCTCATTGGCAGTAAGTTCCTACTTCAATTTTTTCTATTTCTATCGTAAGGATCGTCATAGTTGGGATAACAATTTTGATATGAACCTTGGCTATGTTCAAACCACCAGCTTAGGCGGCAGAAAGAACGATGACCGTTTTGACTTTCTTAGTAAGTATGGTTACAAAATGGATAGTACAGGCAAAGTGTTTTTATCGAGTCTTTTCAACTTCCGTTCTCAATGGTTTGATGGTTACACTTTCTCAGGTGGTATTCCTAGTTTTTCTTCTTCATTCTTATCACCTGCATATATCATCCTTTCAGTGGGGTTTGATTACAAACCTTCTGATAAACTCTCTGTATTCGTATCACCGTTAACATCGAGATGGACTGTGGTCGCGAATAATAAATTATCAACCTTAGGGAAATATGGTGTTCCTGCGGGAAAAACTTCGATCAATGAAATCGGTACGTTCGCTACCATCAACTACAATAATACCATTGCCAAAAATGTAACTTATAAAGGCAGGTTAGATATGTTCTCTAACTATAACAATAAGCCGCAGAATATCGACTTCTTTATGACCAATCTATTCTCTTTCAAGATCAATAAGTTTTTTTCAGCAACTTATAGTCTCGATCTGATTTATGATGATGATGTTCGCTTATTCGGCCCTAACAAAACATCGCCGGGATTACAAACGAAAAGTTTGATCGGTATAGGCTTTCTTAAGCCGCTGAATGTAAGAAAGGGATAAAATGTGAAGATCTCAGAGGGCAGATGTCAGATTTTATTTTTTGCACAATACCACATCTTCCATCTGATGTATACCATCATTTACTGATGACTTTCAACAAATGTTTGATCTTATTGGCTTTATGCGTGAGATCTTGATAGTCTTTATGCATGATGGTGACATGCCCCATTTTTCTACCGGGTTTTGTTTGAAGTTTTCCATACAAATGCACAAATACATTATCCATCTTCAATACTTCTTCCAGATTCTCATAAACAGCTTCACCGGAATATCCATCTGCTCCTAATAAATTCACGATCGCAGAGGGCAAGATGGCATCGGTATTCCCCAATGGATACCCCAACATGATACGCCATAACATATCATACTGACTGGAATAATTGGCTTCAATGGTATGGTGCCCGCTATTATGAACACGAGGTGCAGTTTCATTGACCAGTACTTCCTCATTTTTATCAACGAATAATTCAACCGCAAATAAACCCGGACTATTCAATCCTTTTACGACGCGAAGTGCAATGGCTTCAGCTTTCCAAAATACTTTTTCAGGTAAGGAAGCAGGACTTAATTGATAATCCAATAGATTCAGTACAGGATCAAAGACCATTTCTGCAGGAGGATACAATGCAGTTTCACCTTTATCATTCATAGCAACAATCATGGCGATCTCTTTATGAATAGGTACCATTTTCTCCAGTACCGCGGGTGCATCAAATCCTTTGTCAATTTCTTTTTCGTCGCGTATGATCTGAACCCCTTTTCCGTCGTAACCTCCTTGTCCAACCTTATGTACTGCAGGAAGAAATCCGATATGATCATTTAACTCACTCAGTCGATTGGTGATCACAAATGAAGAGGTGGGAATATCATTGGCTTCATAAAATTGCTTTTGCAGTATCTTATTTTTAATGGTTCTGATAGCTGAAGGTTTAGGATATACTTTTACCCCCTCAGATTCCAGCTTTTCCAACGCATCCACATTTACAGACTCAATTTCAATCGTAAGTACATCCAATCCCTTACCAAAAGCATACACGGCATCAAAATCATTGATATCTCCTTGAACAAAGTGATGACAAAGATGAGCAGCCGGGCAGTTGGGATCATTTTCCATTACCCATGTTTCCACTGTATAATTCGCTGCTGCCTGCAATAACATGCGGCCGAGTTGTCCACCGCCAAGAATTCCTGCTTTCATATTTGCGAAGATAAGGGATGTGGGGGTTAGGTGCAGAGAGTGAGGTGGGGGTACTAGGTTCTGGGGACTCGGTACCTAACCCTAAAATCCCTAATTTTGAACCATGCTTCCCGACTATCCACATAAAATCTTTGGTGATAAGCGCAGTTGCTATTGCTTGTTAATGGAAGCATTGGCTATGGATGCATGTTAGTATGCATGATCACGTAGATTATTTTCTTTTTTCATTCATCTTTTAAACATATTGTATGGAATCGATTGCTACTTCTATGGTACAGTCAACTACCACTGATTTTTTACCCTTACAGGGCACTGATTATGTTGAGTTTTATGTGGGTAACGCTAAGCAAGCAGCCCATTTTTATAAAACTGCATTTGGATTTCAAAGCCTCGCTTATGCAGGCCCGGAAACCGGTGTGAAAGACCGCGCCAGCTATGCGGTTAGACAGAATAAATTGACTTTTGTTTTCACTACTGCATTGCGTACAGACAATCCGATCGCAGATCATGTGTACAAACATGGTGATGGTGTGAAAGTATTGGCGTTGAAAGTGAAAGATGCTACTGATGCCTGGAAGCAAACCACGCAACGAGGTGGTAAAAGTTATTTGGAACCACAAAGATTGACAGATGATTTTGGAGAAGTGGTTATCAGTGGTATTCATACTTATGGTGATACCGTGCATCTATTCATTGAAAGAGAAAATTATCAGGGGGCATTTTTACCCGGGTATAGAAAATGGGAAAGCCATTATAATCCAAGTGAAACAGGTTTATTGTATGTAGATCATTGTGTAGGAAATGTTGGATGGAATCAAATGAATCCATGGGTAAAATTTTATGAGGAGGTAATGGGCTTTAAGAATATTCTCAGCTTTGATGATAATGATATTTCAACTGAGTATTCTGCATTGATGAGTAAAGTGATGAGTAATGGGAATGGTTTTGTAAAATTTCCCATCAATGAGCCGGCAGAAGGAAAGAAAAAATCTCAAGTAGAAGAATACCTGGAGTTTTATAACGGAGAAGGTTGTCAGCATGTCGCCTTAGCAACCAATGACATCGTAAAAACGGTAACAGATCTGCAAAACAGAGGGGTGGAGTTTTTAAAAGTTCCAACAACTTATTACGATGACCTGTTGGATAGGGTAGGACATATCGATGAAGATCTGAATCCTTTGCGTGAATTAGGTATTCTGGTAGACAGAGATGATGAGGGATACTTATTACAAATATTTACTAAGCCCGTAGAGGATAGACCCACATTGTTCTTTGAAATCATCCAAAGAAAGGGGGCGAAAAGCTTCGGGAAAGGGAATTTTAAGGCACTTTTTGAAGCGATAGAAAGAGAACAGGCAGACAGAGGTAACCTGTAAATCCTTATGTTGATATTGACCGGAATCTCTTTACAGATTCCGGTTTCTTTTTATACAATAAAATTGACTAAAAGTCGTTTCAATTTAACAGTAGATTGATTTTACCATTTAGTATTTTGCGCCCATGAAACACCCCCTGATGTTCGTTTGTACCCTGATAATTTCCGTTTCTGTATTCGGACAGTCGGGTTTTATTGACAATCAGCGTGTTTTTCCACGGGTAGCACAGGCCATTCGTACCAAAGAAGATAGCCTGAAGAAACAGTTTGCTTCCGCCAAATTATCCTGGCCTGCAAAAGATATGTATATCCGTAGTTTTAAGTATGATAGTCAATTAGAAGTATGGGTAAGAAATACTTCAGCAGAACCTTATAAGTTATTCAAAACCTATAAGATATGCGCTCTTTCAGGAACGCTTGGGCCTAAAAGAATGGAAGGTGATTACCAGGTTCCGGAAGGGTTTTATTATATCAATGAGTTCAACCCCAAAAGCATGTATCATCTATCATTGGGATTGAATTATCCCAATGCATCTGATTTGTTTTTGAGCGATTCGATTAAACCGGGAAGTGATATTTACATCCATGGAAGCTGTATTACGGTAGGATGTATCCCTATACAAAATGATCAGATCGAGGAATTATATGTGTTGGCTTCTCACGCACGAAACCAAGGACAAGACTTTATACCGGTACATATTTACCCTGTTCGCTTTAGTAATAACAGGAGCCAAGAATACCTTGATAGAAATAGTAAGGAAGATAAAGAATATCAGAAGTTCTCTACACGCTTAAAAGAAGTGTACGATTATTTCGAAGAAAACAAAAAGCTTCCACTCATCTCAGTGAACAAAAAAGGAGAGTACGTGATCTTGTAATGTCAGATCGCAGATCTCAGATTTTTGAGAAAAAGTATATCTCCTACACAATTAAAAAAGTCCCAAGCCGGTTCCTCACTATTCACTATTCCATCTCTTCCTAACGACATGATACAATTGCATCGCGTCAGGAGTGAGTTTGAAATAGAATATTCCGGCGATCATAATAGTAGAAAAGACGGCTACATTACAAATGATCTTAGTCCATCCATCGAATCCACTAAAAACTTGTTTACAAATAAAATAAGCAGCTATGGCCAAGAGTAATGAATACAAGGTTTTCATTGTGAATGGCTGCATATTGAATTTTTGTCTTAGAAATTCATAACGAATAAAATTAAAAGTGGCATAGGCTATCAATTCTGCATAAGCCGACCCAATAATGCCATAGTTTTTGATCATAAAATAGGTGAGTGGTAGTCGAAGTCCAATTAAAACTACACCGCTGATAAAATCAAATCGCCAAAGAGTAGATGTATTAATCACCATAGCGTTTAATCCGGTACCTGCATCAATGATTCGCACAAGACTGAGCACAAACAATACATTTAGTCCATCAAGGTATTCTTTTTGAATATTTAAAACATTGATACCATCCTTTACAGTAAGCCATATATTACCAAAAATAAAAAGAGACATCAATAACAAATTGATGCAAGACCTTGTGTAGATGCGATTGATTTCGTTATAGTTTTTATCTTTCCATGCCTTAGCTAGAAAACTAGCTGACACCGCTTGAATACTACGCTGCGGAACTTGAATGACATTTGCCGCATATTGCGCAAAAATAAAAATCCCAACAGCTTTTAATCCTTGAAATCCAGCAATAATAAAGCTATCAATGGTTGCAGCAACAGAAGCAATCAGCGTTCCTCCATACAGCAAAGCTTGCATGGATATTATCTTTTTCCAAAATTTACTAGTGACCCTGCTAATGGTAAATGTAAAATGTAGGTTGCCTGTTCGGATGAGATAAATAAGAAGAACTAGAAAAATAACAAGAAATTGAAATGCAAATAGATGTATGAAAGTTTGAAAACTGATGATCTTTAAAAGAAACAACCCTATTAAAACGCTAGTTAAAATTCTCAGGAAGGTTTCTTTCAAAAAGTTAGAAATAACCGATAACTGAAGTGCCCAACTAAATCCTTCTATCACTGAAAACAAAAGCATCCCCATGGCAAAAGGGAACATCCAATAATAATAATCTACGATCAATGGGGATTTTTCCAGAAACTTCTTAACAAAATAAGGCTGGAATACAAAACCACTGACGATAACAATGATACAGCCAATAAATGAAGCAATCATTGCCCAGGTCATTAAATCAATTTTGCTTGCTTCAAGGTTATCTTTATAATAAGGATAGAATTTATAAATTACCGGTATAACACCCATAGCTCCAAAAGCCATCATGTTCTGGGCAAAATCAAAAAAAATCCTGGTTAGACCGTATTGTTCTGGTGTAAAAGAACCGTTTAATGTAGACAAATAGTGATTCACAAACCCAATAGCAAACCCAACATAAACCAATAAACTAGAAATGATGGTTTGTTTACGGATACTTCCCATGGGCTTGTTGAATAAATATTGACTCCTGTAAAAATAAGGTGCAGGAAGCTAGTTTAAACAGATTTTACTCGGTTAGCTGCTAAATAAAAGCAAAAGATAGGTTGTAATAATGAAAAGCCGCAGATTCGCAGATTAGGAAACTTAATCTGCGAATCTGCGGCTAAAATGCAACAGAAATAATTATTGTTTCTTCAGTTTATCTTTAAAGACCTTCTCGAATTTCTCTAATTTAGGTCTGATCACAAATCGACAGTATCCCTGATTGGGGTTGTCATTATAGTAATTTTGGTGGTAGTTTTCAGCCAAGTAAAAATTCTTAAACGGCTCAATGGTAGTAACAATGGGTTTGTCCCATGCACCACTCTTATCTAATAAAGCTTTATACTTTTCTGCTTTTTCCTTTTGCGACTCATTGTGATAGTATACCACACTTCTGTATTGAGGCCCAATATCGTTTCCTTGCTGATTAGGGGTGGTAGGATCATGGGTTTTCCAGAATACCTCTAAAAGCTCGTCATAAGTGATCTTGGATGGATCATAGACAATTCTCGCCAATTCCACATGACCGGTATTTTTATCACAAACCTGTTCATAAGTCGGATTTTCAACAAATCCACCGCCGTATCCACTCACCACTTCTAAAACTCCCTCGAGTCGCTGAAAGAAAGCCTCGGTACACCAGAAACAGCCTTCTCCAAATGTAGCGGTATCAGTAACAATACCACTGTAATTCACTTTCGTATTCATATTTGTCGCTTTTTTTGAAGGTTGTTGGGCACAGGAAACCAAACTGATTCCCAAAACCATTAAACTAAACATTAAACGCATATTCCCGTTTTTATAAAATTAAGTGTTGATCATTTAACAAACAGACAGTATGAATGTTCTATCCTTACAAAAAGGGTGTTAATCTTTGATTTTTTGATCCTTGGATATTTGTTCATCCCATTGGCCAACTAAATCAAGAAATCAAAGATCAAAAAATCAAACATCAAGTATCGCCTTTACCTTTGCGCCTTAATCGAACAATGTACCATGCGTTTGTATCCTGAAACAGCATTGACTCAGCTGGAATTTGACAAGGTCAGGACTTTATTGGAAAGTCACTGTAAGACCTTGTATGCCCGTGAGAAAGCTATGCAATTGAGGATACACACCCGCAAAGAGTATATTGAACTTGAACTACAACAAAGTTTTGAGTTTAAATCCATTCTTCAGCAGGCTCAGTATTTTCCCAATGATTTTACGCTTCCACTGCAACAAGAACTACGCTTACTTGGAATTCCCGGGGCTTTGATCACCGGTGAGCAGTGGTTGCAGATCAGAAAATTATCAGAAAATACAGCTAATATTTTTCGTTGGTTCGATTCGGAACGAAGACAGGCTTTTCCTGCCATGGCGAAAGTCATCAAGGATAGTTATTATGAGAAAACCATCATCGAAATGATCGATGAAGTCATTGATGAGCAGGGAAACGTAAAAGACAACGCTTCTCCGGATCTTCAAAAGATTCGAATGAATCTTTATCGAAAAAGAAATGAGCTGAGACGGATGTTTGAGAAAGTTATCTCTAAATTGGCTAAAGCCGGTTATACTGCTGATATCGATGAAAGCTTTAGTAATGGCAGAAGGGTGGTAGCCGTTTTTTCAGAACATAAACGACAGGTGAAAGGTATCTTACACGGTGAAAGCGATAGCAGAAAAACCTCTTTCATAGAACCTGAAGAAACCATTGACCTTAATAATACGGTATTTGCATTAGAGCATGACGAGCTAAAGGAAGTACAAAGAATATTGCGACAACTCACCGCCAAATTATCTGTCTATGCACCTTTGCTTTCACAATATCTATTGATTTCAGGTGAATATGATTTTATCCGGGCCAAAGCCAAGCTGGCCATTGATATGAACGGACAACTACCGGAACTATCAGATAAAGCGCATGTTCATTTGATCAATGCCTATCATCCATTGCTGTTATTGTACAACAAAGCTGCCAATAAGCCCACCATACCTGTATCGCTTACCTTGGATGAACAAAACCGTATTCTGGTGATCAGTGGCCCGAATGCGGGGGGGAAGACTGTTACCATGAAGACCATAGGTCTGAATCAGCTTTTATTACAAAGTGGTTTGCTGGTGCCGGTGAGTCCGGATTCGCAGATGGGCATCTTTAAACAATTGTTTATCCATATTGGCGATACCCAAAATCTCGAGTTTGAACTGAGTACGTATAGCAGTCATCTTTTACACATGAAGTCTTTTATTGAATCCGCGAATGGAAAGACTTTATTTTTTATTGATGAATTGGGAAGTGGTAGTGATCCCAATTTAGGTGGAGCATTTGCAGAAGTGATCATGGAAGAATTGGCTCGTAAACATTCGTATGGTGTGGTAACTACGCATTACTTGAATCTCAAAGTGATGGCCAATCATACCAAGGGTATCATCAATGGAGCCATGCAATTCGATGAAGTGAATCTTCAACCTATGTACAAGCTGATCGTTGGTAAACCGGGCAGCTCTTATACATTCGCTATTGCTGAAAGAATTGGCTTACCACAACACCTGATCAATAGAGCACGTAAACTGGTGGAGGAAGATCATTTTAAACTGGATCGATTGTTAAATAGGACTGAGCAAGATCTTCAGCAATTGGAACAGGAAAAGAAGCAATTGCATAAACTCCTAAGGGAAAATGATCGCTTAAAAAAAGAAATGGAAGTGGTGATGGACAAAGAACGTCATCGACAGCAAGTAGAATTATTAAAACAACAAAACAGAATAACTGAAGATCGTTTGGTGTACCTGAAAGACATGGAGCGTAAACTCAAACAGATCGTACTAGATTGGAAAAAATCAGAAAATAAACAAGAGGTCATCAAAAATCTGCAAAATCTGTTATTTAAGCAGAAAGAAACCATTGTTGTCAATAAGTTAGCCAAAAAAGTAGATCTCAAATACAAAGAACTGAACAAGGAAATCATGATTGGTTCTCTTGTTAAGTTGAGAAAGAATTATCAAGTAGGAGAGGTAAAGGAAATCAGAGGCAAAAGAGCTATTGTTCAAATAGGAATGCTCCCTATAAATGTTGATTTAGTTGACCTGGTGGCAGTAGAAAAGTTGCCGGATACAGCTGCTAAATAAAAATTTGGAAAGTGAGTAGTCAGTCGTTAGTAATATGAAAGCTAGTTCACTATGTTCTACTGACTACTCACCAAGTTAATTATCCTTTTTTGTAAACGGCTTTGGTACTTATCTCTCCTTGAGGCGTAGTTATTTGCGAATAAAGTGTAAGTGTCTTTCCATCTGCACTAATTTCCCATTTTTCATTACCTGTCAGTTCTAAGCTTTGTCCCTGGAATTCCAATGTAAGTTTGATATCGATTTTGAAACGCTGATCCCCATCCCAATTCAAAGTAGATACTTTTTTACTGTTCATCACACCTGTGTTTTGCGATTCTTTACCCACAGTATGCGTTTCCGTAATATCATAATTGCTCCCATCAAAACCGGAACCACTCAGTATCATTTTAATGGCTTCGTCTGACTGATCAATAACGATTTTGCTGTAAGCGCCTCTAGCTCCAAATTGTCCCAGTTCACTGGCATTTTCATCAAGGTTCCAAGTACCTGAGAAATTTGCTGCTTTGTAAGAAAAGGCTGATAGAAGCGAAAAGCTGATAAAAGCCATCGCAAGTAGAAAAAGTTTACGGTTCATAGTAGTTTCTTTTAAATAAATATAAGAAAATAGTGTATTGTATGTTTTTATAGATTTTACCTGCTATGACACCTGCTCACAATAGCGACAACTGCTTGCATATGAATGTTTTTTGAGCAATGTTTTGAATATTTTTTGGTAGATATATTTCAAACCTTACTTTTGCCGCGGAGAGATGGCAGAGCGGTCGAATGCGGCGGTCTTGAAAACCGTTGACTGTCAAAGGTCCGGGGGTTCGAATCCCTCTCTCTCCGCATACGCCCACCATAGTTTTAGCGACGGTGGGCTTTTCTTTTATATACACGTCTAAATTCTGATGGACTTCGACAGACGGGTTCCTTTTACTATTTTTATTTCAAGCTTACAAGAGTCAGAAACGAAATCATTAAATAGTAAAACAATTGCATGCAGATTTTTCTCGTACTTCTCCTTGTTATTATCGGGTTAACGGTACTGACATCTGTATGTAAAGTTTCTCCATTCGTATCATTTTTAATTGTTTCCATTTGTGCGGGCTTGCTTCTGGGTATGCCTCTCATGGCAATCGTAAAATCATTACAGAAAGGGGTAGGAGATATGCTTGGCTCCATCATCATCACGCTCGCTTCAGGAGCTATGATTGGTAAACTGGTAGCCAATAGCGGAGCAGCTACAGTCATTGCAGAGAAAATAATTACTATATGCGGACAAAAATATTTGTCGTGGGGCATGACCTTAACAGGACTCATCATTGGAATCCCCTTGTTTTACAATGTAGGATTCGTACTTGTAATACCCATCATATTCAGTTTAGTATATAAATACAAGCTTCCTGTTATACCGGTTGCCATACCCATTTTAGCAGCGCTTTCTGTAGCACATAGTTTGTTGCCTCCACATCCTTCTCCTGCCTCGTTAGTGGGAATATTTAATGCCAGTATCTCTAAGACCTTTTTGTATGGTTTGATCGTTGCAATTCCTGCAATAGTACTTGCAGGTCCGTTTTTTTCTAAGTTTCTGACTCATATCAACACAGGTTCATCTCGATTTCAGATGCAAGAAACCGTACGGGTTGAGAATCCTCCGGCATTAAGTATCAGTATTTTTTCTGCCTTAATGCCCATTTTTTTATTACTCATCACTCTTGCAACCTCTCTTATTTTTAAAGGAAATGATACCATTGAAAGTATTTGTGACTTTATCAATGAGCCTTCCATTTTGATGTTACTTTCTCTGTTAATAGTGACTATTCTATTGGGCAAAAGACAGGGCATGTCTATCCAAAATGTTATGAGTACCTATGATCAAGGCATTCGTGAGATCGCTACCATCATTTTAATCATAGGAGCTTCCGGTGGACTGAAACAAATATTGGTAGACAGTCAAATGAGTAATGAAATAGCTGCAGCATTGCAAGCTGTCCAAATACATCCTCTGGTACTTGCGTGGCTTGTTGCTGCTATTATTCGATTATTCCTTGGATCTGCTACAGTTGCAGGTCTTACTGCTGCCGGCATTATTGCACCTCTGATCACACAATTGGATGTAGATCCTAATTTGGTGATTTTAGCGATCGGTTCCGGTAGTATTTTTTGTTCTCATGTGAATGATACCGGTTTCTGGATGTTCAAAGAGTATTTTAATGTTTCAGTAAAAGACACTTTCTTGTCATGGTCATTGATGGAAACCATTGTTTCAGTGGTTGGATTAGTGGGAGTTTTGGTATTGAGTTTATTTGTTTAAGTATCACTATTTATGAATCCAAATACTAAAATCTATATATTGATGGGTGTGTCCGGAAGTGGTAAAACGACCATTGGACAATCACTTGCAAATCATTTGGGTATCCCATTTTTTGATGGGGATGATTTTCATTCGAAGGGCAATATCGAAAAAATGAAAGCCGGTATACCTCTTGATGATGATGATCGGTATGAATGGTTAAAGAGTATCCATAAAATTGCGAGTGAGACTATTTCGAATAATAGATCTGCTGTTATTGCTTGTTCAGCACTGAAAAAAAAGTATCGTGAGATCATTGCTGAAAATATCAAAGCATCTATTTTTTGGATCTTTTTGAATGGATCAAAAGAACTGATTCAGAAAAGGATGGAAAGCAGGAAAGATCATTATATGCCTGCTTCACTTTTACAATCGCAATTTGATATTCTTGAAATTCCCCATGAAAGTATTATGATTGATATATCATTAGATCAACAAACTATGGTAAATACAATTCTTCAGGAAACCAATAAATCAACACTCGGTGTTGTTGGATTAGGTGTAATGGGTAAAAGCTTAGCCAGGAACTGGGCACGTACCGGGATCAAACTTTCGCTTTACAACCGATATGTAAAAGGTGTTGAGGAACAAATTGCTGAAAAAGCAATTCAATCCTATCCCGAATTAAGTAACGCAGTAGGTTTTGAGGATCTACAACTTTTTGTACAATCACTGGCGAAACCAAGGATCATTTTTATGATGATAAAAGCCGGTAAAGAAACAGATGCATTTATTGATGAAATTGTACCTCACTTAGATGCCGGTGACATTATAATTGACGGTGGCAACTCTCATTATGAGGATACTAAAAGACGCATCACTTATTTAAACAAACAACAAATACATTTTATTGGTACCGGGGTTTCCGGTGGTGAAAAAGGTGCTTTGAATGGTCCCAGTATCATGCCTTCCGGCTCTCTTGAAGCTTACCAAAAAATCGAGCAACTATTATTTGCTATTGCAGCGAAAGATAAAAATGGTGATCCTTGTGCTACATACATTGGCCCGGATGGATCAGGACATTTTGTGAAAATGATCCATAATGGCATTGAATATGCTGAGATGCAACTGATCGCAGAGACTTATGCTTATTTCAGATACGTTCAGGGGTTAGAACCCAATATGATTGCCGATATATTTCACGAATGGAATCAAGGAACACTGCATAGTTACTTGCTGGAAAGTACCGTTCATATTCTACAAAAAAAGGAAGGCGATGCTTATTTGATCGATTTGATCTTAGATGTTGCGGGCAATAAAGGCACAGGAAACTGGGCTACCATTTCTGCTTCGGAATTAGGCATACCTGCAGGAATGATCACAGGAGCTTTGTTTGCGCGTTATGTTTCAACGCTTAAAGAATCCATTCGTAGCCTCCGTCAGAAACCGATCTCAAATAATACTTCCACTCGGTTGAGTATCCATGCTATAAAGGCTGCCTATACTGCTGCGAGATTCATCAACCACCAACAAGGATTTTTGATCATGAAAGCGGCATCACTGGAGTTTAATTGGAAACTGGATCTTTCAAACATAGCTCGTATATGGACGAATGGATGTATCATTAGAAGTACACTCATGGAAAAAATGGTCATAGCTTTTCGTAAGCATGATGATCTCTTTGAGGATGACGAGCTCAAGCAAGAAGTAATATTATTAAAGTCTGATCTCAAAGCATTTTGTATCAGTTCTTTAGAAGCGGACTTATCAATACCTTGTCATATAACGGCATTGGATTATCTCAATTCACTCCATGCCATGCATTCGACAGCAAATATCATACAAGCGCAAAGAGATTTCTTTGGAGCCCATACTTATCAAAAAAAGAATGATCGCTCAGGTTCATTTTACCATACTGAGTGGTAACCCAGATTTTAGCATATGCAGTACACATCGGTATTCATCAATGGGCTTCACTACTTTCTCCATTTTATAGCACCAATAATTGTTGCTTATATCTTTTTCAGAAACAACTGGAAAAGGGTATCGATTATCTTCTGGTTGACCATGCTGGTTGATTTGGATCACTTGTTGGCAAATCCCATTTTTGACGCCTGCAGATGTAGTATTGGCTTTCATTTACTACATAGCTGGTATATGATAGCATCGTATGTTTTATTGTTATTTACCAAACTCAGGATCGTCGGAATTGGGTTATTGATGCACATGCTAACAGATCAAATCGATTGCTGGATGCATGGATATATTTGTGGCTAAGGATTAAAGCACGTACAAAGTCATTTCCTCACAATCATGCTCGGCAATATAAACAGGGAAGGGATGCTTTTCGATCATTGAGAACTCGCCGGCAACATCCATTTCTTTAAGTGCTTTGTGCAAAAACAATCTTGATTGATACTGATAGTATTTCATCAATTCATATCCGAGTTGTAATAGATCATGTTCTTCATCCGCTGAATCGATACATTCTGCACAATCCGGCCAGACACCTGAAAAATCAGGCCCCTTGGCAAAGCCTGTATAATGTCCGGGAGGCAGTTCGCGATACAAATACCTAGGCTCTGCGATGATGGGAAAGGTGAGTTCTTGTTTGAAAAAGTTAATTCCCGAATCATAATGAAAATACCAATCATACCCGATTTCCATTGCACCGGATTTCATCATTTGCTCTTTTACTTCAGGCTCAAACAAACATAGTCTCAATTGATCTTTTAAATAATCAACACATTCACGTTCATTCAATGGATGTGTATCAATAAAATTGGAGTAGGGATTAATAGCTGTAATATCAGTAGCCTTATCTCCAATTTCTTCTTCAATATTTGCGCCACTTAAATCCATGAATTCACCTCTTCGATACATATCTACGTAATCAGCATAGCGTTTGAATAAGGGGACATATATATGATCCCGAATCTCATCAAACTGCTTCTCTAATTGTTCATATAGTATCTCATTCAGCGAACTGTTGTTCATGCACTATTATTTTTCAGACAAAAAAACTTCAGCCATCATACATCTGGCACTACCACCACCATTGGTTTCGATGGTCGTAATATCAGAATGGAGTATCGGATGATATGCTTCAATATGTTTGATCTGCTCAGTAGTTAAACTGTTATAAGCTTGTGAAGACATTACCAAATAACGATCACCTTTTATATTTTGCACTTGTAACATATTTCCCGCAAAACGATTCATTTGATCAAAACTGATTTCAATGATCTCCTTTTTGGTGTCCTGTAATGTTTTAATCACAGTATCTCTTTCCTGCTTATCAGGAATCGAATCAAGACAAATGACTGCATATGAATCTGCAATACACATCATCACGTTCGTGTGATAAATAGGGTCTCCTTTGCTATCTACTGAAGTGAAAGCAACAGGACGGAAACCTGATTTACTGCACCAATCATTTAAAACACGAAGATTAGTTCTGGGAGATAAACAGGCATATGCAATTTTATTTGCTCGGTCTAATACCATACTTCCCGTTCCTTCTAAAAAAAGTTGTTGATTTTCATACTCACTTAGATCGATCGTTTTTTTGATTTGGAACTTGTTTTCAATAGCAGCTAATACATGTGGTTTTCTTTCCAATCTTCGGTTCACAGCAAACATAGGGTAGAGGAATACTGTTCCGTCATCATGAAAAGAAATCCAGTTATTAGGAAACACAGAATCAGGAGTATGCGGTTCCGGTGTATCTTCTACAACGGTCACTTGAACTCCTGCGTTTCTTAATACTGATACAAAGCAATCGAATTCAGCTGTAGCTTTTTCTGCTACTTGCTGATCAGAGGATGCTTGCTGAAAACTATTATTTACCGCTGTTTCTGCATTGAAATCAAAACGAACGGGTTTTATCATGAGAAGATTTGAAGTAGTCTGCATGTTGTTTTGTTGTGATTTTTGAATGTAGTGTGACAGATAATAGTTGACAGTTGATGAAAGAGAAAACATATTCCTGTCAACTGTCAACCAATCACTATCAACTTAAATATTTTCCCTCCATAATGGCATACTCATACAATGAAATCCACCACGGGCACGGGAAAGTTCTGCTGATGGCATTAATATGAGAGTATCCGTCATGGTTTCGGGATTCAATTCACCACTTTCTAATTTGGGTAATAATTCTTTTACATGAATAATCGTAAAACCGGCTTTTCTGAAAGCCTCTGTTGTTTTATCATTACGGTCATAGCCTAAAACAACACCTTCCTTTAATGCCAGCAAATTACAGGAGTCTGTCCATTGCTCACGAGCATTATAAGGGAATTCATTATTACCTGAAAAAATAAAACGTACATCATTTTCACAGCGCAGATCCGTGAGACTGATATCTTGCAAAAGATCTTCCAGACTATCAAAATAAACGGGATTATCCGGACACTTTTTGTGAAACTGTGTGATCTTTATTTTTTCATCTTTCTTTACCTGTAATTCTCTTTCGATCACATTATCATCTTCATGTTTTACCGCCTTTCGGGAGAAATTACCCAACATTACCCAAACATCTCTTTTTACTTGTGTAAACACAGTATCGATGTGCATGTAATCTCTCTTCTTGGGAATACGAACAATGGTCACTTTCTCCATCAATCCTTTCTCAAACATCACATTAGTGATCATGGCAGCGGCTTCTGCTGAAGTTCTTTCACTGACACCTACAAGCAAGTGGTTATCACTTACCACCATGATATCTCCGCCTTCCAAAGTTGTTTTGCGATCATCTTCCTCTTCTTCGGGCATTAAAAAACTTTGGTTCGAGTCTGCCAGCTCAATGATATTTTTTTGCCATTGTGCAAACATGGGGTGATAGAAGAAGATATACTTTGCCAATAAAGCTTCACGTGTACGTGCTTTTTTTGCTGGCTTGTTCAGCAATACATGGTCTTTTATGGTGATCCCAATATCTCGGGTAAAAATAAAATTCGGAATAGGAGCGAAAAGTAATTTTTTATCTGATGAAGTACCCGAAATAAATGTCTTTGCCAATTCTTTAGCACTGTATGACAATAGTTCCTGTTGCGTCTGGAAAGTACAACCTTCGATAGCTGAAACAGATGCTACCAGTTGAGAACGAATATCATCCTTTTCAAGGATCTCTGCTAACAGCCATTGTAATTCAACAACTTTATCTGATTTATAAAAACCATCAGAATCAGGTTTAAAAAATGATCGGTCATTGCTATCGATCTCTTGTAGTTTTCCTTTGATCTTATTAGGATCCAGAAAATACAATAACAACTTAGTGTAGTAATCGTACTCATCCTTACGAATCGTATCCAGATGAACGATGTCTTCAAATAACCAGTCTTGTGCTTTTGAGGGCACGACTTTACCCAGACCACTGTCCGGACTATGTACCAATAAACGTTTTAGAGTACCTATTTCAGAGGTAACATGCAATGTATGTTCCATACCAATTGTATTAAGTAATAATGATGGGATCTAATCCCAATAATGTCAGAAATGATTCAATAATAAAGAAGGGAACTCAGTGATCGGGCATAGAGTTCAGTCCACGATACATCCACGCGAAGTGAGCAGTGAGGAATGTGATGGTAGAGCAATGATGCATGAGGCAAAACTAAGGATTTCTTTTGATTGGGTCATTTCCTCTCAAACTACCCTTAGAATCAATGATTTGGAAGCGAACAAATAGTTCTTCGCTATACCATTTTTCCTGTTTGGTTTTTCGAACCACATCCGCATGCTCTTGTAAACGGTAGGCAAAAGAGCGCATATCTTCCTTAGAGTCCCATATACTGAATGTGGCTTGCTTGATCCAAGGAACTTCTCCAATACCTACAGAGGTGATAAATCCCTTTGCAGTACTCATACGTTGTGCAACCGCATCAACATGTTGCCAAAAACGGGAGAGTTGACTGATGCGTATGGTAGCCCTTGTTAAAACTGCTATCTGTCCGGCATAATCCGTTTGTTTAGGCAATGAGCCAAATACTTCCTTACCATCCCATAGTCCGTGTCCTTCAATCGGCTGTAACCATAATTCCCATTTTTCACATCCAAAGAAATGCCACCAGCTGTTGAGGAAACCGGAGACAGGCGTTGACCGATCCGGCAATACTTCTAATAAAGCCCATTGACGCCAGTCCGGGGTTTTATCAAAACTTCCATTTCTGCCACATCCCATGAGTTTCCAAAAGGTAATATCATTTCGTAACCAAAGCGGAAATCGGAAGATAGCCATGGATAAAAACCCGACCCATCCGAGCCAAGGGGGGTAACGTACTATAGTGAGACGTGTAAGCATATTTTGACCGCAAGCTTCAAGCTGCAGGCTGCAAGTTTATGTGAAATCATAAATATATGCGTGATTATATCAGTATTTAAAGATTTAGATACAAAAGCTTGAGGCTTGTAGCTTGAAGCGTGCCGCTAAATCCTTATTTTCCCATCATGAATCAAACGCTTCTAACAAACATTCATCAACTCATTAATGTTCGTCAGCAACCTTCATTATTAAGAGGCGAGCGTTTATCTGAATTACCTGTGATCAATAATGCATGGGTACTGATTGTTGATGGAAGAATAGCAGATTTTGGCACCATGGATGCTTATCCTGAAACATCCCATGTGCTGGATCTTAAAGGAGCGAGTGTATTGCCTTGTTGGTGCGATAGCCATACGCATTTGGTATTTGCCGCAAGTAGGGAAGAAGAATTTGTAGACAAAATCAAAGGCATGAGTTATGCGGATATTGCCGCAAAAGGTGGCGGTATCCTAAATTCTGCGAGAAGATTGGCTTTAACGACAGAGGATGAATTATATGCAACCGCAAAAAAGAGATTGATAGAGTTGGTACGATTAGGTACCGGCGCAATTGAGATCAAAAGTGGTTATGGGTTATCGGTTGATGCGGAAATAAAAATGCTGCGTGTGATTAAGAGACTGAAAGAAACATCTCCGATACCAATCAAAGCTACTTTTCTGGGCGCTCATACTTATCCTGAACAGTTTAAGGAAGATCATGAAGGCTATATCCAACAGATCATCGAAGAGATGCTTCCGATCATTGACCGAGAACAGTTGGCAGACTATATTGATGTGTTTTGTGAGACAGGTTTCTTTTCTCAAGAGGAAACCATCCGAATTTGTGAAGCAGGAAAACAAATCGGATTAAAACCAAAGATCCATGCCAATCAGTTGAATCTCTCAGGCGGTGTTCAGGCAGGTATCCAAACAGGAGCTGTTTCTGTAGATCATCTGGAAACCATGGACGATGCGTCTATTCAATTGCTCGCCTCATCAAATACCATTGGCACGTTATTACCAACGGCTGCTTATTTTCTTCGTATGCCTTTTCAACCGGCCAGAAAATTGATCGACTCTGGTGCCGCCATTGCTTTGGCATCTGATTTCAATCCCGGATCAAGTCCAAGTGGTAATATGAATATGGTTGTTTCGATGAGTTGTATTCAAATGAAAATGTTACCCGAAGAAGCCATCAATGCAGCAACCCTTAATGGGGCTTATGCAATGGAACTGGAAAAAGAAGTGGGGAGTATTACCGTTGGAAAAAGAGCTAATCTGATCATCACCCAACCGATCCCGTCTATAGCCTATCTGCCTTATGCTTTTGGCTCGAATCTCATTGACAGGATCTTGATCAACGGAGAAGTGTTTGATTAGTCGATAGTCCATGGCCCATGGACTATCGACTATGGACTATAAAAAAATCATTATATTCATAGTAAATCGATAAGCCTTGCAACTACCACATTTTAAGATTTATAACAAGCAGGATATTCTTTCTGTGACCCGAATCAGAAGATTTGAAACCAAAATAGGGGAAAGGGTTCAAGTCATAAAAGACAGTACTGCATTGGAAGCTTCTCTGAAGCATTCAAGCGCTCCTTTTGTCATGCTTGGGATTCCTGAAGACATCGGTGTACTTGCCAATCAAGGTGTTGGCGGATGTGACTCAGCTTGGATAGCTTTTTTGCAATCTTTTTTAAATATCCAGAGCAACGATTTTTTTGAGGGGAGTAGTATCCTTGTATTAGGACATTTTGATTTCTCTGATGCTAAAAATCTGATCGAACAAAATGCACAGAGTTATGATGAAAAGATAGAAGCATATCGTCATGCAGTGAATATGATCGATGATGAAGTGGAACAACTGATTCATATGATCACTCAGAATAACAAAATACCCATCGTTATTGGCGGAGGACATAATAATGCATATCCATGTATCAAAGGAGCTGCGAAAGGATTGTATAAAGCAGGGTTGATTCCTATCGCTCAAATTAATGCCATCAATCTGGATGCTCACGCAGATTTTAGACCCATGGAAGGTCGTCATAGCGGAAACGGATTTTCATATGCTGAAGCCGACGGATACCTGGAAAAATATTGTGTGCTTGGATACCATGAAAACTACCTGCCACAGAATGTTTGGATGGATATGGTGAATAATCCTTTTATTGATTGCATCAGTTATGAAGACATTTTCATTCATGAAAAAAGAACTTTTCTTCAATCCGTAGCTCATGCTACCGGATTTACAGAAGATACCTATTGTGGTATTGAATTGGATCTTGATGCGATTGAAAATGCCACGAGTAGTGCATCTAGTCCTGCTGGGATAACACTTGCACATGCCAGACAATACATCAATTTCACTGCAACAGATAGTAAAGTGGCTTATCTGCACATATGTGAAGGTGCTACACAATTAGCGGATGGAAGATCCGGACATCAAACCGGAAAAATGATCAGCTATCTGGTAGCTGATTTTGTAAAAGCCATGTTTACGAGCAGATAATTCAAGCCAATATCAAAATGGCTGCTCTTACTCTTTTATTGAAAGAGCCCTTTTACATGCTTAGAACAAGTCTCATGTATTGATTTGTTATCTTTACATCATGCGTTGGAAATGTCGTTTTATTGGATGCAGTATTTTCATTTGGTTCATAGCTCAGGCAAAAGCTGCTGATACGCTTGTGTCTTTTAAAATATTACAAAGATTAGAACAGCTACAGGTAAAAGAGTCCGGGGTATTCCCTAAAGGATTATTTCCTTCGTATCGCATTTATGCTTTGAATCAACATCAACAAAAAGCTGATATCAATATATTTTTCACGGGACTTATTGCTTTTACTTTACGTGATTTGATGCCTTATCTAACGACGTATCAGCAAGGAATCGCAAAAAAGATCATCGATGCGTCGTTAGTAGTGAGTGATAAATTTAAAAATCGAAAGGGCAGGAATACTTATAATTTTTGGCCCACCGATGAGCCGCAGATCTTCCCCAATTCCGGATGGATGAATCTCTTCAATAAAAGCCAGGCTCTGCCTGATGACTTAGACGACACCGCGATCATGTTATTAGCACTTGCATCAGATAAACCGGTTGCTGAAGAGGTACATAAGATCATGCAGGACTTTACCAACGGAAGTGTATCGCAGATCAATAATACATTTCCCGAATATCGTAGTATACCTGCTTACTCTACCTGGTTCGGAAGAAAGATGCCGGTTGATTTTGATGTATGTGTATTGGCCAATGTGTTACTAATGGTTCAACGGTATGATCTTGAATGGACAAAAGCAGACTCTGCGAGTTTAGATCTCATCGTTCGTGTGATTCAAGAGAAGAAACATTTGAGTCATGCTTCGTATGTGTCACCCCATTATAGCAATCCGGCTATTATCTTGTATCATATGTCCAGATTGATGTCTACTAAAAAGACCATGGCATTGGAAGCATTGAAATCTCAAATGGTTACTGAAGCGAAGGAATTATTACTTCAATCCTCCTCTTTTCTTGAACAAGTGATCTTATCCACTGCTCTTTTAAAATGGGGAGTAACGCCGCCTGTTATTACACCCCAAAAAGTGACTTCATTACGAGAACTGACAGAAGATGAGTCTTTCTCATTTTTCATTGCCAACATGGCTTCCATGTTACCCGACCAACTAAAGCAATTAACCGGTAAGGCTCAATTAGGTAAATTCTATTACTATTGTCCGGCTTACAATCAACTTCTTTTGTTAGAGCACTTTATTACAAATCAGAGAATGGCTTTACATTCGCAATAAATTTCCAGACATGTCGATACATACAGATGTTTTTAAAACCATCAGTCAGGAATTAAACGAAAAAAATGTAACGCTGGTTGCTGTCAGCAAAACCAAACCCATTGAAGATATTGAAGCTTTATATCAGTTAGGTCAAAGAGATTTTGGTGAGAATTATGTTCAGGAATTGGTAGATAAACAAGCAAATTTACCTTCAGATATCCGCTGGCATTTTATTGGACATTTACAATCCAACAAGGTAAAATACATAGCTCCATTTGTTCATTTGATACATGGTGTCGATAGTCTTAAATTATTGAAAGAAATAGATAAACAAGCTGCAAAGAATCATCGAATCATTGATTGTTTACTACAAATACATATCGCTACAGAAGAGACTAAATTTGGAATGAATGAACAAGAGTTGAAAGAGGCGCTCGATCAACTTTCCAATTTCCCTAATGTACGTGTATGTGGTTTAATGGGAATGGCATCATTTAGTGATGATCAACAAAAAGTGAGAGCAGAATTTAAGATGCTTCGTGATCTTTATGATCAATCTTCCATTAGCCATGAGCCATTAGCTATTCTCAGCATGGGTATGAGTGGTGATTATAAAATTGCCATAGAAGAGGGGAGTACTATGGTAAGAATTGGAAGTTTGCTGTTTGGAGCGAGGGTTTATTCTTAAATGAATTGCCACTGAAGACACAGAGATACACAGAAGCATACTGTAGAATTCTGTGTGCTCAGTGGCAATCAATTTTTATTTCTTAGTTTTTGCATAATCAAATACCAACTGGCAGAAAGCTTTCACACCCAGATCAAATCCGCTTTCATCGATGTAGAAATCAGCTGTATGATGTTGCGGTGCTTTGTTGATATCCTGATCTTTTGGCATACCACCCAGATAGAAAAAGAAGGAAGGTGCTTTTTCACCATAAAATGAAAAATCTTCTGCACCTGTATCCCAATCACGTGTTACTACTTTTCCTTTACCGGCTGCCTTTTCTAAGAAGGGCAAAGTGAGTTTCACCAATTCCGGATCATTGTAAGTTACCAGTGTTTTTGTATCAATTGTTACATCTGCTTCAGTACCATTACTAGCTGCAATATGTTTAACAGTATTACGGATCCTCTCATGTACTTCCTTTTGCATTTTACTATCCAATGTTCTGATCGTACCGAGCATTTCACAAGTTTCAGGAATAATATTATTTCGCACACCGGATTGAATCGCTCCAACAGTAATCACAACAGGAGCTTTCGTCAATTCCATTTGTCTACTCACAATATGCTGTAAACCTTCGATGATCTGAGATGCTGATGCAATAGGATCAATTGCTTTCCAAGGTTTAGAACCATGTCCACCCTGACCTTTTACAACAATTTTAAACCAATCGGAAGACGCCATGAATGCCCCGCTTTTATATTGTATTTCTCCTACAGGAATAGTTGAATTAATATGCAACCCAAATACAGCTTCTACTTTTGGATTATCCAAGGCACCCTCTTTGATCATGAGCGATGCACCACCTTCTTCATCATTAGGCGCTCCTTCTTCAGCAGGTTGAAACAAAAAAACGATTGTACCGGGTACATCAGCTTGCATTTTTTTCAAAATAGTAGCCGTACCCATCAAAATAGAAGTGTGTGAATCATGACCACAAGCATGCATAACACCTACGGTTTGTCCATTGAATTCAGTCGTTACTTTGGATGCAAACGGAATGTTTACTCGTTCTGTAACGGGTAATGCATCAATATCAGCTCTTAACGCAACCACAGGCCCGGGTTTTCCACCTTTTAAGATTGCAACCACACCTGTTTTCGCAACATTGGCTTTCACTTCCAAACCAATCGATCTTAGATAATTTGCGATATAAGCTCCTGTTTTAAATTCCCGATTAGACAATTCCGGATTTTGATGGAAATGACGACGCCATTCAACCAGTTTAGGCGTAATGTCTTTCACGAGTTGAGGATAAGAAGCAGGTAGTTCTTGTGCATTCGTCACAAGACTACTCATAAAAGCAAGGATCAAAAGAGAATATCTCATGTATGTTTGTTTTGTAAGTGAAAATTACTGTTTTCTAAAGGTATATGGATCGTATTCTAAAAAATCATTTACAGGGATGTCAATACTTTGTATCTGTTGTTGGGAAGCTTTGAATGTAACCGGAAATATCCCGAAAGCAGGGTTGCTGTAAGTTAGTCTCCATTCTTCATTGTCCATATACTCCAATTTTGCTGTGAGTTGATAATGGCCTTCAAAACGAATCATAAGATCACGATTGTTCACTGTAATGGAAATAGATCCATACAAAGGATGTGAGTATTTCCCTGCATAAGTTGATAATGGGAGAGAAGGCTGAAGTGATTGCTGTACACGTGTTTCATAACTTCTAATTGTTGTGATCTTTCGATCTTCGGCTTCTCTGAAATTAGTATAACCCGATACATGCTTGTTTACAAAAGGTGCTCCCAAATAAGCATCTACTATTTGATGTCGCAAGATCTCAAAGAATGATTGATTGTCATTGTTCGTGAGAATGACGATACCTAATTTTTCCTCCGGTACAAAACAAGTGTTACTTACAAAACCAAATGCACCCCCGGTATGCCAAAATATCTGCTTGCCTAAATGATCCGTCATGAATAATCCAAGTCCATATCCGGTAAAGTGTGAAGATGATCCCGGATTTTTCCTGCTGGATAAAGCAATATTGATATCTCTGGTTTTTTGGATGACAGTCCAGGGTAATATTCTTTTACCTTCATAACGCCCACTATCCAATTGCATGATGAGCCATTTAGATAGATCATATACACTACTCACCATACTACCTGCCGGCCCAAGATTATCTACTTGATCATAAGGTAACTCTGTTATTTTACCGGTAAATGCTGTGGTATAAGGTTTGGCAACATTAGGTCGTTGATTCATTCCTGTGACCAGTGTATGTGTATTCTTCATGCCGATAGGCATCAATAAACTATCGTAGACATATACTTCCCAAGGTTTTCCACTCACTACAGGAATGATCTCACCTGCCGTTAAATAGCAGCTATTACAGTATCCGAAATCTTGGCGAAAAACACCGTTGGGCTGTAGTAGTTTCATTTTCTGCATGATTTCTCTGCGACCGATCTTCCCATTCCAAAAAGTAAAATCCCCTTGAAAAGTTTTGGTTCCTACACGGTGCGAAAGCATATCCCTAATGGTGACCTGTTCGGTAGTCAGAGGATCATACATTTTAAAATCAGGAAAATAGCGGGTGATCTTATCATTAAGAGAAAGCTTTTTATTGTATTCCAATTGAGCGATAGCAGTTCCTGTAAACAGCTTACTATTACTGGCAATCATGAATAGCGTATGTTCCGTCACCGGAGCATGTGTTGAAAGATTTCTCTCACCAAATCCCTTACTATAAACGGTCTTCCCATCTTTGACGATGGCTATGGCTAATCCGGGGATTTGCCAATCTTCCATTCCTTTTTGTATGTAACGATCCAGACTATCACCTATGAAAGAAGGTTGTTGTGCAGTTGCGGTTTGAAATGATATCAAAAAAAACAGAGTATATAAGAACAACTTCATAACGGTATTTGATGGTAAAATAGTTAATAAATACTTGATACATTCAAATTAAACTGATGCCTTTTTTGTTTAATTTCAAATTCTAAAATTTTGCATATGAGAAAAGTCATTTTGAGTTCAATGGCAGCAGTGATCAGTCTCACCGCATCCAGTAGTGTGATAGATATCACTGATGTAACAGCAAAGCCAAAAGAAACAACTGCTGTACAGGCACCGATGATGAATGATGTAGTTGTAGAAGATGCGCTTCGGGAGTTCAAAAGTTTGAGCAGAACGGAACGCAAAGCAAGGATCAAAGAAGTCAAAAAAATTGCACGAGAATACAAAGCCGCTAAAAAGGCCGGCAGTGATGTACAGACCAATACGGTGCTTTTAGCTATTCTTGCTGTTCTATTGCCACCGCTGGCTGTTGGACTACATCAAGGAGAACTGAATGGTAAATTCTGGCTGAGTGTATTGCTCACTTTATTATTCTGGTTACCGGGTGTAATTTATGCCCTGATCGTTGTACTAGGCTGATAAATAATCAATGTCCAATATTCAATTTCGAAGTTGGATATTGGACATTGATTATTGGATATTTATCTGTTTTCCTCTTTCCTCCAATCCCACACCACTACATTCCATTCATCCATGTGATCATGGTAGGTGTGAATTGTTTTGAAGCCCACACGTTCATGCGCCCGCATGGAACGATAATTCGAAGTGGATACCTCAGTTAACAGAATGTCGTATTGATGACGATATATTTTCCGATGATATTTGTATAACTGATCGAACAGACCTTGCCCACGATGTTCTTTCGCAATACATATTTGTCCCATCATGTAGTACTTATAATCATTCATGGGCTTGCCTTCATAAGTTAAAGTGGCAAGATTGTTCAGCATGACATTCATTTCTGCGTGAACACTCGACATAGCATGGATGGCAACGAGTGCGTAACCTACTACCTGATCATTCCACTTAACAACAACGCTTGGAGCGATGGCGTGCATATCCTGCAATAACTTCAGGTTATATTCCCAGGTAATGAAACCTTGTTCTGCTTTTTCTGCTTCGCTCACAATGGTTCGCAGATTGGCAGATGAAAGTGCTGCAATCTCTTGTAAATCTTTAGTAGTATTCGCTAATTGAATGGTATACATAGATCTGGACTATTGGTATTCGCCAAAGACTTTTCTTAAAGTATCTGAAATTTCACCCAATGTTGCATGGTTCTCTACTGCGTCAATGACCAATGGCATCAGGTTTTCATGGGTTTGGGCAGCTTTACTGATAGCTTGCAAACAAGCATCTGTTTTTGCCTGATCTCTTCTGGATCTGAGTGATTTCAGTTTATCGCTTTGAACTTGGCGAATACTGTCATCTATCTTAAATAAAGGCGTATCATTTGTTTCCTGTACTTGAAATTTGTTTACCCCAACAATGATCTTTTCACCACTTTCAATGTTGCGCTGGTACTCATAAGCACTTCGGGCAATTTCATCTTGCATGAAACCTTCTTCGATCGCACTCACACTTCCACCCATGGCATCGATTTTTTCTACCAACTGCCATGCTTTATCTTCTACTTCTTTGGTCAATGACTCAATGAAATAACTACCCGCTAAAGGGTCCACGGTATCCGGTGCTCCGCTTTCAAACGCCACGATCTGCTGCGTACGTAAAGCGATACGTGCTGCTTCTTCAGTAGGCAAGCTCAATGCTTCATCATAACCATTGGTATGTAAACTTTGTGTTCCACCTAGAACAGCGGCCAATGTTTGAATGGTAACCCGACAAATATTATTCAGCGGTTGCTGAGCCGTAAGTGTTGCACCACCTGTTTGAGTATGAAAACGAAGCATCATGGCTTTTTCATCGGTAGCTCCCAATTCTTTCATCATGGTTGCCCACATTCTTCTCGCAGCACGGAATTTCGCAACTTCTTCAAACAAGTTATTATGCGCATTGAAGAAAAAGGAGAGACGTTTACCAAAAACATTAATGTCAAGACCTTTGTCAATGGCCGCTTTTACGTAAGCCTTACCATTGCTCAATGTAAATGCGATCTCCTGTACAGCAGTGCTTCCTGCTTCGCGAATATGATATCCGGAAATAGAGATGGTATTCCATTTAGGCAATTCTTTACTACACCATTCAAAAATATCGGTGATGATACGCATAGAAGGCTTGGGAGGATAGATATAGGTGCCTCTTGCTGCATATTCTTTCAGGATATCATTTTGAATGGTACCACTGATCTTTTTCAGATCTGCGCCTTGCTTCTTCGCCAGAGCCACATAAAAAGCCAATAAAATAAACCCTGTGGCATTGATGGTCATGGAAGTACTCACTTGCTCCAATTGAATGCCTTTGAATAGGGTTTCCATATCTTCCAGGCTATCGATCGCAACCCCCACTTTCCCAACTTCACCTTCTGCTAATGCATGGTCACTATCATATCCGATTTGTGTAGGCAGATCAAAAGCCACACTCAACCCCATAACACCTTGTGATAACAAATAATGATAGCGTTTATTACTTTCTTCTGCGGTAGAGAAACCGGCATACTGACGCATCGTCCATAATTTGCCACGATACATATCCGGTTGCACCCCTCGGGTATACGGAAAGCTTCCGGGTTTCTCCTGCTCAGTATTAGGGAGGTCGGAAGGATAATACACTTCTTTGATATCGATGCCGCTGTCGGTGGTTATCTTTTTCATATTTGTAGACCTAGAGAGTTTAGTGAATAGTCAGTAGTCAGTAGTGAGTAATTTTATGACTGACTACTCACTGCTCACCACTCACTCATTAAAATAGTTTCTTTGCTTCATAACTCAGCGCTTCGCTGACCACTTCATGCAGATTCGCTTTTTGATCTTGCATGAGGTATTCCAGAATAGCACGGTTAAGGGTGGCTGCTGAAGCCATACTTGGAACAGATAATCCTACTCGATTGATGATGAGTAAATTGTTCTCTTTAAGGTTTCGAATTGCGTTCCATATTTCCGGAGAAACATAGATCTGTTGTGAAATATTGTAGTCAAACTCATCCTTGATATTTTTTATCAGTAAGTACTGCATTTCATTGGCCGATATCTCAGGATTGCCTAAGCGACTGATGAGATTGGGTAATGCGATCCGATCGGTTAATAAAGTCAATCGCTCATATGCTTGTAATTGAAGAGAAACTGACGCTTTTTTCGATTGTTGTTCATCCCGCTGATTCTTTCTTTGGAGATAAAAGAGGTATCCTGCAAAGCCTGCGATCATTAATCCAATCACAACCGTTAACAATGTGGTCATATCCAGCATATCCAGATTTTCGTCAAAAATAGGATAGAAAAGTGGAGAGTGAGCATGAGGGAGTTAACAGTTGTTAGTTGACAGTTGACAGGAAAAAGAAGGGATAAGAAATGTTAAACTCGGCTTTACTCACTGTCAACTAAAAAAACAATTTCCATTATCGAAAAAGCCCTTACAGGCCCATTTTGGTGAAACCTCGTAAATTTGTAATCAAATCAGTTATTTATGAGTACGATCACGAGTACACCTGTGAGTTTAACGGAAGGAGCAATCCATGAATTGCGTCGTTTGATGAATGAGGAAGGTTTTGACCAAAGTCAGCACCTCCGTGTGGGTGTTAAAGGGGGTGGCTGCAGTGGTATGACCTATGTTTTAGGATTTGATCATGCTACCGAAGAAGATGAACATTTCGAGATCGAGGGTATTCGCTGCGTGATGAATAAGAGTCATCAATTGTACCTCTATGGTATGGAAATCGATTGGCAGGGTGGATTGAACAGTCGTGGTTTCACTTTCACGAATCCCAATGCCAGTAAGACCTGTGGATGTGGTACTTCCTTTGCAGTTTAATTTTTGCTTTTAAAAATAAAAATCCCCTTGTTGTTGACAAGGGGATTTTTTATGTGATGAGCTTACCGATTATTTCTTTTCGGTAGCCTTACCCAATGGTTTGTTTTTTGCAAAATCGACCAGGATTGGTGCTGCTACGAAGATTGAAGAGTACGACCCGGTAATAACACCGATCAACATCGCAAAAGAGAAACCTCTTGTTACTTCTCCACCAAAGATGAATAAGATCAACAATGTAAGGAATACTGTTACAGATGTCATGATGGTACGGCTCAATGTTTCATTGATCGCTTTATTAATAATCACTCCGTTACTTACACCTTTCATAAGACCGCTATCTTCACGAATACGGTCATACACAATCACTGTATCGTTCATAGAGAAACCGATCACCGTTAATATCGCAGCAATAAAATGCTGATCAATTTCAAGCGGGAAAGGAACGATGGTACGAGCATAGCTGAACACAATCAAGGTTACAAATACGTCGTGCATTAGAGAGAAGATCGTACCCAGTGAGTATCTCCAATCGCGGAAACGAATGAATATATACAAACAGATTACCAATACAGCAAGAATGGTAGCTTTTGTTGCACCTGCTTTCAAATCATCAGAAATAGTTGGCAATACAGTTTGAGAACTCTGCTTATATTTAGTTTCAAACTCTTTAAAGGTTAATCCGGCAGGTAGTTGTTTTTGAAGTCCCTCAAACAGTTTTTGTTCAACCTCAGCATCAACAGTATTACCTGTTTCTTCAATTTTATAAGAAGTCGTAATGTTTAGTTGATTATTGCTGTTAACAGTTTTAATGATTGGTGATTCTTCAAAGATTACTTTCAACTGATCGCGAACTTCTTCAACATTCACCGGCTTATCAAATTTCACAGTGTAACTACGGCCACCGGAAAATTCAACACCCTGATCAAATCCATTGAAGAAAGTAGAAACCCCCAACAAGAAAATTACAAGAGAAATCGCATATGCTACTTTTCTGTATTCAATAAACTTGAAGGCTGCTTTCTGGAATATCTTCTTAGAAAAGTCTGTAAAATATTCAAAGTGACGGTTCTTGTTAGTATACCAGTCTGTGATCAAGCGAGATACGAGGATACCGCAGAACAATGATAATAAGATACCAATGATCTGTGTGGTTGCAAAACCTAATACAGGGCCTAATCCAAAGTAAGCAAGAATGATAGCGGTTAACAAGGTAGTGATGTGTCCATCAAGTACAGGAGCCAATGAACGCTTATAACCATCGTTCACAGCAGCTTGATAACCTTTTCCTTTGGTCAATTCTTCTTTGATACGCTCGAAGATGATTACGTTGGTATCCACAGCCATACCGATAGTAAGAACAAGACCGGCAATACCCGGAGCGGTTAATGTGAACCCTAGTGCACTCAATATACCAATAGTAAACAGTAAGTTCAGTATCAATGCAATATTAGCAACCCAACCACCTGTGTTAAAGTATACTAACATCAATATGAAAATCACTAGGAAAGAGATACCAAAAGAAAGGGCACCGCCTTTTACAGATTCGCTACCCAAGGTAGGACCTACTTGTTGTTCCTGAACGATTTTAGCAGGAGCAGGGAGCTTACCACTTTCAAGGATCTCAGAAAGATCTTGTGCTTCTTTCAATGTATAGTTACCACTGATCTGAGAATTACCTGTAGTAATCGGATCATTTACGTTTGGTGCAGAATACACGAAATTATCGAGGACAATAGCGATCGGCTTGCCCACATTACGTGTGGTCATTTTAGCCCAGATATTGCTACCCACTTTATCCATGTTCATTTTGATGGCGATACGACCACGCTCATCAAAATCCTGAGAAGCACTGGAGATATGATCACCTTCTAATTCAGCCTGACCGTTATCTAGTGTTTTAATCGCATAGAAAGCCAAGATATCTCTCATGCTGGCATCAGAAGACTCTGTTTTACCATACATGAAAACAAGGTTAGAAGGGAACTTAGCTTTTACAAAATCAAGCTTTAAGTAATCATTCAGTGTACCGGTATCTTTTGCTTGGATATAACCCAATGCAGCCGGATACACAACTTTACCACCCTGATCTTGATAAGGCTGAGAGAACTGGATCAATCTAGCGATCGGATTCTGGTTCAGGCTATCTTTTGGTGTAGTAGCTGCTGCAGTTGTACCTGCATCTTTTTTAATGCCGGAGATGGTAGCTGTCTTTGTGGTATCTCCTGAAGGAGTTACAGCAGCTGTACTTGCTTTTGCAGTATCGGCAGGTGTAGCTTGTGCTGTGCCGTTCAGATAATCTTGAACTGCTTTATCAGCTGCTACTAAACCTTCTTGCAGATCGCGGCTCTCAAAAGTATAAACTTCAAAGAACTGAAGATTCGCAGTTGATTGTAAATAAGATCTTACACGCTCTTTATCGTTAACACCTGCCAATTCAATATTGATAATGCCTTTGGCAGGATCAGGATTGATGGTAGGAGATGCCACACCAAAACGATCAATACGTGTACGTAAGATTCTGAAAGTATTGTTGAATGCAGCAGTTGCTTGATCATTCAAGTAATTCGCCACTGCATCATCAGAAGCATCAAATTTCACTTTACCGTTACTACGAGTAGCAAAGAAAGGAGCAAGATTGCCTGAAGGATTCAATTTTTTATACTCTTCACGGAAAAGGGTGATCAGGTTTGCACCGCTGTTGGCTTTACGCGCTACCGCTGCTTCCAATGCTTTATTGAAAACAGGGTCTTTTGTAAAGTTGGCCAGTGATTTGATCAATCCATCCAGACCTACTTCCATAGTAACACTCATACCGCCTTGCAGATCCAGACCCAACATGAGTTCCTTTTCTTTTGCACTGCGGTAAGTCGTTAGACCCAAAGCCAGTTTGGTGTCTTTGGTACTGTCGAGCAAACGCTGCAATCTTTCCTTTTTTACTTCAGAAAGGCTGTCGGCGTAGATCGCCTGTAGTTCTTTGTTCCCGGGGTATTTTTGTTCCGGAGTGGGGAAGCGGGAGATCCAGGCTTGCGCCTTTTCATCCATAGCTTTTTCGTGGCTGCGTACAAACCAGGTAAAAGATAACTGGTAGAGGCAGATTAAAATCAGGGCAATCGCAAAAAATCGCACTAAACCTTTCAGTTGCATATCGGTAAGGGTTTTCAAAAAATTTTAGAGCGGCAAAGATAGGGGAATGGTAATGAAATTTACCAGTTCCGCCAAGTTTGAAGCTTTGGGGGTATAAAATAGATAGAAAGTCTTGTTGGATAGGGGTTTCGTCAAATTAGTCATCACTGTAAAAAACGGGTTTATACACAGGTGTGAACATAAATCTGACGGGCTATAAACCCGCCAGACCCGTTGATTATTTTACATCTGTCAGTGTTACATCGAAGAACAGTGGACTATTGGGTGGAATAGAATTTGACCCCGTACAACTATAGGCCAACGCAGAAGGTATCACCATTTTGATTCGTCCACTTTTCTGAATCAATGGAATACCGATTTTCCAACCATCAATAACACCACTGAGTGGGAAACTGATCGGATTGGCAGTGGCGTCAAACTGTGTACCATTTAAGAGCTTACCCGTATATACCGCAAATACCAGGTTATTGATCGTAGGTGTGATTCCTGAACCGGGAGCTATAATTTCATAGAGTATCCCACTGGAGTGCTCAGTATAATTAATACCATTTGCCTGACAATAGGCCACCATTTCCGCTTTTTCTGATGCAGGTGTTTTGGGCTCACATCCTTTATCCTGCTTTCCGCAAGCAACAAACAGGGTTGCAATTCCTAAGCTTAGTAACAATAAGGCTCTTTTCATGTATAAATTCGTCTGTTTTACGGTTAAGACCATTTTTTAGTCTGTGAGGCTGCTTATACTTCTTTTTTTTCAAGTGATTTTTTTCTGGCCAATAGCTCCCTATAGCGTTGCTCATTGGTTTCCCAACGAAATTTTCGGTACATAAATGCCATAAAAAAGGAGATACCTAATATGGCCAACAAGAAAACAAAGGAGCTTAATCTGGAATTTGCTACCATATTCGCCCTTTCATACCAACCTGAGAAAACCACTGCGATCAAACTAATGCCCAATACAAATCCGGCAGAAAGTCCGATCATGAATGGACGAGTGCTATGTTTCTGTTGTAGACTGTTTTTCTCCCAATAAGCCAAAAAATCAAGTTCCTCTTTGCTTAACATGGCGCAAAAATAAAGAATGATCGTATTGCCATCGGGATATTCTATCGACCCGTTTGTAACAAATGAGTGATTACCAGTGTTTCTGTTTGTAGTTTTGTCTAAAGTAGTCATTCGTGAAGCACCTCTCGGCACTCAATAAATACTTCTGGAAATATCGCTTCCGATTCTTTCTCGGAATTCTCTTTGTGGTTTTATCCAACTACTTTGCCGTTTTGGCTCCTCAGATCACAGGATTTGTCGTCAACCAAGTACAGCAACAATTGCCCGGAGCAAAACCAACTTCTTTAAAAAGTACCGATGATGGCCTTGTAACTGCCTTTATCCAGTGGGTCAGTTCCTCCGAGTTCTCATTCGCATGGTTGGTGGCGATTTGCAGCATGACCATATTATTACTAGCTATTTTAAGGGGTGTGCTCATGTTCTTTATGCGTCAGACCATCATTGTAATGAGTCGACACATAGAATATGATCAGAAAAACGAAATATTCAATCATTACCAGTTATTAGATACTTCCTTTTATAAGACCCACAGTACAGGTGATTTGATGAGCAGAATGACCGAAGATGTGAGTAGGGTGAGGATGTACACCGGTCCGGCCATCATGTACCTGATCAATCTGGTAACGCTGATCAGTTTTTGTGTGGTGAATATGCTTCGTAAAGATGCAGAACTGACCTTATATGTATTGGCTCCACTACCGGTGTTAGCGGTAACGATTTACATTGTTAATAGTATTATCAATAAGAAAAGCGAACGTATTCAGGCTTTGTTATCTGACCTCACCACCAATGCACAAGAGTCTTACTCTGGTATCCGTGTCATCAAATCTTTTGTGCAAGAGAAGGCAATGATGGGCTTTTTTGAGAAAAATAGTGAATCGTATAAGAAAAACGCTATCGGATTAGCTAAAGTCGAGGCCATTTACTTCCCTAGTATGGCTTTGATGATCGGTGTCAGTACACTGGTAACCATTTTCATTGGAGGTATTCAGGCACTGCAAGATCCCAGCAAAGTGGGTTTGATCGTGGAATTTGTGATCTATATCAATATGCTCACGTTTCCGGTAAGTGCCATTGGTTGGACAGCCAGCATGATCCAAAGGGCTGCAGCTTCGCAAAAGAGATTAAACGAATTTCTGTTGACTGAACCGGTCATTAAAGACAATAATCCAGCGGAAGAAAAGAACACCGAAAAAGTTGGGGGAGCTATCGTGATAAAGGATCTAAGCTTTACATATCCCCACACAGGTATTCAAGCAATTCGTGATTTTAATTTATCCATACAGAAAGGTGAAAAAGTATTGATACTTGGAAAAACAGGAAGTGGTAAATCCACACTTGCGCAATTGCTGCTACGGTTTTATGATCCAACACAAGGAACGATAGAGATCGGCGATCGAAATATCAAAAAAATACCATTAACTGATTTGCGTTCTCAGATCAGCTATGTACAGCAAGACGTGTTTTTATTCAGCGATACGGTACATGATAATATCAGTTTTGGTTTGACAGAACCGGCAGACAGAGCTACAGTAGAACAAGCTGCAAAATTCTCCAGTGTTCATATGGAAATACAAGGGTTTAGCAATGGTTACGAAACCATGATAGGAGAAAGAGGGGTGACTTTAAGTGGTGGACAAAAGCAAAGGATATCCATAGCCAGAGCATTGATCAAAAATCCTGAGATCATTATTTTTGACGATTGTTTAAGTGCGGTAGATGCTAAGACCGAATATGAGATCATCAGTAATCTCTATCAATATTTACACGATAAAACGGCGATCATTATCACACACCGAATATTTACTAGTTTCAAATTTGATAAGATCATTGTACTCGATAATGGAATGCTTAGTGAATCCGGTACACATGATGAACTTCTGCGTAAGAACGGGTATTATGCCGAATTGTATCGATTACAGTTAACAGATAATAATTAAAGTTGACAGAGGGGAGTTGACAGTCGCAGAAAAAAAAGAATTTCCTGCGGTCAATTGTCAACTATCAACTATCAACTTACTTCTCAAACCCTAGTCCCAATAAGTTTTGCTAAAATTTTGGTAATTCCGAAACATCCCTATATTTGTCAGGCATAAAAAATCTGAAAACCAAAAAACAACAACTGTGGCGTACGAGAACAACGACAAAAAAATGGAAAGTGTTTACAGCAAACGAATCAGAGCTGGTAAAAGAAGAACCTATTTTTTTGATGTAAGGGCTACTCGCGGAAATGATTACTATTTAACGATCACCGAGAGCCGTAAGCGATTTGATAACAATGGTTATGACAGACACAAGATCTTCTTGTACAAAGAAGATTTCAACAAGTTCATCAAAGCATTGGGAGAGGCGGTAGACTATGTGAAGACAGATCTGATGCCTGATTTTGATTTTGACGCATTCAATCATGAATATGATGATGCAGAAGGTGCCGAAGGTCAGCAAGAAGGCTATACTGCCGATGCTGAGGTAGAAGAAGTTTCAGCTCCGGCTCCGGTAGCTGTTGCGGCAACTCCTATCACTGACGCTGCTGCTGCATCAACCACTGCTTCTGAAGAAGTAGACAAATGGTAAAACAACCAAAACCAACTGCAAAAAAGCCGATCGATGATCGGCTTTTTTAGTGAAAGGTGAAAAGTGAAAAGACAAATTCTTTTTCACTTTTCACCTTTCACTTTTCACTAATATGCTTGATCATCCAAATATCACATCCATTATGCCCGCTGTTTCCCATGGGGCCATCAAGGTAGGTGAAGCCGAATTTTTCATACACACTTACTGCTTTTTTCAATTCGGGCATCGTTTCTAGATATACAGAAGTGAATCCTTTGTTTTTGGCTGCTTCTAAACACTTTGCGATCATTGTTCTGCCTAAACCCAATCCACGTGCAGAAGGAGTGAGGTACATTTTCACCAATTCACAAGTTCCTTCGGGTAATGCATCCGTTGGATAAATACCCGCGCCACCCAAGAGTACTCCATCTTTTTCTGCAATGAAATACTCACTTAATGGTTCAGATTGAAACAATTCAAAGAGATGATCTGTACTGTCATCATAATAAACAGTACCGGGTCTGTTAGCACCAAACTCCTCCAGTGATCGCCTGATCACGTTTGCCATAGCAGCATTATCCCTTGGCTCAATGTGACGTATAATGATTCCTTCCATTTTATGCTTTTCTGAATGCTTTGTAGGCATTGATCAATCCATTGGTTGAGCTGTCATGAGAATTGACCTCAGATTCATCAGCCAGCTCTGGTAATACTTTATTGGCCAATTGTTTTCCCAACTCAACTCCCCACTGATCGAAGCTGTATATATTCCAGATCACACCTTGTACATAAATCTTGTGTTCATACAATGCGATCAACTGTCCTAGACTAAATGGGTTGATCTCTTTGAGTAGGATGGAATTGGTAGGCTTATTACCATCAAAAATTTTGAACGGCGCTATTTTCTTGATCTCATCCTGAGATTTATTTTCTTTCATCAATTCTACCTTCACTTCATTCTCTGATTTTCCATTCATCAATGCCTCTGTTTGAGCAAAGAAGTTGGATAATAATTTTTGATGATGATCACCGATCGGATTATGACTGATAGCCGGTGCAATAAAATCACAAGGCACTAAAGGAGTACCCTGATGTAATAATTGATAGAAAGCATGTTGTCCGTTGGTACCCGGTTCCCCCCATATCACAGGTCCAGTCGTGTAGTTAACGGGATTACCGCTTCTGTCAATACTTTTCCCGTTACTCTCCATATTCCCTTGTTGGAAATACGCTGCGAATCTGTGTAGATATTGATCGTAAGGCAATATTGCTTCGCTTTGTGCACCGAAGAAATTGGTATACCAGATACCCAATAAAGCCATCAATACCGGAATATTTTTTTCGAATTTTTCTTTTCTAAAATGTTCATCTGCAGCAGCTGCACCTTTGAGTAGTTGTTCAAAATGATCATAGCCGATGGTCAATGCGATCGATAATCCAATGGCACTCCATAAAGAATATCTTCCACCTACCCAATCCCAGAATTCGAACATGTTATTTTTATCGATACCAAAAGCTGTTACTTCTTTTTCGTTGGTACTGAGCGCCACGAAATGTTTAGCGATATGTTTTTCATCCTTTGCAGTTTCCAAAAACCATTGTCTTGCCGTATGTGCATTCGTCATGGTTTCTTGAGTGGTGAAGGTTTTTGAAGCGATCAGGAATAAGGTTTCTTCCGGTCTGATTTTTTTCAATACCTCACTGATATGTGTACCATCAATATTGCTGATAAAAAAAGTCTCGATCCCTTTTTTCCAAAACGGCTTCAGGGCTTCGGTCACCATAACGGGGCCAAGATCACTACCTCCGATACCGACATTGACAATAAATCGAATTTTTTTTCCTGTATAACCTTTATGTTTTCCTCCATGTACTTCTTCCGTAAAAGATTTCATGTGTGCCTGAACTCTTTGTACATGTGGCATGATATCTTTTCCATCAACCAGGATAGGGGTGTCAGAAAAATTACGCAAAGCGGTATGCAATACTGATCGCTGTTCTGTTTCATTGATCTTGATACCGGCAAACATTTCATGGATCGCATCTTTCAATTTACAGTCTTCCGCCAGTTGTAGTAGCAGCTGTAAGGTTTTCTGATTGATGATATTCTTTGAATAATCGAATAAAAGATCATTCAATTGAATCGAAAATTTTTTGAAACGGTCGGCATCAGCAGCAAAGAGATCACGCATATGTCTGCGATTCATCTCTTCCTCATAATGTTTCTGCAATAAAAACCATGCCTGTGTATTAGTGGGATTGATTTTAGGTAACATCTCTTGCTTACTCTTTTTGTTCTTGAATTCTTCTGGCTAATAATAACAATCGTCTATAACGCCTTGATCGTCTGAATGGTTGTTTCGATCATAGCAGGGGTAATATCCAAATGCACTACCAATCGTATTTGTGTTGGTGAAATGGCTAAAGCAAAAATATTGGATCGTTTGAGAATGGTCACCAGTTCTGGTGCATTGAATCTACCTTTCACCTCAAAAATAACGATATTGGTTTCAACAGGCAGGATTTCTCCTACGAAATCTTTTTCTCGCAATGTATCTACCAGCATTCTGGTATGCTGATGATCTTCTTGTAAACGTTGTACATGATGTTCTAACGCATACAAACCTGCAGCTGCTAACATACCGGCCTGTCGCATCCCACCACCAAATACTTTTCTGAAACGGCGTGCTTTCTTGATAAAAGAAGTTGGTCCGAGTAACAAACTTCCTACAGGCGCTCCCAATCCCTTACTTAAACATATAGAGATGGTATCAAAGACTTCACCATATTGTTTACAAGTCTCATTCTTTGCAACCAGTGCATTAAAAAGTCGGGCACCATCCAGATGCAATTTCAGTTGATGCTGATCACAGACTTTACGAATGGATTTGATCTCATTGAAATCATAACAGCTTCCGCCTGCACGGTTGGCAGTATTTTCCAATGATACAAGTGTGCTAACAGGTTTGTGTATATCGTCCGGATTAATGGCGGCCGCTACTTGTTCAGCAGTGATTCGTCCGCGATCGCCTTGCAGTAAACGAACCGAACAGCCGGAATTAAAGGCAATTCCACCACCTTCGTATTGATAGATATGTGATAAATGATCACAAATCACTTCATCACCCGGCTGGGTATGACATTTAATCGCAATTTGATTGGTCATGGTACCACTCGGACAAAAAATGCTGGCTTCCATTCCGAAAAGTGAGGCAGCAAATTGTTCTAATTGGTTAATACTGGGATCTTCTCCAAAAACATCATCCCCAACAGGGGCTTCATACATGGCTTTGAGCATCCCGGGGGTAGGTCTGGTTACGGTGTCGCTCCTAAAATCGATCATGGGTCAAATATACTGTGTGATGACAAACATACAGTTCTAGATAGTAGTTTGTTGTTGATCGGTATGTTTTGCCGGTCTTAATGCGAATACGCTGTTTTGGAGAGCCCAATAGGCTGCACAGAGGAGGGAATGTGAATAAGTAGTTGTAAACACTTGTTAATCAATTCATTTAATTCAATATTTTGCTTTCAAGACGGATATTTTTGCCCGATTATGCAAGTTTTTCCACAAAAGCTGGCATATTCAAAGGCTGTTTCGTACTTTTGCACGCTTCTGAAAGAGCCATTGCTGCCAATTTTAACGAATCCAGCAACAGCTTTTATACAACATTCAGGGTCTAATAGTCGTTTATAATAATACAGTTAATAGCACATCATGAGGCAGCTCAAAATTGCAACACAGATTACCAACAGAGATTCGCAGGCGGTTGAAAAGTACTTACAGGAGATCTCGAAAATTCCGATGATCACTCCTGAAGAGGAAACCACACTGGCTCAGCGTATCAAAATGGGTGATCAGCGAGCACTCGACAAATTGGTGCAGGCCAACTTACGTTTCGTGGTATCTGTTGCTAAGCAGTACCAGCACCAAGGCCTTTCTCTTAGCGATCTGATCAACGAGGGTAACCTCGGTTTGATAAAAGCAGCCCAGCGTTTCGATGAAACCAAGGGTTTTAAATTCATCTCATACGCCGTATGGTGGATTCGCCAGTCCATTTTACAAGCGTTGGCAGAGCAGGGTAGATTAGTCCGCCTGCCTCAAAACAAAATTGGCACCTATAACAAAGCTAACAAAGCCTATATGGCTTTCGAACAGGAGCATGAGCGTGAGCCTTCAACCGAAGAGCTGGCTGAGATCCTGGAAATGAGCGAAACAGAGATCAACAACATTTTCCAAAGCAACACTCGTCACACATCCCTGGATGCTCCGGTACACGAAGCAGAAGATGTGGCTATGGGTGATTTGTTGGAAGGTAGTGATGACACTGACGATGATGTGATGAAAGATTCATTGCGTGAAGAAATTCGCCGTGTATTGAAATCATTGAGTCCAAGGGAAGCTGAGATCGTGAACGCTTATTTTGGTCTGGATGGAGAAAATGGGGTAACCATTGAGCAAATTGGTATGAAATATGACCTTACCAAAGAGCGTATCCGTCAGATCAAAGAAAGAGCCATCAAGCGTCTTCAGAAAGCGCGTTACAGCAACGCATTGAAAGCGTATCTGGGATAAGATGGTACAAAAAGAAAATGACCGGCCCTTTCCAACCAGGAAAGGGCTTTTTTTGTTTCATATAGTATTAACATAAACTGAAATACCTTTGCATCATGTTTCGGAACCTGATTTTTGTATGGATATGCATTTCCTTGATCTCCTGTGAACGAGAAATCAATATCGTACCTGTGAGTAAAGACAGTCGTCTGGTAGTAGATGCAGAAATTGAAAACGGTCGTCCTCCAATCGTTGTACTCAGTAAATCATTGAATTTTTTTACCACCATCGATTCATCAGAATTAACGGCATCCTATGTGAGAAATGCGACAGTGACTATCCAAGAGGGAACCACCGTTTATCCTCTCAAAGAATTTGAATTACGTGATACCAGCGGTAACCGATTTTATTATTACAGTACCGATCCTCAGGTTTCTCCACAATTGATCGGACAATTTGGTAAAACCTATAAACTGTCCATCACTGTGGATGGAAAATCCTATACCAGTGAAACCTCGATTCCTTTGTTAACCAAAACGATGGATTCCATTTGGTGGAAACCCGCACCGAATAATGATGATCCCAAAAAAGTGGTACTGATGGCAAGGGTATTCGATCCTCCCGGATTAGGGAATTATATCCGCTATTTTACCCGCCAAAATAGGCAGCCATTTCTTCCTGGACTTAACAGTGTGTTTGATGATAATATCATTGATGGGAAAAGGTATGAGATACAGGTAGACAGAGGTGTGAATAGAAATGAAGAGATAGATTTTGAGACCTATGGCTTCTTTGAAAAAGGCGATACCGTATCTGTGAAATTGTGCAATATCAATAAATCGACTTTTGATTTTTGGAGAACCTGGGAGTTCAATCTTCAATCTGTTGGTAATCCATTCTCATCTCCCGGTAAAGTAATCGGAAATATCAGCAATAATGCTTTGGGAGCATTTTGTGGTTATGCAGCACAATACAGAAGCCTGATTATCCCCAAATAAACAAGGATTGTGTAAAAACGAAACCCGGAAACTGCAAGGGTTCAATAAATTTGTTCGTCTAATATAAAAATTAAAGTATGGCAAGTGAAGCAACTGAAAAAGTACATGTATTGATCATCGGTTCCGGTCCGGCAGGTTATACCGCAGCTATATATGCAGCCCGTGCAAACATGAAACCCGTTTTATATCAGGGAATACAGCCGGGTGGACAATTGACCATCACTACAGAAGTAGAAAACTATCCGGGTTATCCGGAGGGCATACAGGGTCCTGAGATGATGGTACATTTTGAAAAGCAAGCAGCAAGAATGGGCGCTGATATCCGATATGGAATGGCGACAAAAGTTGATTTTAGCAAACAGCCTTATAGAGTTGAGATCGATGAAGAAAAATGGATCGAAGCGGATGCTGTGATCATCAGTACGGGAGCATCTGCTAAATGGCTTGGCTTAGAAAGTGAGCAACGTCTGAATGGCTTTGGTGTAAGCGCTTGTGCTGTGTGTGATGGTTTCTTCTTTAAAGGCAAAGACGTTGCGATCGTTGGCGCAGGTGATACCGCTGCTGAAGAAGCATTGTACTTATCGAAACTGTGTACTACCGTTCACATGTTCGTGAGAAGAGATCAAATGCGTGCAAGTAAAGTGATGCAGGATCGTGTATTGAATGCCCCCAATATCAAAGTGTATTGGAATACAGATACAGATGAGATCTTAGGAGAAAAAAAGGTAGAAGCTGTACGCATCAAAAACAACAAAACACAGGAAACACAAGAAATTCCTATCAGTGGATTCTTTGTTGCGATCGGACATCAGCCCAACAGTGATATTTTCAAAGGTTGGATCGATATGGATGAAACAGGTTACATTAAAACGGTACCGGGCACTACCAAAACGAATATGGAAGGTGTTTTTGCCGCAGGAGATGTACAAGATAAAAATTATCGTCAGGCCGTAACAGCAGCAGGCAGTGGTTGTATGGCTGCATTGGATGCGGAGAGATACTTGACTGCAAAAGGACTGGCCTAGTCAATAAACAATAATCAATAATGAACAGATGAATGATGAATGATTGTATTGCTGATCATCCTTCATCATTGATTATTCATCATTCAAAATTCATTATTACACATGCTTTCCATCCATTTACATCAAGTCATTATTCACTCATACCATGGGGTATATGCAGAAGAGAAGGTTTTAGGAAATGACTTTCTTGTAGATGTATCTGTTGATTATCGTCCTTCAAAGTATCCCATCACAACCATCGAGGATACGATCGACTATGTTGCATTGTATGACTTGGTTAAAAAAAGAATGGCGATAGCAACTCCTTTATTAGAAACTGTTGCATCGGAGATCGCACTTGAAATTCTGGCACAATTTTCTCTGAGTGAAACTGTAAAGATTTCGATTCAAAAACAACATCCTCCAATTCCTGCTTTTCAAGGATCAACGGGTGTATCTCTTATCATGCATAGAAAAGATCTTCCATGAAACGATTACAGATGTTTAGACTGATTCATTTTTGCTTGTTTGTATTGTTGGTAAACTCATCACAAGCTCAGGATATCAATGTTTTATTGAAAGAAGCATCCAATTTTGAAAGAGTACAAAAAGAAAGTGAGGCTTTGGAGAAATACAAACTTGTACTCACACAAGATCCGGTCAATCTAAAAGCATTGGTAAAATCAGCCGAGTTGAGTGCCTCCATTGGTGGGAGACAAGCTGATAAGAACAATAAACGTTTGTTTTACGAAACAGCCTTATCGTATGCCAAAAGAGCTTGGCAAGCAGATAGCAATCATGCAGATGCTGCATATGCGATGGCGATGATCTCAGGCAGAATGACGGATATCGAAACAGAGAACAAGCAAATCGTTGCGTATGTAAAAGATATCAAGTTATACTCCGATAAAGCATTATCCATTAATCCCGATCATGGCAAAGCCAATTATACTTTAGGTAAATGGCATTATGAAATGGTCACTTTATCCGGATTGAAGAAAGCAGCCGTAAAATTATTTTATGGAGGTTTGCCATCCGGAGATTTGGAGAAAGCGATTGCTTACATGGAGAAATGCAAAACCTTAGAACCCTATTTTGCATTGAACTATCTGGATCTTGCCAAAGCTTACAAAGAAGCCCGACAGCCTGCTAAAGCTATCGAAGTGTTGAACAAACTTGTAAAATTACCTGTAAGAACAGGAGATGACCCCGCCATAAAAGCCGAAGGCGCGAAAATGCTGGAAGCTATTCAATAACATGATCAATTCAATCACATGTCATTACTAGAACGTTTCACTGCTGCAGTTGCTAACAGCAAAACATTATCAGAAAAACCTGACAATGAAACTTTATTAAAACTCTATTCGCTGTATAAGCAAGCCACTGAAGGAGATAATACAGAAGGAGGTCCTTCGAATCCATTTGATTTCGTAGCCAAATTTAAACACGAAGCCTGGGAGAAATTAAAGGGGATGACCAAAGAAACAGCAATGGAACAATATGCCGATTTGGTTGAAAAATTGAAAGGCTAAAAATAAAATTAGAGATGTATCCAAAATGCATCTCTAATTTCATATTCCTTATTTCGTATTTCCTATTTCTTATTTAATCAGGTATCCAATTCCTATACTCATATTATTAAAAGCTGTTCCAAGTGCGCCACCAAAAATATTAAAAGCATTGGACTTGGTTTCGTTTCCGGTACTGGAAGATGTCTTTCCATGATCAAAACGAATTCCTGCCAAGGATCCCATATTGGCTGAAAATACCCATTTCTTTTTTGTAAGATAAACAACCCCGATGGTAGCAGTAGCTCCGACATTAAATCCATTCGCCTTATTAGCGGTTTGATTATTATTCTTGGATTCAAAACGCGAAAAACCTGCACCGATAGAAAAAGGAAAACTCAGGTACACTCTTTGCGCGAGTGGCGTTAAAATAGTATGACCAAAGCCAATACCAATACCATTTCTAATCTGTTTGTTCTCAATATTGGTCGCCGGATTTTGCTTGGTAACATTATGAGAAAAAGATAAGGTCAAGCTGTTAAACCTTCTCTCAGATATAAATTTTGACGCAGAAATGCTAAAACCAGTACCAAAATTGGAATTAGACGATACAGGAGCCAGGTTATTCGTTTTGTTAGTAGACATGTCTACGAATCCGGTCAATAAAACATTATTTCGCTGAAACTGTGTATATCCAAGAAAAGAAACAAGTAATAGAGGAAGAACGATTAATTTTCTCATTGTACTTTTTTTCAAAGAAAAGGAAATTATCCGCAATGCTGCATGATTACATCACTTTAACAAGAGATTTAATGTAGCATCCTCATAGTATTTGTTTTTTCCACCTTCCACTTCTCATGTACCAGAAAGAAGGTATAAATAGGGTAGTCCAATACAGCATTTCACTTGCCCATCCCCACTCAATAGACAACTGCAGTTTCTCCAGTACAATATATACGTACAAACAATAGAGAATAATCGCAGCGATCTCACTATACAGATTCACTTTCGTGTTACCTGTGCCTGTAACTGCATTCAGCCAAATAACTGACACTGACATAAACACTAGTGCTACAGATACGATACGCATCACAGGAATGGCGGCGGTGATAAAATCTTCTCCCTGACCATAGACAGACAAGAAGCTATGTGGAAACAAATTCAGTACTGTACAAACAAAGACTGCAAAGCCTACGCTCCACAACATGATTTTCTTCACAAGTTCTGTTACACGATCTTGTTTACCTTGTCCAATAATATTACTTACCATACTATTGGCAGTGGCTCCAAAAGCCCAGGTAAAACAGCCAAAGAATCCGAAAATATTACGCATTGTATTGGAGATGGCTAAATCTCTGGCTCCATGATGTTCGATCAGAATATAAAAGAATTCCCAACTGATGATACTGATGGCAAACTGTAAAATCACCGGAAAGGATATACGCAAGATCAATTTGATATTACCCCAATCATATTTTGTGTTTTGAAAGAGGTTCAGATTTTTACTGATCCCTTTTGCCTGAATCACAAAAAAGATCACAAATAATCCTGCCACTTCCGAAATAATAGAAGCATATGCAGCTCCATTGAATCCTAGTTCAGGCAATCCAAGCTTTCCATAGATGAATCCATAATCAAAATACACATTGGTGATAGCTTCGGTGGCAGTTCCGATGATCAGATAGCGACTCTGATTGGTACCCACCAATAAAGCATTCCGCATTTGATACACATATAAGAAGGGGAGACCTAAAATACGGATATTCAAAAAGGATACCGCCATCTCTACACGTTCCTGATCTTGCAATGCATACTTGAACAGTATGGGGGCAAAAAACCAAGTGACCAATATTCCCAATAATGCCAGTACCAATGAAATGCGTATACCCTGAAAAAATAAGCTACCGATCTGATCAACTCGGTTCTCACCGGCTCTCCGTGAGATCAGAGCTTGCAGACCATTGTTAAGCCCTTGACCTATGACCGCAAAAATCAAATAATATACGCCCGTGATCCCTGCAACCCCTAATTCCTGCTGCCCCAATCCACTCAAAAAAATATTATTGGTAATAAAATTGATCTGAGGAACAATGATAGAAGCAGTGATGGGCAAAGCAATACTCAATATCTGCCGATGACTGATCGATACCTGTAAATTCATATTGCTTTTTCCGATTTCCATAAACGCGGGCAAAGCTACAATATTAACCTATGTACAAATCAGTGGCTTTTTTTATATCATTGCAATCAATATCGATTGTATGGCAAGAAAAACAATGGCATTCTATCCACCCACACCGGTGGTAATAGCTCCGGAACATCAACTTCGGGTGGAAATAGGTCCTTTGTATGTAGCCTGCTCAATCACCCATCAACAATCCATCTACGCTTTTGAATTCTTTGAATTAGACAATGACATCAATGAATGGAGTGATGTTTTCTTTGAGATCAAGAACAATTCAGTTTTACTGGATAAATATTCCGGCAACATAGACCTTTGCTATAATTTCCGCGAAGCTTTGATCATACCTGCAGAAAAAATGAACAGTGCTGCTGCGGGAGATTTTTTATCACTTGTTTATGGGGAATCACAAAGACATGAGCAGAAAAATGATAAGCTGGCCGATTCAATAGCCATGGTCAATAGTTATCGCATCAAAAAAACCATCATCGACCAAGCTGTCAGACATTTTCATTTATTTCAAGGACATCATATTTACACCAAGATCCTGAACCGTCTTTTCGCAAGACAGGATATCCCTGAAACATTATTACAGATACAAGTATATCCGCAATCTTTCATCGCTGTTTTAATGATCAACGGTCAATTACATTTGATCCAATCCTACAGTTTTGAAAACGCTACTGACTTGTGTTTTTATGCCTTATCAATACTTCGTGAACATAAGCTAACACCGGATAGGACATCTTTAGAAATGAGCGGTTTTATTGAGCCACATGGTGAATTGCATCAACAGATACAACAAGTATTCCCCAAGCGTGCTTTCATTAACCCGGATGAGTCAGTATTGATGCCGGAGATGCTTGAGTCGCATCACCCTCATTATTTTACCCCGTTCTTTAATCCTACTGTATGAGAATCATTTCAGGAAAATGGGGAGGCAGGAGGATTAGTCCACCCGCTCAAATGCCACATACCAGACCCACAACTGATATAGCAAAAGAAGGTCTGTTCAATATTCTTCAAAACAGAATGGATTTTGAAGGAATAGATACCCTTGATCTTTTTGGAGGCACAGGATGTATCAGCTATGAATTGGCGTCACGCGGTGCTGCACAATTAACCATCATAGAAAAAGATCCGATCATGCATGCATTCATCAAAAAAAATGCAGACATGCTTGGTATGGAAAATTATAAGGTCTTGAAAATGGATGTATTTGCCTATCTGCAATCCTGTGATGAAAGCTTTGACTTTATTTTTGCCGGTCCACCATATGCATTAGGAACCATTGATGAATTACCCAAGATCATCGTAGCCAAAAATATGATCCGGAAAGGAGGCTTTTTTGTATTGGAACATACGCCTAGAAATAATTACGAAAAATTTGAGGGCTTTAGCTTTCAAAGAAATTACGGGACTACTTTGTTTTCGTTTTTTGTGAGTAGGGGTAGCTAATAGCTTATTGTTCATGGCCAATAGTATATTGTTTATGAACGAATCATTATTATTTTCATTTTTATGTTTTTGCTAATAGCTTCAAAAAAAATCAAAAAATAAGATATCCTAAAACCTCAATACCATAGTCTACGAACTATTTGCCATGAACAATAAGCTATAACCAAATGAAACGCCCCATATTCATAACAGGTATTGGAACTGAAATTGGTAAAACAGTAGTGTCTGCTATTGTTACTGAGGCACTGGAAGCAGATTATTGGAAACCTGTACAAGCCGGTTTTGAAACCGGTACGGATGCACAAAGAGTGCAGCAATTACTGTCAAATACACAAACGATCATTCATCCTGAAGTGTATTGTTTGGAAATGCCGGCATCACCTCACATCGCGGCAAGGGCTGAAAAAAAAGTGATCGATATTGATCTGATCGCTGAAAAAGCAAAACAAATAATCGTACAATCAGAAGATCGTTCATTGGTGATAGAAGGTGCGGGAGGATTATTGGTGCCATTGAATGATCAGAAGAGTATTGCTGATTTGATCTTATCCTTACATGCCAGGGTAATACTGGTGAGTCGTAATTATCTGGGAAGCATCAATCACTCCAGATTAACGGCTGCCTATTGTAAACAAGCAGGTATTGATGTGATGGGATGGATATTCAATGATCAGTACCTCAACTATGAAGAAGAGATCGTGCAGTGGAGTGGTTACCCATCTTTGGGCTCCATACCTTATCTTACAGAGATTCATCCAACATTTATACGCGAGCAGGCAGGTCATATCAGCAGCAATCTGTATCGCTATTTAAAAGATTGACATGACGAAAGATGCATTAAGAAAGATCTATAAAGCCAAACGAAAAGAGTTGGATGGACATGCTCGTTTGCGAATGGATGATCTGATGTTGATACAATTTCAGCAATTTGATTTTAGCACCATTCATACTTTGTTAACTTATTGGCCTATATCCGGACAAGCTGAGCCCAACACACATTTATTTTCCGGTTATTTAAGACATATGGTTCCCGGATTAAAAATGGCCTATCCTGTATCCGATCAGGAGAACGGTACCATGACCGCTCATTTGATCGATGAAGACACGGTGTATACGGTCAACGCATGGGGTATCACAGAACCTCCGGCAATAGCACCGGTTGATCCGGTTGACATCGATCTTGTTTTTGTTCCCATGCTGATCTGTGATACCAATGGATATAGAGTCGGATATGGAAAAGGATTTTATGATCGCTATCTGCAACAATGCCGTACGGATGCAGTGACCATCGGCTTTAGTTATTTTGATCCCATTCCTGCGATCTCAGACACCCACGAATTTGACGTACCTTTGGACTACTGTATCACGCCGAACGAGGTTTATGAATTTTAACACGATATTTCTTACTTCTTTCAGGGTATTATTGTTGCCGGTCGCATTGTTATACGGACTTGTTATTCGCATCCGTAATTGGATGTTCGACAAACAATACCTGAAATCAGCATCTTTCAATTTCCCCTTAATCTGTGTAGGTAATTTGGCAGTTGGTGGAACCGGTAAGTCTCCAATGGTTGAATATCTTTTGAATTTATTGTCGCCGCAATTCAAAGTAGGGACACTGAGCAGAGGGTATAAGAGAAAAACAAAAGGATATGCATTGGCCAATGCTAACACCACTGCGCTTGAGATAGGAGACGAGCCGATGTTATTTCACATGAAGTTTCCACAAACACCGGTAGCTGTGGGAGAAGAAAGATTGGTGGCCATTCCTCAGCTGTTACAAGATGTACCCGATCTGCAGGCCATTATTTTGGATGATGCTTTTCAGCACCGTTCAGTGAATGCAGGGTTTAATATCCTTTTGACGGAGTACAGCAATATCTATGTGAACGATTTCTTTTTACCAACAGGAGATCTACGTGATGAAAGAAAATCAGCCAAAAGAGCGGATATCATTGTGGTCACCAAATGTCCGGCAGATCTATCCTTTGAAAAAAAGCAGCAGATCATTCGCAGTCTTAGACCAAGGGCGGATCAAAAAGTATTTTTCACCAGAATTGCTTATGGAGTGCCGTATCACATTTTCAATTATGAAGATGAATGGTTGCTGACACCGCGCGATGAAGTTCTTCTGGTCTGTGGCATTGCCAATCCCAAGCCATTGAAAGAATACCTCCATGAACGTACGCATACATATTATCAGCAGGACTATTCCGATCATCATATTTTCACCATCGATGACCTCAATGAAATCAAAGAAAAATTTGATGCCATCCATGCCAAAGACAAGATCATTCTCACAACAGAAAAAGATGCTGTACGACTTTTAAAATTCAGGGAAGAATTGTCAACATTACCAATGTATGTTCTTCCGATCCGTCACGATTTTTTGTTTGGAGAAGGTGAACAATTTAATCGTATGGTTACTGATTTTATCAGGAACTTTAGGTACAAGCCACTATCATGAGTAAGAAAACATCCAAGCAAAAGAAACAAAAGCAAAAACAAAAAACCGTAACGGCTCAATTACTGAAAGGTAAACTCGAAGTGACCCGTTCCGGTATGGGTTATGTGGTGATCGATAATGGAAGCGGGGATGTACTGGTTCGTCCGGGCGATTTCATGAATGCTTTGAATGGTGATGTAGTTCGTGTGAAAGTAGTTCGCGAAAACGGAAGAACCGGTAAGAAAGAAGGTAAGATCACTGAAGTCATCAGCAGAAGACAAACAGAATTCATCGGCTACATACAACTCTCCACCAACTTTGCTTTTTTTGTTCCGGATACAGATAAACCCATGCCCGATCTTTTTATTCCACTCACCTCATTGAATGGTGCCAAGAATAAAGACAGGGTAGTGGCCAGATTGGTAAAATGGGATAAAGAAGATAAAAAACCGGTAGGTGAAGTGGTGAGTGTGATGCAACCGGAAGATGAGAACGATGCAGCCATGAAAGAATTACTGGCGCAGGCAGGGTTTCCTTTATTTTTTCCGGAAGATGTATTGGAAGAAGCAGAAAGATTGCCGGAAGTATTGGACTCAGAAGAGATCAAAAAAAGAAAAGACTGCAGGGATATCCGCACATTTACCATTGATCCGGTGGATGCCAAAGATTTTGATGATGCAATTTCGATCAGAACATTATCCAATGGTATTTATGAGATCGGTGTGCATATTGCAGATGTCAGTTATTATGTTCATCCGGAAACAGAGTTGGATGAAGAAGCTTATAAAAGAGCCACCTCGGTTTACTTGCCCGATCGTGTAAATCCCATGTTACCGGAACGAATTTCCAATGAATTGTGTTCACTCAGACCGCATGAAGACAAGTTTACTTTCTCAGCCATTTTTCAAATGAGTGCTAAAGGAGAGATCAAACAATACTGGTTGGGAAGAACGGTGATCCATTCTGATCATCGTTTTACGTATGAAGATGTTCAAGAGATCATTGAAACCAAAGAAGGCAAATTTTCAGAAGATATTTTACTGTTGAATGATTTCGCACAAAAGATGCGCAAGAAAAGATTCAGTAAAGGCGCCATCAATTTCTCTTCACAAGAAGTTCGCTTTAAACTGGATGAAAAAGGAAAGCCGGTAGGCATTGTGGTAAAAGAGAGTAAAGAAGCGCATCAGTTGATTGAAGAATTCATGTTACTGGCCAATCGTACGGTAGCAGAGAATATTTCTAAGATACAGATCAATAAAAAAGCGATCCCATTCCCATATCGTGTGCATGATCAGCCGGATGCAGAAAGACTGGCTCCGTTCATGGAATTCGCGAAAAAATACGGACACAAATTTGATCTAAGTTCACCTGAATCGATTGCGGCAAGCTTTAACCAAATGCTCGCAGATGCAAAAGGCAAACCCGAACAACATGTATTAGAACAGTTGGGTATCAGAACCATGGCCAAAGCGGTATATACAACCGAAAATATTGGTCACTACGGATTGGCATTTGAATACTATTGTCATTTTACTTCTCCTATCAGAAGATACCCGGATGTATTGGTGCACAGAGTGCTGGAAACGGTACTACAGGGGAAACCGATGATCGATAAAAAGATGGAGGAGAAATGCAAACACAGTAGCGACAGAGAACGTGCAGCGATGGAGTGCGAACGCGCAGGTAACAAATACAAACAAGTAGAGTACATGCGTGATTACCTGGGTGAAACTTTTGAAGGTGTTGTGAGTGGTGTGGCAAGTTTTGGTTTCTGGGTTGAAACAGTGGAACACAAATGCGAAGGGTTGGTAAGTTTGATCGGGCTCAGTGATTATGATGATTTCAGGTTGGTGGAGAGTGATTACAGTTTGGTGGGAAGAAGAAGCGGCAGAACCTTCCGAATGGGTGATAAAGTCACCATCAGGGTAGTGGCGGCGAATCTGGAAAAGAGACAATTGGATTATGAATGGGTAATTGAAGGGAAGAGTGAAAAGTCAAAAGTGAAAGGTGAAAAGGAGAGTGCTAAGAAAAAAAAGAAGTAGCATGCTGATCCATCAGTTTTCTACTTCATGAAATAGGATCCCTTCTTTTTCCAAGATGGTCAATACCGGTGTATAGATCGAAGGAATGATGGGTATATGCAACCCTTTTTCTGTCAATGATTTTTCGCCGATTAAAATAGCGGCTATTCCTAATGGCAACCCAACTGTTTTTGCCATAGCTGTACGCAAATGATCTTCACCCTTTACTACCAAACTGCTTTTAACGCTTTTTTGTTGTCCATCTAACTCATAGTCGATTTCATGAAGCATGACGATCATGTCTTTATCCTGCGGCTCCAAGATCCAGGATGATTCCATTCTCCATTGAAGAATATCAGCGGCTGAGCAAGTGCCTTTATTGATGAGCAGTTCAGAATTATTCAATCCCAGACTAACCAGCATATGTTGGATCAATGGATCATTGGAAAGTTGTTCCACTGAAATAGATAATTGATGATTTTGAATATGCGATCGTAGAAAATCTTGCATAGACAATCCATCCGTTGCATAGGTTTGAGATTCATCGGTAAGTTTGAGATCTACGATGGCGGCCCATCCTTTACAAAAATCGGGATAGCGAAGTGTGGTTCTGATGAATTCAGTACAACTTTGTAAATCGTATTTATCGATATAACTCAAAGAATCTCTGTTGGCATAATAGGCCAGTGAACCAATAGCCGGAATGTCCACTAAGCCGGACTGATGAAATAATTGATCGTAAGTAAGTTCTTGTTCTTTACCCTCCTTCAAAAAAACAGCACCGGCCTTACCCGCCAATACCACGTTACGAGGATTCCAACTGATCTTATAATGCCATGGATTGTTATCACTCTCAGGTGCTACCAACCCACCGCAGTGCGATTTAAAAGCATGAATACGTCCGCCTTGCGCTTTGATCTGATGGATCAGTTGCATGGCACTCATGTGATCGATACCCGGATCCAATCCCATTTCACACAAAAACAACAACTCCTTTTCAGCGATTTCTGACGCTAGCGCTTTGATCTTTTCATCTACATAAGAAGCGGTAAGCAAATGTTTACTTAGTGCAAGACAATCCAATGCCACATGATAATGAAGAGCAGGAGGCATCAAAGAAATCACCACATCAGCAGATTGGATCAATGCCTTTCTTTTTTCCGTATTCAGAATATCTATCTGAACTGCAACTGTATGAGGTTCTGTGCCCAGTTTTTGCAAAACTGTCGCGTGATCCGCATCGGCAACGGTCAATGTCCAATTTCTGCTACGGGTTTCTCTTTTGAGATAATCGATCAGAACAGTGGCCGATTTACCGGCACCAAAAACCAAGATATGCATATGCGGAAAAGACATGCCGCAAGCTAAGCAGAAATAAGGAATGTGAAATCTGTAAAGATCAAGGAATGATAAGGGACTATTAACAGCTGTTTGATTCACATGAAAATTCCTGTTTCGGTTGTAACTTATCAAAATGTCATCCGTTTAACTCATAAAATCACCTACATGAAACAAGTCATCTCCTTATTCGTTTCGGTACTCCTATTGACAGGAGCTCTAACCGCGCAAAAAACCATTCGTGATGCCAATGCACAGAGTCGTAATGGATTAAAGAATTTCCATGCGGTACAAGTATCCAGCGGAATCGATCTGTATCTCACTCAGTCATCTGAAGAAGCAGTGGCTGTCAGTGCATCTTCTGATGAATACCGTGATAAGATCATCACAGAAGTGGTGGATGGTGTATTGAAGATTTACTATGAGAAAAACAATAGCTGGAATTGGGGTTCCAATAGCGGCAATAAAAAACTAAAAGCCTATGTGTCTGTCAAGAATTTAGACAAGATCAGTGCTTCGGGAGGATCAGATGTGGCTTTTGAAAGTGTGATCAAGAGTAACAAATTGAGTATTTCTATTTCAGGGGGTTCAGACCTGAAAGGAGAAGTTGCATGTGATGATTTGAGTCTAACAGCCAGTGGCGGTAGTGATGCCGATCTGAAAGGAAGGGCTTCCAAAGCCAGAATCAGTGCGTCGGGAGGAAGTGATGTAGGTGGATATGGTTTGATCACGGATGTATGTAATGTAATTTCCAGCGGAGGCAGTGATGTGTATATCACCGTGAACAAAGAAATGGATGCCAATGCTTCGGGTGGTAGTGATATCCATTACAAAGGAAATGCAACCGCGCGCACTTCTAAAAGCGGTAGCTCAGACATCCGAAAAGTGACCAATTAAGTCTCCGGCATTTAAGGTAATAGAAGAACAAAACACCTTTGTTTTCCCATGGTTAAGAGCCATGGAAAAACAGGGTGTTTTTTTATGCAGTTTTGTGGATAAAACAGCCTAAAAAACAGCCCTTTCAGCCCCTTTTTCCCGTCTAAAAAAACTATCTTCGCCATCCCGGATTTATAGGTACGGGGAGAACCAAAAAATACGTACGATAAACGAGAACATGGAAGAAAATCTGCTACCCGAACAGACGAGCGATAACGACCGCATTATACAGGTCAATATTGAAGAACAAATGAAGACCGCATACATCGACTATTCCATGTCGGTGATCGTGGGTCGAGCTTTACCTGATGCCAGAGATGGCTTTAAACCGGTACATCGCAGGGTTTTATATGCGATGAATGAACTGGGCAATAACAGCAACAAGCCTTACAAAAAATCTGCCCGTATCGTCGGTGAAGTGATGGGTAAGTATCACCCGCATGGTGACTCATCCATCTATGATACATTGGTGCGTATGGCTCAGGATTGGACCATGCGTTACACACTGGTAGACGGACAAGGTAACTTTGGTAACCAGGATGGTGATCCACCGGCTGCTATGCGTTATACGGAAGCCCGTTTACAGAAAGTGGCAGAAGCCATGTTGGATGATATCGAAAAAGAGACGGTTGATTTTCAGTTGAATTTTGACGACTCTTTGCAGGAACCCACTGTACTTCCTTCACGTATCCCACAATTATTGGTGAATGGTTCATCCGGTATTGCCGTAGGTATGGCCACCAATATGATGCCACATAACTTGAGTGAAGTAGTAGATGGATGCGTGGCGTTTATTGAAAACAGAGATATTACAGGCGAAGAACTGATACAATATGTGAAAGCTCCTGATTTCCCAACAGGAGGTGTGATCTATGGTATGGAAGGCGTGAAACAGGCCTTACTGACAGGAAGAGGTAGAGTGGTGGTGCGTGGCAAGTGTCATGTGGATACCAAACAAAGTGGTCGTGAGCAGATCGTGATCACGGAAGTACCTTATCAGGTGAACAGAGACCAGTTGACAGATCGTATCGGACAATTGGTGAATGATAAAACCGTTGAGGGTATTGCACATGTGAACAATGAAAGTAACAAGCGTGAAGGAACACGTATCGTATTGGATCTAAAACGTGATGCGGTAGCACAGGTGGTCATCAATCAACTGTACAAATACACAGAACTACAGACCAGTTACGGTATCAATAACGTAGCCTTATCAAAAGGTAAACCTAAGATCATGAACCTACGCGATCTGATCGCTGAGTTCATTGATTTCAGGATGGATGTTGTGATCAAAAGAGCCAAATTCGATCTGCGTAAAGCCGAAGAACGTGCACATATCTTAGAAGGTTACCTGAAAGCATTGGATCATTTGGATGAAGTGATCACATTGATCCGTGCCAGCAGAACACCGGATGAAGCCAAAGAAAGTTTGATCAGTAAGAGTAAGGAAGCTAAATGGTTACTCCAGCAAGCACTCTTTACAGATCTTTCCAATGAATTATACCAACAAGAAGAAGGTTTATCAGAAGCACAGGCGAAAGCGATACTGGAATTGCGTTTACAGCGTTTGACCGGTATGGAAAGAGAAAAGATCATTGAAGAGTTCAATGGCCTGATCAACACCATCAAAGACCTCAAAGCTTTGTTGGGAAGCGAGGAACTTCGTTATGATCTGATCAAAAAAGAATTGATCGAGATCAAGGAACAGTTCGGTGACGCACGTAAGAGTGAGATCCAATACCTCGCAGATGAAATGCGTATTGAAGATCTGATCGAAGAAGAAGATGTAGTGATTACGATTTCGCATTTGGGTTATATCAAGAGAACTTCCGCTTCGGAATATCGTCAACAAAGACGTGGAGGCAGGGGTGCTGTTGGCTCAAAAACAAGAGAAGAAGATTTTGTAGAACACCTGTTTGTAGCATCGACGCATGATACCATGATGTTCTTTACCGAAAAAGGACGTTGTTATTGGATGAGGGTGTATGAAATTCCGGAAGGAGAAAAGCAAAGTAAAGGTAGAGCCATCCAGAACCTGATACAATTACCGGGTGATGATAAGGTAAAAGCGATCATTGACGTTAAAAATCTTGCAGACAAAGAATTTGTTCAGCAACATTATATTGTACTTTGTACCAAGAAAGGTATCATCAAGAAAACCTCTTTGGAAGATTTTAGTCGCCCAAGAGCCAACGGTGTAAATGCCATCACCATTGTAGAAGGAGATGAATTACTGGAAGCAAGAATGACCGATGGAAAATCGGAGATCATGCTGGCAGTAAAGAGTGGTAGAGCCATTCGTTTTGAAGAAGAAAAAGTACGTGCTACCGGAAGAGGAGCCATTGGAGTGGCAGGTATTGAGGTAAATGATGAGAAAGATGAAGTAATTGGCATGATCTGTGTAAATAAGGAAGATACCAGCCGAACCATTCTTGTGGTGAGTGAAAAAGGTTTTGGAAAAAGAACCGCCATTGATGAATACCGAATCACGAACCGAGGTGGAAAAGGGGTCAAAACGATCAATGTCACAGACAAAACAGGAAGTTTAGTTGGCATCCTGTATGTGACTGAAAAAGAAGATCTTATCATTACTTGTAAATCAGGTATTACCATCAGAACCAGTATCAGTGAAATTCGTGAGGCAGGTAGAGCCACTCAGGGAGTAAAACTGATCAGGATCGACGAAGGAGATGAGATAGCGGCTATTTCACAGATCGAGGAAGATGATGAAGAAACGGAAATTCCTGCATCAGAATCAACCGGTAATGATGAGCCAACCAACGAAAACCCTGCAACAGAAAATAACGATTCAACCACTAACGAAAACCAAGTTTAAAAACCTCCCGTTATGAAGAAGCTATTCATGCTTTCCATGTTTGCTGCAACACTGCAGTTTGTTACCGCTCAGGATTATAAAAAGGTACAAAATGCATTGATATTAGGCAGAGTGGAAGATGCAAAAACAGAGATCGACAAATTAGCTGCTGATCCAAAAGCACAGGCGAAAGCAGAGACATATATGTATAAAGGAAAGATCTATGCTGCGATCTTTAAATCACCTGAACTCAGTGCGAAATTTGCCAATGCCGGATCAGAGGCGGAAGCAGCATTGAAAAAGTATCAGGAAATGGATCCTACCTATGCTATTGCCAAAGAGAAAGATGGTATCACTGCTTATTTCGATATGTACTCAGCATTCATCAACAAGGGTACCGGTAGCTTTAATGCCAAAGATTGGGCGACTGCAGGTGAAGGATTTGCCAGCGCTATCCGTTATATCGATCAGATCATTGAAAACAAATGGCTCGCCAATAATAACCTGAAGATGGATACAACATCCATCCTCTATGCCGCTTATGCTTTCCAGAATGCAAAGAAAACAGCTACTGCGGCTGATTATTATCAGCGACTGGCAGATAATAAAGTGAGCGACTCCAGCTTCACAGATGTATATCGCTTTTTGTTGGATTATTATACCAATGGAAAAAAAGATGAAGCGCAGTTCAAAAAGAACCTTGCTTTAGCTCATGAAGTTCACCCTGGTTTAAGCAAAGAGTGGGAGAGCTATGAAATGGACTTTATTGATACTTATGATCTGCAAGCAAAAACAAACATGTACGACAAAGAAGATGCTGCAGGAACTTTGTCTGAAAACAAATACTTGTTATTTGGTGAAGCATTTGCCAACGCCAAAAACAAAGATGATTTAGACAGTGCCACTACTGCTAAATACACCAATAAATCTATTGAAGCATTTAAGAAAGCCTTTGCTAAAAACAGCAATAACGCTATCGCAGCTTTCAACGTAGGGGTGGTTAGCTACAATACTTTCGCTACACTGGATGATATGGTACGTGAAAACATTCGCTCTGTTCAAAGAATCAATGCTGAAAAGCCGGTAGAAAAAGATCCAAAGAAAAAAGCAGCTGTAGAAGCAAAAGCAAAAGCGGATGCTGAACCATTTCTGAAAGCCAATGCTGCATTGGAACCATCTATCACCCAACAAGTAGATCAGGCCATTGAATGGTTACAAAAAGCGTATACTATTTTAAAAGATAAAAGCACTAGAAGCAACAGCGAAAAGAGTGTGATCAATCGCTCAGTTGACTGGTTAGCGAATCTGTATGCATACAAGCGCGACAAAGCAAGAGGTAAGGACAATGCTGCCTTCGATGCTTTTGAAGCCAAATACAAAGAATTTGATGCCTTACACAACAAGTTCTAATTGTATACGAACAACAAATTCTAAAAAGCCCTGTTAAACCATTAACAGGGCTTTTTATTTGCACATAGAAACTTTACATTTAGTAGTCCTTTCAAAACTATGATCATGAAATCATCCATCTTCAGTTCTTTGCTGGGTTTGACGCTCTTACTGGGCTCATGCCAAGGATCTTCGAGTAAAAACACAGAACTACCTTCTGTTGGAGATCCTGTTATCAAGACAACAGTCATTGTGAACAATCGTGAGATCATTTGGGGAATGGATTTTCTTCCGAACGGTGATCTTCTATTCACTGAAAAGAAAGGAACGATCGCAAGATATACTGCCGCCGGTGCTGTTCAAGAGATCAGTGGTGTTCCGGCAGGCATCATCAGTAATGGACAAGGTGGATTGCTGGATATCAAAGTGCATCCTAACTACAGCAATAATGGATGGATCTATATTTCTTATGCTGCCACAGCAACAGGTGTCAATGGTGCATTGTTGAAACTCACACGTTTCAAACTCAATGGTAATACGATCACCAATGCAGAAACCATTTTTCAAACAAAAACTCCCAATACCTGGTATGGACATTATGGAAGTCGCATCATTTTTGATAAAGACGGCTTCTTGTACTTAAGCATAGGAGAGGGTGGCTCAACCAGTTATGGTGGAGTGGGTAGTGGCAACATGAATGCACAGGATACCAAAAGCGATTGGGGTAAGATCCATCGCATGACCGATGATGGTAAAATACCTGCAGACAATCCCATACTTCCGGGAAATACAACAGCAAGTACCGTTTACTCTTATGGACACCGCAATCCACAAGGATTGATCTATGATGCGGTCAACAACCGTATTTGGGAACATGAACATGGACCCATGGGTGGTGATGAGATCAATCTCATTGAAAAAGGAAAAAACTATGGATGGCCGCTTGTGAGCTACGGTAAAAACTATGATGGTGTAACTGTTTCATCCGATCCAAGAGCCAATGGCATTACCGATCCGCTCAAATATTGGGTTCCTTCGATCGCACCGAGTGGAATGGCGCTGATCACAAGTGATCAATTCAAAACATGGAAAGGAAACATACTCACAGGATCACTCAAATTCAATTATGTGAGTCGAGCCGTATTGGAAGGTAATAAGATCACCAAAGATGAAAAGATCCTCGAAGGCATCGGACGCGTAAGAAATGTGATACAAGCCCCGGATGGCAATATCTACGTCTCAGTGGAAGGACCGGGGAGGATTATTAAAGTAACAGGGGAGTAGAAGTTTGATTTTTTGATCTGTGATTTTTTGATTTGGATTTGATCTACTCAAATCAAAAAGTCAAAAAATCAAAGATCTTACTTCTTCTTGTATCTCAACCTCACATCTGCTACACCTTTTCCGCGCATATCTATTTTCTTGGCGGCTTTGAGACTGAGGTCGATGATACGTCCTTTCACGAAGGGACCTCTGTCGTTGATACGTACTTTCACTGTTTTACCATTGGAGAGATTGGTCACTTTAACGATGGTGCCAAAGGGAATGGTTTTATGTGCTGCTGTTAACTTATTCTTGTTGAAGCGCTCACCATTGGCTGTTTTTCTACCATGATATCCATCACCATCTCCATAGAAAGATGCTTGTCCACTTTCCGTGATCTTTCTTCCGCAACTTACCAATAAGAAAAAAGCACATGCTATTAGCCATAAGCTATTGGCCATTGGTCTGTTAGTCCCCGAAAGGCAAAAATTTCTCATCCTGAATTTCTTTAAGAACGGGAGAATGGTGATTCAGCGTATGTCCGTTCAAAACTTTTTCATATTTCAGGAGGTATTGTTGCATCATCTGTGTAGCCGTAAATTGATCCATCACACGTTCATGGCATCTTTTTCGATCATACTGATCTATGTGTTGCAAAGCTGCTACCAACTCTTTTTTACTGGCTGATAAATATCCAACATCCTTTGTAACGATCTCAGACAGAGAACCATAGGGTGTTCCAAAAACCGGACAACCAAAATATAAACTCTCAGTAATGGCCAGTCCAAAAGGCTCATGCCAACGCACCGGGAATAACATGGCTGCAGAATGACGAAGGATATTATTTTTTTCCTCTCCGCCCTTCATTCCATGGAAATGAACATGGGTATCAAATGTTAAACGGATACCTTGGTTGAAATTAAAACGATGTCCGCCGATCACATGCAAGGGCCATTTTGCTTTTCGTGATACATCAATGGCACCCTGTACATTCTTCACACGCCAAGCGGCATCGCCCAGGAAGTGTATGTAAGAGCGAGCACTGTTCAATGCAGGATCACCATAATCATCCGGATCGATCCCATTGCATACGTACGAGTCACTGCAAAAACGTTCTGCATGGTTGCGTGAAACAAAGACGGTATTCACCGGCAATGGAATTTGTTCATTCATATTGCCATGCATGGTCATCAAATGGGGAAGGAGCGGTGTTTCATTCACACCATGATTCAAGTGTATGATATCAATGCCTTTGTCTTTAGGCACTTGCTGATTAAAAGGCTTTGAAGGATCAAAAGGATATACTTCTGCAAACGGACAACTAGAGCCGGGAGCCACCAAATAAGAGACTTGATGTCCGGCCTTCACCAAGGCTTTCCCCAACCACCAGATCACACGTTCTGTACCACCATATTTCAATGCGGGAATAGCTGTGTTATTGACGATGAGGATATGCATAGGGTGTAAAAATAAGGAGGGGATGGCAGATGTCAGATTTCAGATGTCAGATTGCAGACGTGATTTTATCTATAAAAGGGTTTTTATTTTTGATGGAAATATACTACCAGAATAGTAATCAATATTAATAAGATAGATAGTACGGGGAATAAGACGCTTCTGAATGATTTTTTAAAGATTCGATACACCGCAATAATCGGAAGTACAATCCACAAGACTAGCGTAGGTAGAGCAAGTAATTCGTAAAGAGCTCCAGTAACCATGTAAGAATATACATTGATAGAAATACTGATCATCCAAAAGATGAAGACGAAGAATGAGAGTATCAAAATGATGAGGTCAGTATTCTTAATAATTTTCTTCATACAGGAAGTTCGTTACTAAAGATATCTACAATAGAAGCGTTGGCCGTTTTCTTTTTTACTCGTATTTCGCTGTATGCGATTTAACATAAAACTTAGTTATAAGTGTTTTTCAATGCCTTGGGGTCGGTTATTGCGATTTTTTCATTCCTTTTTCCTATTTATCCATTTCCTGAAAAAATCGCAATAACCGACCCCCAATCGTGCGTTCGTGCGCACAAATAGACAGACTATTGAAAAACAATTATAACTCAATATTATGTTACTTCGTTAGCCTCTGTGTAGGGGCAATGCTAATTTGCTTTAGCTGCATTGCCACGGTGCGGGCAGAAAAGTAGAAAGAAAAAAAAGGAATAGGGAAGCGAGAGTAGCGAGCAATTAATACTCGCTGTACTAAAATTTGTAGTGTACAAAAAGTAGTAGAAAAAGAAAATCCCATACCTTTGAAAAGGACGGGATTAAATCTTTAAGGGGATTGCAGGTTTGCCGAGGTCTTCTGTCAAAATGCCCACGACGGGTTCAACTCCCGTAATCTCCATCTTGTACAAAGCAAAACAGGAATTGCGAGTTCCTTTTTTCGCCTCTCAGTGACAGTGAGAGGTTTTTTATTTCTAAACGTGTTGTTTTGAAACAACACAAATCTAAGACTACGTTTTGGATATATCCAAAAAACCACAAGTTTATTTTGCTTTTTTAAGCAATCTTTTTTTGTTTTACGAAGCGTTGGCTTTTTTTCTTTCTACTTTTCGTTGTGTGCGATTTAACATAATATTAATTATAGGAAATATAATACTATTTGAAAGGACGGCTAATAAGAGGCCTGAATGGTTTCTAACTACTTGATAGACTTATATTTATCTTCTAATTCGGCAATCGTCTCTTCATCTTCATTGGCTGATTTCGCCATTTGGATGGCTTTCCTAAGACTTTCCTTGGCAGATTGATTTTGTCGCTGTATCAATTGTACATCCGCCAACAGTTCATACAACTCAAATATGTCGTTATTATCCAAACTCACGAATCGGTCCATCCAGTTTCTGGCTTTCTGGATCAGCATTTTATTGTGCGGATATCGTTTACAGATATCACTGACCCAGCCCATCACTTCATAGATACTCAATACATGATACCATTCCTTCACCAATCGATCAGCCTTTGCAATTTGTTTCTCCCAAGTTGTTTCTTCTAATTGGATGGACCTATAAGTGTCCAGCATCTCGTAATAAATGGTCAAAGCTTTTGCCTGAGGATGTTTATTGGCGATCGAACGCACATATTCACCTGCCATTTTATACTCCTTAGATGACATATTCCCTGACCAAAATCGATTCAGAGTGTAATAAATGACCTGATCCACATAGCGCTTCCCATATTTTTGAACATAGGCCTGTTCATTCGCCAATAAATATTGAAATGCCGGTGATAAAGGATTGCGTACATAATTGTCCAATAGATTCCACCAGGCAGCTTCCTTTTTCAATGAATCGGGTGTTCGATGAAACACTTCTGTTAATACGCTGTCTGTATGACAATTATAATTCTGTGTACAAGATGGCGGATACTTACTCTTTTTACAATAACGGGCTACTTCACGTAAACTCGCAGTGCCCGATAAAAGCTTTTGATGTAATAAAGACACCGACAACCCCATTTTACTCTCCTGCATGAACACCATCAACTCTTCTTTATCCATAAAACCACTGGATTCATCCAAGATATTTCCGGCGGCATCTACAATGAGCAAAGTGGGAAATCGATTGATCTCAAATTGTTTTTGAATGGCTCTTGCAAAAGGTTTTTCATCGATACAATCTACTTTCACCGGAATACTTGATTCCTCCACAAGCTTAATTACATCCGGCTGATTAAATACGGTTCTCTCCATAACCTTACAAGGCGCGCAATACGGGTGTGTAAAATAAAACAGCGCATTTCTTTTTTGTGAACGTGCAACTTCCATCACAGTGGAATAACCGGCTTCTCTAAAACGAATTGACAGATCAGATTGTGCATTGCCGTATACGCCTATGATGACCTGTACAAATAAGATCAAAAGCCATTTTCTCATGTCATTTGAGTTTATATGGATTTCAAGTTACGTTGAAAAACGATTGCATATTTGTTAAGAAAACGGTTTAACGATCCCCCTATTCACTCCTTACATCATTCAGTAACCCTTTATCTTCCCCATTCACCATTCGTCCCTACACACATATTTATGCGGTTGAGTACATGGGTTTTGTAGAACAGTTTTACACTGTAAATCGCAAAACTCAACCACCATATGAAAAGGTATTTTACATTCCTGATTCTTTTGATCACTACCACTGCATTCGCACAACAAACAGGCAGTATCACCGGTACTTTATCCGGTAATGGTCGCACTATCGAGAGCGCTTCTGTTACCTTACTGAGACAAAAAGATTCCAGTCTGGTAAAAGCAGCTGTATCTGATAAGAACGGCGTCTTCAGTTTTGAAAACATCGGTTTTGGAAACTACTTCATCAGTGTGAGCAGTGTTGGGTATGAACGTTTTTACTCCAGCCCCATCACATTATCTGCGGGTAACAACACCGTAAACCTCGGTGTTCAATCTTTAAAAGCACAGGATAATTCATTGGGTGAAGTAACCGTGACCAGTAAAAAACCTTTTCTGGAAATGAAAGCTGATAAAATGGTGGTGAATGTAGACGCCTCCCCTTCCAATGCCGGTAATACTGCTTTGGAAGTATTGGAGAAATCTCCGGGTGTTGCGGTTGACAGAGATGGCAATATCAGTTTAAAAGGTAAACAAGGCGTGATCGTGTTATTGGATGGTCGTCCAACTTACATGAGCAGTGAAGATCTGGCGAATATGTTGCGTGGTATGAATGCGAATCAGTTAGATCAGATCGAGATCATGACGAATCCGCCTGCACGTTTTGATGCATCAGGCAACTCCGGCGTGATCAATATTCGTACAAAGAAGATCAAGACCAAGGGATTCAATGGTAACGTGAATACGAGTTATGCGCAAGGGGTGTATCCAAAAGCTAGTGTGGGTACCAATCTGAATTATCGTATCAATAAACTGAATCTGTTTGGAAATTACAATTACAGTTATAGAGAAGCGTTTCAGCAATTCAGTATCCTAAGAAATTTTATCAACCCATCTACCAAAAATATCACCGGCACTTTTGATCAACGTGCGTATATGCCGGATAGTCGCAATTCGCATTCCGGCAAACTGGGTATGGATTATACTTTCTCGAAAAGAACTTCAGCCGCTTTAACCTTGAATGGTTTTGGAACAAAGATGGAATTCAATAATAACAGTGTCAGTAAGTTGACAGATGCCACAGGTAATTTACAATCTACGATTTATGGTGGCACCAACATGACGCCGAATGTAACCAACTATAGTGGCAATTTAAATTTCCGTCATCAGTTTGACTCTACCGGAAGAGAGTTAAGTTTTGATGCAGACTATATTCAGTACAAAGACAAACACCGTCAGCGTTTTATCAATAGTATCTATGATGCCAATAATAATCTGGTAGGTAAAGCAGATAGTCTGGTAGGTTATTTACCATCAGGATTTGATGTGTATGCAGGTAAATTGGATTACGCTCAGCCATTGAAAAATAAAGGAAGATTTGAAGCCGGTGCGAAAGTTAGCTTTGTGAACAGTGATAACAATATTCGTTTTGATAGTATCATCAATGGCAACCGAGTTCAGGATTTGACCAGATCGAATTATTTTATTTACAAAGAGAATGTGTATGCAGCTTATCTTAATCTGAATACGCCTTTGAGCACAAAATTATCTATGCAGGCCGGACTTCGTTACGAATACACCGATGCAAGAGGTGATCAGGTGACCAGTAATATTCAATTTAAAAATACATACGGACAGTTCTTCCCTACCCTTTACTTGAGTTATAATCTCAATGAAAAACATATGCTGGGCGCGAATTTTGGTCGCAGGATCATGCGTCCACAGTATAGAAACCTGAATCCGTTTGTATTCATTGTAGACAGGTATACGTATCAAAAAGGAAATCCGAATCTGCAGCCGCAGTTCAGTAACAATATTGAGTTAACGCACACTTATGCGGGTGCATTGACAACCACTTTAAATTACTCCCATACCAGTGGTGTGATCTCAGAAGTGATCGAGCAAAATGAAACCACTAAAGAAACATTCTTGATCAGAAAGAATATTGCTACCAGAAAGCAATACGGTATCGCATTCAATTTCTATAAGCCGGTAACAAAATGGTTAACTGTGAGTGTAAATGCCAACCTTTTCAATAACCAATTCAAAGGCATCGTGAATGACTCCTTGATCGATATCAGTGTAAACTCTGGTAATTTCAGCGGAGCCTTACAAAGTAAATTGGGCAAGGGATGGGATGCTGAGATCAATGGCTTTTACAATACCAAGGGTGTGGATGGTGTGATGATCTACAAAGGAATGGGAATGTTCACGGTAGCGGTATCAAAATCTGTGATGAATAATAAAGGACGTATTAGTCTGAACTATCGTGATCCATTTAAGATCCAGCGTTTCAATGGAACAGCAAAATATGCAACGGTGGATGCTACTATTAATAGCAGATGGGAAAACAGTATCCTGAACCTAAGTTTCAATTATCGTTTTGGTAAGAGCTTCAAAACCAACAAACGCAGTTCGGGAAGTGCTACGGAAGAGCAGAGCAGAATTGGGGGATAGTAGAGTGTGAATTGTCAATTGTGAATGGTGAATAGTGAATATTGAGTAAGATTGTATTACTACTGACTACTCACTATTCACTACTCACTTTTTGGTTTCTAAATCAGACATCTGCCATCGTACATCTAACATTTCTTCCTACCTTTCTACTATGAAATCATACGACAACTTAGTAGAGGCGTTGGCTGATTTAAAACAGCAGGGATATACCACAGATTTTAATCTCGCTTTTGATCAGATCAAGTGTGCCAGTACAGGTGCTTGTTTAGTACCCTCTCAATTTGATATTGTGGCTCATCATCGATTTGAGGGCGATACAGACCCGGGTAACTCAAGTGTACTGTACGTTATAGAATCGCATGACGGCCATATGAAAGGTGTACTCATCAGCGCATATGGGATGTACAGCGATAGTTTGAGTGATGAGATGATCCGCAAACTAAAGATGGATGAAAAGGGGACAATGGGTTAGAAATGTTTACTTGACCAATACTTATACAAAAAAAGCGACCCTCTATGAAAGAGAGTCGCACTTGGAAAACCAAATAACCAGACCAATGAAAAGTCTTAGTAAATCCTAAACTTTATAGGTAGACTGAAATAACTTTTTACATTCATTCCTCTAATTTGTCCCGGATTCCAAACCGGCATTTTGGCAACAACATTGGTTGCGGCTTCATCCAATCCATAACCTGCAAGATCACCTTTGATAATGGGTGTATAAATAACACCGCGTTCATCAACAGCAAACCCTACTACGACATCCCCTTCTACCCCATTTTCTAGTGCAGCTTCAGGATAAACAATATTTTCTTGTATGAATTTTGCCAAAGCTTTTTCACCTCCCGGATAAGAAGGTTTTACTTCAGTACGATAATAAATACCCTGACGATCTTTTTCCATCATCATTTTTGCATATTCATCCTCCCATCTACGATCACGATCGATAATGATTTCCCAGCGACCATTCTTTTTAGACGGATTCGCTTTTGCTTTTCCTGTAGTAATTACTGTCTTGTCTTTCGCAAGACTTGTTGCTTTTGCAACTGAATCGGCGATAAGAGAATCTTTTCTTAAGGCCTCCTCTTCTGAATTCGAATTTGATGAGCAAGCACTAAAACTGAAAACTGCAACCAATGCGGTTAACAGAAATAAAGATGTAGTGACTGTAACAGTGTGTTTGACTTTATTTTGATATAGCATAATAACGATACATGAATAAATCTGGCATAAAACCAGCTCATCTGTATTCTACAAAGCTCAGATTTCTATAATGGCTTTTTTTACACTTCGTTGTTTTGTTGTTACATATTTATGTAGAATGCTTAGAGTATAGGTACTAGGTACTGGGAAATGACAAACAAATGATTATTACGAAAATCTCATCTAACACTTAATACCTAGCACCTAGTACCTAACTTCCCACATCTCTTCTTACATTCGGGATATAAAAAGTCAACTTATGCTGCATCGTCGACATTTTCTTCAGTTGGGGTCTTTCGGATTATCGGCTCTTACCTTTTCTTCTTTTCGTGGAAAAATGACTGCGCAAAAACCATTGGTATTGTCTACCTGGGATGCCGGTATCGCTGCCAATAAAGCTGCCTGGCAGATCCTTCGTAATGGCGGAAGAGCATTGGACGCAGTAGAACAAGGAGTTCGTGTTACAGAAGCATCCTTGAACTGTTGTGTGGGATTGGGAGCCAATCCGGACAGAGATGGTTATGTGACTTTGGATGCATGTATCATGGATGAGAATTTCAATTGCGGTAGTGTATTGTTCTTAGAAAAGATAAAACACCCCATCTCCGTGGCCAGACGTGTAATGGAAAAAACACCGCACGTAATGTTGGCTGGATCAGGAGCACAACAATTTGCAGTGGCAGAAGGATTTCCACTGGAATCAGGCGAACTTTCAGAAGATGCAAAAAGAGCGTATCAGAATTGGCTGAAGAAAAGTGAATACAAACCGTTGATCAATATTGAAAACTCGAAGCGACAGGAAGCTTTTGTTCCCACCAAATTAGAGAATGGTGATTGGAATCATGACACCATCGGTATGATCGCATTGGATGCCAAAGGAAATCTGAGCGGAAGTTGTACCACCAGTGGCATGGGCTTTAAAATGCGTGGTCGCATCGGTGACTCCCCTATTATTGGTGCGGGATTATTTGTAGACAATGAAGTGGGCGCAGCTGTGGCAACAGGGCAAGGAGAAGATATCATTCGCATTTGCGGTGCTCATACCATTGTTGAATTGATGCGTCAGGGCATGGATCCGGAAACAGCTTGTAAAAGAGCGATGGAAAGATTGTTAAAAGTAAAAGGTATGGATAAAGCCAAAGCTATACAGGCAGGTTTTATCGCCATCAGTAAATCAGGCGAATACGGAGGATATGCTTTGCAAAAAGGATTCAACTTTGCTGTTTGTCATGCCGATGATAAAAATTTCTTAGTAGACGCTAAACCACTGATCTGATTTATGTCATTACCTCTTGAAATATGTGTATTCAATACCGCCACAGCCATTGAAGCTGCGAATGCGGGTGCTGATAGAATTGAATTATGCGAGAACTATGCGAATGGTGGCACGACCCCATCGTATGGCTATTTAAAAACAACCCGCGACAAAGTTTCCATTCCTGTTTTTCCGATGATTCGTCCACGTGGTGGCGATTATTATCATAGTGAAGAAGAACTGGAGATCATTCGAAAAGATATTCTGCTTTGTAAAGAGTTGCGATTTGAAGGTGTTGTCTTTGGCTTATTAAAAAAAGATGGCACCATTGATGCAGAAAGTACAGCCCGTTTAACGGAACTGGCTTATCCGCTGGATGTGACTTTTCATCGAGCATTCGATCGGTGCAAAGATCCATTACAAGCTTTGGAAACGATTATACAATGTGGTTGTACAAGAATACTCACCAGTGGACAACAACCCAAAGCGCCGGATGGTAAGGAATTGATCAAACAATTGGTCACACAAGCTGATGGAAGAATCATCATTATGCCGGGCAGTGGTATCAACAGTAACAACATTGCGGAAATGCGTACCTATACGGGTGCTGTAGAGTTTCATACTTCTGCACGCACCCTGATCCCTTCATTGAGTGATTATATGAATCCTAATATGCCGGAAGATTTCAGTAGGGATTTCACCAATGCGGAAGAGATCAAAAAAATAAAAGCTTTGCTTTCCTGAAGCATAAAGCATATACATGAATATTCGTGAAGCCATATTAGCAGAACATTCCAGAGAACAGGCACTTCGAATAGCCACTTATGCAATTCAAAATAAAAATCAATTCAAAGAGTTGATGCGCTGTTATATGGATGCAGATTATCGCTTATCTCAGCGAGCTGCATGGAGTGTGAGTTGGGCAGCCAGAAAGAAACCTGAAATGATTCAACCGTATATCGGGAAATTGGTCACGCGATTACAGGATGATACAGTACATCCGGCCGTGATCAGAAATGCTGTTAGGGTTTTAGAGGAACTTGAGATACCCGAAAAATACCATGGGGAAGTTATGAATCGTTGCTTTCAATTTTTAGAAAGTCCAACAACACCCGCAGCTATCAAAGCTTTTTCAATGACAGTTCTTCATCATCTTTCCAAACAGTATCCCGAGATCAAACAAGAATTAAAACTTATCATCGAAGAAAACTGGGATCATGAAACTCCGGCATTCAAAAGCAGGGCGAAAAAGATCCTGCCATCTTTACAATAGAACAGAGATTTTCATGATTGTCATGATCTATCATGAAAAATCATGATAATCTGCGTTCCATCAAAAGAACATTATTTGAAATACTAGTATAAAATTCTAACCTTAATCGTCTCTTTCACTTCTTTCAATAATTCCACCGCTCTTTTGGAAAGTTTTTTATCGACATCCAATACCACATACCCGATCTCTTCATTGGTTTTAAGGTATTGTCCAACAATATTGATATTGTTTTTAGATAAGGCAGTATTGATGGCACTCAATACACCCGGAACATTTTTATGAATATGAAGAATGCGATGCGCTCCATCTACAGGTGGTAAGCCGATCGCAGGTACCGTGTGTGAACCATTGGTGATACCGCGTTCGAGGTATTGGAATAATTTCACACTCACATCTTCACCAATATTTTGTTGTGCTTCTTCTGTTGATCCTCCGATATGTGGCGTCAAAATCACATTGGGTAAACCTTGAAGCGGTGTTTCAAAATGGTCTCCATTTTTTTCAGGCTCCCAAGGATATACATCAATACCTGCACCGGCAATAGCACCTTCTTTGATGGCTTCACTTAATGCTTTGAGATCAACGACTTCGCCCCTTGCATAGTTCAATAAGATCGAACCCTTTTTAAAGAGTTTGATATTATTTCTGTTGATCAGATTTTTTGTTTGTGTAGTTTCAGGAACATGTAAAGAAATGATATCACTATTACTCAATACTTCTTTCATGTTTTTGGCAGCTACTGCATTACCCAATGGAAGTTTTGTTTCAGTATCATAGAACAATACTTTCATACCTAATGCTTCACACAACACACTGACCTGAGAGCCAATATTGCCATAACCAATGATGCCCATGGTCTTGCCACGTAATTCATAACTACCTTTGGCATCTTTCATCCATACACCTTTGTGTGCGGAGATATTTTTATCAGATATCTTTCTGATCAGCATCACGGAAATACCAATCACCAATTCAGCCACGCTTCGGGTATTACTGTAAGGTGCATTAAAAACCACCACCCCTTTTTTTGTAGCGGTTTTCAGATCCACCTGATTAACACCAATACAGAAACAACCAATAGCTTGTAATTTTTTTGCAGCTTCCAAAACTTTGGGTGTGATCTGTGTCTTGGAACGAATGCCCAGCAGGTGAACATCTTTTACTTCTTTGATGAGTTCTTCTTCACTCAATGCACCGGCTATTTTTTTCACATTGGCATAGCCTTGCTGTTTGAAATACTGTACAGCTTTATCACTGATGTTTTCAAGAAATAAAATATTGATACGCTCTTTCGGATAACTGGTTGTTGCCTGCTTGCTCATGAAACGAAAATAATGTTTTTATTTTCTGGATAATCTTTCCCTTTTTAACCATTTCACTAACACATAGTTCTTTATTTTCGCGACGAAGAAAAACTAACAGATGATCGTAAGAGTCTTTGGTATCGCAATTTTGATGGGGTTATTCCAGGCTTGTAGTGCACAACCTGCAGAGAAAGATTCTGCCGCAGAGAGTAATACATATTCAGCCATTCCTTCTGCAGCAAAAGCATTGTATGCTGCCGAGATTGAAAAGCAGTATAAACAATTACTGGCGAATCGTGGTTTCAATGGTAGCATTTTGGTGGCTAAGAATGGAGAGATCTTATTTGAAGATTATAAAGGATATAGCAATTTCAAAACAAAGGATCCTATCACTCCCAATACACCTTTTCATCTGGCATCTGTCTCTAAAACTTTTACCGGGATGGCCATTCTCAAATTAAGAGAACAAGGTAAACTGGACTTGGATGATACTATTGACGAGTTCTTTCCCGGATTTCCATATCAAAATATCACTGTACAACAATTACTCAATCACCGTAGTGGCTTGAATAATTATGTTTATTTCATGGTCGACCGAAAAGTAGAAACCTATCGGGTAAAAAATAAAAAAGGTCGTTGGGTCAGAAGAACACGCACCATCAAAATGCCACCACTAAAGTCCGGATTATTGACGAATCAGGATGTATTGGATTATATGATCAAGCATCGTCCGGCCCCACTCTTTGCCCCCGACCGAGCTTTCCGATATAGCAATACCAATTATGCGCTACTGGCTTTGATCATTGAAAAAGTTACCGGACAATCCTATCCGACCTATATGAGGGATAGTTTATTCATTCCATTGGGCATGAGTGACTCTTATGTTTTTAGTATTGCGGATACAGGAAATTATATCCCATCGTATAAATACAATAATGTGCCTTATGGTATTGAAAAGCTGGATTGTATTTATGGAGATAAGAATGTTTATTCAACCGTGAGGGATCTATTATTATGGGATAGAGCCCTTCACGAAGGCACTTATGTTAACAAAGCTTCGCAAGAACTTGCTTATCAGCCATATAGTTTCGAGACCAAATCGTTTCATAATTACGGTCTGGGCTGGCGTTTACTGAATTCCCCAACCGAAGAAATTGTGTATCACAATGGCTGGTGGCATGGCAATAACACTGTTTTCACTCGTTATATTAAAGATTCAGCCACTATTATCGTACTTGGGAATCGCTACAATCGCAATATTTATAAGGCGAAAGCGCTTTCTTCTGCCTTTACAGGAAGAACAGACAGTACCGAATTAGAAGAATAAGTTTTTTCGGTGGGATATATTGTCAACACTAAGGCCACTAACCTTTGTTTTTAGCCTTTTCCCCCTATTTTTGCAGACTTTCAATTAACATAAACTTACCAGACACACTGTATTATGGACAAAATCTTGTTTTATGCCGTTCCGGCGATGGGAGTTGTAGGTCTCCTTTACACATTATTGAAGTTTAACTGGGTATCCAAGCAAGATGCGGGTAATGACCGTATGAAAGAGATCAGTACATATATCGCTGAAGGTGCTATGGCATTCCTCAGAGCTGAATGGAAAATCCTGACCTATTTCGTAGCGATCGTTGCTTTATTGTTGGGTATCATGGCCAAAAGCAACCCACATTCACACTGGTCAATTTCATTGGCTTTTGTATTGGGTGCTGTTTGTAGTGCTGTTGCCGGATATATTGGTATGAAAGTAGCTACCAAAGCCAACGTTCGTACAGCTCAGGCCGCAAGAACCAGTCTATCTAAAGCCCTGAATGTATCATTTACAGGTGGTGCTGTCATGGGATTGGGTGTTGCCGGTTTGGCGGTATTAGGTCTGGGTGGCGTTTATCTGATCTTAAAGCAAGTATTTGCTCCTGAGGCAGCAGCGAATTCTGCTGAAATGCTTCAAACCATTGAAGTACTGACCGGTTTCTCTCTCGGTGCCGAATCTATTGCATTGTTTGCCCGTGTGGGTGGTGGTATTTATACCAAAGCTGCTGACGTAGGTGCTGACCTAGTAGGTAAAGTAGAAGCAGGTATCCCTGAAGATGATCCTCGTAACCCGGCTACCATCGCTGATAACGTAGGTGATAATGTGGGTGATGTGGCAGGTATGGGTGCTGACTTATTTGGATCTTATGTAGCAACTGTATTGGCTACCATGGTACTCGGACAAGAGACCGTTTCTGCTGATAATTTTGGTGGATATGCTCCTATCTTGTTACCCATGTTGATCGCAGGTGTAGGTATCCTGTTCTCAATTGTAGGTACTTGGTTTGTTCGCGTGAGTGATGCTGCAGGTATCAACACCGCTAACGTACAGAAAGCCCTGAACATGGGTAACTGGGGTTCTATTATTTTAACTGCCGCTGCTTGTGCAGGTCTGGTATATTATATTTTACCTGAAACCATGACACTTCGTGGATTGGAATTCACACGTGATGGTGTATTGGGTGCGATCGTTGTGGGTCTGGCTGTAGGTACATTGATGAGTATCATTACTGAATATTACACCGCAATGGGTAAGCGTCCGGTAATGTCGATCATTCGTCAGTCTTCTACCGGACATGCTACCAACGTGATCGGTGGTTTGGCGGTAGGTATGGAATCTACTTTCTTACCAATTCTGGTATTAGCGGGTGGTATCTGGGGTTCTTATGAGTGCGCAGGATTATACGGTGTGGCCATTGCTGCTGCCGGTATGATGGCTACAACTGCGATGCAGTTAGCGATCGATGCATTTGGTCCGATCGCTGATAACGCAGGTGGTATCGCTGAAATGAGTGAATTACCCAAAGAAGTACGTGAAAAAACGGACGTATTGGATGCTGTGGGTAACACCACTGCTGCTACCGGTAAAGGTTTCGCCATCGCTTCTGCGGCATTGACTGCTTTGGCATTGTTCGCAGCGTTTGTGGGTGTTGCAGGTATCAATGGTATCGATATTTATAAAGCGAAAGTATTGGCATCTCTTTTTGTAGGTGCCATGATTCCTTTTATCTTCTCTTCATTGGCAATTCGTGCGGTTGGACAAGCTGCTATGGCGATGGTAGAAGAAGTACGTCGTCAGTTCCGTACTATTCCCGGTATCATGGAAGGAACAGGAAAGCCGGAGTATGATAAATGTGTAGCGATCTCTACTGAAGCATCGATCAAAAAAATGATGTTACCGGGTGCTATCGCGATCGTATCTCCTTTGATCATTGGTTTCTTACTGGGTGCTGAAGCATTGGGTGGATTCCTGGCAGGTGCTACTGTAAGTGGTGTACTGATGGGTATGTTCCAGAACAATGCCGGTGGTGCTTGGGATAATGCAAAGAAATCTTTTGAGAAAGGTGTTGAGATCAATGGTGAGATGTACTACAAAAAATCTGAGCCACACAAAGCTTCTGTGACGGGTGATACTGTAGGTGATCCATTTAAAGATACTTCAGGTCCATCTATGAACATCCTGATCAAATTGATGTCGATCGTTTCTCTGGTGATCGCTCCTACCCTTGCACAATTACATGGTGCGGATGTAGACAAGCAAGTGGTAGAGAAAAGAATTGAGATCAAAGCGATTGATGGAGACAATAAAGTGAATGTAAGTGTGAATGCAGAAGACATGAAGATGGATGAGATGATCAATGAATTGAAGAAAGCAGGATTGATCACAGGTGATAATGTTTCTCTTGAGATCAAAGACGGAAAAGTGATCATCAATGGAAAAGAATTATCTGAAGATGTTGCCAAACAATTCTCGATGTATCTGGAAGAAAAAGATGGCGTGAATATTAAAGTGGATTTGAAAGAAGAAAAGAAATAATAAACCATTTTCTTATAAAAATTGCCCCTTTCAACAGGGGCAATTTTGTTTTATAGGAATAGCTTATTTCAGACTTCCGATAGGTCTCAAAGAACCCAATCCGGAAAGAAAACTTAAGGATGTGATCAGGTTATCTCTCTGCAAGAATGGCTGGAGAAAATCTTTCCCAAATGAAAAAGACAAATTTTGGTTTTTCCCGATCTTATAATTGATAGAAAACGCAGAACGATTGGAGTTATCGGGAGGAATAACACTGGATGTTACAAATTTCTCATTGTTGTAGGATACCAATCGACGTATCAGCTCATACGATAAAGTGAATTTGTCATTGAAGTCTTTGTACAACCGAAATCCAATATCAAATGCGCTATGATGAAGATTGGAGACTTTCATACCCATTTGATTTTTTAAAGCATAATCGAATTGACCGGTGAATCGAACCAATGCCAAAAAATTCAGTTCATTGGGTTTATCCTCAATTCCCATCGTTAACCAAGCTCCTGCTTTGGAAAGATAGGCTTGTTGAAAAGTATTGAATGGATAATCCATTACAACTCCTGCAGCAATATCCATTTTAAATCCATAACGTCTAAAATCTGTTGTACTAGCAAGTCTTTTGATCGTAGCGAGATCAGTTGTTCGTTTAACCAGATCGTTCTGGTATGCTTTTTCTGCGATTGCGTGTAACTTTTCAGTACGTTGATTAATACTATCTTCCAGCAATAAGGTGAGAGCATTGTCTGCATTGTCTAGTCTGGCTTTTAATCGCTGTAGTTCAATATCCCCCTTCTCATATGTATCATACCATGCTTCTACTGTTTGGTTTTCTTTTTTGAGGATCATTGATAAAGTATCACTCCAATTTTTATACTCCTTTCCTACTTTACCTCTCATGATAGACAGACTCAATCCAACTGCTACTTGTGTGAATTCAGAGGAGTCAAAAGCAGACCTTGCGGTATGGGTGCCAACAGATAATACCAATGTTTGAGGGATACTATATATAGGTTTATCAGAAATAAAAGAAGACAGTGAGGGTTTCTTTTTTGAGAAGAGCCAGAATGGAGCTACTTCCAAGGAAAAATTTTTAGGTAGAGCAGTAAACCCATTTGTCGCGTTCGCCAATGCAAAAGTAAAATCGGTCGGATTTTTAGGTCTTTCAATACTATTCGGTGCAACGCCTAGTAAGACGAATGCCGGAGATGACGGCACCTGAAGCTGATCCAATTGAATGGTAGAATCTGATTGAGCAATAGCAGAATTACACACCATCAAGATACTCATGATAGCTATCAGAAGTGTATGTTTCATAACAGTGATATTGGATTATTTGAAAATGAAATTCATGCGGTGTGTTGCTAGTCCTGTGATTGGATCAAAGGGAAGTGTAACAGTTTTACTAAAAGGAGCGATTGCTCCGGATAAAGTATAACTGATTACAGCTTGTTCATGTCCTAACAACGCAGGTACAATAATGGTCATGTTCAATTCTTTGGATTTTAGATCCTGATTGGCACCGATAAATTGATCAGAAAAATTGTCGCTGATATCTGCGATCAGCAGACCGGCTAATTTTAATCGTGTATTCCCTTTTAATCCTTGCAGATCCAGGGAAAGCGAAATGGCATCCATATTCGGACGTGTAAAAATGACTTTAGAAGGCATAACAAATAGTTTTCAAGAATGATTCAATAACAATCTTCTCTGTGAACTAGTAAACAATAAAACGAGGGGTATAAGTGAGGGGGAGAAATAAAAGTATAGCTCTCTTTTGATGAATTCAAGAAAAACATATTAATTTTCTTATTATCCATTTAAATACCGATTTATCGTGAATCAAAAAGGCATTATCTATCTGATCATGTTCATGGCAATTGGGGCTTGTAACAATACTTCAACAGAAAAAGGATCACCTGCAGATACCAGCGTAATAATGCAGGCCGACACCATTTCCGAGCAACATACCGTAGTTCGTAAAGAGGCAGTGGTTACGCATGAACAAAAAGTTCCGGATGAATTGAACGATTGGAAATTTGCGGTGAAGCTCTATGAAACAGAACGCAGGTTTCATTATACCGTTAGAATGCAATACAAAGAATTACGTATCACTGACTCCATCAACATCCCTAATCTGGGTAAAGAACCCATCCTAAAAATTGAAAAAGACAGTACCCCCTACTCCTGCACCATAGGTTTTCTTGACAATAAAGGAAACTTTAAACCCTACTACCGCGCCAATGTGATCAAAGAACAATTACGTTTTAAAAAGATCGCGGGTTATGGGGTTGGTGTATATAAGAAGGCTGTGGATAGTAAATAGCAAATAGTTCATAGCATATTGTTTATTACACTTAAAAAGTTGTGTAAATACAGTTTAATAGTCTGTTATCTATAAGCAGTGCCATGTGCTATGGACAATATGCCATTGACTATTAACATAACTTTTCTTGCTCATTTACGACTAACCTCGTAAATTGCTTACGAATTAAATCGTAAAGCATGGTTAAGCATATTAAGCCCACAGAAAGTGAGCTGGAGATACTTAGGGTTTTATGGGATAAAGGAACTGCTACCGTTCGTGAAGTACATGAGATATTGAGTGAGCACAAGGATGCCGGTTATACCACTACCTTGAAACTCATGCAGATCATGTTTGAGAAGGGTATCGTAAAAAGAGATGATAGCAGTAAAACGCATATCTACCGCGCCAATATTAGTCGCGAAAGTACCCAACAACAGATCGTGGGTAAAATGATCAACTCATTATTCGGAGGATCATCTAGTCAGTTGGTGATGCAGGCATTGGGCAATCAAACACCCAATAAAGAAGAATTAGAAGAGATCCAGAAGCTATTGGATAACCTGAAAAAGCAATAAAATGCTCTCGTTTTTTCAGTCTGTTTTTCTGCAATCATTGGGATATGCTATAGCTAATAGTTTATGGCAAATGGCTATTCTATGGCTTTTCTATGTGCTGCTCGCCTCCGTACTAAAACCGAAGGCATCTATCAAATATACCCTAGCGGTTATTTTGCAAAGCATCGGTTTTATCTGGTTCATCATTACCCTTTTCTTTTATTATAGTGCGTATAATCAATTGGTACCGATAAGTACAACAACGCAAGCAGGTACCATTACCACCATCGTGCCTCCGGGAACCGGATTTCGATCTACCATTTTAAAGATCATGATTCTTGCAGAGCAGCTATTACCATATCTATCTGCAGCCTATCTGATTTTGATGATCTTTTTATCTGTGAAATGGATCATAGGATATCGTTACACGTTGCAGATCCGAAAAGAAGGATTGGTTAAAATGCCTGCCAACTGGCGTGTATTTGTTCAAGACACGGCAAGACAACTGGGCATCACCAGAGAAGTACGTATTTTCTTGTCAGAGAAGATCGCATCTCCCCTAACGATCGGATTTATAAAACCACTGATCCTTGTACCTGTTGCCAGTATCAATCATTTATCTGTAGCACAACTGGAAGCGATCTTATTACATGAATTAGCGCATATCAAACGTTATGATTATCTGATCAATATTCTTTTGTCGGTTGCCGAGATCAGTTTGTTTTTTAATCCTTTCACCCGATTATTCTCCAAACATATCCGCAAAGAACGAGAAAACAGTTGTGACGATTGGGTTCTACAGTTCCAATACAGCGCTTCCACTTATGCCGAAGCATTGTTGCGAATGGCACAGTTACAAGCTACTCCTGCTTTTGCGATGGCGGCAATAGGTACCCATCAAAATGAATTATTGAATCGGGTGAAAAGAATGATCGGCGCCAATGAAAACAGATTCAATTATAAAAAGCAACTATTATCTTTTTTATTGGTAACAGGTATTTTAAGTTCAGTAGCATGGTTTCATCCTGAGCAATCCAAAAAAACAGGTGCTGAACTGAAAACAAAAAATCTTTCAGACACATCGATCAGCAGACCCAAGGAAGTTCAACCCGTAGCCATTGAACCCATGGCAGTGAAAGTCACCAATCCATTGTTCAATCCGGCATTCTTTCTATCCAATTCGTTGAAAAAAGAAATGAGTGAAAACCTGGAAATGGCATCTAGGGAAATTGAAGCATCCTTGAATAGCCGAGAGGTACAAGAAGCTATCCATCAAATTCCTGCTACCTTACAAAGTGCACTTCAAAGATTACAGACAGAAAAGAATCTGGAATTGACAGATTGGAAAGATGAGCTGAGCAAAATAAACAGAGCAGAACAAGAAATGAAGCAGGTTTATAAAACATTGGATACGAATACCATGCCTGCATATGTTCGCAAGCCTTTCAAAGAGGAGTTTGAGAAAGATATGCAGCGAATGGAAAAAGATATTCAAGAGGCGAAACTAGCAGTAGCAAAAGAGCTGAAATCTACTCTACTGAATAAAGCAGAACAAGAAAAGATCAGCAAAGAAGTAGAGATGGCAATGAAAGTTGTTGAAGAATTGAATTTACAGCAGATGATTCCCACAACTTTACAATCGCTTGAAAAAATGATCGAATCATTTGAAAAATTAGATAAAAAAATCAAGCCTGCCACTCCCCCTACACCTGATAAACCGAAATTGAAAAAACCTCTTTTTGAAGAGCAAGAGAAACGAAAAGAAAAAGAGAGCAGTGAGCAAGAAATAAAAATTGAACTAAAAGATCAGAGAGCTTTTGTAGAAATGCTCGATCACTGGATGCTTCCCGAATTACAAAGTGAATGGATGGCATTACCTGTTAGATTACAGGAGAATGATTCTTTACTGCTTTATAAAAAAATGCTGATCGACCGCTACAAACAACAACTGCTTCAGCAATGGATGAAAGCGGATAGTTCCATCAAAGTGGGTTTGAAGAGAGCAAAATTATAAATGGATGGTTTTTTACCAGAGATTTCGCGGACACCAATCACCAAACTTATTACCCAACTGAAATCCAATCAGAATTTCATGGGTTCCTTTGCTCACCGTATTCAGTCTTGAGGTTTGCAGATCATAAGAATAGCCAATATTGATGTTATGACTGATGTTCAATCCCATCATTCCTGCAAATCCATCCTGATAACGATAAGAACCTCCAACCCACAACAGATCCTGGTACATAAACTTTGCATTCAGATCAAATCCTACAGGTAATGGTGAAACATAACGTACCAAGGCAGAAGGAAGTAAGCTTACATCCTGAGATATAGGCAAGCGATAACCGGCACTAAAAAAGAGGTGCGGAATTAGTTTCCCTTTTTCTACATAGACAGTGTTATTAGAGAAAGCAATATTCTGTGGTACGATTTGTTGAGCAGAAACACCTAAAAAATAATCTTTTGCATATAACCAGACACCGGCACTGATATCAGGTCTGATCTGGTTGATCAATCCACTACCCGCAACCGCCGGATCTACTGTAGTACTTCCAAAATTCAGCTTGGCTGCATCCAAACTCATATTTGTGATACCTGCTGATATGCCTGCTGATATACTGGTAGTAGGTGAAATACCCATGTGATAAGAATAGGTACCCATCGCAGCAAATCGATTCAGAGGGCCAGTTTTATCATTCAGGATGGTGAATCCAATTCCATGGTGAGGCTCTGCCGACTGATAACTTTGCCAATATGCTTGTCCACGCGGGTTCTCTCCTCTTGCACGCATACTGGTAGCGGTTTCCCATCCAAAATCATTTTTCTTCAGTGGTCCATGCATAGTAATATACGTGGTAACAGGTGCATCCTGCACTCCTACCCACTGCAGACGATGAGAGGCTTTTACATCCCAGTAATTTTCAATACCGGCAACTGCCGGATTGATGATGTAATTATTCATGATATACTGGGTATAATAAGGCCGCTGTTGTGCCGTTACAACAGTAACAAACAGCAAGGTGATGATGAATCCATATATACGCAAACTCTTCATGCTATCTGATAATCGTTATAGAACCCGTATAAATTGGTTTCCCATTTTTAGGATTGATAATATAATAATAGGTTCCGATCGGTAAAAGCTTTCCTTGTGTAGTACCATCCCAAGGTCTGCTATAGCCAAAAGAACGAAAAACTATTTGTCCATACCTGTTAAATACATCAACGGTCGCACCCGGATAACTTTCAAGATACTTAATATTCCAGGTATCATTGATGCCATCTCCATTGGGTGAAAAGGCATTGGGTATCTCCGGTGATTTTAACACTTTGATGAAGATGGTATCACTTACCGAACATCCTCCGATACCCGTGACCGTAAATGTATAACGAATATCATCCGTAGGTTTTGAGACAGGAGAAAATGCCGTATCGCTGCTCAAGTACAGAGGCGGCGTCCATTTATAGGTGATATCACTTCCATAAATAAACTTAGGCTTCAATTTCAATTGTCCACCTTCTAGAATGGTGGCCCTGCTGGTATCCATGATCAGCACGGGTAATGGATACAAAGTCATTGATATACCGGCGGTATCACTCACACAACCCGCAGTACTGTAAACATGAAGCGTGGCCATAAAATTTCCTGAGTCACGATAAGATCTAACCGGATTCTGAATCGCTGATGTTTGTCCTTTACCCAGATCCCATACCCATCTCGAAATAGGAACAGATGTTCGTGTAGCACTTTGATCTGTATATGCAACCGACTCACCAAAACATATTTCAGTAGTTGGCACTGAAAAAGCAGCTAATGGATTCGGATATACCGTGATCGTTTTACTCACTTCACTTACACAAGTGCTACCACCAGAATAAGACAACATGCGAATGGTAAAACTTTCACCCGAAGTATTGTTCACATTATAAAGATGAGGATAAGCTTTATTCGATGAAGGTGTTTCATCTAATTGAACCACTGAAGGTTTATTGACACGATCCCAATAGATCTCTGATTTCGTTACAGAACCAAAATCAACCGTTGATTTGTTGAGTATAACAACGGGAGTTTTTGCGCAAAGCACATTATTCATCTGTACTTCAAAATCGGCTTTGGGAATGGAGCCGTTCACGGTAAAATTTTTGGAGACGGTATTTACACACCCATCTTTTGAAGTCACTTGAAGCGACACACTATAATTATCTGACTTGTTGTATTTGACCTGCGGATTTTTCAATGTACTCGTGATCAAATTAGGTCCGGGTGTTACTGCAGGAGAACCGGCATTGAAATTCCAACGGAACGTGAATTGAGCTTCTGATCCATCTGCTATTTTACTGGCATCTGTAAATTGAGCAAATGCATCACTCAAACATACTTCGGGCAAAATAAAATCCGGGTCAGGTAATGGGTGTACAAAAGGTAAAGTTGCAGGTGTAAACACATCACTTTTACAACCTGATGCAGTCTCTACTTGCAAGCTCACCGTTTTTGCACCCGTGCTACTATATTTTGTAATACGTGGAGCGTTAGAAGTAACAGTTGTTTCACCGGCTCCATCACCTAAATTCCAAGTCCATTTGGCAAGAGCACCAACCTGACTCGTGGAAGCGTCGGTAAAAGTCACATCTGTATTGGTACAACGTACGGAAGAAAAACTAAAATTAGCAATGGGTTTGGTGGTGATAGATAAGACTTTTGTAACCTCATCGGAAACACAACCAATATCCGAAATGGTGCGGAGTTTGACATTGAAGCTTCCGGGTTGATTATAAACCGCTCCATGTGTTTCATTCCTGAGATCCAGACTGGTACCATTACCTAAGTCCCACAACCATCGTACCCCCGCACTCTTAGGCGTAGTAAAATTTACCACATCCGATACACAACCTGTACTAGTCCATGTGAAATCAGCAACCGGTCTGCTATTGACTTTTACCGGAATCGTGAATACCTGTTCTGTGCTTCCACAACCATCCGGAGTGGCAGAAGTGGTATACAATTTAATGGTATCTCTTAATGCATTGGTATTGGCAGCACTAAATTGAAAAGTTTTACCACTACCGAAATAATATAAACGTTGACCATTGACTGTTGGCGTACTGTCTGCTACAGGAGAATTGATCGGACCGATACCCGTATTCGGAGAAATACCGGGAGCTGCAGAAAAATCCCAGCGCAGATTGGTGGGCTGAAAGGCCAATGGTACAGAAAATTGAATGGGTGTATTGATACAGGTTACAGCTGAGTCGATTCGGGAATATGGATTGTTGAAAGAAGCTAGTCTACTAAAGTCTTTCACGTTAGTACCGCCATTATAACCGTAAGATTCAACGTCACCATAACCATAAACAATTGCTGAAAAGCTAGAATCAGCAGTGATCCTATGAACTGGATTAACACCTGATGAAGCTGTAAGATTTTCCTGCAGATAAGAATAATTACTGTTAGGTATATCGATAAATTGACCAATTGGTGGTGCATTATCTATTTTGACAGAATTTTTGAATGACTTGCTAATAATTACATTAACATAGTGTTGAGTAACATTGGTTTGTCCCGAGGGTACAAAATTTTGATGGGCTGAAAAAAAGGTTATATCATTTAATGTTTGCTCAACTGGGTTCAATATCACCATTTCGGGATCTGCGTAACAAGCTGGATTATTATTCACAGTTGCACAACCTGTTTTACAGGTTTGCGAAGTAATATATTGGACCACTTGTATGGGATCAGAAGAGTTAATTATAATAGGATTGGAACTTCTATAGGTAAAATAATTACCATTACTATTTAAAGAATTACTTGTTAACGTTGTAACGGCACCATTATTTTGAATTTGAACAACCGTATTACTGTTTTGTACAAAAATTCGATAAATATCCTCTGACCTATTAAAAAATGGAGCTGTAACAAATTGTTTACCCCAAGACCTAGTTGGAAACAGTTGTTGAAAAAGATTATCCCCACCAGAAGCGCTATTACAATCAAAGGCACTCCATGTTGATGCAGAAAAAACAGCAATTGGTTTACATCCACTCTGACCAGAAGAGATAGACCGTACTTTGGTACCAGAAATGTCACCATTCACCACAGATTGAAACTGATAACAATCACCTGGATTTAAAAGTGTAACCTGAAAGGATTGCCCTGCTTGTCTTCCGGCAATACCTTGTACTGTTGGGGTAATCTCTACTACAGTATTAGCTTGGGTTGCAACTACTACCAATTCTCCAACTCCACCGGAGCTTCCATTATTTTGTCTTTGATTTGCTGTACCTACTGAATTCATGTTTGGTACTACATATTCATTACCTAAAACATTTGTTGGCAATGTTAAAGTAGCTCCACTTCTTCTACTTTGGATTATATGAGAATAAACAACAACTGGATCTAAAGTTGTGACTTTTATAGCTCCATTACTTTTAATACCATCGGGCATATCAAGATAAACATCATTACTACTAGCATCCATGTTGGCGACAGAACCTAAAAAAACCTTTGTAATTTGGTTGGCAATGACATTAATAGTAATTGTATTCCCTCCTCCTAATTTTATAGAACCTGTTGTATTGACGCTTGACGTTATATAAAGCCCCATCACTGAACTTGTTGCACCTGTATTTCCATTTATATGCGCAGGATAAGCAATCCAGAACTCTTTACCCTTATTGGAGAACTCTTGTGCCGTAAGAGAGCAAATATTACCTGCAAAAAGCAGAAGGAGGAACAATTTTCTAATATTCATGAAAAATTTAGGCACAAATAAGACTGGCAATTCTAGGTTACAAAATTAAAATTAAGGGTTCAACCCTATTATAACCTAAGATTATTTAAATGGATAAAACGTTGCCTTTCAGGAGTGAATGTGCTGAAGGACCAACGCAAAATAAAAGATCCAGGATACTTAGATTGGACTGAAAACCTATCCGATCCTGAAACACCTGCTGATAGGTTAGTGACTGAGGTTCCAACTGGAAGTTTTTGGGTAACCAATGGCTTCTTTTGTCTGTGATGTCATTTGAGAACACCGCTTCATAGTTACCGGTCTCAGAAAATACCGAAGGTATCTTCAAGACCTTCCAAAGCCAATCTCGAATTTCTCGGTTCAGATCTAGTAGGAAAACAGGCTTCTTGGAATAAAGGCTTTCCAGACCATCTCGGTAAAATTCATAGAAGGGAGACCTGTTATAGCAAGATTCAAGGGTTCGCCAATGCTGTTGTTGCCAAGGCAAAGAATAACTGATCCGCACGTCTTTGATCAGCTGCTTTTGGTCACGTCCTTTTTCAAGCGGAACGGACAAATTCACCAATCCATTGCTCCCCGCAATAACCATTCTGTTGCGGAAACTCATCTTTTGGAAGCTTTCACATACTTCAAATTTGATATGTGAAAATTGAAACAAAGTATTAATATAATTAATGCTTCCAAAATACTGATATTCAATTATTAATGTGCTCATAATAAATGAAAACTAACAAATTGTTTTACAATGATCAAATCCGCATTCAACACACCCTAAAATGATGATTTAAAATATCAGCTAATATTCATTAATATATTGATAATTAATAAGTTACATTATTTTTTATAAACCCAAATAAATTAGTTTTATAACTTGATTATAAAAAAGGCTAAAAAACTAAATTTCTTAGGCGAAGATTTCAAAAAAAAGGAACCCATGCTCCTTCGAAAAATACTCCCCCTTTTAAAATTAAAGATAAAGCCACTCTCCTTTTCAATCATACACAATCTCTCCCCAGAATTGAATTCAGGTCTTCCTAAAGGATTGATAAATGGCAGAAGCGTATTATGCCAATCCTGTAATTTGCAGGAATGAAATACTTATTCCCATCGCTCCTTTTTATCATCGTTCTGGTTGCCTGTAAGAAGCCCCAAGCATTTGATTACCGGAATGTAAAAAACGTAAAAATTGAAAAAATGGGTTTTGAGAAATCAACCCTTAGCATGGAGCTGGTATATTTCAATCCCAATGGATTTGGCGTAGATCTCAGAAAAGTAGACGCAGATATCTATATCGATAATCAGTATCTGGGTAAATATCAATTGGATACTGTCATGCATATCCAAAGAAAAGCAGAATTTACGCTCCCCTCACGCATTCAAGTAGACATGCGTGGCATTTTTAAAAATGCACTCAGCGTCCTTTTCAACCGGGAAGTACTCCTTCATGTTAAAGGAACAACAAGGGTCGGTAAGGCCGGTTTCTTCAAAACCATCCCCTTTGACTATGAAGCCAGGCACAAACTGGAGTTGTAAGATTCAAGGTACAAGAAGATAAGACACAGGGAAGATTCAAGTAGGCAAGCTAAAAGTTTGAACAACGCCGAATTTCAGTCGGGCGTTTATAACGACATCTACAACGAGTTGTAAATTGAGCCTTGTTTCTTATGACTTTCTTGTTCCTTGTCCCTTGAATCTTGTCTCTTAATTATATGGTTTGACATGACAAGGTTTTCTTGGCTGGGGACCGCCGCCATCTTCTGCTCTTTTACAGGAAGGTGGCAATCTTTTATAGGCGTCTTCGACTGCTTTGGTATCATCAGCATCAAATCCGGCATTGTTTAGCGTAACTTTCAAAGCATCCGGATCGGTATAATTGGGCAAGTATTGTATTTTGATCTCTCCTTGTAAAAGATTGATCTTCCACTGAACCAATCCACCTTCAATGATCCCCTTTTCTTTCAGTAGATACTTATCCAAAGCCTCTTTGCATTCCCAACATTTTAAGTTATTGGATTTGATGGTTACCCACTCAGGCTTAGCTTGTTGAGCATTTGTCAGCTTGCCCAATGCAATGCATAAGGTCATTAACAATAACATCTTTTTCATAGACAAAATTTAAGTGATTCTTTCAGTGCAATTCTGTGTCTTCAGTGGCATTTCTTTTATTAGACACTTACTCAGCAGTAAATGTTGCCACAGAGACACTGAGACACACTGAATTTAAATCCCCTTCCAGTTAGCGGGATCCTTTCTCCACTCCAACAATAATTGTTCCGTTTCTGCGGTCACCTGTCCTTTTTCAACCGCCAAACTGATCAAGCTGCTGTAATTGGTCAATGATTGGTATTTAACACCGGCTTTTGTGAAAGCTTCATCGGCATGAGGGAATCCATAAGTAAAAATAGACACCATCCCCACAACCTCTACTCCTGCTGCACGTAATACGTCTACTACCTGTAAACTGCTTTTACCTGTTGAGATCAGATCTTCTATGACCAATACTTTTTGTCCGGCAGCATAGAACCCTTCGATCTGGTTGCCCATACCATGTTCTTTCGGTTTTGGGCGAACATATACATAAGGTAATTTCAATTGATCGGCTGCCATAGCACCCCAGGCAATACCGGCCGTAGCCACTCCCGCCAGTAGTTCCGCTTCAGGAAAGCCTTCAAAAATCACATTACATAATTCACTTTTGATAAAATCGCGAACATAGGGGAAAGACAATACTTTACGATTATCGCAATAGATCGGACTCTTCCATCCACTTGCCCAAGTAAAAGGGTTTTCGGGACTGAGTTTTACAGCTCCAACCTGGAGGAGTTTTTCTGCAACGGCTTTTTCATTGGTCATGATGCGAAAGTAGAAGTAATTCTGAATTTGTCTCGCCTAAGGCAAGATGAAATTTGAAAATTTGAAAATAATAACCAGATTTGAGCCATGGGAATACAAACAATAATTGCTGCAGGCGGATTGGTATTAAATGAGAAGAAGGAAATATTGATGATCTTCCGGAGAGGAAAATGGGATCTTCCAAAAGGTAAATTGGATGAAGGAGAAAAGATCGAAGATTGTGCAGTTAGGGAAGTAATGGAAGAAACGGGGCTGACTCAACTGGATCTAGGACCATTACTCATCATTACGCATCATACCTACTTCGATCCGTGGATCAAGGAAGATGTGATCAAAGAAACACATTGGTACTTGATGAAAGCAAGTTCTGATCAACCATTCATCCCTCAAACCTCTGAAGATATTGAGATAATTGAATGGGTAAGCAAGGATCAAATAAATCAACGACTTGAAAATAGTTATGATACGATTGTGGAAGTCGTGAGGAAAGTGAGTGATGAATAGTGAGTGATGAATAGTGAATAGTGAGTATTCAGTAGTCAGTAGTCAGTAGTGAATAGTGAGTAGTGAATAGTGAGTGGTATCTAAGGAGGACGTAACTCTTATACACTCACTACTCACTATTCACTACTGACTACTATCTATGGACTATAGCCCCCAACTACTTCTCACAAGGCTCCTTCCTTCTCGTATCGATCAGGTAATGAATTTTCCATCCATTCTTTTCTCGGAGCAATTGAAAGGAATTGACGCCACAATGACTGAAGTTTCCGTTGAAATAAAATTTATAGGGAGTCCAAACAGAAGCCAGTGGGCCATCTATTTTGATGGTTTCAAATTCAATGCGTTCATCTGCAGCATTTTTTTGTAGCCCTGCAATACTCCTTCCAAAGTTGGATAACAGTTCACTTCTGGCACTAATATTTCCATCTTTATCACGAACAATGGTTTGAAGAATATTCTTTTCAGAAAAACAATTGACAACGCCCGTAGAATCAGCATTACGCATAGAAGTGAATAGCTGATTGATCACAGCCTTAACAGAATCTTCTGAAGATTGTGCTTGAACATGGGCTGTTATCGTCATCAATACAATCGCTAACAGGTATTTTTTCATAAATATTACTTTCCTTAAAAGTAGTAGTAAATATGCTTTGCAAACATCCGTTTATAAAAAAAGTCAGATCGAACTTGCAGGTTTGATCTGACTTTTAATGATTGGTGTATACATTATCTTAAATAACCGAGTATTTTCAACATACTTTGAGCTGTTTGCTCTTTTGCATATACCCAGTCCTCAAGTTTTCCATTTTTATCGTATTCCACGATCACATGTTTGGGAGATGGGATTAAACAGTGTTTGATACCACCATAACCGCTGATCTGATCCTGATAAGCACCGGTGTGGAAAAAGCCGACATACAATGGCTCTTTATTTCCTTCCGCATCTTTGGGATCTGTATTCGTGAGCTTGGGAAGAAACACTTCATTGATATGTTCTTCCGAATCATAATAATCATGGCTGTCACAAGTGATCCCACCTAAAACGACTCGTTGGTATTCATTGTCCCATTTATTGATCGGTAACATCAAGAATTTCTCTCCAATGCCCCATGTATCCGGCAAGGTTGTAATAAATGAGGAATCGATCATATACCAACACTCTCTGTCGTTCTGCACTTTTTGTCCGATAACGCTATAAATATGCGCCATGCTCTCTCCCACCGTATAGCTTCCAAACTCTGTGTAGATATTCGGCATGGGTACTTTCGCCTTCTTACAAGCTTTCTTGATATTGCTTACGATCTCATTGATCATGAACTGATAATCGTATTCAAATCCTAATGAGTGTTTGATCGGAAATCCGCCACCGATATTGATGGAGTCCAATTCCGGACAAATCTTTTTCAGCTGACAATACAGGTTAATGATCTTGTTCAACTCAGACCAATAATAGATATCGTCTTTGATCCCCTTATTCAGGAAGATATGTAACATCTTCAACTGAAATTTATCTTCATATCCTTCGATCTCATCTACATAAAATTCAAGGATATCTTTTGCACGAATGCCTAAACGAGACGTATAGAAAGGAAAATTAGGTTCTTCTTCAGCAGCCACACGAATACCCAAACGAAATGGTTGTTTCACACTGCGCTTATAAGCCTGCAGTTCCTCTTTGTTATCCAAAATAGGAATTACATTTTTGAAACCCGTATTGATCAGTTTAGCGATGCGTGATGTGTAAGACTTCTGTTTATACCCATTACAGATGATATAGGTCTCTTTATTGATCTTTCTGCGTTGATATAATCGATTGATGATCTCAATATCATACGCATAAGAAGTTTCCAGATGGATGTTATGCTTTAAAGCTTCTTCCACTACAAAAGAGAAATGAGAACTCTTGGTACAATAACAATAAAAATATTCGCCTTCATATTTATGCTTCTTGAAAGCATCGGCAAACATCTTTTTGGCTTTGTTGATCTGCATTCCGATTTTGGGCAGATAGGTCAACTTCAATGGCGTACCATATTTTTCTATGATCTTTTTCAGATCCAGCTCATTGAACTGGAGATAGCCATCATCATTAACATCAAATCCTTCTTGTGGAAAGTGGAAGGTCTGATTCACCAGTGAGGTGTAGGTATTGTTCATTAGCCGGGTTAGTGGTTGTTTAGTGTGAACAAGATTGGTACCTTATTGAAACAACAAAAATAGTTGTTTGTGCAGTTCAACAAATAAAAAAACCGGGAAGTAGGGTTACTTCCCGGTTATATTTTTGATCAGCTTGCTGATTATTTTACTGAGTTTACAAGTGCCTTGAAACTAGCGGGCTCATTCATCGCCAGATCAGCCAACACTTTACGATTCAGATCGATACCCTTAACTGCCAACTTATTGATAAACTGGCTGTAGGTCAATCCTTCCTCTCTTACTGCTGCGTTGATACGGGCGATCCAAAGCTGACGATATTCGCGCTTCTTCAATTTACGACCAACATAGCTGTAGGTCATACCTTTTTCAACAATATTTTTGGCTACGGTGTATACATTTTTACGTTTACCGTAGAATCCTTTGGCCTGCTTCAGGATACGCTTCCTGCGGGCTCTTGATGCTACTGCATTTACTGAACGTGGCATAGTATCTTTTTTTGTTCCTTCTTCGGTAAACCGATATCAGGATTTGTTTTTTAATGGTTTGATTTCCCTTCCGGGTTGATTGGCTTTGATTAACCTTTCAGACGTAATAAACGAAGAACAAAGTCTTTGTTAGGAGCACCTACAACACCTTTCTTGTTCAATGCTCTTTTACGCTTTTTTGATTTCTTGGTTAAAATGTGCCTTTTGAAAGCTTTTTGGAAGGTGATCTCTCCACTGCCGGTCACCTTGAAACGCTTCTTTGCGCTGGAGTTTGTTTTTACCTTTGGCATAAATAATAATCTGATTAAGATTACACCCTGCTGGCGGCCCCGAACAGACGGGACACTTGTTGAGCCTTACGGGAAAAATTTGGAGTGCAAAAGTAGGGAAAACAGAGGAATATTGAACAGAGAAACAGAGGAATTTTAAAGTATAAATACCCTTATACAACAAATGTCGATGAATTTCATCGACATTTGTTGTATAATTAATTGAAAATCAACAAACTAATTCTTCTGTTGATTATTTCTCTGTTGGTTATTCCTCTGTTTTCGCCGCCTTCTTCTTACCTGTTTTAGGTGTAAAAATGGCGAACATACGCTTGCCTTCCAGCTTGGGCATACTTTCCAGTGATCCGGCTTCTGCCAAACGTTCAGCAAATTTCAAAAGTAATAACTGTCCACGGTCTTGGAACATGATAGCACGTCCTTTGAACTGAACATAAGCTTTTACTTTATTTCCATCTTTCAGGAATTTCTCAGCGTGTTTTGCTTTGAAATCGAAGTCATGATCATCCGTTCCAGGTGTAAAGCGGATCTCTTTGATCTCACTTTGCTTGGAATTAGCCTTCATCTCCTTCTCTTTCTTCTTCTTTTCGTAAAGGAACTTCTTATAATCGATCACCTTACAAACGGGAGGGTCAGCAGTAGGAGAAATTTCCACAAGATCCAACTCTTGTTCCTGAGCGATCTTTAATGCTTCCTGCGTTGAATAAACGCCTACTGTTACATTGTCGCCAACCAAACGCACTTGTGGTACTCGGATTCTTTCGTTGATACGATGTTCAGGCTCCGGTTGCCTGTTAAACCTGGGATTAAATCTTCCGCCCCCTCTTGGTGGTAATGCCATTAAAACTTGTTTAGTTAAAAATTTAGGTGTTAAAGATATAGCTATTTCCTTATTCCGAATTATTCCCCGCTTTTTCGCTGAAGAATTTCATCCTGAATCATGGCTGTAAATGCTTCCAATGCTTGTGTTCCGAGGTCGCCCTTACCTTGTCTGCGCACCGCCAGTTTCCTCTCTGCCGCCTCTTTCTCTCCCACTACCAACATATACGGCACTCGACTTAATTCAGTATCCCTGATCTTCTTTCCGATCTTTTCACTTCGATCATCGATCTCCACTCTCACTCCAATGGCACGCAGCGATTGTTTTACCTCTAGTGCATATTCCATGAACTTATCACTAATTGGAAGGATCTTTACTTGTAATGGCGCTAACCATACCGGGAATTTTCCGGCATAATGTTCCAACAAGAATCCGATGAAACGCTCATGGGTACCCAATGGCGCACGGTGTATGATCAATGGAACTTCAGGCTGATTGCTCTGGTTCACATAGTTCAACTTGAACTTGTTTCCTGAATTGAAATCTACCTGATTGGTCGCCAGAGTAAACTCTCTTCCAATCGCACTCCAAATCTGCACATCGATCTTAGGTCCGTAGAAAGCTGCTTCATCCGGTACTTCTACAAATGGAATATTTGATTCGATCAACACATTGCGTACCATGTCTTCGGTTTCTTTCCAAAGCTCAGGTTCATTTACATATTTGGCCCCTAGTTTGGTAGGCTCATGTAAACTTAAACGCATCACATATTTATCAATACCGAATATCTTGAAGTACTTGATGTACATATCATTCACGGCACGGAACTCTGCTGCAAATTGCTCTTTGCTACAATAAATATGTGCATCATTCATGTGCAGACAACGAACACGCATCAATCCAAATAACTCCCCACTTTGCTCATAACGATAACAGGTACCATATTCTGCTATACGGAATGGAAGATCCTTATAGCTCTTGGGTTCTGCATCAAATATTTTGTGGTGATGCGGACAGTTCATCGCCTTTAGATAGTATTTCGTTCCATCCAATTCCATTGGCGGGAACATACTATCTGCATAATATGGTAAGTGTCCGCTGGTGAGATACATACTCTCTTTTGCGATATGTGGTGTTACCACACGCTTGTAGCCCGCATCTTCTTCTGTTTGCTTCGCCAGTTTTTCCAATTCCTCAATGATCACTGTTCCATTGGGCAACCACAAAGGCAATCCTGCTCCAACATCATCATCCATGGTGAAAATGCCCAGTTCCTTACCCAACTTACGATGATCTCTCTTCTTTGCTTCTTCCAGCATCAAAAGATATTCATCCAATTCTTTTTGATTAGGGAATGTGACACCATACAAACGGGTCAACATTTTATTCTTCTCATCACCTTTCCAATAAGCACCTGCAATACTGGTCAGCTTGATGGCTTTAATAAATCCGGTATGTGGAATATGTGGTCCGCGACAAAGATCAGTGAACTGTCCTTGTGTGTAGAAAGTGATGGAGCCATCATCCAGTCCCTGTAAAAGGTCTAATTTATACTCATCAGACTTCTCCTGAAAATAAGCAACGGCCTCTTGTTTTGATATTTCTTTACGCTGGTAAGCATTGTTCTGCTTCGCCAGTTCATTCATCTTCTTCTCGATAGCTACCAGATCTTCTTCTGAGATATGTTGTCCCCCCAAATCAATATCATAATAGAACCCCTTATCCAATGCCGGTCCTACCCAGAACTTCACCCCGGGATATAACGCTTCCACTGCTTCAGCCATCAGGTGAGCAGAAGAATGCCAGAAAGTATTTTTTCCTTCTGAATCATCCCAGGTATGCAGTTTCAGTGAACTATCGGTCGTGATCGGACGTGTGGCATCCCATACTTGTCCATTCACACTTGCGGCCAATACTTTTCTGGCCAGTCCTTCACTGATTGATTTAGCAATATCCAAAGCGCTAACACCTGCTTCATACTGCCTTTCTGCCCCATCGGGAAAACGAATCTTGATCATTGGTTCGATTGCTGAAAAATTGAATAATTCTAAGGATTGCAAAAATAGTGTAAAGAGAGCTATAAGCCGCAAGCTACAAGCTGCAAGTTTTGTAGTAATTATAATTTGTCTCATTTCCTGAAGCGTGAAGCTTGCAGCTTGTAGCTTGAAACTCAAAGCTTATTTAACGCTTCTTTATCAGCATACACTATATTGCAATCGTAGTTTTGCCTGAATGAGACTGAATATTACCCTAACCTCTTTTTTACTGTTGTTTTCGATTGCCCTGGGTGCCCAGAATTTGACGGGGATCTGGAGAGGTTATTTCGGTTCATCAAGTAGTATGTACAAGGATGATACCCGACAAGAAATGTACAAATATGAGGTACAGATCGATCAGCAGAGCAATAATGCACTAAAAGGTGTCACCTATTCTTATCAGAGTACTGTTTTTTATGGAAAAGCAACTTTACAGGGTATTTACACGGTTCAGACCAAGAATCTCATCTTAAAAGAACTGGCTTTAGAAGAGCTGAAAATTGGCGATAACAGTGAACCTTGTTTAATGACCTGTTATTTGGAATATTCCAAAATGGGAAATCTGGAAGTTCTTCAAGGCACTTTTATTTCAGTGAATGTAAAAAGTAAGGTCGATTGTGGCAGCGGTAAAGTGTATTTAGAAAGGGTTAAAGAATCAGATTTCGAATTGGAACCTTTTTTATTAAAGAAGGGTGGATTCTCATCCAAGCGTGGAAAGGATTCGGCCAAACCTCCTGTGAGTTTTAAAAAGCCCGTTACTACTAATAAGACCAATACAAATACGCCAAAGGATAATACTGTAAGAACTCCTTTGAAAATACAAGCCGCACCTCCGGTCTCAAAAAAGTCGACTCCGGTTACACAGGCCCCCACAACAAAAAACAATACTGCGGTAACAAAACAAAAACCGCTAACAAATACGGTTAAGAAAACACCCCCAACCAAAACTTCCACCCCTGCTAAACCGGAAGCAACGGTTGTGTCTCCTCCTGTGTCAAACTGGAAACAAGATGCAACGATCGCAACAAGAAAGGCTGATACACCGATCGTAAAATGGGAACAACCAACAACTACAAAAGGGCCGATCCCGAAAGTGTTATTGGAGAGAGAAAATAATTTGATCAAAACGATCTATACCAATGAGCGTAGTTTATCAATAGAAATATTTGATAATGGAACGATCGATAATGATACCATTTCTCTTTACCACAACAACAAGTTGGTGATCAGCAATGGCAAACTCAATTATACGCCGCTCAAGTTCAATATCAAATGTACTGAAGAAGATATCAGACATGAATTGATCTTGGTAGCAGAAAATCTTGGCGAGATCGCTCCAAACACGGCACTCATGGTGATCACTGCCGGAAAAAAACGCTATGAAGTGTTTCTTACTTCGAATGAAAAAAGAAATGCCAAAGTGGTCATCGAATACAAACCTGACTGATCAAATGTTACAAAAACTCATCAACAACCCGAAGTCTGTTTTTCTTTTTGACGCAATGGGGGCATTGCTGACGAGTACATTGATCGGCGGACTATTAGTAACTTACCAATCCTATATTGGACTTTCTTTCACCTGGCTTTATATACTCGCTTCCATAGCTGCAGTATTCACCATCTACTCAAGTTCATGTGCGGTATTGATTCAAAAAAAATGGCGCCCATTTTTAAAAGTCATTATCACAGCTAATGCACTGTACGCCTGCCTCACAACTGCACTGATCATCATGTACAGTCAAGAAATGAAAGGCTTAGGTATTGCTTATTTTATTGGAGAGATATTTGTTTTAATAGGTGTGATTTGGATAGAGATAAAGACATTGAAAGCATTAAGAGACTAGAATACCCCCTTCTTAAAACTCGCGATAGTAAAGTAATCTGCAAGATCAAGTAAACATCCATTCTTGTTTCTTGTTTCTTGTTTCTTGTTTCTTGTTTCTTGTTTCTTCCTTGCTCCTTGTTTCTTCCTTCTTGTTTCTTGCTCTTAAAGCTTGATATTCCAAGTAACAGCCGGTATCACTGGAAACAATGAAACCTGTCTGGCAGACACACGCAAATCACCATTCGATGCTTGTCCCTCTTGATCGAAATAAATAAAATAAGGATTCAATCTGCTATACGCATTGTATAAACTGAATACCCAATTAGAAGTATACTTTCTTACTTTTTTAGGTGTAGGTGTGTACGTAAATGAAAGATCCATTCTATGATAAGGCTTCATTCGATAGGCATTGATCCGACTATACTCCTGCGTCAATACCCCACCTACAAAATAAAAACGTTCGGGTAAAGACGTGGCATTCCCTGTTCCATAAACAAACACACTCGATACCTTCCACTTTTTTGATAATTCATAAGTACCTACAATCGACATATCATGTCTTCTATCATAACGACTGGGATATTTCAATCCATCATTCAGGTCTTTGAATCTTCTCCATGTCCAACTCAAAGTATAACCGATCCATCCGGTGAATCTTCCGCGTACTTTATTGATGAATAATTCTGCACCATAACTCCATCCCTTCCCAAAAACAAATTCTTCTTCCGGATCACGTAATGAAGGTGTATAACCTTCTTTGTACTCGATCTGGTTATTCATGGTTTTATAATATAATTCAAGAGAGGTTTCAAACATGCCATTATTAAAGTTTCGGAAATAACCTGCAGCATATTGCCAGCCTGTTTGTGGACGAACCCTGATCGTACTAGGCACCCATAGATCTGTTGGTAGTGTTGTACCTGCGTTGGTCACTAAGTGGATGTATTGAATATTTCTTGTAATAGCCGCTTTAAAAGAAGACAATTCAGAAATAGCATACCGCACTGTAAGTCTGGGTTCTAGTCCTCCATGAGCTTTGACGGTTTGTCCGCGACCATACACCACACTATCGATTTTATTTCCGTCTACATCACGATCATACAATGTATATCTTCCTATTTGTTGAAAAACGCTGTAACGCAATCCTGCATTCACCTTGATCTTGTCAGACAATTCCCAATCATCCTGAATATAAGCAGCATATTCATTCGCCAGCTTTCTACTGGCATTATTGGGTTCAAAAACAACAGAATCCTGACTACCACTTACAATATTGGGAAGAAAAGTATGGTGTGTATATTGAATACCAAACTTCAATTTGTGTTCGGGAACAGGATAAAAATCAAAATCGGTTTTTAGATTTAGATCCCTGATACCGGATGATAAGTTGATATTGAAATCATTTTGTCTACCCGCCAGTTGAAATTTGTAATCATTATAAACGGCAGTAGTATTGGCAAACAATTTTTTATTGAACACATGATTCCAACGCAAAGTAGCGGTTGAATTACCCCAAGGTATGGTGGTACTAAAAGATCGTTTGGTATTATTGAAAGTAAATTTATCTCGTCCGAAATAACCACTCAAGTACAACACATCTTTTTCAGAAAAGCGATAGTTCATTTTGGCATTCAGATCATAAAAATAATATCCTGAACCATAAAACTCACTTTGTTTGCTGATAAATGGCTTGGATAAGAGATCTACATATGTTCTTCTGGCAGATAGAATATAAGAAGCTTTGTTTTTCTTCAAGGGTCCCTGAATCGAAAAACGAGATGCGATAAGACCAATACCTGCATCGATCTGTGTTTTATTATTGTTACCTTCCTTCATAGCCACATCTACTACAGAAGAAAGTCTTCCACCATACTGAGCAGGCATGCCACCTTTGATGAGCGTTACATTTTTGATGGCATCTGCATTAAAAATGGAAAAGAATCCGAATAGATGACCTGTATTATACACAACCGCATCATCTAATAAGATCAAATTTTGATCAGGGCCACCACCACGAACATAAAAACCTGCATTCCCCTCTCCTGCATTACGAACACCCGGCAACAATTGTAAAGTCTTCAAAGGATCTACTTCACCTAAAAAAGCAGGTAAGGCTTTTGCAGTGTTCATGCTCAACTCTACTTTACCCATTTGAGCTGTCTTCACATTGTTCTCTCTTCTTCGGCCTATGACGGTTACGTTATTGATAATCGCCGTATTCGGCAATAGCAATATGTTTTGTTGGATGTCTTTTTTGAGATCAATGGTGAGTTCTGCTGTTTGGTATCCGATAAAAGAAACCAGGAGACGATACACTCCTTTCTCCAGAGATATCGAATAGAACCCATATTGATTACTTTGAACGCCCTTACCCTGTCCCACCACCTGTAAATTGGCACCGATCAGGGTTTCGCCGGTCAAAGAATCTTTGAGATATCCATTGAGTGTAACCCTCTCCTGCGCTATCACAGAAAAGACCATACTACACATTAACACCAGAAGTGAACCACGCATGTAAAGAGAATAAAATGATTGTTGACTGATTTCGGAGCAGTAACAATAAACCGACGATTAGAGTTTTCTGAAATCAATAGAATCTTTTACTTCCCCGCAGATCAACATTTTCTTAGGAAGGTATGGATTACGAATATCAGAGGAGTTACTCAGCCAGAAAGCCCCGGCATCATTGAACGCCATTGGACAATACTGATGATATACGACTGCTCGATCATATTTAACGGTACGAATCAAGTCATACAACTGCTCACTCAATACCTGAAACGATTTACGACGTTCTTCGATATCTTTTTCCTGCTTTACAGCCGCAAGTTCATTGCCAATACCTGTGGTATAGGTTTTAGCAGTTGATACAATACTGGAATCAGCTTTTAACTCACTCAATACACCCGCAGCAGCATTGATATCAGCGATCAATTGTTCTGTGCCTTTGGTGATCAACGTATCATTTTCCTTGATGAACTGGTCTTTCAGTTGGAAATAGCTATCCAACATCTTTCCAAATACGAGATTGAACGTATCAGAATTGGCACTTTGTCCGAGTGGTGCCTGTGGAGCTTCCGCTACAGCTGCTTTTTCATCATTTCCGCCACAAGCGGCCAGGAATAAGATCAGGGAGAAGGCCAATATCCTTTTCATAAATATAAATTTTGCACAAATTTAAAGCAAATTGAAATGGCAGCCGTTTGCAATTACCTTTGCGCTCCTAAACCATTGTTAAGAAATGTTGATCGGCTTACAGAATGTGACTTTTGAATTTGGTGCCCGTGTGATTGTGGAAGATGCTACCTGGCATATACAACCCGGTGATCGTATTGGACTGATTGGGTATAACGGTACGGGTAAATCAACTTTGCTGAAAGTACTTGTGGGTGAATACACCCCCTCTAAAGGATCTGTGGAGAAAGGAAAAGATACCACCATTGGCTATCTGCACCAGGATCTATTAAGTTTTGATACCAATGATACCATCACAGAAGTGGCATTAGGCGCTTTTGAACGTGTTCGTCAATTGGAAAAAGAGATCGAAACACTGGGACATGAACTGGAAAAAGATCCCGAAAACAATGACCTGCTGATCCGTTATACAGATGCCCTCCATGAATTGGATGTACTAGATGGATACAATATTCATCACAAAGCCGAAGAAGTACTGCATGGATTGGGCTTCAGCAATGAAGACCTTGCACGTCCTTATAAAGAATTCAGTGGTGGATGGCGTATGCGTGTATTGCTCTGTAAAATGATCCTTCAACAGCCCGATGTTCTTTTATTGGATGAACCTACGAACCACCTCGATCTTCCTTCCATTGAATGGTTGGAGAAATACCTGCTGCATTACCAAGGCAGTGTGGTGATCGTAAGCCACGATAAATTCTTTTTGAATCGAATGGTGAATAAGATCGTAGAAGTTTACCAACAACAACTGCATATTTATTCCGGCGACTATAATTACTATGAAACAGAAAAAGCATTGCGCATAGAAATGCAACAAAAAGCTTTTGAGAATCAGCAGGATTATATTCGTCAACAAGAACGTTTTATTGAACGATTCAAAGCCAAAGCGAGTAAAGCCGCTCAGGCACAGAGTATTCAGAAGCGACTGGATAAGATCGAAAAAATTGAAGATGTGAAATTGGAACGTCCGGATCTGCGCATCAATTTTCAGTTAGAGAAAGTTCCGGGTAAAGTGTTGGTAGAATTAAAAGATGCCAGCAAAAGTTTTGGTAAGATCAAAATCTTGGAAGGTGCTCAGGCTGAGATTGAACGTGGTGATAAGATCGCACTCATTGGTGCCAACGGAAAAGGTAAATCGACTGTATTACGTATGGTAGCCGGCACTGAACCTTTTGATGGACAACGCGTATGGGGACATAATGTTGAAGAGAGCTTCTATGCACAACACCAATTGGAAGCGCTTACCTTAACTAATACGATCCTGGAAGAATTACAACAATGCGGCAGTAAAAAAACGGATGTCGAACTGCGTGCGTTATTAGGTGCTTTTCTTTTTAGCGGTGATGATGTTGAGAAAAAGATACGTGTATTAAGTGGTGGAGAAAAAGCACGTGTCGCACTCGCGAAAACCATTGTCAGCAAAGCCAACTTTTTGATGCTCGATGAGCCGACCAACCACCTGGATATGCATTCTGTAGAATTATTGGCAGAAGCATTGAATAAATATGAAGGCACGATCATCCTAGTAAGTCACGATCGTTATTTCATTTCTAAAACAGCCAATAAGATCTGGGAGATCGTTGATCATGAGATCAAAGAATTCAAAGGCACTTATCAGGAATGGGTGGAATGGAATGAAAGGATGGAGAGAATAAAAGAGGAAGAAGCAAGAGGCAAGAAACAAGAGACAAGGAAGGGACAAGAAACAGAGAATAAACCTGCGGTTGAAGCAAAGAAAGTTGAAGTCGCTGAACCGGTGAAATCTACTCCTGCCAATCAACCGATCGACAGAGAAAAACAGAAGGAGTTACAGAAATTAAAACGCAGACTCAGTAATCTTGAAACAGAATTAGATAAAGTAAAGCAAGAGAAAATACAATTGGAAGCTGCACTCGGCGATCCATCCAACTATTCAGATCCTAAAAAGTTTCAATCTCTGGAAGGGCAATACAAACAAGCTCAAACGAAATGGGATGAGATGAATAAAGAGTATGAGGAAGTGTTTGAAAAAGTGATGGAAGCAGATGTATAAAATTCAAAAGTAAAAATATTATCAGCCTCTACGGCTATTGTTGGTCGCCTGACCAACAATCAATAACAGATATGGCATGATCCATCCATTACTAATTATCATAATTGTGTTACTCAGGATCACTGAACCTGAGCCTGATCAGATTCTTACGGAAGATTATCATTTTTTAGTGACGGATGGTATCATAAAAAAATTAAGACAACGTAATGACACTTTATTTGAGATACAGTGCTATCCTGATTGGTCTTGCATTGAAAAGCCAACACATAAGTACAGAATTATTCGCAGTGAAACAGCAGCCCCGATAACAGTTCTTTATTTAGAAAGATTAGACAGCATTAGATTTTCAACCGATTCCTACCCTGCCAACCGCTTCTCTTTACTAGCTATCAATAAATCGGATAGCAATAAAATTGGATACTTGGATTTTAAACGTGGATTAACCAGAGCCGATATAGATACCATGCGGCTTGATCCACTATCATTGAAAGACAAATTCTTCTTCAGTTGGTACGGCGATCGTTATTTGAAAGTATTGTCTGTTAACAGGAAAATGAAAACGAAAGAAGATGCACAATCAATTCTCGATCTAGTAAAGAGTGGTAGATTTCAAACGCTGATTGAACAATACCAAAAAACAGCCCCGAGTGATCTATATGGATCAGGACTTACAGCAGAATTATTCACCCGCGCTTGTATAGAAAAAAAGATTGATCCGGTTGGGACGGGAATTCTTTTCAATAAGTTATTGGTTGGAGAATAACCATTGGATTGTTGGTCAGGCGACCAACAACGGCGAGAGATTCCAAAAAACTCAAGCCCCGGAAGCTCATCACAAATAAGCTCAAACAAAATATAAAAAAGTGAAAGGTAAAAGTGAAACCCATTTCACTTTTACCTTTCACTTTTCACCTCCCCTACGGCAACAACACCGCATCAATCACATGCACTACACCATTGCTGGCAACGATATCAGTACCTGTAATATTGGAAGCGGCCATATTACCATTACCTCTTACTTTGGCACCTCCTGCTAATGTGATGGTCACAGTTCCACCATTCGCTGTTGCGGGTCTAGCACCTTCTGTTAGATCAGAAGAAAATACCCTTGCAGCGATCACATGATAAGTGAGAATAGAAGCCAATGTATTGGGGTTAGCTTGTTGAATAGATTCTATGGTTGGGAAACCCGCATTCTGAAATGCAGTATTGGTAGGAGCAAATACAGTAAAGGGTCCTGCACCGGATAATACAGCCGCTACATTGGTAGTACCCTGACTCGCTCTTACTACAGCCGCCACTAAGAAAGAAAGATTGGCATTACCTTGTGCTAACTGTACAATATTTCCCGGAGGAGGCATCAATACTTTATTGATCACGTGTACCACTCCATTGGCAGCATCTACATCAGCTGTGGTTACCGCAGCACCGTTCACAAAAACACCATTTCCATTTTTTGTAACATACACATTTGCCTGACCTGCGCTTGCCAATTCAGTTGTAGCAGAAGGTATAGCACCTGATGCATATTCTTGTCCGAGTACGTGATATAAAATGATCTGGCGCAGGGTAGCTTCCGGCACTGCATTGATAGCAGCTTCTGTACCTAAACCTGCTGCAGCAAATGCATTATTGTCCGGTGCAAATACAGTGAATGTTCCTTGTCCGGATAAAGTTTCAACCAATCCTGCTCTTACAACAGCGGTTCTCAGCAACGAAAGATTTGCATTCTCTGTTACCAATGTTGCAATCGTTTTAGCGGGTGCTGCTTCATCTTTTTTACAAGATACCAAAGCAAAAAGTGGCAGGCATGCTAACATTAAAATTTTAATGTGCTTCATCATAATTTGGTTTTTTGTTGATTAATGATGGGTTATATAAAAGATGTTGTTTTGCACGATCGAAGCATCCGTGATCACATGCAATACGCCCTTACCATGCATCAGCATTTGAATCAGTTGCCATGATTGCGTTGTAGGCATAGAATTGCTGGTTGGATTCACGTGTGTTTCCATCGGCTGAGTAAATAAATAAATTGATAAATAGTTAACATTGATAGTCATGTACGACAAGACCAGTGGTCAGTACAAGACCATCTCAACATCGTCATGCGATTGATTAAGGGTTCATCAACGATCGTGACATGTAGGACAAACTATGATCTACTGATCATGCATCAAGAGGGGTTATTAAGGAACAACACAAAAAAAGTTTTGTTCTGATAATTTTATAAAAAAATGTTATAGAACATCTTTGTAAAAAAGATGACAAGAATAAAGCAGAAAAGATTGAACAAGCTTTTCTTTTCTATGAACAACAGATTTATCGATCAAACTTTTCAACGGTAAATTTTAGCGACAGCCCTTTAATATAAAAAGATGCAATAGCTCTTGCGAGTCCGGGCAATAATTCGCCGTCGTTACTTAATACAATAAATGTGTAGCCCTCTTTGGGAAATCTGATAATTTCCGACAAGCCAGGTCCTCCACTATGTCCGGCATAAGTAATTCCGTTTTCGTTTTCCAATATCCAACCTGCTTGGGTGAAGGATGATTGTTTTTCTCCAATGTTATCGCGTCCATAAATCATCCCATCAACCAGCTGTTTGGAGAATAACACATCATTATCAAGTCCGATAGCCCAATTCGTTAAATCACTAATAGATGCGTAGTATGCTGCTGCAGAATAATAAAATTGTGGATAGATAAACTTATAACCCTGCATATTGCCTTTCAAATCGTAATAAGTTGTTGCCCTTTCTCTGATAAGTTTGGTTCTCATCAAACTTCCGGTTTTGGTTTCCATATCATAACCGCCGTCATTCATTTTTAATGGAATAGCTATTTCATCGTTGATCAAATCAGGAAATGACTTATGATATATTTTTCCGAGAATGTATGACAAAAGCATAAAATCTGCCTGCGCATAATGCTGACCGGTTCCCGGGGTATACTCCAATGTAGAATCTTTTAACGATCGAACAACTATATCTATGGGAGTGTATGGATCTCCTTTGAACTCCCTTAATCCGCTCGAATGACTGATCAAATGTTTAATACGAATAGATTTCCAAGAATCAGGAATAGTATCGATATACAAGCCTACAGGATCTTCTAAATGTATTTTACCGGCACTAATGGCTTTCAGTAAAAGCGTAGAAGTCATCAATTTGGTACAAGATGCTAGTTGAAAATTAGTATGTAAGGAGACTTTGGCATTCCATTCCAAATTAGCCATCCCATATACAGATTGATTGATCACTTCTCCGTTTCTTACAACTGCAATGGCAATTCCGGTTATTTTCAGCGTCTTCATTTTCTGTGTAATAAATGAATCCACAGCCACATTAATAGCTTTATCACCTGCCTGAGCATTTGCCATTGTACATACAAACAAGGCTGATATTAAAATACTTTTCTTCTTCATAGTAAAAATGGCACTTAAGCACTGACGCCGTATCCTTTGCCATCTTTAACGTGAATTATTCAAAATGTTACAGAATGATGTGTTATAGCAAAATCATTAGATGTTACAGGATGACCTATCCATTTTCAAACCCTCGAATCAGATCATAAAAAAAGGTGAGCAAAGCTCACCTCCTATTTTGACTTTTTACTTTTGACTTTTATTTACTCAGAATACTTCTACTGATCACAATCCGCTGCACTTCACTGGTACCCTCATAGATCTGAGTGATCTTCGCATCGCGCATCAATCTTTCTACATGGTATTCTTTCACAAAACCATATCCACCATGAACCTGTACTGCTTCAGTTGAGATCCACATGGCAGCTTCACTCGCATATACTTTAGCCATAGATGAACTCAGTGTATAATCAATTTTATTATCCTTCTCCCAAGCAGCTTTCAAACAAAGTAAACGTGCAGCTTCTACCTTCGTAGCCATATCAGCTAACTTAAATTGAATGGCTTGGTGGTGCATGATCTCTTTACCAAATGCTTTACGCTGTTTGCTATAAGCCAATGCTAATTCATAAGCACCACTCGCAATACCCAATGCCTGAGAAGCGATACCAATTCTTCCACCAGCCAATGTTTTCATGGCAAATTTGAAACCGAATCCATCTTCACCGATTCTGTTTTCCTTTGGTACTTTCACATCGGTCAAAAGAATCGTATGTGTATCACTTCCGCGAATACCTAATTTATTTTCTTTTGCTGCAACCGTTACACCGGGCCAACTTTTCTCAACGATAAACGCATTGATCCCTTTACTTCCTTTTGCTGGATCGGTTTGAGCCATTACTAGATACACAGAAGCTGAAGATCCGTTGGTGATCCAGTTCTTGGTTCCGTTCAGTAAATAATAATCCCCCATGTCTTCAGCAGTGGTACGCTGACTGGTAGCATCACTACCTGCTTCCGGTTCACTCAATAAAAATGCACCAATGTATAATTCTCCATCTTTACGTCCCTGTGCCAATGGAGTCAAATATTTTTGCTTTTGTTCTTCAGAGCCAAAAGCTTCAAGCCCCCAGCATACCAAGCTATTATTCACACTCATACAAACACTGGTACTGGCATCAACTTTACTGATCTCTTCCATGGCAAGAACATAACTAATAGTATCCATTCCGGCGCCACCATATTTAGGATCTACCATCATTCCCATAAAACCCAGTTCCGCAAGTTTCATGATCTGCTCCTTTGGAAACTGCTGTTTCTCGTCGCGCTCGATCACACCTGGTAAACACTCATTTTGGGCAAAATCACGTGCCGCTTTCTGGATCATTAAATGTTCTTCGCTAAGTTGGAATTGCATATGTTTTCTTTTTGGCGGTGCAAAAATAAGCTAACAAACGTTAGGAAAGTAGAATTTTGATTATTTGATCTCTGATTTTTTGATTTTTAGGGATTTTACATTCTTGGGCACTTAATTGACCGATTCATATACAAGATTGAGCCTGTAATCAAATATCACCGTAGAATTTGTTAAACAATTGGCTTTCATCAGGCGTTTAAAAACCATCAAAGTACTTTTGCACTTTATTACTCCCCTGGCATTTAGGTTATTTCTTAATCGTGTTTCACTGACAAATCACAAATCATGTTGAAAAATCTACGTTACTTATTGATTGGCCTATTATTTACAGCGCGGACTTTCGCACAAGATGAGAGAGATATGGATGTTGATAATCTCTCTTTTAAAATTGCCAGCAACCGAATATTTGGAAAAATCACAGATGCAATAACCAACAAACCCCTGGAAGCAGTTTCTGTACAATTATATGGTAAAGGTGTTTATGGTAATGATAGTCTGATCAATGCAGTGCTCACAAGAACCAATGGTGATTTCCGTTTTACCAATTTACCGAAAGCTGACAGTTTTAAATTGGTCATTTCGAGTATTGCATATGCTTCTAAAACCTTCTCTGTTTTATTTACACCCGGCAATGTTCGAAACATTGCTGAAACCGGTTTTGTTGAAAAAGACCTAGGTAATATTTCTTTAGAACAAGATGCTACTACCCTTGCAGCCGTGGTTGTTCGTTCTACAACGAAACCAGCATTGGAAATGGGGATCGATCGTAAAGTATTCAACGTTGAAAAAAGTTTAACCGCTACCGGCGGTACAGCTATTGATGTCATGAAAAACATTCCTTCCGTTTCTGTAGACGTAGAAGGAAATGTGCAGTTGCGGAATAGTCAACCACAGATTTTTGTGGATGGCCGCCCTACCATTCTCACGCTGGATCAGATTCCTTCAGACAATATTGAAACCATTGAACTTATTACAAACCCATCGGCTAAATTCGATGCAGCCAGTACCGGCGGTATCATTAATATCATACTCAAGAAAAATAAACGTGTTGGATTGAATGGCGTGGCCAGTATCGGTGGCGGTTATCCTGATATCTATAATGGCAATCTGGCACTGAATGCTCGTCAGGGTAAAGTGAATGTATTTGCCAGTGGTAGCATCAATCAATCCGGAGGTATTGCAAGAGGTGAATCCTTGAGAGAGAACCGTATCAATGGAGTAGCAGATAATTTCTTTAATCAGTATTCTTCCAATGCACGTTTGAGAAGATTCAATTCCATTCGATTTGGATTGGATTATTTTCTTGACAATAGAAACACTTTATCATTTACACAAGGCATCGTAGACGGAAAATTTACCAATCGTGAAGAACAAGATCAGTTCTACTTTGATAAAACGGGCACCCTACAAAGAACCGGGGATCGCTTAGGAGAAAACAGATCCGGCTTCAATCGTTATAATAGTCAATTGAACTTCACACACAAATTTCCTGAAAATGGAAAGGAATTAACTGCTAATGTCAACATGAACTATGGCAGTGGTAATAATTTATCCAATATCACGAATTCCTTTTTCAATACTGATGGCACCACTTTTTCACCAACGGCCAGAGTCAGAAATAACGGCACGAATAAAAACAACCAGCTCACTATTCAAGTAGATTATAGTGATCCAAAAGGTGAGAACGGAAAATTAGAAACCGGATTAAGATCTTATATCAATGATGTTAGTAGTTCTTTCTCTGCTTTCGCATTGGGTAGCGGAGTAGAAACCAAATTACCATTAAGCAATAATATTCGTTACAAAGAATCGGTTCATGCAGGTTATGTTACTTATTCCAATAAGATCAACAGCATTTCTTATCAGGCCGGATTAAGGGCAGAATATTCTGAATTTGAAGGCGAATTATTAGATAGTGCTCGCACATTCGGCTACACCTATCCGAATAGTTGGAATCGATTGTTGGATGGCTTCTTTCCAAGTTTGTTTCTAACCAAAACATTGAATGATAACACCGATATTCAATTCAATTATAGCCGTAGGATCAGAAGACCAAATTTCAGACAATTAAACCCCTTTGTCGATATTACAGATCCCGTGAATCTCAATCAAGGCAACCCACAGTTACAACCGGAGTTTACCAATTCATTTGAATTTAACTATAACACCAAATACAAAGGCGGTAGTTTTCTGGGAGTATTATATTTTCGAAATAATCAAAGAGATATCACTCGTTTCAGTGATACCATTACTTCAGCACAATATCAGCAGTTGAACAATGCTGCAGTTGATCCAAACGCCATTTTGAATACTTTCATCAACGCTCAATACACGAATAGATTGGGTGCTGAATTTACCTTACAACATAAGATCGGTAATGATTTCGATCTGACACCCAGTGTCAATATGCAGTATCGAAAAGTGAAAGCCATTGTTGGTGGACTAGACCTCAGCAATCAAGGCTTCAACTGGGAAGGAAAATTGATCGCTAACTATCGCTTTCCGACTACCAAAACGTCCTTATTCAGAAATTTAAGTTTACAAATGGTCGGAGAATATGAATCCATGGAAGTAACTGCTCAAGGTAAAACGTTGGAACAATACAGTATTGACATGGCCATACGCAAAGATTTTTTAAAGGATAAAAAAGCTTCTCTCACTTTGGCCGTGAATGATGTTTTCAATACCAATAGAAACGGAAATATTTTTGATACTGAACTATTCTACCAATCCGGTTATAACAGAAGAAACGTACGCAATTTCCGCATCACATTCTCTTATAAATTCGGTAGTGCTACATTCAAGCTATTTAATAACAGAGGTGGAAACAGAGATGACGAGGATTAGAAGTCTTGGGTACTGGGTACTAGGTGCAGGGTACTTGGTTGAAGGTATTATTATATATATGACCACTACCTATTATCGAGAACCTAGAACCTAGCACCCATCACCAATATTTCTTTTGTAGATTATTTAACACACTTTTATCCAAATCATTGATTCGCTTGGTGGTATCCTGTAAGAAATGGCGCTTGAAGGCTTGTATAGCCGCACTTGTATCTTTTACGTCATAGCCGATGATACGTAATGCCTGAATGTGATTAAAATCAGTTGGTACAGGTTCTCTGTTTTCGTCATACCACAGACCAAATCCTTTTTCCGCCAGCAGTTTCCAAGGGAATCGATAATTGGGATCATTTTTACGGGTAGGTGCAATATCACCATGACCAATAAAATTAGCAGCAGGAATGGCATACTGCTTTTTGAGTCGGTTCAGTAAGCTCAATAAGCTATTGATCTGTAAACTATCGAATGGTTCAAATCCGTTGTTATCCAGTTCAATGCCGATGGATACAGAATTGATATCGGTTTGATTGCCCCACTTCCCTACTCCGCCATGCCATGCACGCAGATAATCATTCAACATGTGATGCAATACACCCGTTTTACAAATCACATAATGTGCACTTACTGAAGTACGTGGAAGTGTAAATGTTTTCAGTGTTTGGTCACAAGAGTTCTGAGCTGTATGATGAATGATCACAAAAGTAGGCTTACGCAAATTGAAATTGGTAGTTCCCACCCAATACGGCGGCAATAAAGCTGAATCAGAAAATGAACTTTCGATCGGTAATGCCGCAAGTTCTTTGGCATAGGCTTTTACCTTTTGCTTGTATACTTTATTGGTAGACTTATATGGATGTGTTGAACAAGCAATCACGGTGAATATAAAGATCAATAAAACTGTATTTCTCATGGGTTCAGTTGAACCGGAAAAATACAAAGAAATGATGATGAAGAATCTGTAGCACTAAATATCTGCCATTTACTTATTTTTATTCAGTGTAATTCTTTGTTTTCAGTGGTAAATCAATTGCCACTAAGTTCACTGAGAGGCACTGAAATAAATGATGGACTATGTCATTACACTTGGGAAGAACAATTTTTGGAGATCCTGCGAATAAAGGAAATGTATTAACAAGAGCGGAAGCAGAAGCATTGTTTCATGAATGGGTATTGAATCCAAGGTTGAAGCTACACATGCGTCAAGTTGGACATCTAATGAAATGTTGGGCTGCCGAAAAATTACAGGCGAATGAAGCTGACCAATGGCGTTGGGAAATGGCCGGTCTTTTACATGATGCCGATTGGGATCAATGGCCTGAATTACACTGCAAAAAAATCATCGAAGAACTCGAGGAACGTAATATAGACCCTGAGATCATCCGTGCAATTGCATCTCATGGACATCACTATTTTGGTGTGATACCCGAAACCGAGATGGATAAGATGTTATATGCATTTGATGAGCTATCAGGTTTGATACATGCCTACTCACTAATGCGTCCGGGTGGTTATGCCGGTATGGACGTAAAAGGTGTCAACAAAAGACTCAAAGAAAAGTCATTCGCCGCCAACGTTTCGAGAGAAGATATCAAAGACGCTTGCGAAAGAGCCGGTATAGAGTTGAATGATTTGATTGGGTTTATTGTGCCGAGACAGAGTGAAGTGAGTGGTGAGTAGTGAAAAGAAAGTCAAAAGTTAAAAGTCGAAATTTTAAAAATACATCTGACATCTGACATCAGACATCTGTCATAAACTAATTCTTATGAAAAAAATACTACTATTCGTTACCATCACTTTTTTTGGAGCATTTGTAGGTCGTGCGCAATATATTCTGCCTTTGAAAGAACAATCCAGGGTGATTGATGAATTATTAGCAGAGCGTTTGAATCATTTGTTACCTGCCTTGATGAAAGAAGAAGGTATTGATATGTGGATCGTTATTTCACGAGAATACAATGAAGATCCTGTGATCAAGACCATGTTGCCTTCTACATGGATTTCAGCCAGACGAAGAACCATCTTGGCGTTCTATAATAATCCCAACGGCACAATTGAGAAATATGCTATTGCACGTTATAATGTAGGTAATGAGATCAAAGCAGCCTGGGACATGACTAAATTCCCTGATCAGTGGGATGCGTTAACAGATCTGATCAAACAAAAGAATCCATCTAAAATAGGATTGAATTATTCTACACATTATGCGCATGCCGACGGACTCACATTTACTGAGCAAAAAGAATTGATGGCAAAACTCCCTATGGCTACTGCAGCTAAAGTGGTCAGCGCAGAAAAGTTGGCTGTTCGTTGGTTGGAGACAAGAACGGCGAGAGAAATGCAATTGTATCCTCAACTGATCCAGATCACACATGACATCATCAAAGAAGGATTTTCAGAGAAAGTGATCATGCCGGGAGTTACCACTACTGATGATCTTGTTTGGTGGTTCAGACAAAAGATCAGGGATCTTGGTTTAGACACATGGTTTCATCCATCTGTATCTATACAGAGAAATGATCCCGAGAGCTTTGACCATCTTCGCTCCTTTTCTAACAGACCTAAAGATGAAGTGATCAGAACAGGAGATCTATTGCATGTGGATATTGGCATTACCTATTTACGTTTGAATACAGATATTCAACAGCATGCTTATGTACTGCAACCCGGTGAGAAAACAGTTCCTGATTATCTGGTAAAAGCATTTGAAAAAGGAAATCGACTACAAGATATCCTGACCTCACAATTCAAGACCGGCAAAACCGGTAATCAAATATTGGCTGATGCTTTGGCGCAAGCCAAAGCTGAGAACATTCAAGCTGTTATTTACACCCACCCTATCGGATTTCATGGACATGCTGCCGGTCCAACCATCGGATTGTGGGATCAACAAGGTGGTGTGCCGGGTTCGGGAGATTTTCCATTGAATAAAAATACAGCTTACTCCATCGAATTGAATGCAGCATCTGAAATTCCACAATGGAAAAAATCCATTCGTATCATGTTGGAGCAGGATGGTTTTTGGGATGGTAATCAATTCAGGTATATCAGTGGCAGACAGATAAAGATTCTTACCATTCCATCCCATGCATCACATATTGGTGATTGATGGTTCTTGTAATGGTACCACATTGGAATAAAAAAGGATTTCATGAATCAATGTCTTTCTCATGAATATTGGAACAACAGATATTTACAACAACAAACAGGTTGGGATATTGGTACTGTTTCTACACCGCTTAAGGAATACATCGACCAATTGTCTGATAAACATATCAGCATATTGATTCCCGGTGGTGGCAATAGCTACGAGGCTTTGTATTTATTAGAGCAAGGATTTACAGATGTCACGGTGATAGATCTTGCAACATCAGTAACAGAAAAATTGGCACTTCAAACTGTAGCATATAAAAAAAGCATAAAGATCATCACCGGAGATTTTTTTGAATTAACAGGCACCTATGATCTTATTCTGGAACAAACTTTTTTCTGCGCCATTGATCCGGCATTAAGAGGAAATTATGTTACAAAAATGTCAGAACTATTAAAACCTAAAGGTAAATTGGTGGGTGTATTGTTCAACAGATCTTTCGAGGGTGGTCCACCTTTTGGGGGAAGTGAAAAAGAATACAGAGCACTATTCGCTTCAACATTCCATCAAATCCGCATGGAGCCTTGCTACAACTCCATCCCACCACGTTTAGGGAGTGAGTTGTTTGTGGTGATAAGTCGATAGCTTATTGTTCATAGCTAATAGTTGAACCAATTGATCCTACCACACATTATTATCAATTCTCCATAGGCCATAACCTATAGGCTATTAACTAAGTAGTATGCTTAATAATCGCATCAAAACTACTGATACCAATGATCTTCTCGGTGATATATCCTTCTGCGTAACCCACTCCTATTCTTTTTCCGAGCATCATGGCGCGAGCTTTTACTGTTTCTAAAAACTGTGGCGTAGAAATATAAGTTTGTGGTTCATCACCACCGGTGCTGTTGAATTGTGTGGTATATGCCAAGACAGATTCAATCTTTTTATCCATATATGCAGTAATATCCACCACAAATGAAGGTTGTATAAAACGATCCTGAATATAGTGGAATACATATGTGGGTCTCCACGCAGTTTGAGCAACACCATCATGCGTCGTTTCGATCTTGCGTAATCCGGATAAAAATGCAGCATCCGAAACCAGCTTAGCACTTCTTCCATGATCAGGATGTCTGTCTTCTGGTGCATTGGCAAGAATGATCTCCGGCTGATATTTACGAATCATTTCAATGACCAATCTTTGGTGCGCCTCATCATTCTGAAAAAATCCATCGGCCATACTCAGGTTTTCGCGAACCTGTACCCCGAGGATCTTTGCAGCAGCTGCTGCTTCTTGTTGACGGGTTTCAGCAGTACCTCTGGTTCCCAATTCACCACGCGTAAGATCTACAATACCTACTTTCTTTCCTTCAGCCAATGCAGCCAAGATGGTACCGGAACAACCTAGTTCAACATCATCCGGATGAACGCCAAATGCCAATATATCCAGTTTCATATTTTTCAATTGAATCACAAAGGTAAGGTTTGCATTTGCATAAATAAGAACGGGTATTCATTTGAACACCCGATCTTAAATAATCTGTTGCTTGCTAAACGCTTAATAATAATAGAATAATGTATTGGTCTCAATTAAAGAACCTGACGGGTCTTGGTATAGAAATTTCTTTGTCAATGGTTTTGCTTGTTGATCATAAGTGAACTGACTATTGAATGTAGTTATAATACCATTGCTTTCTCGTTTCGTAATTCTTTTACCCGGATTATTCTTCATGCGAACAATTCCATAATAGTATGGTACTTGTCGAACCAACTCTTCCGGATTCAATTTATTATCATAGTCAGAGTAATCGATTGTTATATGTTTTATCAGTTGTCCGGTGAATACATTCACAGTGTAGGTCACTTCTTCCTTTAAGTTACCATCGGGGTAAAAACTATACGTATGTAAACCGCTGAATTCATAGCCTCTGGCCGAGCCATTGTAGTTGTAGATCTCCATTGAGGTAAGGATATCATTTACATAATTAAATAATTTGTAAGAAGACTTATGTTGATTGATGTATTCACTAATAGCAACCACTTTACCATTCTCATAGCTGTATCGATAAGATCGATCTTCACTGCTATTGATTCTTTCCACTTTACCGGTAGCATCATACACAAAATGATAAGCGATACCATCTCCAAATGCAGGATCGATATTGTTGACAAGCTTTGTGATTCTTCCATCCGCCAAATAATACAGCGAATCAAATGCACCAGTATCGTATACCAGTTTAGCCAGCTTACCTGTTGGCTGTTGTGGTTGAGGTGGCGGTAGTTGAGGGGTGATAGGTTGCTTTTTACAAGCAGTGAACATCAGACTTGATATGATGAGTGTTGATGTTATGATTTGTCGGATCTGTTTCATGATTACAAATTGCAGCAACAAAACTATCCCTATGACACTCCCATATCTATCGCATAACAATGTGGTTGATGATGAACGGAAATTATGGGCAAAAAAAAGTCCCGCAAGTTGTACAAGCGGGACTCTCAATATAGTTGAAGTTGAAATTATTTCTTCTTCTCGTAACGCTTCTTGAATTTATCGATACGACCTGCAGTATCAACCAGCATGTTTTTACCAGTATAGAAAGGGTGAGAAGTATTAGAGATCTCCAATTTGATCACCGGATACTCGTTACCATCTTCCCATTGAATGGTTTCTTTAGAAGCTGCAGTTGAACGGCTCAGGAATGAATGTCCATTACTCATATCCTTGAACACTACAAAACGATAATTTTCTGGATGGATACCTTGTTTCATAATTTTTATTTTTAGGTGGTACGGATTTGGCCGTACGCTTATTTTTAAGGACTGCAAAAGTAACAAAATACAGGTTACTTGCCAAAAAAATGACAGCAAAAGAACCAAGCATGAAGGAACAAGGTTCAAGAAAGTGTCAAGAATGTAAGGTTTTTGTTAGCTTTTCATGTTGATATACTGCAGGGGGATACCAAATCCGCCGGCATTACATTTCGCTATAACTTCCTGTAAATCATCGATTTTCTTAGCTGTCACCCGGATGATATCATCCATAATAGCTGCTTGTACCTTCATACCACTGTCTTTGATCATTTTTACGATCTTTTTGGCGTCCTCCTGTTTCAATCCATTACGAACCGGTACTTCTTTTTTGACCACTTTACCACTGGGATAAGCATCTTTCGAGAAATCGAAAGCATTTCCATCAATTCCTTGTTTAATAGCGCGACCGATCAATACATCGATCAATTGCTTCATTTTCATATCACTCTCAACTTCCAGTGATACGATAAAGTCTTTTTTATTCAGTTCAATAGCAACATGAGAATCCCTGAAGTCGAATCTGCCTGCAATTTCTTTTTTAACGGTGTTGATGGCATTATCAAGCGTTTGCAGGTCTACTTTACTGGCAATATCAAAAGAAGGCATGGTGTTGTTTTTGGCAAAGATAGGGAGGTTGAGGGATGGTTCATAGTCCATAGTCCATGGTCAATAGTCCATGGTCGATGGTTAGGAGAAAATAGCATTATCCGATCAAATACAGCCAATCTCCCACTACATTCAAATCCCATGGTCCATGGACTATCGACAATGGACTATTGACCATGAACCAAATAAAAAAGCCCCGATAGACATCGGGGCCGCCTTCTATATAATGCACATGAGAAAAAAACTAATTGATACAGCTAAATTGAAAGGTAGAGGCTACATAAAATTGTCAAATAAGGATGAACGGAGTCATTTTAGGTCGAATGGAAAATAGTGCCATTTATTCCCCCTCAACTCCGTTCAAATTTCTGTCGATTAATTACCTCCAATACTTACACGATTCTGTTCTTCATTCGCTCCACCTCTTTTACGCTGTGCTGCAGTTTTACCTTTACTGAAACGGTATGTAAAGCTGAGGTTCACGACTCTACTATCTCTTACCTGATGAATTGTTAAATCAACGTTTTGATATTTGCTATATCCACGGAACTGTTGTGTGTATAAGATATCACGAGCTACTAATCGAATGGTTCCTTTGTTCTTCAATACTTGTTTGGTAAATCCAATATTCAATCCACCCATTGATCTCATCGCCATAACGCCTTCTACCCCACCGGTACGATAAAAACCACTCAGCTCTGCACCCCAGCCTTTAGGAAAAGTAAATTGATTAGATACATTGGTCATGAATGTTGTAGCACTTGCTGATATTTCTCCACCATTCACAACGCCGGTAAACTTATTGTGGAATGCATTCATGTAAACGTTTGTTCTAAACCATTTTGTGATTGGCATACCTAAACTTACTGACGCACCTAAGTTTTGTCTTCTCGCAATGTTACTCTTCTTTACAAAAGAACTATTGGTACTATCGATCTGCTCAATAACATCTTGCAGGATATCATTGGTTGAGCTATAATTGATAGAGCTATTCAAGATTCCTCTGAAAGTGTGGTTCAATTCAATATTGTGACTGAATTGTGGTCTCAGATATGGGTTACCAACTTGGTAAGTATACTTATCCAAGAAGTAGAAGAACGGATTCAGATCCTGATAGTTTGGACGATCGATACGACGACCATAACTTAAGGCGAACTGATTCTTTTCATTAGCTGTGTAACCGATATACATAGTTGGGAATACTTGCGTATAGTTACGCTTAAACACCTCTCCTGTTGTTAATTGGTTACCGGTAATATTTGTATTCTCTGCACGAAGTCCCAATTGTGCACTCCACTTTTTATTGAATTGTTTATTCAAGTTCAAATATGCAGCATTGATATTCTCTTTGTATAAGAAGTGATTGCTACGTGTAACATCATTTACAAACGATGTTCCATTCCAGTTTGCATATTGAGCATCGTTATCTGTATTTACATAACTGCTTTTCCATCCTGTCTCTAATTTCATTTGTCCTTTCAATGATTGAGAATAATCTGCCTTGATACTATAGATATTGATATTCGCAGGCAGAATACCTCTCAAGATTTCTTTAGGTGATTTGATACTACCAGTATGATCAAAGAAATCATTGGTGAGCATTTGTGTATTATCCTGATTGTATCTGATATAATCCGCGTCCATGGTCAATTCTTTGCCTGTACTGTCGAATACATGACGAAGATTCATATTCACGCCCACGTTATTGAAGTGCAAATGCACATCATTGATAGCCTGTGTACGTGTCACCAATGCACCCATCGGATCTTTAATAAAAGTGGTGTTGTCTGTATATTCAATGCCTTTGCTATCGTAACCATTCACTACCAAACCCAAAGTCGTTTTCTTATTCATGAAATAATCAAACCCTGCTTTGTAGTTATAACTGTTGAACTCACGCTGGTTATTTGCTTTTTGATCAAAAGTGGATAATAATGCGTTGGTATTCTGATCACGGAAATTTCTATCAATCTTTAAGTCACCAAAGTTTTGATTGTAGTTATAGCTTGCATTTCCAAAGAAATTCATTTTTCCTTTTCTATAATTCAGATTCACACTGTTATTGGTTTTAGGAAGAACACCCTGAGTATATCCGGTAGTGATACTGGCATTGTACCCCATTACTTTTGTTTTCTTCGTCTTGATATTGATGACACCGGAATTACCAGAAGCATCAAATCGTGCAGGTGGATTGGTCATGATCTCGATAGACTCCAAATTTGAACTTGACATATTGTTCAACATATTGGCCAGATCCTGTGCACTCAGATAAGTAGGTTTACCATCTAACAGCACTACTACACCCTGCTTTCCTTTCACACTGATGTTGCCATCCTTATCAACAGAAATGCCCGGCGACTTTTCCAATACTTCCATAACGGTTGTACCGGCATTGGTGGGAGATGCATCTACGTTAATGATCGTTCTATCCAATTTTTGTTCGATGAATGGCTTTTTAGAAGTCACCACCACACCTTGTAACTCTTTTGATGCATTTGCAAGTGCAATCGGCTTAACAGTGTATGCTTGTCCGTTCGACAAATCAAATACTTCGCTGTAATATTTAGCATAGCCAACAGATTGTACCACTACCAGGTATTTGCCTGCTGATAATTTTTCCACTTCAAATTGACCTGATTTATCGGTCACAGCCAGTTTTACAACTGCTGAATCTTTTGCACGTAAAACACCCACAGATGCAGCTTCAACTGATTTTTGTCCACCTGTAACGGTGCCAGTCACTTTTGCAGTTTGTGCCTGGGCTGCCAAAGACATCGCTGTGAGTCCGATGGTGGTCAGCATGGTCATCAAATTTCTCATAATTGGTTTATTTAAAGGTTTTTAGTTCTTGTTGTTACTAATTACAGAACAAAACTATGTACTATGTTTTGCATAGTACATAGTTTTATAATGAACGGTGCTTTACAAGGATGAGTGGTAAGGGAGGGAAAAAGAGTAAAAATCAGACAAAAAAAATCGTCTATCTAATTGATTATCAGATAGACGACTCAGAAATGATTGAAAATGAAGCGATTTACTTTGAGAATTTGGAGAACCAATCTTTGGCCTTAATCATTAAAACAGTACCCGCAATAATCATTGCAAACGATATCAACTCAGCTTGGGTAGGCTGAAATGGAAGGTCTTCATACTTTGTATTAACGCGTATTTTCTCAATAAAGAAACGTTCTAGTCCATTCAATATGAGGTAAAGACCTGAAAGCTGTCCTGCGATTTTTAATTTTTTACGATAATACCATAATACACCAAAAAGGAGCATACAGGCAATGATCTCATACAAAGGTGTTGGATAAACAGCCGGTACCAATTCATTACAGTAAGGTCCCACACAGCCTTCGATAGGCTTTCCTTCGCCGATCACATTATGCGGATAGTTGTAAGCCCATAACCAATCAGGCATCCAACTGAAGGGTTTAGGGTTTGTATTAACAATACCCCAGTCTCCATCGCCACTTACCTGACAACCCACTCTTCCGAATGCATAAGCAAACATCATCGTAGGTGCCATGGCATCAGCGAGATGAATAACATTGATCTTTCTTTTTCTGGCAAACAGAATAATAGCGATGCCCGCACAGATCAATCCGCCATAAAAAGTAAGTCCACTAAAAGAGATCAATGCGCCTATGGGATCTTTTGAAAACTCATTCCAATTCTCTAGGTTATGAAACACTTTTGCACCCAAAAAACCAAATACAGCTGCATATAAAACAATATCCCCTACTCGATCATGAGGCCAGATACGAATCACCCTTTCTTCAGGTTTATCCAGTTTTTGTTTTTGCTTTTCCCACCATTTCAATCCGCCGAAAATCAACCCCACCAACAATCCCATGAGCAAACTGCCTTTTGAAGAAAGGATGAATGCCTGCGGATCATTGAATGCATCATCGGTTACAAATGCACCGATGATCTTATAACCGAACACAAAACCAAGCAAGAAATTGATCAATAATTCACTGAAAGAAGCAGGAGCTCCAACAAAGATCTTCTCTTCGGTAAAGGTGAAAAGACCTTGGTTCTGTTTTCTTTTCAATTCAAGTGTGAGTATCCAAGCGGATAGGATAAAGGAAAGTGCCACAAAAAAACCAAAACTGTTCACCAGTTTTAACCCTTCCAATTCAATTCCGAAAATATCTTTAAAAGCGTAGTATAAATTAGGATACATAGTCAGTTAGTCTATAGATCATGCAATGATTGAGTGATGCAATGATAATTAGAAATTATGATACGGAAAGCTGCTTTCGTACGAACAAAAAAGAGGCTCTGCCGAAGCAGAGCCTATACTTACTAACCCATCCGTGAACAAAACTAAGGTAAAAATTAATTGCAGTGTTCATCAAAAACTGAAATCAAATGCTGCGCAATGACTTGAGCAGGACGACCCTCAATCTGATGACGCTCCACCATACTTACCAATTGTCCGTCTTTGAACAAAGCAATTGCCGGTGAAGAAGGTGGATAAGGTAATGTATGCTTACGAACTTGATTCACAGCCTCCATATCAAAGCCTGCAAAACTAGTCGTCAATCTGTCCGGACGCTTGGTTGCATTCTGAACAGCCATCAATACTCCTGGTCTGCAAGTGCCTGCTGCACAACCACATACAGAATTAATCACCACCAAAGTGGTTCCTTCTTGTTTCAATGTTTCGTCAACCGAAGCTGCTGATGTCAGTTCTTCAAAACCATTATCGGTTAACTCTGCTTTCATTGGTAAAACTATCTCTGCGGGATACATAATCACATTTTTATTTAGTACAACACAAAATTACTATTAAAAGTTGTAACACTAAAATGCTTTAAAAGCGCCAATTTGTCAATATTTTATTGCAAAAATTGACATTTTGTCTTATTTAAAGAATCTGACTTGCCATCCTGCCTGATAATTTGATCCAAAAAACCACTGGTACATCCTTTGAAGAATAGAAACTGTATTCAAACTTAAAAACTAAAAAAATAAGAATATGACACACCTAAAACACAACACAGCTCCGTTTAACAGTCTCTTCGATGAACTCTTCGGTACTTTCCCTAATACCTGGGGAAGAGACACGAATCAGACATATGCCGTTGTTCCCGTTAACATTCATGAGACGAACGAAGGTTATCATCTTGAATTGAATGCTCCGGGTAGAAACAAAGAAGACTTTAAAGTAAATGTTGAAAATGGCTTATTGACGATCAGTTATGAAAAGAAAGAAAGCCAAGAACAAAAAGACTATAAAACCATTAGGAGAGAATTCAGTTACCGTTCATTCAAGCGCAGTTTCACCATTGATGAGAAGATCAATGCTGATGGTATTCAAGCTCGTTATGAGAATGGCGTATTGAAACTCTATCTACCTAAAAAAGAAGAAATAAAAGTATCTCCGAAAGAGATCTCGATCTTATAAAATTTTCATAGTAGTGTCTACTCAGACACACATGCAGTTGGTTTTGGTTACGCCCCGGGTTTCTACCCGGGGCTTTTTTTGTTAGGAAGTAATATTTTGTACTACTATGCGACAGATATTGAAAAACAGCTACATGTTATCGAGATTTTTCTTAATACTTCTATCCTTTGCATCTTTTATTAGCAATGATGCCATGGGTCAACAACCCAAAAACTCATTGTTATGGATGATCAGTGGTAAGGACCTCTCCCGCCCTTCTTTTGTGTTTGGTACTTTTCACATGATGTGCAAGTCTGATTTTACCATCACCGACCCATTGAAAGAAAAATTAAACGCTACAGAACAGTTCTATGGAGAACTGGACATGGATGATCCGGGATTACAAATGTCGATGATGAGTAAAATGCGCTTGAAGGATAAAACATTGAAAGACCTGATGAGTGAGTCAGATTATACATCCTTGAGTGAAAATTTTCAACGTGTCACCGGTGTGCAGCTGCAAATGTTCAATCAGTTCATGCCCTTTATGTCATTGAGTTTATTAACACTGAATAGTATTGAATGTTCTGATAAGATCCAACCCGAAGGCGAGTTTGTAAAGCTGGCTCAACAGAAAAAAATGCCCATTCTAGGATTGGAAACCATCGATGATCAGATCGATGCGATCAATAGTCAGCCACTTGACTCTCAATTGTACACGCTCAAAAGAATGGTGCTTGCTTATGACAGTGTAAAACAGTCTATGAACAAGATGATCGCTGTATACAAAGAAAACAATGTCGATAAACTGTATGATTTTATCAGAGAGAATAGCAATGGAGATGACCGTTTTGAAACCGAAATGTTAGCAAAGAGAAATAAAAGATGGATTCCTGTGATCGAGAAAGCGATTCATGAAAAACCAAGTTTCTTTGCTGTGGGTGCCGGCCACTTAGGCGGTAAAGAAGGTGTTCTGGAACTGTTAAGAAAACAAGGATACACACTCACTCCTGTATTGTACTAATTTCGTCAAATGTCGAAGGAGAAGGAATTCATCTCATTATTAAACGAGCACCAACGCATCATCCATAAAGTGTGTAATCTTTATATGGATGCGCATGCCGATCGTGAAGACCTCTTTCAGGAAATCACACTTCAGGCATGGAAGGCGTATGGCAATTTCAGAGGTGATGCCAAATTCTCCACATGGTTGTACCGCGTAGCATTGAATACTGCTATTACTTTTTTTAGAAAAGAAAAAAGACAGCCGGATATTTTTTCTACTGAAACCATCCCTGACTTCAGAAGTAATGATGCATACGACCCGATAGAAGAGCAAGTAAAAGCTATGTATGCAGCCATTGGTGAGTTATCTAAAATCGACAAAGCGATTGTGATGCTCTACCTTGAAGATTACAGCTATAATGATATTGGAGACATGATGGGTATTACTGCTAACAATGTAGCGGTAAAGATGAATCGTATCAAAACGAAACTGAAAGAATCCACACAAAAATATATGACCCCCTCATAAAAGAAGTGTTATGGAATTGGATGAACTGAAATATCAACTCAATCAGAAACTGGCAACGGATCATGCCAGTAGAAGTAATGCCGATATCTCTGCATTACTGAAAAAGAAAACACATTCTGTGATCGGCAAACTCAAACGCAGCCTGATCATTGAAATGGTTTTATGTGTACTGTTTTTTGCAGCTATGCTGTATGTATGTTTTGTAACCGATTTTTGGTCTATACGATTGTATTTTGGCGTATTTACAGTCCTAACTATTTTAATGGTATTCGTACTATACTATCTCTACCGAAGAACTTCTGCGTTGAGTAATTCAGATCAGCCGATCAAAAATAATTTGCAAACGCTCGTTGGATTATTAGAAGAATTCGTGAAACGATACTTCCAATTTACCATGGCCTTACTACCGGTTTGCTTTATGTTCTCTATGATCTTATCCTACGCTGATCCGGTTGAAATACCTGAGATTGAAAAATTTTCTGTAAAAGTTTTTACCGCGCGTTGGCAGGTGATGGTTTTTCTGGGTCTGTATATGATAGCCTTAGCAATATCCGTTTATTATTTCACGAAGTGGTATCTGAAAAAACTATACGGGAATTATTTGAATGAATTGAAGCAATACATTGCGGAATTGGATCAATAATATCAGGCTTTTCTTTTTAATACTGCAACAGTAAGACGACTGATACAAACGAGCTTTTCTCTTTCGTCATAGATCTTAATCTCCCAAACTTGTGAGCTGGCACCAATATGTATCGGCTTTGCTACTCCTGTCACCAACCCATTGCGAACACTACGTAAATGGTTTGCATTGATCTCTTGTCCAACACAAATCTGTTGATTGTGATCAACTACCAATGCTGCTCCTACACTACCCAACGTTTCTGCTAAAGCTACGGATGCACCACCATGTAATAAGCCATACGGTTGTTTCGTACGATGATCTACCGGCATGGTCGCTTTCAAGTAATCAGCTCCCACTTCTGTAAATAACATTCCCAAATGTTCACCCATGGTATTCTTTCCCAATGGTTGAATATCTTCCACGGTGAGGTCTTTCTTAAACCAGATCACTGACATACAGCCCTTATTTTTGAATAGATTGAATCACAGCTTCCGGAAGAAATGGAGAAGCATCCCCGCCATTTTTAAGGATATCCCTAACAATAGTAGAAGCCACAGATGTGTATTTAGGTTCCCCTGTCAGGAAAATCGTTTCAATATTTTTATCGAGTGTTCGATTGGCATCAGCAATCGTTTTTTCATATTCAAAATCACTCACATAGCGAATACCTCTCAAAATAAATCTCGCCCCAATCTTCTTACAGTAATTGATGGTCAATCCATCATACACAACACTCTTCACCCTCGGCTCATCACGATAGATCTCTTTGAACCACTCCATACGCTGTTCCGGACTAAACATAGGCGATTTAGCAGAGTTGATACCAATACCCACGTAGATCTCATCAAATAAAGGCAAAGCTCTGTTGATGATATCAATATGTCCCAATGTAACAGGATCAAAGGTTCCGGGGAATAAACATATACGCATGAACGTGATTTAGGGTACTAAGTAACAGAAAAAAGAACAAAGTAATGCATAAATAGTCGGTGGCAAAGTGACAAGAGAGAAGAAACAAGATACAAGGAAGTCACAAGGCACAATAGACAAGAAAGCTGTAATGTTCAATGAACAAGAGAATCAAGATGATAGTGAAATCCTTACTTGTAGCTTGTAGCCTGTAGCTTGCAGCATTTACTAGCTTTGTTCATTCGCCAATAAATACAACACCGCCATTCTCACTGCTACTCCGTTTTCTACTTGATTCAGAATGATAGAGAACGGTCCGTCTGCAACATCACTATCCAATTCCACACCTCTGTTGATAGGTCCAGGGTGCATAATGACGATCTCTTTACCCAGACTCTCCAACAATTTTCGATTGATGCCGTAAGCGAGATTGTATTCACGAAGTGATGAGAATAGAGGTTGATTTTGTCGCTCTAATTGAATACGTAATACATTTGCTACATCACACCACTGTAAAGCCTTTTTGAGATTATACTCTACACGAATATCCAATGCCTGCTCAATATATTTGGGAATGAGTGTGGGTGGACCGGCAATCGTGATCTCTGCACCCATTTTTTTGAGTAGATACATATTACTCAGCGCAACCCGACTGTGCATGATATCACCAATAATCGCCACTTTCAGTCCTTCCAGTTTTCCCAATTTTTCTTTCATCGAGAAAGCATCGAGCAATGCCTGGGTTGGATGTTCATTGATACCATCCCCCGCATTTACGATCGCAGCAGGAATATGCTTTGCCAGAAAGTGAGGTGCGCCTGATGCACTGTGACGCATCACCACCATATCCACTTTCATGCTCAGAATATTGTTGACAGTATCCAACAGTGTTTCCCCTTTAGCTGCAGAAGAAGTGGTTGCAGCAAAATTGAGCACATCCGCAGAGAGCCTTCTTTCTGCCAATTCAAATGACATACGGGTACGGGTAGAATTCTCGTAGAAAAGGTTGACGATCGTCACATCACGCAACGAAGGCACTTTTTTCACCGGACGCTGTAATACTTCTTTGAATTGTTCTGCCGTGGAAAGAATTAACTGAATATCATCTCGTGTGAGATCTTTAATACCAAGGAGATGTTTGGTAGAGAGTTTCATTAAAGGTCAAAGATAAAGCAAAAACAAATACATTGATATGGCAGATCTCAGATATCAGATATCAGAATTTTATGCTATCAATATACATCTGATATCTGCCATCTGACATTCTTAAATCAATATCACCTCATCCACCTCATCCCTCTCCTTCCAGCAAACTTTTACTTTCTGAGAAATGATGGTATCAATGGTTTTACCTGAAAAATCGGGCTGGATAGGTAGCTCCCTGCTAAATCGACGGTCGATCAGCACACAAAGCGATACTTTGGAAGGTCTTCCGAAATCGAGCAACGCATCCAATGCTGCACGGATGGTTCTACCGGTGTACAGCACGTCATCAATTAATATCACATGCTTGTTCTCTAAACTGAATGGAATATCGGTACTATTGGCAATATGCAGACCTTGACGCACATCATCGCGATAAAAAGTAATATCCAACTTCCCATATTGAATGGTATCTGCTTTCACCAAGCTACGCAGTTCATCAACAATCCGGTCACTGAGAAAGATTCCCCTTGGTTGTAGTCCAATAATAACCGTATCCTGTAATGTAGCATTGTTCTCCAGGATCTGATGCGCCAGTCGTTTTACGGTCAGGGTAAGCTGTTGTGATGATAATATCGTCTTCAAACCAAATTTTTAATAAAAATAATTGCTTTCGCTGATACCTGCGATGAATTATTCCGGCTCGGGTGCTTTAATTTGCCGTTTCATGTTCCGCTTGACTGAAATAACATTGGTACAATTTCGCAATTACCCGCAAGCATCTTTCCGCTTTGATGAAAGAATTGTGGGCATCTGCGGACAAAATGGTACCGGTAAAACCAATTTACTGGATGCGATCTACTATTTAAGCTTTTCCAGAAGCTACTTTTCACGTCCGGATGCACAGAATGTTCACCATGGATCATCCGGTTTGAGAATACAGGGACAGTACATACTCGAAGAAAAAAAAGTATCAGTAACGGCCATTGTTCGTGAAACAGGTAAAAAAGAGCTACAGTTGGATGGAGAAGCGTATAAAAAATTTTCAGATCATATCGGTAAAATGCCGGTTGTAATGATCGCTCCCGATGATGTGGAATTGATCAGTGGCCCTAGCGAAGAAAGAAGAAAATTTTTGGATACGCTCTTATCTCAATTAAACCATTCTTACCTGCAACAACTGATCAATTATCAAAAAATATTACAACAAAGAAACAGCCTACTAAAACAAGCTGCCGAACAAGGCACGGTTGATGAAACCTTATTATCTATTCTCAACGATCAACTGACTGAAAGCGGTACATCTATTTATGAAACCCGAAAAGATTTTCTAACTACTTTATTACCACTCGCTTTTACAATCTATGAACGAATTGCGGGTAAATCTGATGGACTTACTTTAGAATATTATAGTCCGCTTTTAACAACAGATTTCAAAGAACTCTTGCAGATGAATCGCAATAAAGATCTAGCGCTGCAACGAACAAGTTCTGGCATTCATCGTGATGATATCATTCTATCCATGGGTGATCAATTGTTCAAATCGGAAGCTTCTCAGGGACAAAGAAAAAGTTTGCTTTTTGCCCTCAAGTTGGCAGAGTGGCAGATACTGAATGAGAAAAAAGGGTTTACTCCTATCCTATTACTGGATGATGTTTTTGAAAAATTAGATGATACCAGAATGTCACAATTACTTCAGTGGGTATGCGCAGAAAGTGATGGGCAAGTGTTTATTACAGATACTCATCCCGAAAGACTACAACAACAGTTGACCGGTACGAATGCGGCTTTTCAAATGGTTGCACTGTAACAGACAATCCCCTGCAGCATGCAGCTTGCAGCTTGAAGCCTGAAGCGTGTAGCTTAAAGCATATAGCCTATAGTTCATAGCAAATAGATAAACATTTTGGCTTTTCACTTTTCACTTTTCACTTTTGACTTACCTTTACCCCATGTCAGAATTCCACATTGGTGATGCGATCAAAGGCTTTTTAAGGAAAAGCAACCTCCGCAACGGTGTCAGAGCCGTGCAGATCGAAGACATCTGGGAAAAACTGATGGGAAAAACAATCGCTCGTTACACTGATAAAATTCAGATCATCAATCAGAAATTGTTTATCACTACCAGTGTGGGACCTTTAAAGAATGAACTTCTTTACCAAAAAGCACAGATCATCGAACGCGTGAATGAGGCTTTCGGCGAAAAAGTAATCACAGAAGTAGTGATTCAGTAAAAATTTATTGTGGTATTAGTTGTGCTGCTTTTCCTGCAGGTAATTTCTCTTTGATCAATGAGGCATTCATTAAGAAATAAGTAGGGTTTACCCTGGCTGCTGTTTTGATCACTGTAGCATCCCCCTTGAGCAATCCCACAGTAGGAAATAAAGCTCTGGCCTTTTCTGCATCAGCGGTTACCAACAAAACAGTAATGCCTTTGGATGTCCATTTTTCATGTTGTGCAATAAACTCTTCTTTCCATTGATCCACCTTTGCCATGTCCTGGGCCAATACCAACACATAATCCTCCTGACGAGCAAATACTGCTTGTGTAGTATCTTCTCCTGAAAAATTTTGCAATGTGAAGTCAACAATTTTCGCTGTTAAGCCATTCCCTTTTCTAATCAATTTATCTTCTCTATCTACATATTCGTAAGTAGAATCAAAATCATCGGGAAAAGAAGTTTGATCAAAGCTGATCTCCTTTCCATCTTTCTTGTACTTAAACACAATGGCAAAACTATCCGGTATGGCTCCTGCCGGGGTTTGCATTTGCTGTACAATATCGTTTCCTTTTTTATAAGGCAGACAATCCACCAATGGCAAATACTTTAACACATACCATTGTAAAGCAGCTGTTACTAAAAGACTGATAAATACAACTGTGATACTTCCTGTTTCACTCATCATAGCAGGCACACGATCAACTGTGAATAGTAGTATCAAAATGAGTATAAGTAATAGAATATCTTTTCCGAAAGACATCGCGGGAGTTAATGGGATACAATCGCCAAAACAACCGCATGTTTTTATTTTCCCTGAGAATAAAGCGTACCCGGTCAGGAAAGTGAAGAAGATAATTAATAATAGCAACATCCAGGTAATGCTACGTAAGCGCCAGCCAACGATCACAGCGACACCTGCAACGATCTCAAATACATTCATCACCAATGAAAACACCAATGTATAATCATGCAGAAAATGCCAGCCCCACACTTCAAAAAATTCCTGCATTTTATAACTCAATCCTAGCGGATCATTAGCCTTCACCAAACCGGAAAAGATAAAAAGTAGTCCAACGATCCAACGGATCAGGGTAATGATGGTTCTCATGCGTTATGTTTTCCTTCGTCAATTAATATCAATGCAAAAACTGAGTAGTTGATGATATCTACATAATTGGCGTCAATACCTTCACTGATCAAGGTTTTGCCATCGTTCTCCAATATCTGTCTGATGCGCAAAAGTTTCATTAATATGAGATCAGCAAAACTTTCCTGACTCATATCACGCCAAGCTTCTCCATAATCATGGTTTTTATCCAACATGGTATTTTTAGCAAAAGCTACATACTTGTTGTAATTCGCTTCTACCAGATCTACGGGCAATTCTTCTACTTGAGGATTGCCCATTTCCAGTTGTATCAAACCAATGATTGCATAGTTAATAATGCCTTTGAATTCAGAAGGAATATCATCTCCTACCTTTTGGGTTTTCAGATCCTGTATCGTACGAATACGCAATGCTTTAATAAAGATCTGGTCTACCACTGAAATGGTGCGTAATACCCGCCAGGCAGTGCCATAATCTTTGGTCTTTTTAATGAAAATATCTTTACATCCCTGAATGGCCTGGTCGTATTGTTGATTTGTTGTGCTCATTTTTTCAAGAACCGCTTTGGGCTTTGGTAATATCTTTGAAGTGTGCTGCAATATAAATGAAACCAAGGATGTTTACACTCAACTGCAAAGGAAGATTACTGACAATTGAACAACCCATTGTCATGGGTATCATTAATACTACCCCGGACTCTTTTTATGATGAAAGCCGAAAAGCAAATGTAGATACAGCCCTACAACTGGCAGAAAAAATGATCCGTGAAGGCGCTATCATTCTTGATATAGGCGCTCAAAGTACCCGTCCGGGTAGCACCAAGGTGGGAGCTGAAGAAGAAATAAAAAGACTCTCTACCATTTTGCCGGAGATTCATCGCAGATTTCCTGAAACTTTTATATCGGTAGATACCTATTACAGTGAAGTAGCCATTGCTGCGGCAGAGATGGGTGCATCGATCGTCAATGATATCAGCGGTGGGCAATTCGATGCCGAAATGATTCCAACTGTAGCTCGTTTACATATGCCTTTTGTTTGTATGCACGTGGAAGGTCAACAAGACACCATGCATACTACATTGGTTGAGGGTAATGTGATCACTAGAGTAACGGATTATTTCATCCAAAAAACAGGGACTTGTATCGAACATGGACTTACAGATATCATACTTGACCCCGGATTTGGATTTAGTAAAACCCCTGATCAAAATTTTGAACTGATTCGCTCAGTACCACAACTTAAATTATTAGGTAAGCCGGTATTAATAGGTGTTTCCAGAAAGTCTACGATTTATAAAACCTTGAACTGCACTCCTGCCGAAGCTTTAAATGGTACTACCGTTTTGCATACTGCAGCATTGTTGGGAGGCGCTGATATTCTAAGGGTACACGATGTAAAGGAAGCAATGGAAGCTATCACGTTGACACGTCATTTACTATAAAAAGAAAGTCCGCAATGATGCGGACTTTCTTTTTAGCTATGTTCATTTGAGTTTATTGCTGCGGAGCACCCGGATTTCCTGCTTGAGGCTGTGGGGCTTGTGGAGTTGGTTTAGTAACATCCACTACTTCGATATCAAATCCAAGATTAGAGAATGGAGGAATTACAGGAGCAGAACCCTGCTGACCATAAGCCATCCATGCCGGAACGATGATACGTCCTTTACCACCTTTTCCAAATAAACGAAGCGCTTCATCCCATCCCGGAATCACCGATCTGCTTCCTACTACAACAGGATAAGGTTGGTTATTAGGTCCATTCGGATTCATATTTGTATCAAATACTTCACCGTCTTTTTTCCCTTGTGTAAAATAACCTTTGTATAAAACAGATGCCTGCCAACCTGAATCCGCTTTTTGTCCGGCACCGGGATTCAAGATCTCAACCTGTACACCGGAAGCTGTTGACTGAACTTTCATGTTCTTTTTCTTGGCATACTCTTTCACTTCAGCTATCTCTCTTTGTTTCTCGAGTTCCATTTCTTTATCATAATCAACTTTCACTTCATCCTGAGTATTGAAAACCTTCAATATCTCAAAACGACCATTGATCATATCACCTTGCTTGAACATTTCGTTGTAATCGATCACCTGCATTCTTTTCAACGTATCGATGAATAGAACGAAATCAACTTTATCACCAGATGCACACTGGGTAATGATCTCAGTAAAAGTGTGCTTACCAAGATTGGCGGTATCTAATGGGAAATAAACAGGGATACGTCCATAAGAAGACTGTAAAACAGAATCTTTAGATTTCAATTTGTATTCAATATGCAGTTTCAGAAACTGTCCTTGTTTAACTTTTTCCTTGGTTCCCCCGCTGGTGATTTTATACGTCATTCCGGAAGGTGCTTTTTCGAATTGGTTACAGCTTGCAAGCAAAACGATCGCTAATAACAGCGAAGTGGTTGTTCTCATCATTGTTTTATTGTAATTGATTATGATACTCTTTTATGATCTCTTTGAATTGTTTCACCGTTGTTTCTAAACTCTCACTGCTTCTTCCTCCGGCTGCGTTTTTATGTCCGCCACCTTCGAAATGTTTTCTTGCAAATGTGTTCACATCAAAATCTCCTTTGCTTCTAAAACTCCACTTTCGTTCTTCATCCCTATCGATGACAATCGCTCCAAGTTTGATACCTTGGATAGTCAATAAATAGTTAACCAATCCTTCTGTATCTCCTGTTTTGATATCAAATTTTTGCAAATCAGCGCGTGTAATATACATCAGACTGGTATTGTATTCATACAAAACTTCCATTCTGTTTAATAATGCATGACCAATAAAGCGCAATCTGTTTTCAAGAAAGCTGTCGTAAATGCTTTCATGTACTTTGGTATGATTCATACCGGTTTCTTTCAGATGTGCCGCCATTCTATGAACAGAAGCCGTTGTTGCCGGAAAACGGAATGACCCGGTATCTGTCATAAGACCTGTATACAAACATTCAGCCATCGAAACATTCAGCAGATCTGCATAGTCGGAAGACATGATAAAGTCATAGACCATTTCACAGGTAGAGCTTTTCGAAGTGTCGCTGATACCATAGGTAAATGCCTCTTCCTGAGGTTGCTGGTGATGGTCTATTAAAATCTTAATACACTGAGCTTCTGTCAAAGGCTGCTCCATGTGTTTGGTACGATGGAGGACATTAAAATCAAGACAAAAGATCACTTCGGCCTTGCGGATGATCTCTAAAGCATGATGTTTACGCTGTTCGAAATCGATCACTTCTCCGCATCCGGGCATCCAGTCCAGAAAATTGGCCCAATTGGTAGGCGAGATAACTGTTACATCATGTCCCAGGACTTTGAGAAAATGATATAATCCCAATGCAGAACCCATGGCATCACCATCCGGTTTTTGGTGCATGGTAATCACCGCTTTGAAAGGGGTTTTGAGGGAAGGCAGGAATTGATCGATCGATTGCATAGTCAGGCGGCAAAATTGCGGTTTCCGCACTGTTTGGGCAAATGATTTTCTTACCATTTAACAAAATTCCTGTGATAATCTCCACAAAACGCCTCGCTTTGCTGTACTTTTGCCGCCGAAATTGATAAAGCAAGTATTATGAGCAACAGAACTTTTACCATGATTAAGCCGGATGCTACCGCTAAAGGACATACCGGTGCTATTTTAGACCAGATCGTGAAAGCCGGATTCAGCATCAAGGCCATGAAATGGACACGTCTGACCCCTGAACAAGCAGGTTTGTTTTATGATATCCACCGTGAGCGTCCTTTCTTTGGTGAATTGGTTGAATTCATGAGTAGTGGTCCGATCGTGGCTGCTATCTTGGAAAAAGAAAATGCAGTAGCTGATTTCCGCAAACTGATCGGCGCAACCAATCCTGCACAGGCTGAAGAAGGAACCATCCGCAAATTATATGCTGCTTCTGTAGGCGAAAATGCCGTTCACGGAAGTGATAGTGATGAGAATGCTGCGATCGAAGGAGATTTCTTCTTCTCGAAGCTGGAGAGATTCTAAAGGGTTGACAGTTGACAGTATTTAGTTGACAGGAATAGAAAAGAAAAGGCGAACAGTTGTTGTTCGCCTTTTTTTATGCTGATGATGAGTAGCATTTAGTACAAATGAGGTTACCCACACTATTGATCCCCATTTATCAAAACCTACACTAATGAATAACTCATAGTATACCAATCAGACATCCGACATCTGACATTGAAAAATTGTCCTACTGTCATCTATCAACTGTCAACTAAAAAAGAGAGGTCAAGCAATCACTCAACCTCTCTTTGTCGGGACGACTGGATTCGAACCAGCGACCTCTTGCACCCCATGCAAACGCGCTACCGGGCTGCGCTACGTCCCGTCTGAAAAAATCAGACATCCGACATCTGACATCCGCCATGTAAATGGGGTTGCAAATATAGGGGTAAAAGAAAATTTCAGGTTATATTGCACAAAATTTTATACCCGCTACATGAAGATCCTCATCAGGCAGGCAATGGTTGCCGATCCACATTCAGCACACAACGGAAAGGTTAAAGATATTCTTATTGAGGACGGAGTAATTACAAAGATCGATGATAAGATCAGCGCTAAAGTTGATCATGAAATAGCCCCCGATCAACTCATTCTCTCTCCCGGCTGGGTCGACATTTTTGCACATGCTTGTGACCCCGGATTCGAATATAAAGAAACACTGGCCACCATGTCTGCAGCAGCGGCTGCGGGTGGATTCACCCAAGTATTTGCACTGGCAGATAATAAACCCGTTACAGATAACAAAGCACAAGTTGAATATATCCGATTAGGATCACAATGCTTACCGGCAAGCATTCATCCCATTGGCGCCATCACCAAAGGCAAAGAAGGACAAACACTCGCTGAAATGTATGACATGCGTAACAGTGGTGCAGTTGCTTTCTCTGATGGACTACAACCCGTTCAATCGCCGGGTCTGTTTTTAAAAGCATTACAATATGTAAAAGCATTTGATGGTGTGTTAATTCAAATGCCGATCGATAAAAGTATTGGAGCAGGTGGGCTCATGAATGAAGGCATTGTTTCTACCAGATTAGGATTGCCGGGATTACCCGCTCTTGCTGAAGAACTCATCATAAAAAGAGATATTGATCTATTGAGGTATACCGGATCCAAGCTACATATCACCGGTATTTCCACAGCCAACAGTGTTGCTTTGATCAATGAAGCAAAAAAAGAAGGTCTACAAATCACTTGTAGTGTTACCCCATATCACTTGTTCTTCTGCGATGAAGACTTGCAGACCTATGATACCAATCTGAAAGTAAATCCACCGTTGAGAACCAGAGAAGATATGATGGCGTTACGTGCAGCAGTAATAAACGGACAAATTGATTGCATCGCTTCACATCATATTCCTCAAGACTGGGATCATAAAACCTGTGAATTTGAATATGCAGCTTATGGAATGATTGGATTACAGACCGTGTTACCTGCCTTAGTTGAATCTATACCCGGATTGACGCATCACCAGATCGTATCACTTTTATCGATCAATGCACGTAATATTTTCGGATTGGCTGAGACTCATATTCAGGAAGGTGCAAAGGCAGAGCTTACGCTTTTCTCTACGGGCAAATCCGGTAAACTTACGCAAGAGACACTGAAAAGTAAATCGAACAACAGTGCTTTTTTGAATAAAGAGATGAAAGGTGTAGTGATCGCCACCATCCATAAAGGACAGCTTCATCAACCATAAACCAACTCAACCATGAAACCGAATTTGAATCAAACAGCTATTACTTACGGAGTCATCACCGGATTGATCTATCTGGCACTTACATTTGGAGCTTGGGCTGTAGGTACTACGGATACTTTTGTATCGATCACCGGCATAACCACTTTTATCCCTTATGTAATTGTCACCTTGATCATTGTGGGTATTAAATTGCGTAAAAGCAATGACAACTTACTGAGCTTTCAGGAAGCTCTCAAATTTACATTTCTGGCCTATGTGATCTATGCTTTGATCGAAGCAATCGGTAATTATGTGTTGTACGCGATGGTTGATCCTGACCTAACTGCTAAAGTGATGGAGATCACCATGAAAAAGACCATGAAAATGATGGAGGCTTTTGGCGCAAGTGAACAACAAATGGAAGAAGCGATGGGTAAAGTTGAAGCTGAACCGAAGCATACCTCTTTCAAACAAATATTCTTAGGTCTGGGTATCACTTTAATCTGGAACTTTTGTAAATCATTACTGATCAGTTTAGTGATCAGAAAAGAAGCTAAATTCGAAGATCAATTATAATATCATTTATGGATTTGTCAATAGTCGTTCCACTGCTCAATGAAGATGAATCACTGCCGGAATTATGTGCATGGATTGAATCTGTCATGAATAAAAACGGCTATAGCTATGAAGTGATCTTGGTAGATGATGGAAGCGTCGACAATAGTTGGTCTGTGATACAGGAAATAAGAAGAAAAAATCCATGCTTCAAAGGCATCAAGTTTCAACGTAACTACGGCAAATCTGCAGCTTTGAATGAAGGTTTTAAAGCGGCTCAGGGTGATGTGATCATTACCATGGATGCAGACATGCAAGATTCTCCCGATGAAATTCCTGAATTGAGACGTATGATCCTTGAAGAAGGATATGACATGGTGAGTGGATGGAAGAAAAAGAGATACGACAATACCCTTACAAAAAATATTCCTTCCAAATTGTTCAATGCGGTGGCAAGAAGAAGTTCAGGAATTCGTTTGCATGATTTCAATTGCGGACTCAAAGCTTATCGAAAAAAAGTAGTGAAGAGCATTGAAGTATATGGCGAAATGCATCGCTATATTCCCATTCTTGCGAAGTGGAGCGGTTTTAAAAGAATTGGCGAGAAAGTAGTGGAACATCGCCCGCGTAAATATGGCACCACCAAATTTGGATGGCAAAGATTTGTGAACGGATTTTTAGATCTCGCCACCATCATGTTCCTTGGGAAGTTTGGAAAAAGACCCATGCAATTCTTTGGATTATTGGGAACATTGTCATTCCTCATCGGTTTAGTTGCCAGTATTTCCTTGATCATTTCAAAATTTTTAGCGTCAGACTTTTCTTTGACCAATAAACCTTCATTTTATATCGCACTCACCACGATGATCATTGGTATGCAATTATTCCTGACCGGATTTGTGGCGGAAATGATTGCACGCAATGCCTCAGAAAGAAATGTGTATTTGATTGAAGAAACTTCCGGACTGGAATAACCTATCTTCCCTTTTGGATGAAGCAAAAAGTCATCATCATAGGATCTGCCTGGCCACTGAGAGGTGGCGGTATTGCCACTTTCAATGAAAGATTGGCCCGACAATTTCAATCCGAAGGTGATGAGGTAACCATCTACAGTTTTTCATTACAATACCCGTCCCTACTCTTCCCGGGTAAATCACAGTATGGTAATGAGCCAAAGCCCAAAGATCTTCTTATCAAAAGCGTGATCAATTCCATCAATCCATTCAATTGGATCAAAGTTGGAAAGAAATTACAAAAGGAACATGCCGATCTGATCGTTGTGCGATATTGGCTACCCTTCATGGGGCCTTGCTTAGGTACCATTCTGAGATGGGTCAGAAAAAATCAACACACAAAGATCATCTGCATCGCAGACAATGTGATTCCGCATGAAAAAAGACCGGGAGACCATGCTTTTACCAAGTATTTTATTCAACCGGTTCACGCATTCATTACACTGAGTGAGAAAGTAATGACAGATCTGAAGTTGTTTAGCAATAAACCTGCTCAGGTCGTTATCCATCCTTTGTATGATAATTTCGGAGAAGCTATTTCCAAATCGGAAGCAAGAACTCGTCTGAAACTTTCTCAAGAAGAACGCATTATTTTATTTTTTGGTTTTATACGTGCTTATAAAGGATTAGATATTTTATTGAAAGCATTATCAGTACTCAAACAACATGATACTCATCCACCAAAACTTTTGATCGCCGGAGAGTTTTATGAAGATCCATCCAAATATGAGTCTTTGATCGATGAACAGAATATCAGAGACCTATTGATCCTGAGAACAGATTTTATCCCTGATAGTGAAGTGAGAAATTATCTTTGCGCTGCTGACTTTGTGATTCAACCTTATAAACAGGCTACACAATCGGGAATTACACCATTATCCTACCATTTTGAAAAACCTATGTTGGTGACCAATGTTGGCGCTTTACCCGCGATGGTACCACATGAAAAAGCAGGTATTGTCACCGAACCTGACCCAGATTCTATTGCAAAAGGGATTCAACAGCTATACATTTTAGGCGAAGAGCATTTTTTATTTCATCTTCGCGAAGAGAAAAAGAAATACAGCTGGGAAGTACTCACAGGTGCTATCCGCAGTCTGGCAGCAGAACAATCAACGATCAAATGATGGTCTATGGCAACAAAAATCTATGATATCATTGCCGCTTCCATTGCTGTGAAGCAAGAAATATTATCGGATGCTGCTTTCCAACAAAAAGTACAAGCAGCTACCGATGCGGTGATCCATGCTTTTCAAGCAGGTAAAAAAGTCATGTTTTGTGGTAATGGAGGAAGTGCTGCGGATGCACAACATTTGGCAGCAGAATTCTCAGGTAGATTTTATAAAAACAGAAGAGCTTTGCCTTCCGATGCTTTGCATTGTAATACATCCTATTTAACTGCTGTCGCCAATGATTATAGTTATGATGATATCTATAGCCGTTTGGTAGATGGAACGATGGAAAAGGGTGATGTGTTGATCGGACTGAGTACTTCCGGAAACTCACCAAACATCGTTAAAGCATTTGAAACGGCGCGAACAAAAGGTATCACTACGATCGGATTTACAGGTGCTACCGGTGGCAAAATGAAAGAACTATCTGATCACCTGATCAATGTTCCATCCACTGTTACGCCGCGTATTCAGGAAAGTCATATTCTATTGGGACATATCATTTGTGAATTGACAGAAGCAGCCATTTTTAACGATTAAGTATTTACAAATGTTTCAATTGGATTATGTTTCAAAAGACTGGACTTTATTTCTTGATCGAGATGGCGTCATCAATCATGAGAAAAACAATGATTACATCTTAAATAAAGATGAGTTTCATTTTTATGATGGTGTTGTTAGCGCATTAGCTTCCCTCCGACCTTTTTTTAAGTACATCGTCATTACCACCAATCAAAGAGGGATCGGCAAGGGGGTGATGCGATTGGAAGATCTGGAGGATATTCATCAACACATGATCGCTCAAATTGAGCAAGCCGGTGGCTGTATTGATAAGATCTATTTTTGCCCTGATCTTTCTAATGATTCGCCGAATCGGAAACCCAATCCCGGTATGGCTTTTCAAGCACAACAAGATTTTCCGGATATAGATCTGTCAAAAAGCATCATGGTCGGGAACAGACCCAGCGATATGAAATTTGGAAGAAATGCTGGTATGCATACGGTCTTTGTTGCCACTACCCATCCGGAAGTGTCTTTCCCTCACCCTGATATTGATCTTCGTTTCGAAGATCTGCCCGCATTTGCCGAAGCCATCGCTCATGCAAAAGGTCTGCAATAAAATCTTAAAACTGTACAGAACCATTCTCTTTCAGTTATTTTTACAGCATGAAACGTAGTCTGCTGTTATTTTTTCTGATCCTCACATCGGTGTCTTTACAAGCACAAGATAGCCGCATGCAATTACAGCAGATCGAAGAGGAACTAAAACCACTAGCCTATGCTATTTTGAATGAGGATCAATTCATTGATCGATTCAAAGCTGACAGTGCTTTTACACGTGGTTTAGTACGAGCTTTACGAACACCTCATTCTTTTCGCTATCGTTTTGATTCTTTGGTGACCATTTCACAGCAATATGCGCCCGATAGTAGTTTCAGGATCTTTACCTGGCAGCTACAAATGGAAGACATGAATCATTTCCGCCAAAAAGGTGCGATACAAATGCGTACCACCGATGGCTCTTTGAAATTGATCCCTTTATTTGATGCATCCAAATTCACAGAAGCCCCTTTTGATTCTGTACGCACCCAACAAAACTGGATCGGCGCTGTGTATTACAATATCATACAAACCACATATAACAACAGAAAATATTACACCCTCTTTGGCTATGATGAACATGATGCAAGAAGTACCAGAAAATGGATGGAAGTATTGACTTTTGATGTGAATGGAAATCCTCAGTTTGGTGGACGTTACTTCAATTATCGTGAAGATGATATCAAACCCAAACAACCTGCTTTTCGTTTTTGTCTGGAATACAAAAAAGACGCCAATGCCAAACTCAATTATGATCCCGAACTAAACATGATCGTAATGGCACATCTGGTGAGTGAAGAAGGTGATAACAAAAAGAAACACACCCTCGTACCCTACGGCACTTTTGAAGGATTTAAATGGTTAGGCGGAAAATGGGTACACCAAGCAGATATCACCGAAGTCAACCCTGATGGAAGGGTGAACCCGGATCAAACAAGGAGAAAACAGTAAGAAATTTGAGGATGTCAGATCGCAGATGTCAGATTTATTATAAACATCTGACATCTGCGATCTGACATCTACCATTTAATCTAGTTTCAACACCGCCAAAAACGCTTCCTGAGGAACTTCTACGTTTCCGATCTGGCGCATACGTTTCTTACCTTCTTTCTGCTTTTCCAACAGTTTACGCTTACGGCTGATATCACCACCATAACATTTGGCAGTTACGTCTTTACGCATCGCGCTGATGTTTTCACGTGCAATTACTTTTGCACCAATTGCAGCTTGTATAGCGATCTGGAATTGTTGTTTAGGTAACAGTTCTTTCAACTTCTCACAAAGTCTGCGACCAAAATCTTGTGCACGACTACGGTGTATCAAGGCACTCAGAGCATCTACTTTATCACTGTTCAGCAGGATATCCATCTTCACGATATCAGCTTCACGATAGCCGATCGGACTATAATCGAATGAAGCATATCCGCGTGTAGAACTCTTCAATTTATCATAGAAATCAAATACGATCTCAGTCAATGGCATTTCAAAGATCAATTCCACACGTGTAGGTGTCAGATAACTTTGGTTGATAAGAATACCACGCTTACCCAAACAAAGGGTCATGATATTACCGATATAATCAGGTAATGTGATGATCTGTGCTTTGATAAACGGTTCTTCAATACGATCGATCTTCACCACATCAGGCATTTCAGCCGGATTGTTGACGATGATCTTTTCACCCCGAGTAGTATATGCATTGAAACTTACGTTCGGTACGGTTGTGATCACGGTTTGATTGAACTCACGTTCCAATCGCTCCTGAATGATCTCCATATGAAGTAATCCTAGAAATCCGCATCGGAAACCAAAACCAAGGGCTTGTGAAGTTTCCAATTCAAAAGTGAGTGATGCATCATTCAATTGGAGTTTATCCATGCAATCACGCAACTCTTCAAACTCATCCGTATTCACCGGGAAGATACCTGCGAATACCATCGGTTTCACTTCTTCAAATCCATGGATCATTTCACCGGGATTATTGGCCAGTGTAATGGTATCACCCACTTTCACTTCTTTGGCATTCTTGATACCTGTGATGATATATCCTACGTCACCCGCGCGCACTTCCTGTTTGGGTGTCATGCTTAATTTCAATACCCCAACTTCATCAGCGAAATAATCGTTCCCACTAGCCACAAAACGGATCTTATCGCCTTTCTTTAATACACCATTCAAAATACGGTAGTATACGATGATGCCACGAAAACTATTGAATACACTATCAAAGATCAATGCTTGTAGCGGAGCTTCAGGATCACCGGAAGGGGCCGGAATACGTTCAACGATCGCTTCCAGAATTTCTTCAATACCGATCCCTGATTTACCACTCGCCAATAGAATATCTTCCTGCTTACAACCGATCAAATCCACGATCTGATCTGTTACTTCCGGAATCTTAGCCCCGTCCATATCGATCTTATTGATCACAGGAATGATCTCCAGATCATTTTCAATGGCCAGGTAAAGATTACTGATCGTTTGCGCTTGAATACCCTGAGAAGCATCTACCAATAGTAAAGCACCCTCACAGGCTGCTAATGCACGACTCACTTCATAGCTGAAATCCACGTGACCGGGAGTATCGATCAGGTTAAGCACGTACTGCTCACCCTTGTAAGTATAATTGATCTGAATAGCGTGACTCTTAATGGTGATTCCTTTTTCACGTTCCAGGTCCATATCATCCAGCACCTGATCCATCATCTCACGCTCAGTAATGGTCTTGGTATGCTCTAACAATCTATCTGCCAGCGTACTTTTCCCATGGTCGATATGCGCGATAATGCAAAAATTCCTGATTTGCTTCATAAGGGCGCAAAGATAAGATGAAAAGGGACAAGACCGAAGAATCAAGGAACAAGCTTGGGCTAGTTTACGCACTGATATTCAACAAAATCATATCAAGACCATATTTTGCTATATTAGGGGTACTAAGACCCTGATCATGATGTTCTTGAACAAAATCAACAAAAAAGCCCAGATCAACAATGAAACGGGGCTTGGCACCAATACGACCTTAAGTGGCGGCGGGCGTTTTTTCAATCGGGATGGTAACCCCAATATGGATGTCAGGGGTATGAACCTTTGGGAAAGACTTAATATCTACCACTCACTACTGACCATGTCTTGGTTCAACTTTTTGACTGTCGTGGTCATCTATTTTGTTGCGACCAATTTACTTTTCACAGGCATCTATTTTCTGATCGGCATCGATCACTTGGGTGGATTAATGGAAGTTACCGGCATCGAGCTTTTTGGTGAGGTCTTTTTCTTTAGTGCACAAACATTCACAACGGTGGGTTATGGTCGTATCAACCCCATTGGATTTGCTGCCAGTTTTACTGCTTCAATGGAGGCATTGACCGGCTTGATGACCTTTGCGATTGCAACAGGTATTATGTGGGGACGTTTTTCAAAACCCAAAGCCTATATCCGTTACAGCAAAAATGCCATCATTGCGCCTTTTAAAGAGGGTATCGCTCTAATGTTTCGAATGGTACCCTATACAAGAAATTATCTGGTGAATGTGGAAGTGAGGGTAACATTGGCCATTCATGTAGAAGAAGATGGTCAACGTAAAAACAGGTTTTATAATATGCCTTTGGATATTTCTAAAGCCAATACAATGACCGCTAACTGGACATTGGTACACGTGATCAATGAAGAGAGTCCTATTTATGGTTTTACCAAAGAAGATCTGACCAGTGCAAGGGCTGAAATACTGGTATTTGTCCAGGGCTTTGATGAAAGTGTATCCAATACAGTGGTCTCACGCACTTCTTACACTTATGAAGAGTTTATTTTCGGCGCGAAGTTTTTGCCGATGTATCATCCGAATGAAGACGGTACCAAAACGGTATTGCATCTTGATCAGCTGGATGCTTATGAACCTGTTGTTTTACCGGTGAAATGATTGTTAGCGAAGGATGGGACGCAGATTTTTATGATCATAACCCATCATAAAAATCTGCGTCCCATCAAATTACACTGAATACTATTTAAGCGAATCAATAATCACTTTAAACTCATCAGCGATCAAAGAAGCACCACCCACCAATCCGCCATCCACATCCGGCTGAGTGAATAATTCTTTGGCATTAGAAGCTTTTACACTACCGCCATACAATATGGTTATTTCTTGCGCTACAGCATCTCCATATTTAGCAGCGAGTTGTTGACGAATATAAGCGTGCATTTCTTGTGCTTGTTCACTGGTAGCTGTTTTACCCGTACCGATCGCCCAGATAGGCTCGTATGCGATCACTACTTTTTTTAATTCATCAGCAGACAAATGATACAATGACTCTTCCAATTGTTTGGCTACAAATTCATTTTGTGTGCCTGCTTCACGAATTTGTAAAGGTTCACCGCAACAAAAGATCGGTGTGATCTGATGTTCGAGTGCGATGTTTACTTTCTCTGCCAGGAATTGATTGCTTTCCTGAAAATATTCACGACGCTCAGAGTGACCTAATACAACATGTGTAATACCCAATGAATTCAACATCACGACAGATGTTTCACCGGTATAAGCACCACTTTTTTTATTGTAACAATTCTGCGCAGCGATATAAATATGCTTCTTACCTGAAACAGCTGCTTGCGCCATTGCTAAATAAGGAGCCGGCACTGCAAATACCACCTGCCTGTTCTCATTCAGATCATAACGATGAGACAATAACTGGTCAAGCAATTGTTGTCCTTCAGTGATCGTAAGATTCATTTTCCAGTTGGCGGCTGCTATTTGCTTTCTCATTATAGTTTTTTTTGGAGTCGCTAAAATACAGTTTTCTTCTGTGTTTCCTTCAGTGATCTCTGTGTATTCAGTGGCAAATGAATGGATTTAAAGCGAAGGATAGAACGCTAATTTTTATGATCTGATCATGATATATCATAACCAATCATAAAAATCTGCGTTCCATGACTACGAACTTACATCAACAACTGATAATGAAATGAATATTGCCACTGAGGGTACAGAAATACACTGAAATTATTTTGCGGAGAGTGTAATGAGTATTTGCTTTTCAATCTCACTCAAAGATTGATTTTTGAGTTTTTTCCAGTTATCAATATCGTCCAAAGCCTTCTCCAATCTATATTTTATGCCTTTACATCCCCAACTGAAATCGGGAATGATGTTGGGCAATAACCCTTCTCCAAATACATTGCAAGACACTCCAATTACTGATCCTGTATTGATAGAAGAGTTGATCGCCGTTCTTGAATAGTCACCCATGATCACTCCACATTTGTAACCTGCGGGCAAATATTCCTGATCAGCTTCACTCCAAACTTTAACGACACCTGCCGTATTTTTTAGGTTGCTATTACTGGTACCTGCCCCCCAATTACACCACTCACCTATCACCGCATCTCCCATATAACCATCATGCGCTTTATTGGAATAGCCCATCATGATACTGTTCTTGATCTCCCCTCCACCCATGCAGTAGGGTCCGAGGGTTGTGGCACCATAAATACGGCTGTTCATTTTTAGTACTGAATGATCCCCTAAAGCAAAAGGTCCGCGAATCGCCGATCCTTCCATGATGGTGGCATGTTTGCCAATATAGATCGGACCTGTTGAAGCATTCAATATAGTATGTTCTACTACCGCACCCGGTTCTATAAATATATGTTCAGTATCTAGATATCGATTGGTGGGTGAAATAGCCGCGGATGTTTTACCACGAGTCAATACCTCAAAATCAAAACGCAACATCCGATCGTTCCACTGCATCAACTCCCAAGGATAACGTATACGATCTACTTTAGCATGGTCGTGTATGTTTTCAAAATATTGTAATGATTGAGCCGCATCAAAATCTTCAAAAGACAGATTCATTTTACCAACGATCAACCCATTTTCGTCTGCCCAACAATTGTTCTTATCTAAACTTTGTACCAGATCTACCAATGCCCTATTGGGAATCACCGACGCATCAATCCAGATATGTTCACCGGCATCCGGATAACCATATAGATTTTGCAGATAGGCTTCGGTATGAATAAAGACCTGCATACCGGTCAAATGCTCCCATCGCTCGGCCATGGTAAGAATACCCATCCGTAAAGCTGCCACAGCTTTGGTTTGAGTCAATGGCCACAATACTTTCCTTTGGGTATTATCGAATAGAATGATCGGCATGGTACAAACTTAAAGCTTTTGAAGGGAAAGGGGGTTGATAGATGACAGTTGATAGTTGACAGAAGATACTGACTATTTTTATATAGATGTTTTGTTAACAGGTTACAGCTTGCTTAATTTCAATGTATGATGATCGTTCCTGCTATACCGTCCGACTATAAAGAGATCACAGATGTATGGCAAGCATCTGTTAAAGCAACCCATCATTTTTTACCTTCTGATTTTACGGAGAACTTAAGAGAACAAGTGGAGACTGTTTACCTGCCCATGGTACAATTGTGTTGCGCTAAAAATGAAGATGGAAAAATTCTTGGATTTCTGGGTGTTGCGGATCAAAAGATAGAGATGCTATTCTTACAACCGGATACACGCGGCAAGGGCATTGGAAAACAATTGATTGAATTTGCGATTCAAACATTAAAAGCCAATGCTGTTGATGTGAATGAACAGAATAAACAAGCGGTTGGATTTTATCTGAAAATGGGGTTCAAACAAATAGGTAGAAGTGAGAAAGATGGACAAGGAAATGATTATCCGATCTTACATCTTTCTCTTTGATGCTTTTAATAAAACAATACACTTGATCAAATAGAAATACAGCGCAGAAAAAAATTACAAAAGAACAGTATAATCTTACAAACAAAAAAGCCATCTAAATCAGATGGCTTTTATCGTGCCCCAGGCGGGAATCGAACCCGCACTCGCTTTTTCGGCGAACAGGATTTTAAGTCCTGCGTGTCTACCAGTTCCACCACCAGGGCGGTGGTAAAAAAAATCCCGTCACGCATGACGGACGGGATTGCTGAGCGGAAGACCGGGCTCGAACCGGCCACCCCGACCTTGGCAAGGTCGTGCTCTACCAAATGAGCTACTTCCGCAATCGATATAAGAACTAAATCGGGAGTGCAAAAATAGGATTCTACAACTCCTGACAAAATTTTTTGTTGATTTTTTATTTGTACTCAGGCGTGTACTTGCTGCTGCTCTGTACTTCTACATCAGGCTTTCCTTTATAGCGCTGATTGTACAGACGATAACATCCACCCAATACAAAAGCAAGGATACAAAACACTTGCAGATAGAAAAGAAAACGTGATGAATTTACCCAGTTTCTGGTAAAGTCTTTTTCCTGTGCGGCTTGTTGTTCGTTCGACATAATTTTGAATTGCTTTGCAAAAATAAGGCAGTACAACTTATTATAAAATCTTTCTGCGAATAATTTCCTGAAAACGGGTGCGTTTGTTGATAAAATACTGCCAAACAATAGCCCCGGAATACACTCCCTGCAAGCTTTTCATTGATTTTTTGGTCAGTTTATGTTTTTCTGATTTTCCTCTTATCCAAAGGCCGACCACTGCAAAATGCGCTTTCATGATCGCTGTAAAAAATGCCTGGTCTCCTGTTAGCAATCCTTTCCATGCTGAAATAGCGTCAAGTCCAAATCGCAGCGGCAATTTCCAGAGCTTCTCCGTGAATGGAAGATTCTTGTTCAACATCAGTAAGTTGTTCCTGAAATTCAAAAACACTTTTCGTCCACCCCTTGGCAAAGTTCCTCCTCCAACATGGTACACCACTGAAGCCGGACAACTCATGATCTTATATCCTGCCAACTGCATTCGCCAACATAGATCGATCTCTTCTTGATGGGCAAAAAACCCTGCATCCAATCCGCCCATTTCGTGATACACGGACGCCCTAACAAACATAGATGCACCCGATGCCCAAAAAACCGGCTCCGGCTGATTATACTGTCCCTCATCAGGCTCACAAACATCAAATACCCTGCCTCGGGAAAACGGATACCCTAATTGATCGATCCAGCCACCTGCGGCTCCTGCATACTCAAAAAGATGGGGTTGATGATAGGAAAGCAATTTGGGCTGACAAGCAGCGATCTTGGGATCTTTTTCCATCAGATCCATGATGGGCTCGATCCATCCGGGTGTCACTTCCACATCTGAATTCAACAAAACATAATAATCGGCTTTAACATGTTGCAAAGCCCAATTATATCCCCCCGCAAACCCTTCATTGGTCAGGTTGTATAAGCACTCTACTGAAGGAAATGAGTTTTTAACTAATTCCATCGATCCATCTGTCGAGGCATTATCTGCTACAATCACAGATGTATTGGGGTAAGTAGATGCCAGCACAGAAGGCAGGAAAGTTTCTAAATGCTTTCTCCCATTATAATTCAAAATAACGATCGCAACGTGCGGAACTGACAAAGGCTGATGTTTGGATGCGAAAATAGAGGGAAATGGCGAATTGTGAATAACCTCATTTGAGTGAGTAGTCAGTAGTGATCAGTGAGTAGGGATGGTTACCCCACTGATTATTCACTACTGACTACTGACTACTCACTACTCACTATTCACTACTCACCCCTTTCCCCAATCAATCAACCCCCTCACTTCCTTAGGGACTGTGCGTTCTCTGATCTTGGAGGTTTTTTCACCGAGACGAACGATGATGGTTTGTTTGGATGGTATGACAATAATGTACTGTCCGAGAATACCTCTTGCATAGTATATCTCAGGATTCAGCGGATCGATCCACCATTGGTAGCCATAATAATCACAGGCCGCACCTTTCAGATCTGTGATACCACAGGGTTTGATAGAATTGGCCCAATAAGCACTATCAATAATGGATGTGCCATTCCATTTGCCGCTATCTAACATCAATTTACCAATTCGCGCAAAATCACGGGTATTGGAATTGAAGCAGCAATAAGCTTTGATATGTCCATTTTCTTTATCCGTACTCCACAATGCAGGATGCTCAGCTCCCAAGGGTTTCCAGAGTTTTTCAGAAGCATAGTCGCTGAGGCTTTGTCCGGTTGCTTTTTCTAGAATCAATCCTAACAATTGTGTATCCCCACTTTTATAAGAATGAACCGTGCCTGGTTTGTCTTTCATTTTAACACCTGTAGCGGTTGCGTAGACATCTCTTCCATAATAGGCTTCAGAAGTAACAGAGAATAGATTCCAATAAGATTCATTCCAATCTGTTCCACTGCTCATCGTTAATACATCTATGATACGTACCGCTGCTTTATCACCTTCTTTGAATTCGGGAAGATAGTTACCGACAGGTTCTTCCAAAGATTGGATCTTTCCTTCCTTCAATGCCACACCAATCAAAATGCTGGTGATACTTTTCGCCATCGAGAATGATCCGGATTTGGAACTATCGCTATACCCTTTCCAATATTTTTCAAAGACGACTTCATTATTGCGGATCATCAATAATCCAACGGTACCTAACTCTTCCAATAAACTATTCAGCGAATCAGGATATGGAATCTGGTTATAATTCGCAGCATTCGTCCAAGGCTGTGGTGTTGAAACTGCAACAGTATTATTCGTGAATTTCTCATAGTCATCAATATTGGCAAAATTGTAGCGAACAGCTGTGAAGAGATAGGTCTTACCTGAGATCAAAGTATACGCACTAAAAGTGATAATGATCAATAGGATCGTCCAAAGAAAACCGCGGAAAAATTTTTTCATGGCTAGTTAGGTTTGGTATTGAAATTAAGTTTTTTGCCACAGAGGACACTGATGTGCACTGAAATATTTTGATTTTTTTGCATCAGTCATCCAAGAAGAGCATTTGAAAGAATCAATGAAATAACTGTATCTTGCACTCAGAAAACAAATTATGCACTTCCTGCACCTCAATTTAGACTTCCTCGATCATCCTTGTTACTAAGGATCATTCTGTTTTGTTTTCATGCTTTATAGCGAAAGTCCTTCTTAATTTATTTCAATCAATTTTTATGCTTACTCAATCAGTATCAGCGAACACTGCTGCGTATTTGCAGTTGGAAGAACAATATGGTGCACATAATTATCATCCATTACCGGTAGTACTGGAAAAAGGTGCAGGTGTTTTTTTATGGGATGTAGATGGAAAAAGATATTATGATTTCCTGAGTGGTTATTCAGCCGTTAATCAGGGACATTGTCACCCAAAGATCATCGCCAGTTTAATAGAACAAGCACAGAAGTTAACCCTCACCTCTCGTGCATTCCACAATAACCTTTTAGGTGAGTACGCTAAGTTCATCACAGATTATTTTGGGTATGATAAGGTTTTACCTATGAACACAGGTGTTGAAGGTGGAGAAACAGCTATCAAACTAGCGCGTAGATGGGCTTATACCAAAAAAGGTGTCGCAGAGAACAAAGCCAAGATCATTTTTGCAGAAGGTAATTTCTGGGGAAGAACATTGGCTGCTATTTCATCTTCGAATGATCCAAGCAGTTACAAAGGCTTTGGTCCATATATGCCAGGATTCGAATTGGTTCCCTACAATGATATCGTCGCATTGGAAAAAGCATTTCAAGATAACAATGTAGCTGCCTTTATGGTAGAACCTATTCAAGGAGAAGCAGGCGTAGTTGTACCTCACGAAGGTTACTTGACAAAAGTGAGAGCATTGTGTACTGCTTACAATGTATTGTTCATTGCAGATGAAATACAAACCGGATTGGCACGTACGGGTAAGATGCTGGCTTGTGATCATGAAAATGTAAAGCCGGATATTTTGATACTTGGAAAAGCATTGAGCGGCGGTGTACTACCTGTTTCTGCCGTATTAGCGAATGATGATGTGATGATGAATATCAAACCCGGAGAACACGGATCAACCTATGGAGGAAATCCATTGGCTTGTGCTGTTGCAACTACGGCATTAACCGTTTTGAAAGAAGAAAGAATGGCTGAAAATGCAGAAGCGATGGGAACTTTATTGAGATCAGAGCTTGCTGCACTTCAATCACCTTTTATTGAGACCATTCGTGGTAAAGGTTTATTAAATGCGATTGTGATCAAACACAGTAATCCTGAAGCAGCATGGGATCTATGTTTAGAATTGAAAGAAAATGGACTACTAGCCAAGCCCACCCACGGAGATAAAATTCGATTCGCACCTCCCCTGTTGATCACAAAGGAACAGATATTAGAGTGTGTAGGGATTATACGGGACTCTTTGAAAAAACTAGCTTAAAAACAGAGAAATAAGAATCATGAAATAAGAAATCAGAAAGTAAATTAGTTCACATCTTCGTTTCTTATTTCATGTTTCTCATTTCGTGTTTCTTATTTCTTATTCTTCTGTTTTTCCCACAGGCATAGTCGGAAACAACACCATGATTTGAATAATAATAGCACAAGCAAGTATGCCATACAATGCAGGTTGTTTTACCGGACATTCACCAAACATACAACTGGAGACCAATACATAGTTTCGGATCGCCCATGCTAAATTGATCGCACCAATAAAAACATTCGTTCGTTTGGTCCAGATGCGGGGTATGGCGAAAAATAAAATCGCTGCGGTACAAAAGAAAACATGAAATAATCCGGGTCTTCCAAAACTGGTTCCTTCAGCTGCAAATCCTGAGATCGTTAACCCTTTACTTTCAATAACGGTCCAGGGAAGAAAACAAAGCCCAAGTAATACCAAGGCTGCAGCAATACCAATCTGTTGAGAATATTTCATGATCAATGGTTATGGCTGCGAAGCTAAAGAATTTTAAGAACCTATTGATATGAACATATCGCCTGACGAAGAGTCAATTGAATTAATAGAGGGAAGATTTATATGCAGTCGAAGCAGTGGACTGATTGCTACTGCCTAATTTAACCAATTGCACTACCATCCTGTCTGATCCTTGCATGTATTCAACAAAATACTGTCCGGCTGCGTATCCTTGACCAAACTGTACAGTTGCGTTGGCTTGCAATTGATTTTTTTGCTCGATCAATCTTCCTTGAACATCTATCACTCTCATATGGATGAGCTGTTGTACATTTTTACTATTGAGTTGTACAGTAAAAAACTGGGTAGCAGGGTTTCCCATTACTTTGATCGATAACTGTTGCTGACTCACTAAGCTTGCAGCTGCTGAGAGAACTGTTACTTTGAAAGGAATACGCTGACTTGCAATTCCATTTACCACTTGAGCAACCCAGATGGTTTGAGTTCCAGGTGTATTCGTCACCATTGGTTGAACAGGTGATTGATTAGCAGCAGCAGATGTATAAAACTGAAGAGTAGCTTCCGGCATTGCAGTTACTTGCTGAACAATATCAATGTTATTACCATATTTTGTGGCGTCATAAGTTGCATCTTTTACAGATGGACTCTTTGGCTGAACCATTATTGATACAGAACTGGTAGCAGTACATCCTGATGAATGCATCACTTGATAACGCACTTCAGCTATTCCCGGTTGGATTCCTTTGATAAATCCGACTGCATCAATATCTAAAACCTGATTTTTTCCAACAGACCATTGTCCTCCACCGATCTCTGGTTGCAAACGAATGGTTTGTCCGGCTACTACTTTTGTATAACCATGAATTTGAACCGGTGGCGGTGTTGCTACAACGGTAAATTGACCTTCCGTTGTTGCGGTACAACCGTTTTCTTCTAATGTATACTGTATGGTTATGTTACCCGCTTTTTTACCTACCAATGTATTTTGACGGATTTCAGCTATAGAGGTATCTGCCACAAACCATTGTCCATTACCATTCATAGGTTTTAAGGCAACACTACTACCCTCACAAAGTTGCGATGCTTGTGAAAGTGAAGATGAAGATTGTTGAACCAAAACAGGTGCCATTTCTATTTGTGGCAGTTTGGGTGTTGCTATGACATCTACAGTACTACTTACACTAGCCACACAACCTGCTTCAGATTTTACTTCATATGTAATGATCACTTTACCATCCTGCAATGTTTTGAATTTACCAGTCTGATCAATGGTAGCAATAGCCGCATTATTAACTGACCATATACCACCTTGATAATTATTTTTAAGCTGGTATTCTCTACCACTGCAAATAGTTGTTGCAGCTTCAATTGGAGCAACCACAGGATTATCATGAATTTCAATTGAGTTCAGCTTCTCTACATGTCCATCACGGTACAGTAATTCTGCATTATACACACCGGGGCGTGTGGCTTTCAATGAAAACTGATAACTGATCGGAGCATCCGGATTACGAAACAGTTGAATACGATGGTTGTATTGATCTGCTACATAAATATTATCCTGCGCATCAATGAATAAGCCATAGGGATAAGAAAACTGATCCATTCCCTTTCCTAATCCATTTCCACCTGCAACAGTAACGCCTTGCTTTGCACCTTTACTCCAACGTTGAATGCGCTGATTGGTTTCATCGGCAATAAAAAGGTCCCCTTTATCATTGATGGCAATATCGGTTGGGAAATACAACTGATCTGCACCAGTACCTCTTTTACCTCCGGCTACTGTAATACCCTCTTTGGCATCTTTGATCCATAATTGTACACGATCATTGGCTGCATCCGCGATATAAAGATTTCCTGATGCATCCACTTTTACACTGCTGGGATATCTCAGTTGATCAGCTTTACTACCTGCTTGTTTTCCCCCGGCTACAGTAATACCTTCATTGGCACCCGGAACCCATTTTTGTATACGATGATTATAATTATCTGCTACATAGATATTACCCTCAGCATCTAAGCAAATACCAAAAGGCATATTGAATTGATTGGCTTTATTGCCTCTTCCATTACCACCGGCTACAGTGGTACCATAAGCATTGGAAGGGGTAAACTTTTGGATACGTTGATTCGCGGCATCGGAAACATATAAATTCCCTTGTTGATCAACGGCTACACCCATCGGATAATCTAATTGATCAGGAGCATCCCCTTGACCGCGGCCACCGGCAACTGTGATCCCCTGCTTTGCTCCGGGAATCCATTTTTGAACACGATGATTGAATTGATCTGCGATATAAACGTTACCGGCCGCATCAACAGCAATACCACTTGGATAACGAAACTCATCATCATTTGTACCTTCTACTGAACTTCCGGCAACAGTTTGAATAAGTGAAGGAGTATAACTTGTCTTGAACAATTGATTATTGTGTTTCCATTGCAGCTTCTCAACTTTTGGAGAAATACCGACGATCTGCAGATCAGCATTCGTACAAGAAGAATTTGCCTTGAAACTTAGGTTTTGTTTTGCATTGATCACTACCGCTGAAGAATCCGCAACCGCCTTGATTGAAATCATCAACAACAGCAGAAAGAATGCGCTCTTCCCGGCTTTTGTTGCGATTTGATGAATCATTGGACGTTGCAGTTGCATGGACTAAAATCACTTTGATTTGATGATACAAAGTGACAGCAACTGCTGTCCGTGGCAAATAACAGCAATTATGAAAATAAGGTAGTACGGGTAGTAGAAACAGTAGAAACGGTACTACAAACAGCGTTATTTTATTTGTTATACTGACAAGCGGGTTTTGATGAACAAACCATTTCAACAAGTAGATTGTAGAAAAACTCCCAATAAAATAAGGGGGTTCAAACCATACACAGACAAGCTTGTACAGATTTCACTACAAACCTGAATAAATGTTTGTAAAACAATTGTAGTACATGTGCTACCGTATAAAAGAAAAAGAGCCGTTCCAGTGGAACTGCTCTTCTCTTGTTGGTTTTCCCGGATAAGGGGTTTTCTATAGGTTGGGGTTACGAAAACTATTGTTTATCTGACCTTAATCAGTTGTATTACTTTTCTTCTGGTTCCTTGTAAGAATTCAGCATAGTATGTACCTGAACCCAGATTATGTCCGACTTGAATGGTACTGTTTGGTAACTGATTCGCTTTTGACTCCAACGGACGACCATTGAGATCAAAGATGCGAACCTGAACAGGTAATTCATACTTACTTTCCATTTTGATGGTAAAGAAGCTGCGACTTGGATTACCCATTACCTTAATCTCTAGATCTGATTCACTACTGATCTGTGGTACTAGTTTCTTCACTGTTGATACAGTCGACTCTTCAGCCGTTACGGTAGTTACAGATGTATTTGGATTTGTACTTGTTAAAATTGTCTCTGTACAACCCTGCTGATCACATGATCCCAATTTATCACCCGGATGATTTCTCAAATGTGCTTCTACTGCATTAATACTGATTCTTAATGTTTGAGGATTGTTTGGGTTACCTGGAGGCACATGACATAAATACACCTTCATACCATCATCATCATCATCATTGTCATCGTCATGATCATCATCCTCATCATTCCAAGACCACCAATTCCAGTTACCGTATGAGCTACTCTTTTTATTGTTCTTACTGTCAGAAGACTTATTCTTACAATCTTTAGAACTGTGTGATTTATGATCACATGAATCATGATACTTATGATCTTTATGCTTACAATCTTTACTACTGTGTGATTTGTGATCGCAATCATCATCATCATCATCATCATTATCACGATCATACTTTGACTTGCAATCTTTAGAACTATGTGATTTATGATCACAGTCATGTTTATGATCTTTGTGCTTACAATCTTTACTGCTGTGTGATTTGTGATCGCAATCATCATCGCCACTCTCTTTTACTCTAATATCTTTCACACAAATTGTAACTCTACTTGTAGAAACACAACCTGCCTGAGTTCTTACGCGAACTTCGAAAGTATATGTTCCAGCTTGCGTTGGTGCAAATACAGGCTGACTGCTTGTAGTACTGCTTAAAGAACCGTTACCTGAAACAGCAGTCCAGTTGTAAGTATATGAAGTTCCACCAGTCGCATTCACTCTCAATGTTACACGTTGAGGTCCATATCCCAGATAGATATTGGTTGGCACACCACCTGTATAGGTATTATTCTCAGGAACAGCTGTAATACTACTTGAACAGTTAGCCAATGCAACAACAGTTACTGTTTGAATTGCGGAACTTGTATTTCCTGCAGCATCAGTTGCTGTCCAGGTCACCAATGTCACTCCTAATGGGAATGTTGCCGGAGCATTATTTGTTACAGTAGGAATACCGCAATTATCAGAAACAATTGGAGTACCTAAATTAACAGTTGATCCAAATGTCACATTCACGTTTGATGGTGCAGTGATAACAGGCGCTTGATTATCGGTAACCGTAACCGTGAAGCTACGAGTAACACTATTACCACTTGCATCTCTGGCAGTTACTGTTACTGTTGTAACACCCACTGAGAAAACAGTACCTGAAGCTTTGCTGAATGTATAAGTTATTGGGCTACCACAATTATCAGTTGCTGTAACACTATAGTTAACAGTAGCTCCACAAGTTCCTGCAGCACTATTCGTAGCAATATTCACCGGCTGAGTCATGATCGGAGCTTCTGTATCTGCTACCGTGATTGTTTGACTTGCAGCTACTTGGTTTCCACCTGCATCTACTGCTCTCCATGTTCTAGTAATGATATAATTATAGAATGAAGCATTTGCAGGGTTCGTTCCTTTTGTAGAGGTCTCTGTGAATGTAACCGTAACATTTTGATCATAATTATCAGATGCTGTTACAGTAGCTACCGGAGGAATATTACCACAACTTACAGTCACATTCGCCGGAACACCATTCAATACCGGTGCAATACCATCGCGAACAGTTACAGACTGATTTACACGGCTTGTATTTCCTGATGCATCAGTAGCAGTCCAGGTTACTACAGTGATACCAATCGGGAATGTAGCCGGTGCATTGTTTGTAATTGCAGGTACACCACAATTATCAGATGCTGTAGCTGTACCCAGTACGATCGGCGTACCGAATAGTACATCGATATTCGCCGGAGCTGTAATAACCGGTGGTTGATTGTCTACCACAGTCACAGTAAAGCTTTTTGAAACAGCATTACCGCTTGCATCAGTAGCAGTTACTTCTACAGTTGTAGATCCTACAGAGAATACAGTACCGGATGCTTTGCTATAAGTATAAGTTATTGGGCTACTACAATTGTCAGTAGCTGATACAGTATAGTTAACAGTAGCTCCACATAATCCAGCAGCACTGTTGGTCGTAATATTTATCAACTGACCCATTACCGGAGCTTCTGTATCAGCTACTGTAATAGTTTGAATAGCGGATGTTTGATTACCAGCAGCATCTGTAGCTGTCCAAGTTCTGGTAATAGTATAGTTATAGAATGAAGCCTGAGCAGCATTGGTTCCTTGGGTAGATGATTGAGTAAAGCTAACCGACACATTTTGATCATAGTTGTCAGATGCTGTAACAGTAGCAGCTGTTGGAATAGTTCCGCAATTCACAGTTAGATCTGCCGGAACACCCATCAGAACAGGAACAGTAGCATCACGTACAATCACCAGTTGGATGGCAGTAGTTTTATTTCCTGCAGCATCTATAGCAGTCCATTCTATGGATGTAGTACCAATAGGATATGTATTTCCACTGGCATTATTCGTAAGTGAAGCTAGCAATACGTTATCAGAAGCAGTTGGATTACCTAAAGAAGCTACAACTGCAGTATTCGATCCTGATGGAGCATCTACTACAATGTTGCTCACATTTGAAATCACCGGAGCTTCCGAATCAATTACAGTAATGATCTGAATACCTGTATTCGTATTTCCAAAAGCATCTGTAATTGTCCAGGTAACCTGATTGGTACCGAGATTATACACAGATGGTGCATTGTTGGTAATACTTACAGGCATTCCGCTATTATCATAACCACTTGCTGCACCCAAATTAACTCCTGTGGCAAAGTTCACACCTGGATTAGTACTTATAGTTTTGTTACTTGGAGCTACCAATACCGGTGCTTCATTATCAGCAACAATAACAATTTGGGTAGCAGTCACTTCATTACCTGATGCGTCTTTTGCTGTCCATACAACTGTTGTAGAACCAATCGGGAACTCATTAGGTGCATTATTGGAAATATTTACAGTACCACTGTTATCAGTTGCTGTTGGCGTTCCCAAAGCAACATTCGTTGCAAAAGCTTGATTGCTATTCGTAAAGGTTGTTACAGTTGCAGGGGCAATGAATACAGGCAGTTCTACATCCTTCACAGTAATGACTTGTGTTGCTGTTGCAGAATTACCGGCTGCATCTGTTGCAGTCCATGTAACTGTTGTATTACCAATTGGGAATTGGGTTGGAGCATTATTCGTGATCACAACGCCTGATCCTGAATTATCATTCACAGTTGGCTGACCCAGATTCACTCCTGTTGCAAACGCACTGCTTGGATCTGTATTTACAGTAATATTTGCAGGTGCACTGATTGTCGGAGCTTGATTATCTGATACTCTCACTGTAAAGTTTGCGGTAGCAGCATTTCCTGCCACATCAGTTGCTGTGACCTGTACATTGGTGGTACCGATCGGGAAGAATGATCCTGAAAGGATATTATAGGTGTAAGTTACAGGGCTGCCACATGCATCTACTGCTGTAACAGTATAATTTACGTTTGCACCTGCCGCATTATTGGCAGTAGGTACATTAATATTATTAACGTTTCCAAATACCGGCGCCTGATTATCAACCACAGTAACCGTTCTTGAAACTGTTATAGAATTATCAGCACCGTCTGTAGCAGACCATGTTCTGGTAATAACATAATTGTAATGTGCTGCGCTATAAATATTAGGATTACGTGTGCTAGTTTCAGTAAAGGTTACAGCTACCGATCCATCTACATCATCAGTTGCGGTAACAACAGGTGCAGCTGGTACACTGGCACAATTAACAGTTACATTTTGCGGTAAGTTATTCAACACTGGCGGCGTAACATCATTTCTTACAACAACTACTTGTTGTGATTGAGTAACACTATTGCCATTACCATCATTATATGTCCATACAATTGTATAAGTACCACTTTGTGTAAAGCTAAGTGGACTTGTAGTAGTAGCTGTGATCGTACCTCTACAGTTATCAGAAGCTGTTGGATAATTGGTGATGGTAACAGGAGCAGACAAGTTCAATGTAGGTAATGTAGCAACATTCGGAGATGGCGGTACATTATCAATCACTGATACTGAAATAGGTGCAGATACTTGAACATTTCCTTCGATCGTCACTCCTACCGCATACGATCCTGTAACACCGGCAGCATATGTAGAAGATGTAGCTCCTTCTATTGCTTCATCATTACGATACCACTGATAAGCCGTACCTGCTGAAGCTATACTCAACTGAACAGTTGAGGAAGGACAAATAGTAGTATTACCGCTTGCCTGAATTGCAGGAAGATTTGTTACGGTCAATCTTACACTTCTATACACTTCACAATTCACAAATGGAACTGCAACAGTATATGTTCCGGTCTTAGATGTCTGTGCATTATAAATGATAGGACCAGGAGATGATGAAGTAAAGTTATCCGGTCCACTCCATCTGTAATCTGATCCTCCGTTTGCAAATAAACGAATCGTACTTCCTATGCCGAAGATACTACCATTGGCTTGCGCGGTTACCGGAGGCTCTGCATAGGTAGAACAAGTTCCATTGATTTTAAAGTCTGACCAGTTAGAAGTATTTCCACTCTGTGACACATTTTCCAAAGTCAGATTATTACCGTTTGAGCTTGCATCAATCACACTTGTCTCAATGTTTGGAGAATTTGCCCAACCCTGGTTAAATTTATAATATGCTACAAGATTGTTCTGTTGAGGCAACAGTTCACAATTCATGTTGTTAATGATCTCACACTGATTCAATGCTCTGCTCCAAACTCTGGCTTCCTCAAGTTTACCACGATAAAACTCTGTAAAACCCGGCTGGTTACCGATCGTGAATGCATTGACATTTTCTGTGATCCTACCGGTAGCTTCTTGTGATGCTTTCAATACGCCATCTACATAAATACGCATAAAGAATCCATCATACGTAGCTGCTACATGATGCCATTTATTCAATCCATTGAATTCCGTAACAGTCAGCACATTCCATTGACCATTGAGATGCAGATAAAAATTCAATGAGTTCCATCCATCATTGGTACGAGGGAAAATATAGCTATTGTTTTCTGCTCTAGATGATTTACCCATCACACTCTGTACAGAAGGAGAACTACTGGTTGGGTAGATCCATGACTCCAATGTAATTGCATCACGAATATCTAGAGATGTATTGGTAGGTCTTGTTAAGACATCATCAACACCATCCAAATGAATGGTTCCTGCTTTATTGGCTACAACAATATTCACACTCGCCAAAGGAGAACATCCACCAACATTAGCAGTGACAACATATGTACCACTGTTGATGATTTGTCCATTATTGATAACAGGATTTTGTTGATTTGAAGTAAAGTTATTAGGTCCTGTCCATGAATAAGAGGTAGCGCCGGCTGCTTGGGCTGTTAAGTTGATGGCGTTTCCTACTTCAAGTACCGGTCCATTTACAGAGGCTGAAATAGAAGGTGGTGTGAATGGAGCGCAAGAGATATTTGCAACTTTACCATTGGTCCAGTTAGAAAAATTACTCTGCAAAGAGAAGTTATTAAGTACGCCATTATTATCATTACCACTTGCATCTGTAAGTGAAGTCTCATTGAGGTTGTTCACATTTTGCAAACCCTGATTAAATTGATAATATGCAGCCAAGCCCATCTTAGGCAATGTCAATTGGCAGTTCATATTATTCGTGATCTCACAAAGATCTAAAGCCCTGTCCCAAATACGAACTTCATCAAGCGTTCCACGGAAGAATTCAGGCAAACCGGGTTGATTACCGATTGTTACTGGATTTAAGTTACGTGAAATAGTGCCTGCAAATTCTTCTGTAGCAGATAATACACCATCAATATAAATACGCATTTTAAACCCATCATATGTTGCCGCTACATGATGCCATTTATTGATATCCGGCACCCCATTTACCATTGGATAAGTAGCTCTGGCGATTTTCCATCCTTGTCCTTCTAAATGCACATAAAACGAAATGGATCTCCATGCATCATCCGTACGTGGGAAAACGTATCCCTGAGTGGCAAATGTTGATTTATTGATGACAGATTGAAAAGGAGTTTCATTATCTGTTGGATAAATCCATGCTTCAATAGTTAAACCGGTTCCGGTATTTAAAGATGGACTATTAGGAATAGTGACTCTATCATCAATTCCATCAAAATTCAATCCACGAGCTGCACTACCAGCTACTTGAACCGAAACACTGCCTCGAACAGTACAACCCGTAGCTGTTGTAACAAGAGCTGTATACACACCTGCGGTAGAACCGTTAGCAGTTAGTGTTGGAGAAGCCAAATTTGAACTAAAGTTGTTAGGGCCAGTCCAGCTATATGAAACCCCTCCTGTTGCATTGAGTTGAATAGTTGAACCGGTTAGATATGAGGTTTGGGAACTTGTTACAGATACCGTAGGCTGTGTAAATACAGCACAAGTACCGGAAGCAATACCTTCCACCCAATTTGAAACAGAACTTAATAATCCGAAGTTGCTGAGTGTTGCACTGGCGCCACCAAGAACTGTATTGGTAACATTCGTTAATAGTGTATTGATAAGTCCTGCAATTCCCTGATTTAATTTAAAATACGAAACCAGCCCCTCTTGTCCTGCGGCTGGTAATTCACAATTTTTATTATTTGCGATCTCACACTGTGTCAGTGCACGTCGCCAAATTCTGATTTCGTCAATAGCTCCTGAATAATACTCCGATTCAAGTCCCTCAAAACCATTATGGTATCCCACTGTAAGCGGGTTAACGTTTACAGTGATAGTTCCTATGATCTCTTTTTCTCCCGCTAATACACCGTTGATATAAATGCGCATAAAGCCGCCATTATATGTTGCAGCGACATGTGTCCAAGCACCAATAGCTCCTGTATAAGGAACTTCTAACCCTTCCCATCCAATACCATTAAAATTCAGATAGAAAACAATATTGTTCCAGTTATCATTGGTACGTGGGAAAATATAACCGGTATTTTCAGTAAAGGATGATTTAGAAAGTACGGTTTGAATATTACCTCCATCAGCAGATGGCTTGATCCATGACTCAATGGTAATTTGGGTATTTAAATTCAACGCAGTATCAGAACCTACAATCATACGATCATTGATCCCGTCGAAATGCAATGCATTTGATTGAGCAAAGGAAGTTGTAGCGCCAAAAGTAAACAGTACCCCGAGCAAGAATGATAAAAACAATTTTCTCGTAGAAAAAGCCATAATTCTAGTTGTTTGCAATGATGCTAATCCAAACTTTTGGTTTGGGGCACATAGGAAAGGATTCAAATGGATTGCGTTGTAGACGCGTGGATATGAACTTTAAAAATTTCTATAGGATGTTGAAGATTCCACATCAAACAGATATGGGGGAAAGACAGTAATCTGTTAATGAAATCCAAAACTAACTGATAGTAGGTAAATTTCAAAGCACCAATGACGATTTTTTAATAACAAATGAAGATTTTGTTATATAAATACCCCTAAATCAAAGGGTGTCATTTAGACAATTGAATCAAAAAAAGTGGTAAAAAAAATATAAAAACCTTATAATCAATTATTTATGAAAAATAAGATCGATATAAAGAATCCAAAAAAAAGCTACGAATAGGCAGATTATAAAACGATTAAAATTATAAAAAAGGGTAAATAACAAGCATTTTACATCCAAAAAAGTAAGGTCAAATACGTGTTTTTCACTCCTGTCCTTCAGTGAAAAACACAAAATATGCACATAAGATCACTACAATTGAAAATCAATAAGTTATAAAAAAAAGGATCAGGTAAACCTGATCCTTTCAGAGGTCCCGAGCGGATTCGAACCGCTGTAGAAGCTTTTGCAGAGCTCTGCCTAGCCACTCGGCCACAGGACCTTTTCTGTAGCAGGCTGCGAAAATAAAGCAATCAAAGGAATTTCAAAATTCTAAATGCGAAAACCCGAAATTTGTCGGCATTAACCCATTCATTATGAATCGAATCGCAGAGAGTGAATTTATCCTGAATCAACGTGGTGCCGTATATCACCTGAATCTTAGGCCTGAAGAACTAGCTTCTACTATTATTACTGTGGGTGACCCTGACCGTGTAGGTGAGGTCAGCAAATATTTTGATCATATCGAAGGCAAATTCCAACATCGGGAATTTGTAACCCATACAGGGTCTATTGGTAATAAAAGGATCAGTGTGGTATCTACAGGGATCGGTACAGATAATATTGATATCGTTTTGAATGAATTGGATGCCCTCGTGAATATTGATTTCAACACAAGAACAGTAAAACCAACACATACTCCCCTTACGATCATCCGTGTGGGCACATCAGGATCATTACAAGAAGATATTCCTGCTGATAGTTTTGTTGCCAGCACACATGGATTAGGAATTGATAATCTTTTGAATTTTTATCAGCAAAAAAATAATCCTGAAGAAGTTGAAATATTAGGTGCCTTTATCAATCACACGAACTTAGGACATTCGATCGCTTCACCCTATATCGCTGCCGCCGGACCTTCCGTTTTGAAACATTTTGTAGAAGGTTTTCATCATGGCATAACCGTTACCTGTCCGGGGTTTTATGGCCCTCAAGGACGTGTACTAAGACTGGGCTTATTTAATACAGACTGGGTTGATCAACTCACGAGTTTTCGATACGGTAATCATCGAATCACCAACTTTGAAATGGAAACAAGCGGTATCTATGGTCTTGGCAAACTTTTAGGACACCATTGTTTAAGTTTAAGTGCCATAGTAGCCAATCGTGTTAGTAAACAGTTCAGTAAAGATGGTGCTGCAGCAGTTGAAAAACTGATTATAAAAACCCTTGAAACATTGTCAAAATAAAGCTAAGAATGACCCTCACTTTTTATAAATACCAAGGTACCGGGAATGATTTTGTGATCATGGATAATCGAGATAATAAGATCGTATTATCAACCACACAGATCCATCATTTATGCGACAGGAGATTTGGCATTGGCGCTGATGGATTGATGCTGCTCAATACATTACAGGGATACGATTTTGAAATGAAATATTACAATGCCGACGGCAGAGAAAGCAGCATGTGTGGCAATGGTGGCAGGTGTTTGACAAGATTCGCCTACGACATGGGCTTACATAAGGAAGCCTATCATTTTCTTGCATCTGATGGAGAGCATGAAGCAGAAATCGATGAAAAGAAATGGGTCAGATTAAAAATGAAAGATGTGGACAGCATCGTCAACTATCATGGTGATTCTATCTTAGATACAGGATCACCTCATTATATTAAGTCGGTTCAGGACATTATGAACTTGGATGTTTATACTGAAGGAAAAAACATTCGTAACAGCAAAGATTTTATCACTAATGGTATTAATGTGAACTTTGTAGAGCAAGAACAAAAAAATATCATTGTAAGAACGTATGAACGCGGCGTAGAGGATGAAACATACAGTTGTGGAACAGGCGTAACTGCAGCAGCACTCGCATTTGCTCATAACAACAGAGGTTTTAATCGTGTAGAGATCAAAACAAAAGGCGGTCATCTTGCTGTTGAATTTGAAAAGATCAACGAACAACAATTCAGAAATATCTGGCTTTGCGGTCCGGCAGAATTTGTTTTTAAAGGAGAAATAAATCTTTGATTTTTTGATCGGCGATTTCTTGATTGAAGAAAGAAATTCGATCAAGAAAAATCAAAGATCAAGAGATCAAAAAATCAAACATCAATCATGATTCAGTATTTCAAAAATATCAACGGACAAACGGTCGAGATCGATAAAGCAGATAGGGATGTTTGGGTAAATCTTGTTCCTCCTTTTAAAGAAGAGGAATTCATAGAACTATCTGAAGGATTGGATATACCTATTGAATTTCTACGTGATTCATTGGATATCGATGAGCGCCCACGTTACGAGATCGAAGACAATGTTCGATTTGTTGTTATTAAAACACCTACAGAGAATAATTCCTTTAACGATAGTGATGCTTTTTATATCACTATACCCATCTGCATCATCCTTACACACACTCAGATCGTAACTGTTAACTCTTTTGATAACGGCGCCATCAAAAAATTCCTGAACTCTTTTCAAAAAAGGCATCCGGACAAAAAGAATATGATGATCCTGAAAGTTTTTGAAAAGGTTGTTCAAAACTTCATGGAGTTCCTGAAAGAGATCAATCACAGACGAAATCAATATGAAACAAGCTTGTATCAAAGCAACAGTAATGTCGATCTACTGAATCTGATGCGTATACAAAAAAGTCTGGTGTATTTCGTAACCGCATTACGTAGTAACGAAATGCTGATGATGAAACTAGAAAGAACAAATTTCCTGAGCTTAAATGAGGAAGAAAGAGAATTTTTGAATGACCTCATCGTTGATACCAGTCAGGCCCTTGAGATGGCAAATATTTATACGAATATTCTTACCAGTACTTTAGATGCGTTTGCTAGTATCATCAGCAACAATTTGAATAATGTGATGAAGCGTTTGACATCCATCACAATTATTCTCTCACTGCCCGTAATGGTAGCAAGCTTGTATGGGATGAACGTAGATAATATTCCTTGGGCTCACTCTCCTTATGCGTTCTATGTCCCCATAGGCTTGTCGATTGCCATCGCAGTGGTTATTAGTTGGTATTTCATGAAAAAGAAATGGTTCTGATATGCCACTATTCAATGTTCGTGTGTATGGTATTTTATTGGACAGTCAGCAACGTCTTTTAGTCAGCGATGAATTCATTCGTGGTGCGTATATTACCAAATTACCCGGCGGTGGATTAGAGTTTGGTGAAGGCACTAGAGATTGTTTAAAAAGAGAATTCAAAGAAGAAACCGGATTGGATGTAACGATCGGCGAACATTTCTATACGACTGATTTTTTTCAGATCTCAGCGTTCAATCAGAGAGACCAGATCATTTCAATTTATTACCTGGTACATACGGATGAACCCATGTTATTGGACACAAAAACAAAACCTTTCGATCTAAGTCCCGAACAAACAAGTGACCCCAATGGTGAAAGTGAGGTCTTCCGCTGGATTCCTTGGAATGAGCTCAATGCAGAATCCGTAACATTACCGATTGATAAAGTGGTGATTGAACTGTTGAAGAATGGGTGATCGGGTGATCAGGTACTGGGTTATAGGTGCACTAATTTAATAGTATAAAGATCTTGTAGTGTTGTAAACCACATATCATTTCCAAAATTACCAACCACAACCTGATCACCCGATTACCTGATATCCCCATGCCCCTCACTCCTCCTCTTTTCCCATTGCTGCTAATTTCATTTTCCGGGCAGTCTCAACGCCGAGGTATTGATCGATTCTGTTTTCAGCGAAATAGATCAAAGGTGTAAGGATGATGGCCATGGTGAATTTGTAGAGATAATTGACCAAGCAGATTGCCAATACTAATTTCCAACTCCATCCATTACCGATCTTGAATGCAATGAACAATACGATAAAACTATCTACCAACTGAGATACTAATGTAGAGCCTGTAGCACGTAACCAAACCCATTTTTGTCCGGTTCTTTTTTTGATTTTATGAAACACAGTTACATCGACAATCTGACTCACTAAAAAAGCGATCAGACTCCCCGCAATGATCCACATCCCTTGTCCGAAAATACCACCAAACGCATCTTGCATGTTCGCAATCCCTTCTGTTTCTTTGGAAGTGATCCAGAAATCTGCAGGTGGAATATTCATCGCAGCATAAAACATGATGAAAGCATAGGTGATCAATACTACGGCGGTATAACTGATCCGTCTCACGGCTTTCGGACCATAATATTCATTGACAATATCTGTGATCACAAATTCCAGTGGCCATAATAACACTCCACAGGTAAGATTAAAAGACAATCCTGTTTGTCCAAATAAAGTAAGATTAGCAGGATCCAGACCAAATAGCTTTTCAAGCGAAAATATCTTTCCTCCGATACATTCAGCGATCAATGCATTGGCTACAAAGAATGCAGCGATACTGATGAATAATTTTGTAGGCTTATCACGTAAGATATGTGTGATCATAAGTAGTTAATTCATGAAATAAATCATTTGAAGCACCAGCACCAAGAAGTTAAATGTAGTCATCCATTTGGCTACAGTGATTTGCTTTTTATTCAACAACAAAATGATAAACCATATGTTCACCCCCATGTTTAGAATAGGCGCCATGACCATCCCCATCGTGATGGCCGTACCGGCAAAAAAACCAAACTTCTCTGCTTGATCTGTCACAACAAAAAGAATAATGCTGAGGCTGATCAAAAAGAAAATATTACAGATAAATGCAAACCTGGAAAAGAAGGAAAATCCTGCCATAAGTGTTTCGTTGTAATGAGGGTATCAGATTTTACACAAAATACTATCAAACTGTTTGTAAATGACCGCCTTGACAGGAAAAAATCAAACAATTTTCCTGTAGGTTTGCTGATAGCTCAAAAAAGTATCATGAAGCAGTTTCAATGGAAATCTTTATTGCCGCATGCGATAGCGGCAGGTATATTTCTCTTAGTGGCCATCATTTTTTGCAAACCTGCATTAGAAGGCAAGGTCGTTACCCAGTTGGATGTATCTCACTGGAAAGGCATGGCGCAGGACTTGTTCAATTATAAAGCGACACACGGTCATTATCCTTTATGGAATAATAATCTTTTTGGGGGTATGCCTGCTTACCAAATTGCTATGGAAGCTGCAAATCCAATCACTCCTATTTATTTCCATCAATTGTTCATGTTATTCATGGGCAAACCGATCGGCTTCTTTTTCCTGTTGTGCATGAGTTTTTACTTCTTGTCTCAAGTCATCGGTACTAAACCCTGGATCGGCATTTTAGGCGGTATCGCTTATGCTTATGCAACTTATGACCCGGTGATCATTGCGGTTGGACATGATACAAAAATGCAGGCCATGGGCTATATGCCTGCTTTATTGGGCGCCTTATGGTTGATCTACAAAAAAGAATACTGGTGGGGTGCCGCACTAACGGCTCTTTTCAGTTTTTTACTTATAGCGATGAATCACCTGCAAGTGACGTATTACTTTCTGTTCGTTGCAGGATTCATGACCATTGGCTTTCTGATTCAGTGGATCAAACAAAAAGATTATAAGCACATAGGCATTTCACTTGCCCTCGCATTATCCATGGGTGCTTTAGGTGTTGGTCCAAACATTGTTACGCTTGCAACCACAAGTGATTATGCAAAAGCGACCATGCGTGGAGGATCCGTTAAATTAGATTCTACCGGACAAGCTACAAAAAGCAAAGGGCTGGATATTGATTATGCATTTTATTATGGCAGCTATGGTATTGCTGAAACCTACACTTTTTTGGTTCCGGGTATTTATGGAGGAAGTAGTAATGGAGAATTGGATGCAAATTCAAATTTGGCAAAAAAAGCCATTGAAAAAGGTATCTCTGAAGATCAAGCTGCTCAATTTGCAGGTTCTATGCCTACCTATTGGGGGCCACAACCTATGACATCGGGTCCTGTTTATCTAGGTGCAATTGTTTGCTTTTTATTCATTCTAGGATTGGTATATCTTAAAACATGGCATCGCTGGTGGATACTAGGTGTATGTATGCTTGCAGTCATCATGAGTTGGGGAAGTAATTTTATGTCATTCAATAGTTTTCTGTTTAATAATCTTCCTCTATACAATAAATTCCGCGCTCCAAGTATCATACTCATTCTACCTCAGCTCCTATTCCCTTTGCTGGCTATCATGGCACTGCAACAATTTCTTTTTGAAGAAAAAAACAAAGCCCTTGCTTTGGAAGGACTAAAAAAAGCTGTGTATGTGACCGGTGGTATTTTACTCGGCGCTGTGTTGTTGTACTTTTCTTTTGACTATATCGGCAAAGATGATCAGATCAAAAATGCACTGACACAAATACTCGGTGGCAATCAGGAAGAAGCCAATAGTTTTTATAACGTATTGAAGGAAGATAGACGCTCCTTGTTTGGATCTGATCTGATCCGATCGATCATTTTCATTGCCGCTGCTGCCGGATTATTGTGGTTGGCTGTAAAAGACAAACTCAAAACTGCCTATGTTTTAATAGGCATAGTAGCATTAAGTTCTTTTGATCTTTTTGGAGTAGGAAAAAGATATTTACGTGACAGAAACTTCGAAGATGCAGAAGTAGTGAACGAAAGTCAGTTCGCCCCTACTCCTATTGATCAGGAAATCTTAAAAGATACTTCACATCCACGTGTACTCAATCTTACAGTAGACCCTTACACAGACGCGTTTACTGCCTATCATCATCGTTCTGTAGGAGGATATCATCCTGCAAAACTTAGCATATATAATGACCTCATCAGTTTTCAGCTCAATAAACAGCCGATGAATATGTCGGTGCTCAATATGCTGAACACAAAATATTTCATCGTTCCGAACCCTCAAACAGGTCAACCCGGCTTACAGGTAAACCCTGATGCACTGGGACACGCCTGGTTTGTCAAAGGAATTCGTTATGAGAAAGATGCTGCAGCAGTGATGAAAGCCATGGACCAATTCTCACCTGCTGATACAGCTATCATAGAATCGTCTTTCAAAAAAGATATCGCTTTTGAACCTATAGCCGATTCAACAGCCAGCATTGTACAGGTTCTGAATGATAATGATTTGGTGCGGTACCGCTCTAATAGCAGCAGTAATCAATTCGCAGTATTCAGTGAGATATTTTATGATCGCGGGTGGATCGCTACCATAGATGGTAAAGAAGCCCCTATCGTAAAAGTGAATTACGTATTACGTGGGTTAGCCATCCCTGCCGGGAATCATGAGATCGTGTTTGAATTCAAACCGGCATCATTTTATAACAGTGCGAAAATTGCAGTGATCACATCTGCTCCAATCTGGATATTATTGATCCTTGCCGGCTTCTTTTCACTCAGAAGAAAAAGGGAAGATAAAGCCTGATGGATACACCTGTTGTTTTAGGTATTGTTTCTTATACTGTTTTTCCTGCCCGTATGGGTGGACAAAAATGTGTTCAGGGATTTTATGAGCAATTAGCAAAAGAGACCAAACTCATTTTAGCAGTTGCAAAAAATAACCAAAGCGATACGGTGCCTAATGCATCGGTAGAAAATTTTCTTTTCGATCATTGGAAAGGTCCACTGAATATATTGTACTTATTCAAATTAAGAAAACTGATTCGTAAGTATCGGGTAGATGTCGTCCTCATTGAACATTCTTATTTTGGTTGGTTAGGCTTACTATTGAGATGGATTACGGGAAAACCTTTTGTTATTCGTTCGCATAATATCGAAACACATCGTTTCAGGGATATGCAACGACTATTTTGGCAGTTGTATGGTGGCTATGAAAAATATATTCATGGTAAAGCAGACTATAATTTTTTCATTACAGAAGAAGATCTCAACTATGCGATCGCGAATTGGGCATTAAAGCCTGAAAAATGCAGTGTGATCACGTATGGGGTACAACCGGAAAATAATTTAGAGTTTAGCAAGCCAATTCTACGCAGAAGGATCATGGAGTATTTTAAAATACCCAATAACACTTTGCTATTTCTTTTTAATGGATCTCTCAATTACACACCAAATATTGATGCACTTCACATCATTGTTTACGAGTTACTTCCACGCTTAAGAGAAAAAAGACTCCCCTTTAAAATTTTCATATGCGGAAGTGATCTCTCGGAACAATGGGAATCTGTTTTAAAGGATCAACCAGAAATCATTTTTTGTGGATTTGTAGACGATATTAACGTTTTCATGATCGGGACAGATTGTTCGATCAATCCGGTAACATTGGGAGGAGGTATCAAGACAAAATTAGTAGAAGCTTTGGCCTGTCACCAAACAGTGATCACCACTGCTACAGGTGCTAAAGGGCTTTTGCCATCATTAACAGGAGACAAAGTAAAAGTGGTTCCTGATTATGATTGGACGGTCTTTGCGAATGTTATGAGTAATACCAATCCCTACCATCAATCAAATACCCCGGATGCGTTTTTTGAGCACCACAACTGGAAAAATATAATCGCTAAAGCACTCGTATCTTTGCGCAGTTTATGACTATGCCCATTCACATATCAGTGGTTATCTGTACCTATAACAGGGCTGTTTATATTCCTGATGCGATAAAGAGTTTATCAGAACAAACGCTACAAAAAGAATTATTTGAAGTCATCATTGTCAATAACAATTCAACTGACGATACAGCAGAAGTTTGCAAAAAATGTATTGAAACATATACATCGATGAACATCGTTTATACGAATGAATTGAATCAAGGCGCTTCGTTTGCGAGAAATACAGGCGCCAAGATCGCACGATCACCTTTATTGTGTTTTATGGATGATGATGCTATTGCAGAGCCCGACTATTTATTCAGGATCACGGAATTTTTTAAGATCCATCCTAGTGCCGGTGGATTAGGCGGACGTATCATTCCAAAATATATTCCTGAGGAACCTAAATGGATGAGTCATTATGTCTCATCTATGGTAGGCAACTTTCACTATGCTCCTATTACCTGTGCATTTAAACCCGGCAAATACCCACTCGAATCAAATATGGTTGTGCCTAAAAGCTTATTCGATGAGATCGGAGGCTTCAATACTGCATTACCAGGTGTAAAAGGAACTTTAAGGATCGGTGGCGAGGGAAAAGATTTTTTCTTGAGACTGCAAGCAAAGGGCGTGATTGTTTATTATGATCCGGAGATCATTGTTCATCACATTGTTGAAACTGCAAAACTCACCCCCGCCTATTTGTATCGTGTGGCCAGTGGTTATGGCAGAGGAGAAAAAGTAAGGACTTTGGCAATCAGTCCACTATCCTATGGTATGAAAATAGTAGAATATCTTTTTAAAATGGGGGCATCGGTTGTATTAGGTGTCTTTTATGCGTTAAAAGGACAACCCGCAAAGTCTTGGCCCGTTATTCGATTCAGGATCGATGCATTAAAAGGGTTATTACAATTTTAAATAGCTCCGGGTTTAAGACAAGAGCTATTTAAAAAGATGAAGCTGATAAAATTGTGATATAAATTATACATTTAAACATGAGTCTTGCAATCACCCTTGAAAGAAAAATAAAAGGAACCCTTAGTCGGTGGTTCGGTATTCAATTTGTGTCGCCTTCCGAAACATCCAAAGTAAGACATTGGGTACTTCCATATTGCAATGGCAAAGGTTGTGATATTGGCTTTGGTGGCGATAAGATCATGAAGACCGATTGTGATGGTATTGATTTTCCTCAACCTTATACGCATACAGGAAAAGATAAAGTAGATATTGGTGTAGATGTGATCAATAATGAGATCCCGGTTCCCGATAATACCTATGATTATGTCTATACCAGTCATCTGATCGAGGACTTTACTGATACCGGTGATGCATTGCGAAAATTCATACGCATTCTTAAATCAGGTGGTAACCTTATTTTGGTATTTCCTGATCAGCCTAAATATGAAGTGTACTGTAAAGAAATGGGTATACCTATGAATCCTTATCATATTCATGCCAATATGGGCTATGATTTGATGCTTGAAAGGATGAATGAAATTTCGGGGATCAGTTATGAGATACTTTTCAGCAGTAATTGTGAGATCGATTATAATGTCGTGATCGTTTTGAAAGTGACTAAACTATAATAGCACTAATGTCATTCTTTAAAAAAATATGGACAGACTGGAAGCTCAGTTTTAATCATCGTCAAAAAGAGCAGAGCTTTAGACATGGTTTGACAGCAGTTCCTCAGGTATTGCAGCCATTGACTCCCATAACAGGTGATACTGTGCATTTCAAGCATACCGGACATGCAGGTGATGTGATCTATTCAATACCTGCGATGAAAGCACTTGCAAAAGGCAAAAAGATCTGTTTGTATTTTGAGCTGAATCAACCCAATCGTGATTTCACCAAGCAAATGCGACATCCCAATGGCAATGTAATGTTGACCGAAAAAAGTGTTGAATTGTTTCAACCTCTACTGCAACAACAACCGGAGATCGTTGATTTTGCTGCTTGGAAAGGCGAACCCATCCATTATGATCTCACGGCATTTAGATCTTTCCCTTTTGATTACAGGATGTACAGCATCACAAGATGGTATTTCCTGACATTTGCTGTAACAGCAGATCTTGGAAAACCGTGGTTACAAATCACCCCCGATCAACGCTTCGCTGATAAAATTGTTTTGGCAAGAAGCAGCAGATACCATGCACTGGGTATATCTTATTCATTCCTTTCAAAATATAATAATCTAATTTTTGTAGGCGTACAGGAGGAATATGAAACGATGAAAAAGGAGATCCCGGATCTGCAATATCAGCCGGTAAATGATTTTGCAGAACTCGCTGCTATCATCGCCGGATGCAAACTATTTATCGGCAATCAATCTTTTCCTTTTTCACTGGCAGAAGCCTTGAAAGTTCCGAGAATACTAGAAGTCTATTATCAATGTCCGAATGTAGTTCCTGAAGGACCGAATGCATATGATTTCTGTTATCAACCTCAATTTGAAAAGATTGTATCAGATCTCCTGAACAGATAGTAATATTGCCGGAGGCAAAGTCATTATAAAGTACCAGCTATGCGTAAACTGATCAGATCGATATTGAATGTTTTCGGATACGATGTTATCAAAGTGAATGTTCACAGTGAAAAGAAAAAGAATAGGATCAAAAAGGTCACTGTTGGAAATTATATATTAGAAATGCCGGGCAATAACCCTCAGATCAGTACCTATAAATATGACCCGGGTGCAAACAGACAACTAGGGCGCTTATCTGCTTGTGTGGCAGCAAAGTATCCTTCTCTTTCTGTATTAGACATTGGAGCAAATGTGGGTGATACCATTGCGATCATTAAGTCTGCGATTGAATTGCCGGTCATCGGTATTGAAGGTGATGATTTTGCTTTCGAGTTTCTGAAAAAGAATACTATGCCGCTCAAAAATGTGACACTGATCAAAACATTTTTAGGTGAAAAGATCGAAAGCAAGCGCGTGGCTATGGAAAAAACAGGTTGGAATACCACACTGATACCCAATGAAGACCAGGGAGAAGTGGTACATTTTAAAACATTGGATGAGGTTTTAGGGGAAGAACATTTATTGAATCGTACGCTGAAGTTATTGAAAATAGATTGTGAAGGATTTGATACGATCATCATCAGAGGCTCTGCAAAACTCATCCGTGAAAAAAGACCTGTTATCTATTTCGAGTACAATACCACCAATATGCAAGCCATTGGTGAAGAAGGTTTATCAACTTTATTAACGTTGGGAGAAGTTGGCTACAAAAACGTAGTTCTTTTTGATAACAAAGGAAGATACCTCATGACCGTACCTATCGACCAAGTAGCGATATTGGAAGATCTACACCGTTATGCAAAAGAGGGAGATAGTTGTATCGCCTACTACGATGTTTGCCTTTTCCATGAAGATGATATGGATTTAGCAACTGAGTTCATCGCATCTGAAAATCAACTACGTTCTTAGAGACTCAATTTACGTGGATGCCCTGTTTTGTGGTATAAATTGTAGCGCGGAGGCTCATAATGGTTTGCAGCTGTGAATGGACCGACAAAATGATCTCCAATCACATCTTCCCGTACAAAATAAGCATTCACGCCGGCAAAGCAGCAGCCAACCAGTTTATATCCCTTTTCACTTGCGAGTTTACAGAATGATTCAAGACTGGCACCCGTGTTGCCTGTTCCATCCCACATAGCACCCGCATCATAGTCGATAACATATTCACAACCGGGTCTGAAGATGGCGTTATACTCTACGATAACAACACGTGGACGATATTTATGTATCGCTTTCCAAACATGATAATCGTTTCTATCAATATCGATCGATAAAAGATCAGGCTCTGTGGGCACTCCCGCTTTATCAAAAAGTGATTCGATATTCTCTGCTGTTATAAATGCCTGGATCGCTTTTAGATCGCCACGGGAAATAGCTCTGGGACAAGAATCATGAATTGCAGCGATATGCTTTTCACTACCATCCATCCAAAGCCCCTTCCAACCTTTAAACAGCAAATAGGTGGTATTGGTTTCTGTTCCGTCTTCGACACCAAACTCGATAAAATACTGATTGGTTGTTCCGATCCTTCGAAAGATCTCTTCAATGATCCCATCATCTCCCATTTGTGAGAAAGCCTGAAATTCATATTTGTTCAACTTATCGGGCTGTTGGTAACGAGGATTTCGATAGAGGTTCTCTTCCAGAAACTGCTCGATCTGGATACTGTGCATCCTTGCTTGACGAGCATCCATCTGCTCCAGATTCAATGTTCGGCGCAATTTGGTGTACAACCTATTCTTCAGATCACCTAGAAAACCCATGTTACACTGTTTTATGGCAGTAAAAATAGGTAAATGCAACTGCTTAATCTGTGAATCGGTGGCAAAAAATTGCTTTGAATCAACCTACATCAAATCATTCTTTCATAGTGTACATTTGTGAGCATCATTTAACTCATTCATTGAACCGCATCAAGGGAATCATATACGAGATCATCGGACTTTTGGCCAGTATTGGTTTTCGACAGAAGTCTGCACAAAAGAAGCTACTCATCATTCGTATTGATGAGATCGGTGATTATATGTTATGGCGTAATTTTCTTAATGAAATTACGTCCGCACCTGCCTATCGTGCGTATGAGGTACATTTCGCAGGTAATAAAAGCTGGAAATCCATATTCGAAACATTTGATGCAGATACCGTTCAAAAATCATTCTGGATCGATAAAATAAAATTCAAAAAGGATCTGAAATACAGGTGCCGATTTTTGAGAATGATCTATCGGCAGGGATATGATACTGTGATCAATCCGACTTTTTCAAGAGATAAAAGATATGATGACAGCATCGTGAAAGCTGCTTCTGCCAAGAATCGTATCGGAATGGTAGCAAATACGGAAAGTGTACAAGCCTATGAAAAAGGATATGATCAGCACTTGTATACAAGACTTTTCGATCATGCTGAAAAGCCTTTATTCGAATTTTTCAGAAACAAGCTGTTCACCTCCTTCGTTACAGGAATTGAATCAGCCGTAGAAGATACCCGCGTACCAACATCATTATTGGCACCATTCACAGGATTACCTGAAAAGTATGTAGTGCTATTCCCGGGCTCAAGAAGTGCCAGCAGGATATGGCCTACCAGTCATTTTATATCAGTTGCCTCTTACCTTTTCAAGACACAGGGTTATACCATGGTGGTATGTGGTTCTGCAGGAGATCGAATCTATACTGATGCTTTCTGTAAAGAGTATACTTATCCGTTTATAGATCTTACCGGAAAAACCTCTTTGGTGGACATGTTGTCGATCTTACATCGTGCAACATTATTGCTTTCTGTGGATACCGGTTCTGTTCATTTGGCTGCTGCGGTTGGATGTCCGGTCATAGGTGTTTTCAATGGATCACAATATCGAAGATTTGCGCCCTATCCGTCAGCCTTAGCTCCTCATTTCTACGCCTGTTATCCGGAGCACATAGAAAAAGAGTTAGCAGATGATATACTTGTGAAAAGTAAATATGAATTTGTGATCGCTGAACCCTATGCAAATGTTTCAGCTGAGAAGGTCATCAAGGTAATCGATGATTTTTTGGGTAAGTGATCATTACCAATTTTCTAATCCCATTTTTTTCTTTAATCGGAACAACCATTTACCAAAATTACTTTGCAGTAAGTGATGCAGCATTTTCAATCGCAACTGCCACAAGTTCAGTTTGATGGACGATCCAAAATGACTAGTATACACTTTTTTATTTTCATCCAGAGACTTCAAATATTGAGAAGAACTAACACCTGTATCATCAAAAATGGCAATGGTCTTTGGCAGATATAAATAAGGCTCTGATGCAAGTCTGCACATCATATCATAATCCATTGCAATTTTATAATCACTGCTATAACCACCTGTACGTTGATATACTTCTTTCTTTACAAACCATGTTGGATGCGATACACTGCGCATACCTCTATACAGTTTCGATCTCTCAAAAGGTTTACCTACAACAACTTGCTCTCCCCCACGGGTCAACTGTATATTTCCACTGATCCATTGAACAGTGGGATGTTTTTCAAAGAATGTATTCACGGTTGCTAAAACATCATCACTTGCATAAATATCTCCTGAATTGAGTAAATGTGTGATCTCTGATGCTGCTCTTTGAATTCCCTTATTGAAAGCATCAGCAATACCTTTATCCCTTTCATTGATCCATTTACGATACGCAGGCTGTGGTGTTGTTTCTAGCCAGTTAGCGATGTCATCTGTGGTAGAACCATTGATGATCCAATGCTCTGTCGGATGAAGGGTCTGCGCATCCACCGACTGACAGGTCTTTTTCAGATCTGTCAGGTTATTAAAGCAAATGGTGATAACGGCTATTTCATTCATGAGATCTTACTTAGGACAGATCGGGAAGTTCAGATAGTTTTTGCAAAAACAATTGCAATCCTGCTCTTTTTTCTGCATCTAAATGATAGCTGATATTAGTAGCATAATACTTTTTCAGGTCATAATGAGGAAACGCTATGTCCTTCACTACTTCATCAAGATGCGATATCCCATAAGCATTGGCTCTATTGAATGCATCCACAAAATCCTCATCCAATACCTTATTTGACACCCAGGCAGCAAACACAAAAGGGAGCCCGGTATGCTGTTGCCATGCCTGACTGAGATCGTAATAATAACGGGAATGACGATGTTGAGCCAATGCCCTATCCCCGATCACAACAGCTGCTGTAGTACCTTTGATCAAATGTTGGTAATCGGCGGTGGCTTTTTCAATATTGACTTGCTTTCTCCAGTACTCTTTGATCAATATTCTAGCCAGATTTACAGAAGTTCTACTTTGATAATCCAGGATCAAAGTTTCGATTTCTTCCATAGGCACTTCACTGAAAATACCTACTGAAGCTACTTCGCCAACAGCGCCAATACAATAATCTGTGATGATATGTGCTTCTTTCAAACGAGGTATAATAGCCACAGGCACCAGCCCTACATCGACTTGATCATTGAGTAACATCGATGCAACATTGGCCGGAAAATCTTCTGTCACCTCCACTTTATCCATTAGCCCCGATCTACGCACACCCAACATGAGTGGACGGGTATTTAAATAACTAACGGCTCCAATCCTTATTCTCTTGTCCAATTCAGCTAAATTTGCATGCAAAGAAAACCAATAATCAATAAATAACCTCAATTTCCCCAATGGAACTCAATCTCCTGACCGCTGTTACCCCTATCGATGGACGTTATCGCAAACAAGTTCAGCACTTGGATAACTATTTTTCTGAATTCGGACTGATCAAATACAGGGTCCTGGTGGAGATCGAATACTTCTTTTTTCTGGCTGACAAACGTTTCTTTAAACTGCCTGCCAAAGCAAAAGCACATTTGCAAAAAGTGGCCAATCAATTCAGTTTTGATGATGCTCAGCAAATCAAACAGATTGAATCAGTAACCAATCATGATGTCAAAGCTGTTGAATACTTTCTCAAAGAACAGTTGGATAAGGCAGGTATTTCTCATCTCAAAGAATGGATCCACTTTGGATTAACTTCTCAGGATATCAACAATACTGCTATCCCATTGAGTTGGAAACATGCGATGGAACATGAATATTTACCGGCATTGGTGAATCTTCAAAATCATCTCTATCAATTAGCTGTGAAATGGAAAGATGTTCCGATGTTGGCACGTACACATGGACAGCCGGCCTCCCCTACACGTTTGGGTAAAGAGATCATGGTATTTGTAGAGAGGATCAATCACCAGATTGAAATGTTTGCAAGCATTCCTTATGCTGCTAAATTTGGCGGAGCTACCGGAAATTTTAATGCACATCATATTGCTTTTCCAAAGAAAAATTGGGTATCGCTTGGTAATGAATTTGTAGAAAATGTGTTGGGATTACAAAGAATGCAATTCACTACCCAGATCGAACATTATGATTGCTTAGCTGCTCATTTTGATGCCATCAAGCGTATCAATAATATTTTGATTGACCTCTGTCGTGATATTTGGACTTATATCAGCATGGATTATTTCAAACAACAGACCAAGAAAGGTGAAGTGGGTTCTTCTGCCATGCCACACAAAGTAAATCCGATTGATTTTGAAAATGCAGAAGGAAACTTAGGAATGGCGAATGCATTGTTGGAGCATCTTTCAGCCAAATTACCTATCAGTCGTTTGCAAAGAGATCTGACTGATTCAACGGTGTTACGGAATATCGGATCCCCTGTAGCACATGTAGCCATTGCATTTAAATCGATTGAAAAAGGATTGGGTAAACTATTGCTGAATGAAGCGAAGATCAAAGAGGATCTGGAAAACAATTGGGCCGTGGTTGCAGAAGCCATCCAAACCATTCTAAGAAGAGAAAATTATCCGAATCCATACGAAGCACTGAAAGACTTGACACGTGGCAATCATAAAATAGATAAAAAAACCATGCATCAATTCATACAATCTTTAAAAGTAAGTGCTGCGGTGAAGAAAGAATTGAAGGCGATCACACCGGCAAATTATACGGGCGTATACCCGATTTTTTAGTATCGGAACCATATACCTAAACAAACAATCTTGCCTTTTAGACATAGTTAATAGTAATTCATAGACTATTAACTTTCTTTAACTTCTTAACTGCTTTCATTTGATCAAATTAAATCACATGAAAGCAGTTATTTTTATTTTTCTGACATTTTCTGCCATTACCATCCATGCGCAACAACAGATAAGATTAGGCGGAAATACTGAATCTGCTATGATTCAGCAAGGGATTCCCAATCATGGTGCAGTACCATTTTTCCGATTTCAAGGTTTGCTGAATGCACCTAATCCAACTGTATCTATGAATGATTTAAAGGATAAGATCGTGATACTCGAATTCTGGGCAACTTGGTGTGGACCATGTATTCCTGCGATGACACATTTAGATGCTATTCAGAAAAAATATCCTACTCAAGTACAAGTAATCGCCATCAGTGATGAAACTCCCGAAAGACTAGAGCGATTTATCAAGAATAAACCCAGTTCGCTTTGGTTTCTATCAGACCCTGATCATAGCTTTCAGACCTATTTCCCTTATCATGCTATTCCACATACCGTATTAATTGATAAGAGCGGAAAACTTGTGGCGAATACTTCTCCCAATGAGATCTCTGAAAGTGTGATTGAGCAACTATTAAAGGGTGAGATGGTAAAAGTTAAAGAAAAAAAAGATGCCCAGAGCTCATTTGACTTCTTAAAAGATTACTTCCCAAAACCTGAAAATTTCAATGATTATAGTTTTGAGATACAACCAAAAATTCAAGGAGGTTTCCCAATAGCAAAAAGGTACACTCCTACAAACCCATGGTACGGTCGCAGGATAACCATGCTGAACAATGCAATAGATCTTATTTATAGAAACCTATATAATAAATCAGTATCTGAAACTATTTACGAAGGAGTTGAAAAGGAAATATTTTATCCAAATACAGGTACAGCAGAACAATATTGTATAGATATTATAGTTCCAAAAGGAAAAGATAGTGAAATATCAAAGTATGCCCAGGATCAACTCCAAAAGCTAAACTTACCCTATCTAGCAAAACTTGAAAAAAGGCAGTCAGAATGTTATGTCTTCACTGTTGCGGATGCTTCTTTAGTAGAATCTTATAGAAGTAAAGGAAATGATCAGACAACGAGTAATGCTTCTCAACCCAATATCATACGTGCTACCAGTTATCATAAAAAGAATGTACCGCTTGATGATCTGTTGAATCATTTTAAACAGTTTGGTATTTTAAAAATCCCTGTGGTGAATGAAACAATGGTTAAAGGAAATTTTGATCTTGATTTTGAATTCGATGCAGAAAACCCGAATAGTTTTAAGGAGGTTCTAACCAAGTTGGGCTTAAAAGCAGAAAGAAAAACGAGAGAAATAGAGTTTCTGGTGATCTATAAAAATTAGGTGCTGGTTTCTCTGAGTCTAAGAAGCCAAGTTATCTTGGCTTTTTTTGTTATTTTAAAGCATGCATATTGGCAACCACTACAAAATCAAGGAGTTTCTTTTCTGGACAAGAAGAGATATTTATCGACTTTTTATTTTCGCTACCATCCCAACCGTACTTTATGAATTAGCGGGTTGGAAATGGCTGGCCATTCCATGGGTACCTATTGCAATGATCGGTACAGCCGCGGCATTTATCATTGGTTTTAAAAATACGCAGACCTATAATCGTCTTTGGGAAGCCCGACAAATATGGGGTGGTATTGTCAATACCAGTAGGTCTTGGGCTTTATTGGTAAAGGATTGTACAGGTCAGCAAATCAATGATCGATCTCTGCATCAGGAACTCATTTATCGTCATCTAGCATGGTTGACCGCTTTGCGTTATCAATTACGCGAAGCCAGACCTTGGGAAAATATCAACAAGTCTTATAACATCGAGTATAGAAAATTTTATTCCATTTCGGAGCATTTGACCCCTTTTGAAGAAGCACTGAAACCCTATTTATCTGCATCAGATTTTGATTATGTATGGAGTAAAAAAAATCGTGCTACGCAATTGATCAGTTTACAATCTGCCAGACTTCGACAATTAAAAGATGAGGGATTGATCGATCCTTTGAATTTTGTAGAAGTGGAAAATCAACTGGTTACTTTATACGATCTACAGGGACGTTGTGAGCGTATCAAAAACTTTCCTTATCCGAGACAATTTTCCAGCATCAATTTATATTTCATCCGATTATTCACATTTGTTGTTCCATTCGGATTATTACAAGAGTTTAATAAGTTGGGAGAACACATGATCTGGTTGAATATCCCATTCAGTGTTATTGTAAATTGGGTTTTCAATACCATGGAAAAGATTGGAGAAGCAACAGAAAACCCATTTGAAGGTGGCGCGAATGATGTACCCATCAGTACCCTTTGCAGAACCATCGAAATTGATCTCAGAGAAATGTTGGATGAGAAAGATATACCTGCGCCTTTAGCTGCTGTGAATAGTATACAGATGTAAGATGTAAGATGGCAGATGGCAGATGGCAGATGGCAGATGGCAGATGGCAGATGGCAGATGG